>ERZ827520.475-NODE-475-length-63738-cov-5.257777_pt1 | contig 63738 bp, 57 predicted proteins | sample MGYA00519581_ERZ827520 | MGnify/ENA primary metagenome ERZ827520 (study PRJEB31778, sample SAMEA3449339) | human gut metagenome | biome: human gut; feature: human-associated habitat; material: faeces | place: United Kingdom | collected 2010/2012 ... | reverse complement strand
TTTACGTCCTGAACAAGGACGAGGGCGGCCGTCACACCCCGTTCTTCAACAACTACAGACCGCAGTTCTATTTCCGTACCACCGACGTTACCGGTGTTATCAGCCTTCCCGAAGGTGTTGAAATGTGCAAACCCGGTGACCACGTTGATATGACCGTTTCTTTGATCACTCCGATCGCTATTGAAAAGGGTCTGCGTTTCGCTATCCGTGAAGGCGGTAGAACGGTTGGTTCCGGTGTCGTTGCTGACATTATCGAGTAATTGATTTCTCTTTGAGAACACATATTATCATACGTTGAAAGCTTTGGGGCGTGGTGTAACTCCACACCGGCGGTGATAGTCCGCGACCGCAGCCATGCTGCGCTGAAAAGGTGCAATTCCTTTACCGACGGTAACAGTCCGGATGAGAAAAGCGCGATGTAAAAATACAGTAGCAGCCCCGCAGATTGATTGCGTGGGCTGCTGCTTTTTTGTCTTATTTTCTCATAACACCTCTAAGCTCGATGATTGATCGAGGAGGTATTTCCATGAAAGCCACATCTTTTCAAAAAACGCAATACATTGCAAAGATCGGTATTCTCTCTGCACTCGCAGCTCTTGTTATGTTGGTAGAAATCCCTTTGTGGTTTGCGCCGAGCTTTTATGAATTGGATCTGAGTGAGATTGTCGTTTTGCTCGGCGGATTTTCCATGGGGCCGGTGGCCGGTGTGCTGATTGAATTTTTCAAAGTTCTACTGAAATTGTTGATCAAGGGCACCACAACTGCATATGTCGGTGATCTTGCCAACTTTTTAATCGGCTGTGCTTTTGTGGTTCCGGCAGCTGTGATATATCGTTTCCGGGGAAAAAAGAGCAAGAAGCGCGCCATATTTGGACTTGTGGCAGGCGGTGTTACCATGACAGTGGTTGGTGCTGTGATCAATTACTTCATTTTAATTCCGTTCTTTTCCCGGTTTTATGGTATTCCGCTTGATGGGATTATCAGTATGGGAACAGCACTGAATGGTTGGATTACAGATCTCAAAACGTTGGTGTTTTATGCAACCACTCCATTTAATTTGTTCAAAGCTGTCATTGATTCTGTTATTACTGCAATTATCTATCCGTATCTCTCACCGTTTTTGAAAAAAGATTATTCGCTGAAACATGCCATGTCTCGTTCCAATGTTACATCGAATGATGATCATACACATGTTTCGAAGATGTGAGTAAGGTGCAAAGGGCTTAATATGTTTACAAGACCGGAGCACAGGATTTTGAATAAGAAAAAGAGTCTTATCTTGGTTTTATAAGTTTCTGTAGTCCATAAAAGAATCCCCGCAAAGCAAACTTGCTTTGCGGGGATTCTTTATTGTTCTAAATTGGGAACTGAATACTACTGCCAAACGACAGGAAAATAAACGATGGTAGGGATTTTCGTTGCCATCGGTTTGAAATGACTTGCTGTCAAACGTATTACATTTCTCCGATTCCTTCGGAAATCCCCAGGAGCACGATGCCCAGAATTACCATAAATACCGTAACATATTGTTTTTTAACCAGTTTCTCTTTGAGGAAAATGCGTGAAAGCAAAACAGACAAGATACAATATGAGGCAATAATCGGTGCAGCTAACATCGGTTTTGCCGCCATGGCGTAAACATAAACGATTTGTCCCGCTTCTTCACAACAGGCGGCTACCCCTTTGTTTGCAATTTCTTTGCGCGTAAAGGGATTATATGGTTTTTTGTTTCTCACCCATAGATAGATCCAGGCGCAGAATCCAAACAGCAAAAATGTCAGACCATAGAGAATGATGACATCGATTTCACCCAATCCTAACCCAGTGTTTTCATCCAAAATAATGCCATCCGCAGCTGTGCCAATGGTGTCAAACAGGCAGTAGAGAATCGGGAAAAGAAGCGCCAGCGCTCCGAGTTTGTATTTGCGTTCCTCCATCGGTAAAGTCTGTTCTGCATTGGAAAGACGTTGTTCTACCACTGCCAGAGCGATTACACCGACAAAGATCAAAAGCATCCCACAGACAATTATCATGTTGTTCCACAGCGCCAAACCTTGTACGTGACCGAAGGTGAAACCTGTTTCGTCGGAAATGGAGGCCAAAAAATTGTCGGATGTGCATGCAAACCAAATGGCCATGAATATGGCGGAAAGTGCACCGGAAGCGTTTTGCACGGGTGATGCGACGGACAACTCCAAATACCGCATGCCTGCGTACCCGATCACCATGGAAATGATATAGGAAAGAGAGGCCGGTGCATACTTGATGAGATTGGAAATATGTAAAAGGGAACGACCGCTTTCGGCAAATGGCAGCAAGATCAATGCACAGACACCCATCACCAGACCCACCCAAACGGCAATTTTCAAATGGCTCTGTTTGTCATTTGCATCAGAACTTTTCTTATAGAAAAGATCCGCCAGCCCCCAGCAGCAAAAAGATATGATTGCGTAAATAAACCACATAAATAAGCTCCTTTGTTATTTTGTCATGACGTGATGGACACCGCCGATGTTGCAAACATTGGGCAACGTCAGAGAACCCATCTGTTTGATTTTTCAAAGTGCACTTATTTGATGTGAGGGGAATCGCGAATGGAAAAAATTTGTTTGGAAGTCTTATCGTACAGCATCTGTATCGTTGTTCGGCAGTTTCGCCAGTCCTTTCTCATACAAGCGTTGCACGCTGCTCAAAATACCGAGTTTCGCATGCGGCCAGGTCAGTCCTCCTTGAAAATAAATGGTATAAGGCGGACGTATCGGGCCATCGGCAGAAAGTTCAATGGAAGACCCTTGAATAAAATCACCCGCTGCCATGATGACATCACAGTCATATCCCGGCATTTCCCCGGGCACCGGAGCTACATAGCTGTCCACAGGCGCCGCAGCTTGAATTCCTTCACAAAAAGCAATCATTCCCTCGGGACTGCCCAATGTTACTGCCTGAATAATGTCATGCCGTTCTTCTGTGCCGTTGGGCAAAACGGAAAAGCCCATTCGTTCATAGAGATTTGCCGCAAAGACAGCACCTTTTACCGCGGCGCTTACCACCGTCGGTGCCAAGAAAAAGCCCTGATAAAATGACGGCAAAAGTCCCAAATTGGCGCCGACTTCTTGCCCCAAACCAGGTGCGCTGAGACGATAGGCACAGCGGTCCACACATGCTTGCGTGCCGCAAATGTAACCACCGATCGGTGCCAAACCACCTCCCGGATTTTTAATCAGCGAGCCAACGATCATATCTGCGCCAACCTGAGTCGGTTCCCTTGTTTCCACAAATTCGCCGTAACAATTGTCTACCATGCAGATTACATCCGGTTTGATCGATTTCACAAATGAGATGACTTGACCGATTTGTTCCACAGAAAACGTCGGGCGTACTTGATACCCCTTGGAGCGTTGAATGGTAACAAGTTTTGTTTTGATCCCAATGGCTTCTTTTATTTTATCAAAATCAAATTCCCCATTTTCTGTCAGGTCTACTTGACGATAAGAAATTCCAAATTCCGCAAGAGAACCTTGGGAAGGCCGAATCCCAATGACTTCTTCCAGTGTGTCATAGGGCCTGCCGGAAACGGATAACAGCTCGTCTCCCGGTCTCAGATTTGCAGATAATGCGATGGCAAGTGCATGTGTCCCACACGTAATCTGCGGACGGACCAGACCGGCTTGTGCCCCAAATGTGTCCGCATAAACTTTTTCCAAGACATCTCGGCCATTGTCATTGTAACCGTACCCGGTACTGGTGGCAAAGTGTGTGGCATTCACTTGATTTTTTTGCATTGCGTTTAGCACTTTGAGTTGATTAAATTCCGCAATTTGATCAATTTTAGCAAAACGTTCTTTTAAATCATCCAAAACCTGCTCACCAAAACGATAAACCTTTTGATCAATGGAAAACAGTTGATATTGTTCCTGCATGGCCTGGGATGAAATAGAATGCGACGACATGGTTGTGTTAAAATCTCCTTTTCGTAAAAATAAAAATAAGAAATCAAATCAAAAACAAAAAAGCGTTAAAAAAGCGATGGAACACCAGACAGTTTCCACCGCTTTTATGGACAGATGTGCAAATTTTCCGTTTGCAAAATGGCAAACGAGAAAAGACGAGTACGATTATCGGATTTTTACAATTACCCGTTTGTCCGTCAGGTTCGAAGCGGATTTCATCATCGTGCGGATGGCTCTTGCGATGCGTCCGTGTTTTCCGATGACCTTTCCGGTATCGGCCGGTGCAACTTTCAATTCCATCACAAGCTCACGGTCAGTTTCTTCCAGAATCTCCACTTTCACTTCATCCGGGGAATCGACGATTGCTTTTGCAATGTCAGATAAAAGTTTTTTCAAATCCACCATGGTCTTGTACTCCAAGTTATTTTATTTCAAAATATCGGATTTTTTCAAAAGACTTCTCACAGTGTCTGTGGGCTGTGCGCCTTTTTGCAACCAAGCCTGTGCTTTTTCAGCATCGATTTTGATGTCAGCCGGATCGGTCAGAGGATTGTAGTATCCGATTTCTTCGATGAAACGACCGTCACGCGGTGCACGAGAATCTGCTACCACTACACGATAAAAAGGAGCTTTTTTTGCGCCCATTCTTCTCAGTCTGATTTTCACTGCCATTGTAATTTCCTCCAAATTTGTATAATATAAATTGTAAATTGGGTTAACAAGAGTAAAAGTAAAAATACTAAAAATTACCGCATACTTTCATACAAGGGTATTTTTGAGAGATGCAATTTCAAAGAGTTATCTTCCGGCAAAACGCATTTTTCGTTTGCCAAAGCCCCGTTTGCCGGAGAACTGCTTCATCATTTTTTGCATTTGATCGAATTGTTTGAGCAGACGATTCACATCTTCCACTTTTTGACCGCATCCCGCCGCAATGCGCCGCTTGCGCGAAGCGGCAATGATCGCGGGCTTGGCACGTTCTTCCGGTGTCATAGAGAGAATAATTGCTTCCAAACGGTCAAATTGTTTTTCATCAAAATTGGCATTTTCCAATTGCGCTTTGTTTACACCCGGGATCATCGAAATGATTTGTTCCATGGAACCCATTTTACGAAGTTGCCGAAATTGTTGACGAAAATCTTCCAGATCGAACGTGTTGGTGCGCATTTTGCGTTCCAATTCGGCCGCTTGTTTTTCATCATAGGCCTTTTCCGCTTTTTCGATCAGTGATAACACATCGCCCATCCCTAAAATACGCGATGCCATACGATCCGGATGAAACGGTTCGATCATATCCAATTTTTCGCCCGTACCCACAAACTTAATCGGTTTTCCGGTTACATGACGAATGGATAGGGCAGCACCGCCACGGGTGTCACCATCCAGTTTTGTCATCACCACGCCGGTGATATCGAGCATATCGTTAAAGGCGCTTGCCACATTCACGGCGTCTTGTCCGGTCATTGCGTCAACCACCAATAAAATTTCCTGTGGTTGAACAGCTTTTCGGATGTCCTTCAGCTCTTGCATCATGCCTTCATCGACATGCAGACGTCCTGCGGTGTCCAAAAACACCAAATCGTGTCCGTGCTGTTGTGCATGCGCCACACCGCCTTTGGCAATTTCCAATGGGGAGGTGGAGCCTTCAATCGTAAAAACGGGAACACCGACTTGTTCTCCCACAACTTGCAATTGTTTGATTGCAGCGGGGCGGTAGACGTCACACGCAACCAAAAGCGGACGCTTCCCCTGTTTTTTGAAAAGAGATGCGAGTTTGGCAGATTGTGTTGTTTTACCGGCACCTTGTAAACCAACCATCATAACAATGGTAGGCGGACGGTTGGAAAAATGAATCCGTTCGTTTTCGCCGCCCATCAGTTTGACCAGCTCTTCGTTCACGATTTTAACGATTTGCTGCGCAGGCACCAGGCTTTCCAAAACTTCAGCACCGACACAGCGTTCTTGCACATCTGCAATAAAGTCTTTGACAACTTTGAAATTCACATCCGCTTCCAAAAGCGCCAGTTTGATTTCCCGCATGCCCGCTTTCACATCAGCTTCTGTGATCTTTCCTTTGTTTTTGAAGATCTTCATCGCCCCGGAAAGCTTTTCAGAAAGGCTGGAAAACATTCCCATACACAGCACCTCCTATCGTTTTATCGTTTGATGAAAAGGGTAATCGCAAACGTACCGCCGCAAAAAACAGATCGAACAACGTCACCGTTATCGCGTTGTTGTTTTGCTCTCATCTTCTGTATTTGTGCGAAAATTTTCGTCAGACTCCGCAGCCGAAAGTTTTTGTATCAGTTCCAACAGATAGGACCTTTTGTCTTCGGCTTGCGGCGGCAACGGCAGCGAACGAATTTGCGTTTCCAGTTCGTTTGCCAATTGTTTTGTACGGATGGACTGTGCGGCCAGGCCTAAAACTTGTTCCATATGCCACAATGCGTCTTCTCCGTGTTTTAATGTGTATTGCACGCCTTGCCTTGTGATGCCGATCTGTTCGGAAATTTCAGCCAAGGACAAATCTTGGTTGTAATACATGTCGATCACAGCCTGCTGTTGACTTGTCAGCATGTCACCATAGATGTCAAACAGGACAGTTGTGTGCAAATTTTTTTCAAACATTGTGCTTGGCATCTCCCTGTAAACGGTATATGACCCGGAAGGTAATACCGCGTTTTACCTGTCAAGGAAAACACTTTACATATGATATCATATTTCATCAAGCATGTCAAGCGTTTTGGCAAATTTCATTGCTTTTTGTGCATGAATTAAGACTTTGTGTTGCTGCGTTTTTTGTGTTTGGCAATGATCGCACCGCGTCGTTTGGCCGTATACCAGACCGTCAGGATTGCTGCCACCAGCAACAAACATACAAACGCAATAAAAAATCCGTTGGTGACGATCTGTTTGAGCGTGTTGGCAAACCGTAAAAAAGTACTTACACTCATGTCTGTTTTGGTCACAAGCTCTATGGTATCAAGAACCGTACCTTGATATTTCACGGTTAAAAAACCTGCAATTGCCCCTTGCGCCACCGGTGCTTGAATTTCATCCGCAAACAGACGCCAACTGATTTCTACATCGCTGTCCGGATCCGCTGTTTTCGGAACGAAAATTTCGACCGATCGTGCAGGGACCAAAGCGACATGATCACCGTTGTGTGATAAGGTCACGGGGAGCTCGCAGATCATTGTCTTGGTATCTGCTATGGTCAGATACGTGTAATTATCAAATCCCCATTGCAACAACGTCTCCGCATCTGTATACATATAGTCAAAGTCTTGTTCTTGATCATATTTGGCATTCATGACGATGGCGGCATAGTTGTGTCCATACCATGTGAAGAGTTCTACGCAGCATTTGCCGCCTTTTTCCGTAGCTCCGGCAACCAGTCCTTTGGCGAGCGGATTGTAATATTTTGTTTGATATACATCGGTGCTCACCATGTGGTTCCGGTTCGAGATTTCACGTTCCTGACTTAAATTGGTGGCGGGAATGATGTAGGAATCAACGGTTGTCAAGGCTGTATATTCTGTATTTTGCGCACAATAGGACACAATTTTTGCAAGATCGGTCACGGTAGTATACATTTGATCGTCGTCCATCCCCGTCGGATTGGTAAAAAACGAGTCAGTACACCCCAATTCCGTCGCTTTTTCATTCATCATCCGTACAAAGTTGGAGACATTGTTGTCACCGATATTGTAGGCCAGTACACTTGCAGCGTCGTTGGCATTGGAAATAATCATCGCACGCAATAAATCGCCGGCAGAAACCACTTCTCCGTCTTTCAGATGGATGGAGAAACCGCCGGAGGCAGAAAGAGACGCCGAAGTAACCGTGATAGATTCGTCCATACGATCGTGATAATATTCAAAAGCCAAAATACCGCTGAGAAGTTTTACCGTGGAGGCAGGCGCGATGCGATCCGTCGGACCTTTGGCATACATAACGATGCCGTTGTCTGCATTTACCACAGCGCATTGTGTACAGGTTACAGATGAGCCGAGTGGATCGTCGTTGCTGCTCGGATCGGTAGTGGCCTCTGTTTCTGTTGTTTCTTCCGTTTCACCGGTTTCTGTATCGGCCAAAACCGAATAGGGGGAACAAATGAGAGATAACAGTACAAAGAGCAGACAGAATAATGAAATGGCGACGCGCCGATCAGTCATCCTTATTTTCATCTTTCTGTCTCCTCTCGATATTCTCGTGCCGCACAGATATCTCGGTTGATCTGTTGCTTGAGCAGTTCCAGATTGTCAAACGTTTGTTCCGGCCGTAAATACTGCAACAGTACAACGTCGGCTTTTTTGCCGTAAAGATCTGTTTGCGGCGGGATGTCCAGCAGATGTGTTTCCACATTTGGTTTTTCCTGCCCGTCTCTAATCGTCGGACGTATGCCGACGTTGGTTACCCCGCGTGTGACGTGTTGTTCAATATAGACGTTTGAAACGTAAACGCCCCGCGCAGGCAGCAGTTTGTTCGGGGATTGAAAATTGATGGTGGGAATCTGCATTTTGTGCCCGTTGCGCAACCCGTGAATGATATTTCCGCTCAGTGTGTATGGGTAGCCCAGCAGATGATTGGCCGTTTGTATCTCCCCGCGTGCGAGCAGTGCACGAATACGCGTGGAGCTGACCGTATCTCCGTACGCATAGACCATGGGAACCACATATGTTTCTTTTCCCGCGGTTTGCATGGCTTGTTGCAACGTTTGAACTGTTCCATCACCGTTTTCGCCGAAATGAAAGTTTTCGCCGCTGACGGCGATTTGTGTCTGCATTTCTTTGATCAAAATATCACGCACAAATGTTTGTGGGGAATTGTGCTGCAGAGAGGGAAAATCATATAAATATACAAAACGAATTCCGCATGCACGCATATGTTCCAATCGTTCTTCGTTTGTACAAAGCAGCGGTGCTTGTTTTGGATGTGTAGCAAACGTAAAGACTGCCGGGACAAGGCTGTGTTGTTTGGCAAGTGTAGTTGTGGCATGTAATATTGCGCGATGTCCCAAATGCACGCCGTCAAAATTACCGAGTGCTGCGACACAAGGCATTCCCGCACCGTGCGGCAAGTTTTGACCGGTTTTCAGATCCATACATTGCATCCGTTTTGCACCTCCTGTTTGTCCTTGTATGTCGTTGTCATTTTCTGTCGTCATATAAAATTATTCTATCATAAAATGCCCAAAGATGCAAGATTTTCAATGATCTGATTGCGTTTGATGTATCTTTTTTATTTTGTTATTCACTGTAAATGATAATATGTTTCTTTTGCAATTGATCGCTGTTTGTGATACAATCATAGTGTTTTTATCTGATAGTTTGCAAAACCGACGGCGACAAAGGAGAAACGATCATGATCGATACAACATTGGATGTATGGCAGTATTTGGAGACGTGTCAAAAACCGTTGGTGATGTATGGTATGGGAAACGGTGCAGATAAGATCCTCTGTGCGCTCCATGAAAAGGGTTTGGAAATTGCAGATTTCTTTGCCAGTGATGATTTTGTACGTGGTCAAAAGTTTCACGACAAAACGGTGCTTCGTTTTGATCAGATCAAGCAAAAATATCGTGATTTTGTCGTTGTTCTCGCGTTTGGATCATCTCTTCCATCCGTACTTGATCGTTTTGCCGCACTGGATGAACAATATGACTTGGTTGCACCGGATGTACCGGTGAGCGGAACGACGATCTTTGACGCTGCGTTTTATGAATCCCATCGTGCACAATTAGAACAAACACGTCAATTGTTTTCAGACGAATCATCTCAGCAGATCTTTGACAATGTCGTGTTGTATAAACGAACCGGTCGCATTCGCTATCTGTTTGCAGCGAAAAGCATGCCCGAGGAAGAAAAGGAATTGCTTGCCCCTCAAAACATTGTATCCTATGCCGATATCGGCGCTTATCGCGGGGATACCATTGCTGCCGTTGCTGATATTGCGCCAAATTTGCGGTATGTATATGCCATGGAACCTGATCCACGTAATTTTCAAAAGCTTCGGGATTTTTGCGCGGGATATCCGCAAATCTCTTTTACTTTGTCACAAGCGGCAGCCTGGGATACCGAAACAACAGTAGAGTTTGTGGCGCAGGGGAACCGCAATGCCGCATTGTTTACGGATGCCTCCTCCGCACACTTTACAAAATATCGAACGTCCGTACAAGCCCAAACGCTGGATGCGATGTTAAAAGGCGAAAATGTTGATTTTATCAAATATGATGTGGAGGGAAGTGAGAACCGCGCTTTGCGCGGCAGTATACAGACCATTCGTCGTTGTATGCCGTATTTGAAAATTTCCGTCTATCATCGTTCGGAAGATCTGTTTGCCTTACCCCAATTGGTGCTATCAATTGCGCCGTCGTATCGCTTGTATTTGCGACGTACACTTTCTGTACCTGCATGGGATTTGCAGCTTTATGGTGTTCCACAGGAAATCTGATAAATTGTTTGACTGCATCAATCGTCCAACGATGGTGATCAACTATAGATGTGTCAGTAAAGAGGATTGGTTTTTTAAATAAATAGAGCGGAAAGGTAGTCAACCTTTCCGCTTTTTGTTTTTCCATTGATTTATATCATAACAAAGGAATTTTTTATTTCATATTATCGCACAACACGGCGTTTGCACATACCGACTTTTCCGCAAATGGGACAGGTCAGCCTTCTCCGTGTCAGAGTATGGATTCCTTTGACGTAGTCGCGCATCGTTGGAACAAACAACGCTTTGCAGTGTGGACACTCATAGTAACCTGCTTTCACATCCAGCACACAGGCGGCACCCACGCCGCACACAGCGGTTACAACAGCCAAAATAATCAGTGCGATACGTCCAAACATCGGCAATGGCATAAAGGATGCAAGGCAAACCAGTGCGAAAACGGCTATGATCGTAATAACACCGCAAATGATGCTTAGTGCCATGCTTTTTTTGTTTTCACTGTTCTCTTTGATCAGTGCCATCATATTTTCTTCAGCTTTTGTTTGATATTCTACCGGGGAAACTATTGTTCCCGAAAGAAGGTCGTTGACCGTGATCTGCAGCGCATCACACAATGGTTTCATCAATGAAAGCTCCGGCAAACCTTTGCCGCACTCCCATTTGGAAACGGTTTTATCACTGATTCGCAGCATGTCCGCCAGCGCTTTTTGTGTCATCTTTTGTGCTTTTCTTCTTTCGGCGATAAATCGTCCGATTTTTATCTGATCCATATTCGGTTCTCCTTTCTTCTGGCTCTATCATACGATAGCGAGAAGATTTTGAACACATATGAGACGTAGAATTTTTCAACTCTATGTATCGTAGAGTTAATAAATAACCGTTTTTATAATTTTTGTATACCTCAGTTGCTTTCGTCGTTCAAACATCGAATGACATTGATGAACAAATAAACACATCTGTTGGTATGTATATACATCAATCATTCTTTGGTCCGATATAGCGAATGATATGTTTCCTGCGCTTGCTGTTTTTGACGCAGGCGCTGCACCAACAGATAGAATGCACCAAAGATGGTATAAAGTACCAGATAGGTGACAGAGGCGCCAAGCCAAACTGCATCTGAAGTAAACGATTTACAAATGGTCAGTTCCACCACAGCGGCACCTCCTGCACTGCACAAAAAATGCAGCAGGAGCTTTGCCATCGGATGCAGAAGCGGTGCACGAAACACCAGGGAACCCAGAGAAAAAATCAAGCTGAATACCAAAACGGCAAGATAGAGTTTGAGTGAAATACCGATAAAATATAAATTGGTAATTTGTTGTTCCGGGTTTTCATATGTCACAGATGCTTGATCCAGATAGAAAAAGGAGAGGAGGGCAAAAAACAGCAGCGACACGGCAGCAGTCAGGAAAAACACGCGCAGTAAATATGAAATAACGCCCGATTTTTTATGCGCCAAATTTCCGCGTGAACGACGGCGCACCATGATACCCCAGGCAATCAACAGTGACGAAACAATACTGATCAAAAAAGCAATTCCAACCGAACCAAAGCGAAAGGAACGGTAAAATGCATCCGACTGATGAAGCAACCATATGGGTAGTAGCAGCATGATACCAAGAAGTAATACAAATATCACCGCAGCAACATTGTACCAAACACGCAGATAGGCACCAATGGTAATGCTTTCACTTGGTGTTGATTTGGCACGAACGTTTTGATTTTTGTTTTGTTTGGACTTTGTTTTGGCGTCGTTGTGTTTCATCGTGTATCCTTTCCAAAAACGTATCCGTCGCATTTTTGCGTTATATCAAAATATCTGCTCAAAAATATCTGCTCACTCTGCTTGTGCTGCACCTTGCATGGCCGCTGCGCGCAATTGTTGCAGTGCAGCCGCTTTGTCGGCGGCACAAAACACAGCCGATCCCGCAACAAACACGTTTGCCCCTGCTTTTGCGGCCAGCGCAATGTTTTCCGCTTTGATCCCACCGTCTACTTCCAGATCGATTTGCGCACCCGCGTTGCGGATCATCTGTCGAACCGTGTGTACATGTTGCAGTGTTTCAGGCAAAAGTTTTTGTGCGCCGAACCCTGGTTCTACAGTCATTACCAGGATCATATCGCATGCGGAAAGATAGGGGGCAAGGGCAGTGGGTGAGGTGGATGGTTTGATTGCCACCCCTGCTTTTTTGTGATTGGCATGAATCGCGCGCAACACAGCTTGCGGTTCATCGGTGCTTTCCAAATGGAAAGTAATAATATCTGCACCGCAAGCACAAAAATCGTCGATGTGGCGCAAAGGATCTTGAATCATCAAATGCACATCAAAACAGAGCTTGCTGTGCGGCCGAAGCGCTTTGATCACGGGTTGTCCATAGGATATATTTGGTACAAAGTGCCCATCCATCACGTCGATATGCAGATATTGGGCGCCGCCGCGTTCCACTGCTTGTATTTCTTCCCCCAGTTTGGAAAAATCCGCAGATAGAATGGAGGGAGAGAGAATGATAGACATGATGTCATTCCTTTCTGCCGTAGCTGCAATAAAAATTCAAATGGAGTGGTGACCGAAATAAAAAATTGACAATAAAATGTTTGAAAAATACGGATCATAAACGGCCATGGTATGTACCGCTTTATTTTTTTGACGGAGTAAAACGGCACGCAACATTTGTTTTGAGTCAGTTGTCTGTGCCTTTGTGTCACATATGTGAGTGACCGAAATAAAAAAACAACATATGATGGCAATAAGAGACCACAAACAGGTCTCTACCTTTGGCAGATGCCGCTGTGTTCGATCGAGCAAAATATCACTGCGGCAAAAGACAAAAATTCCGGCGGCAGGGCAACGGAAAGGACGTTGAAAATATCGGAATCAGAACGCTTGCGTCCGTTGCCCCCGCCGTTTCTGATGCCTCTTGCGCTGTATATAAATCGATTTTGATGATATGTACCACTTGTCATATCGCATAGGAGCGATATGACCGCCTTTTTGAAAATTAAATGCGGCACAATTGAGTGGTTAGAATATCAATGATGAGATTTTTATATTGGTAAAAAGAAATAAAAGAAAAGGGCTGTATTGTAAGTCCATTTTGTTTATTATACTTCTCTTTCTTTCAAAAGTCAATTCATCACTTAGAACATCTAATATCATATCATATTGTACCATGACTCGGCGCGGCAAATCCGCGCTGTTTTTTCTGTTTTCATAAAATCCTCACACAATAGAAATAATACATTGTTACAATAAGGACGTATTTTTGAAACGTTTCGTGTGTGCTTTTGGTATACCGAGAAAATATAGGAGGAAGTCGTTTATGCACAGAAAACGATGGATACGCAAAATCGCGTTGTTGCTTTGTTGTATGATCTTGACGGCGACGTTTTTGAGCGCTTGTAAAGAGGATGAAACGGATCCCGCAGAGAGCGGTGAAGCAGAGCAAACACAGCAAAGTGCCGATGAGACACAACAAACAGAGGCGACCATTGCTCCCATGGAAGTGCCCGACGCGGCAGATACTGCTATGACCGTGAACGGAGAGGCGGTGGGAACTTTGGAATACCGTTATTATCTCACCAATGCAAAAGCGCAATTGGATCAAGATCTCGCGTCATATTTTACGGTGAATCCCGAAATGACTACACGGGTGACAGAAACGGCACAGTACTACGTGCAACGCAATCGCGCTGTGTTTTCTTTGGCGCAGAAGCGCGGCGTATCGCTCACGACCGCAGAAAAAAATGAAATTGCCCGTCAAACGCTGGATGAAATGGAACAGTACGGCGGGGAGGATATTTTCCTTCAGGCGCTGGAAGCGTCCGGTATGGATTTGGCATTTTATCAATACCAGGCACAGGTGGAATATCTGGAAGAAAAATTGCTGGAATCGTATATTGCAGATGGCACCATTACTGACGATGATGCAACGCTTCGCACATTGATGCAGGGGGACGATTTTATTTTGTGCCAGCATATTATTTTGCAGCCCACAACGGACGCAGAAGTACAGGAAAAACTGGATTTGGCACAATCCATTGTTACTCGCCTGCAAAACGGAGAAGATTTTGAGACGCTGATGCAGACATATAGTGAGGATACGCTTGCAGCACCCGAGGGGGATCTGTTTTGCCGGGGATTTTGGGCTGATCACGCGCTGGAGGACGCTTGCTTTGCATTACAGGTGGGAGAAAGCAGCGGTGTGGTTAAAACGGTGTATGGCTATATGATCGTTCACCGCAACGATAAAACAGGATATTCTGTATCGGATGAACTGTTTGCTTCAGAAAAAAGTGATTATCAGAGAGCAGCGTTGGAGCAGCTTTTACGTACGGAAATGGCAACACAAAGCGTAAATCTCACCGAGGTCGGCGCCGCCGTTGACGTTTTCTCATCCTAAAAGTTCGGTTTGTCAACGCTCGGTTGACATACATTCTTACCCGATGGGCGCGGTACCATGAAAACATGGTACCGCGTTTTTGTATGGAATCCACTTTGCTGCACAAATTTTCGGTGCAAACCGATGTTTGTGTGTATGTAATGACTTTCTCATCGTAGGGCTTGTTAGTAATATTATATTTGTTTTAATAATTGTCCTTTTCTTTTCGCAAAAAGCGTCTTGCCGTTGTTTCAATAATGCTTTTTTGTTCTTTTTTTTACGACTTCTCTTGACAAAAAAATGCGTGCTTGATATAATTATTACATTGAGAATCCATTCTTTTAATAATGCAAGCTTGATTATAAACAGGCTTCGCACTATTTGAATGTTTTCATTCGTTTGATCAGCGTACAATGGTGTCGGTTGATACTTTGTTAAATAGCATAGAGCACGGAGTGAAAAAGCGTTGAAGGAGATACATTTAAGTACGATCAAAAAAGAGAGCGTCGATCACATTTTCCGCGTCATTGCCGAAAATGAGCAGGTCAGTCGTGCTGCCATTGCGCAGGCTACATCACTTAGTTTAATGACAGTCGGAAAAGTGGTAGATGCGCTTTTGGAACATGATGTGATTGTACAGACAAAAGAAAGCAAAAACGCTGCCGGACGCAAGGCGGGATTGGTGCGTCTCAATGCGGAAAAATTTTGTGTTATTTTGGATCTAACCAGCTTGCGTTTTTCCTTAACGGTGATTGACGTGACATTGCATGTATTGGATAAAATGGAATATGAATACAGCGAAGATTTTTATTACGAAGAAAATATATATCTGTTTCTGAAGAATGTGAAGATTTTCGCTTTGCGACGACTGGAGTGGAGCAACTGTATCGGCGTGGGCGTCTGCGTACCCGGAAAATATAATGAGATACTGGATACGGTGGAGGATAGCCGTATTCCGGAACTTTCCACCATTCACATCCGGGGTATTTTGCACGATATTCTTTCTGAAAATGTAACGCTGATCGAAATGGATACGGCAGCGGCCGCCGTGAGTAACATGTACATGATCGATCATTACATGGAGAAAATTGTGGCGTACATCTCATTGAGTGCGGAAAACATCAACAGTACCGTTTTATACCATGGAGAGCCGTTGTTTGGCACATTGGGATGTGATTTGGGTAAAATGCTTGTGCGTGGCGGGCATACGCTGTCCGATGTGTTACTGGAAAACGGGATTGAAAATGAAACGTTCCCCGATTTGGTTATGTCACTGTATAATTATATCTTGTGTGTGCGCTGTGATACGATCGTCATTGAAAATGCACTCCCATGTACCGTTGAACAACTGGAAAAACGGTTGCGCGAGCAATTGATGATATTGTTGCGCGGTCATGTGTCTCTTCCGGATTTTGTCATCAGCCGAGATGAGATTCCCCATGCCCATCGTGGCCTGGCGTTGCAAATGCGCCGGTTGTGGCTCAAAGAAATTTCCGCACTGTAATTCACACTTTATTTACATACATGATTTGCCAGATTCCGTTGTGTTTTGGTAAAAAATGTGATATACTACAAAAGATATAACACTTATGCGTGTATCATGTTGGTATTTTCGTTATCAACGGTGTTTTTTCTGCACGGCATATGGTATTTCATGTTGTGTTTGAGACGTAACATGATAATCGTTGTTATATTATCAGCAAAATACAGGGCGGTCCTCTGCAAGCTCGGCACGAACGTCCGTAGGATACAAGGAGGAGCTTTGAACAATGGATAAGATTCAGGCTTTTACAAATGAGCAATTAAAAAAGGATGTTCCCGTGATCCGCGTGGGTGATACCGTGCGCGTTTACAACAAGATCAAAGAGGGAAACAGAGAACGTACACAGCTGTTTGAGGGATTGGTTATCTCCAAAAAGAACGGCGGTATTTCTGAAACGTTCACAGTCCGTCGTATCGCATACGGTGTCGGCGTGGAAAAGACATTTCCGCTGCACAGCCCGAATGTGGAAAAGGTAGAAATTGTTCGTACCGGTAAAGTCAGACGTGCCAAACTGTACTACATTCGCGAAAGAGTTGGTAAAGCGGCTAAGGTCAAAGAGCGCATTTAAGCGCACCGGTCAAGGTGATCAACCTGGTGAAGACAAACAATCCCGTGTACGTTTTTCGGCATGGGGTTGTTTGTTTTTCCGCAGGCGTATCGGTACCAATTTGAAAACAAGCTTTGTGTTGATGATATTTAGGCGGTGGAGAAAGACTCTTTGTTTTCAACCGAAATTTTTGTAATAACGGATGGGCAAGATGAACATTGCAAAACGAATCCGCACCTTGCGTCAAGCGCGTCATATGACGCAAAGTGACCTTGCAGGAGATCAAATCTCCCGCGAAATGATCAGTATGATTGAAACCGGCCGCATTCAGCCATCTCTGGAAACACTGCAGTATATTGCGCGGCAATTGGATATAACGCCCGCACAAATACTGGCAGATGAGACGGAGGAAGGGGAGTTCCAGGCGACGGCTTTGCGCGAAAAAATGTTCCGTCGATATGATGCCGGCGATTGGGATGCTGCCATTGCTCTGGCTCAGTCATCAGAGGGGGTCGACGACGGCGTATGTTTGCTGTTGTGTCAGTGTTACGTTCGTCGTGGCGCAGCTTGTTATGAAAACCAAAAGCTGTCTGCGGCGAGAGATGCATTCAATCGTGCTCTATGGTATAGTCAACGCACGCGCTATGATACCACAGCAATCAGCGGCGTCATTGCACGGTATCAGTATTTGTTGGATGAATTGTATTACGGTTCCGGTAGCGGTAATTGGACACAACAGGATTTTGTGACACAGTCAGCGGACTTTTTTCGTCTGATCTCTGCATTTCATCACGCCAAAGACCACACAACAGATGACGTGACCGGCACGCCGTTTTTTCAAGATGTTTGCTATCGCCACGCTTTTGATGGCGCGCGGCGGATGGAACAGGGCGCATATACGGAGGCAAAAAAAATATTTACCGCGTTATTGGAGCGACAAATGCCCCCGGATCCTGCATTGCACGTGTATGTGTTGCAAAGCTTAGAACATTGTTGTGCTGAATGTCAGGATTTTCGAGCGGCTTATCAGTATTCCGTCAAGCGCCTTGCATTATTACAACAACTCAAACAAGAGACGAAGGAGGAGTCCCATACATGAATCCGTTTTTTCTTCCCGCAGAGATTTGTTTACCGCGCACGGGTGTTTCATCTTCTTGGTGTGTGGTAGCGTGTGATCAATATACTTCCCAGCCGGAATATTGGGAAGAAACGAAAAAAATTGTGGGACAAGATCCCTCCACGCTGCATATGATTTTTCCTGAGGTGTATCTGGAGGACAGAGGTGTCTCTGAACGTATCGAGCAAATCAATCAAACCATGTTACAATATCGTCAAACCATTCTGCAAACATTGCCACTTGGATATGTATATATCGAGCGGGTGCTGCATGATGGAAAAATACGCCGCGGTTTGATGGGATTGATTGATTTGGAGCAATACGATTTTCAAAAAGGTGCGCAAAGTGCCATTCGTGCCACTGAGGGCACGGTTTTATCTCGTATTCCGCCGCGCGTTCGTATCCGTGAGCACGCGACGTTGGAACTACCGCATGTCATGTTGTTGTTTGATGATCCAAACGATACGATGTTTTCGGCTCTAAATGCGCAAAAAGAAGAAATGCGCGTGTTGTATGATACGCCGCTTATGCAAAACGGTGGACACATCACAGGACGTATGCTCACGCATGCGCAATGGGCTTTGGTGGATCAGACCATGTTAAAACTGGGAGATGCACGTACATATTCCGAACGGTACCAGTTGTCGCTTCACGACAAACCTATGGTGTTTGCGGTCGGTGACGGCAATCACTCTCTTGCCACAGCCAAACAGTGTTATGAGAATCTGAAACAGCGCTTGACGCCGCAAGAAGCACAAAATCATCCGGCACGGTATGCATTGACGGAGTTGGTTAATATTCATGATGCTTCATTGGAATTTGAACCCATCTATCGTGTACTGTTTCATGTCAAGCCACAAGAACTTCTGCAAGCTTGGCAGGCATACGCGCCCGGCATAATGACAGATGTAAAAACGAAACCAAACACGCCGGGGCATTCTTTTGAAATGTGGCACAATGGGCAGTGTACGTCTCTGTTTTTGCCGCGTCCTACCGCGCAATTGCCGGTGGCGTCGCTGCAATCGTTTTTGGATGCTTATTTGTTGCAGCATCCCGATGTTCGTTTGGATTATATCCATGGCGTAGATGCAGTGCAGAATCTTTGTCAGGATGAAGATACCGTTGGCTTTTTGTTTGACGGTATGAAAAAATCGGAATTGTTTCTGAGTGTCATCAAAGACGGTGCACTTCCGCGTAAAACGTTTTCCATGGGACACGCCAATGATAAGCGGTATTATCTGGAATGTCGTTCAATTGTTTGATGTTGTATCGGTCGATTGTTTTTCAGACCGGTGAGATGGAGAAAGGAGCAAAACGTGTTGCATGCCAATGAGGGCGGCTATTTGCAGGCGCCGCTGCATGATGAAAGCGATATTAAAATATTTATTTTATTTTTGATGTATCGTTTGGCGCGTCCGTTAGAATATGTAGATATTCACGATGTCGTGGTGCAAAACGGATTGGTTTCTCCGTTCGATTTTTGTATGAATTTTCCGGACTTGATTGACAGCGGCCATGTTCGTGTTGAAAAAAATGGAGAGAAAGAGTGGTATGTGGTCACGCCGCGGGGACGGGAAGTAGCGGAACAGCTCAACGGAAAATTACTGATGACCACCAAAGAGAAAGCGCTTGCAAACGCAAAAATGCTGCTCAGCTTAAAAAAGACAAAATCGGATTTTCGATATGCGATCGAAGATCTTCCGGATGGAAGATGTCGCTTTGAGATTCGTTTTCGCGAAAAATTTGAGGATATGTTGACCGTGTCTGTCGTGGTGGCTAACCGTTTGACGGCAGAAAAAATGCAATTGGATTTTTCTTCTCATCCTGCTGCATTTCGTCGTGCATTGATGAATTTGCTGGACGATCGCGTGACGTATGTTTCCTCCGACAATCCGCTATCGGAAAAATAATATGTTTTCAGATCCGTATGGTGAAGCATGGATCTTATTATTTGACAATGATCGAAAATACACACCGGCTGTTGCGGAAAAGCAACAGCCGGTGTTCTATTTTTGAAATATCAAAGTATTGTGTCGCGTTGTAACGTCTTTGTCACATCGTTTTTTTCTTACACTTGTTCAACATCGGAAAAATGTCGGCTTTGTCGACGAAATTCGGAGGGGAGCGTACCCGCATATGCTTTGAATGCTTTTGTGAATTTTCCTTGTGTTTCATATCCTACCGCTGCGGCGACGTCCGCAATACTGGCATCTCCGGTGGCCAATAAGCGCATGGCGCATTTCATACGGTATTCTTTGAGATAGGCGGCCAGCGGCATGCCGTAAACCGCTTTGAACATCGTTTTGAGCGAAGAGGTGTTGATCAAATATTTTTTAGACAGGGTCTCAATGGTAAATCGCTGGGCGGGATTTGCAATCAAAAAGTCGTGTATTTCTCGGATCAACGCCACTTTTTGCGCACCGTATTGACTCATGCTACGCGTTTGTTCCGGGGAAAGACGTGACAGGTACAACAGTGTTTCTACAGCTTTCAGGCGCGCATAAGCGGAACGCTGTGTGTGTGGCGCGTTACATAGCGGCGCAAACAAATGCTGTGTATCTGCACAGGATAGGATGGAGCATGCTTGATTGTCTTTGCAAAATCGTTTTTGCAAGGCGGTCGGATCAAAGCCCGTTTGCTGAAAAATATCAGGACTATTTATTTGTAACGCTTTCAGATCGGCAAGTATTGCCACGCCGCGATAAAATCCAAGCGGGAAACGCATTGTGGCATTGGCGCAGTGGTGCAAATTGTGTATGCATACATCACCTGTCCCTAGATAGATCGCATCGCCGTTTTGCATGTCCCACCCAACGCGTCCTTGATCACAGTAATCGATCTGTAACAGAAAGGGGGCAGGTGGATGCACCACATGTACTTGCTGTGCCAAAAATTGATAAAACAGAACGGCAAGCCCGGGAAAAATTTCATAGCTTTCCACATGACCTTTTCCGCTGGTTTGCATTTGTATGGAAGTTGTATCAAAACAGGTGTTTTCCTGCGTGTTTGGCTCATTGGTGCACTGCATATGGGAGATGGTAACGGTATGCGGTGCGACGTGTTGCAGTGCCAGTTTTGTTTCTTGCCAACCGTTTTGGTCCATGGAGTTCTCCTTTTATTGCCAACGCTTTTTTGGTAATTGATCAGATAGACAGCCGTTCAAAGAACGGTTTGTGTCGCGCCCGGGCAGGCAATTTCCACCATTTTTTCGATCATTTGGTGCAACAGTTGTGCTTGCTTTGTATTTGCTGCTTTGTAATACACTTCTTTTCCTTCTCGTTTGCTCACAATCAGTTTGTTGCTTTTGAGTTGCCGCAAATGATGAGAGACCGCGGGACTGCTCATTCCCACCATGGCAGAGAGGTTGATTACGCATTCTTCACAATGGCACAATAACCAGAAAATACGAATCCGGCTGGGATCACACAGTTGCTTGAAAAGTTCCGCCACAATTTGAAACTGATCTTCATTTGGCATGTGTGCCAAAAGGTCAGTGATATCTTGCCCGTGATTGTGCGGTAGGGTAACATTTTGCATAAATTCGTTGCGCCCCCTTTTCATGATAGGCATTTATCTGATTTCAGAATAACATAGATGTTGATAAATGTCAATCCTGTTTGATCCGAATGAAAAATTTTCGGCATTTGAATATCTTGGCTGTTATAGCACTTTTTGCCCAAAAAGATTTTCTTGAAATTCCGTAAAAGCAGCATTTGACCCTTGACGTTCACATGAAAAAAAGATAAAATATGATAAGAAACATCACGCAAAAATCGGGGCATTTTTTAGATACTTCGTCGTTTCCGGCTGCGAGATTTGGGAGGAAAGCACATGCAATTAAAAGATGCATGCATCGGAAAAACATATATCGTACAGCAAATCAATTTGCCGTTCGCATTACAGCGTCGATTAGAGGCATTGGGTATGACGCACAATACGCCTATTTCGGTATTAAACCGCAAAGGCAAGGGGATCTTAATTATCAAGCTGCGTGGTACGCGTTTCGCCCTGGGGTATCACATCACCAAAAACATTACCGTTGTGGAGGGCACAGAGAATGAACAATGAAATGACGATTGGATTTATCGGAAATCCAAACTGTGGAAAAACCACGTTGTTCAATGCGTATACCGGTGCCAATCTGAAGGTTGCAAACTGGCCGGGGGTAACTGTAGAAAAGGTCGAGGGGGCCATTCAGGATCACGATCTTACTATACATTTGGTTGATCTGCCCGGCACATATAGCTTGACTTCGTATACGATGGAAGAGACGGTTTCGCGCCGCTTTATTCTCAGCGATGAGGTCGATGTGATCATCAATGTGATCGATGCTTCCGCATTGGAGCGTAGCCTGTATCTTACGTTGCAGCTGTTGGAATTGGGCAAACCGGTACTGTTGGCATTGAATATGATGGATATCGTGGAAAAGCGCGGTATGGAATTGGATTTGCACCGGTTGCCGGAAATGCTCGGTATCCCGGTCATTCCCGTTTCGGCGCGTAAGCGGCGCGGTCTCGATGTGCTGTTGCACGCAGCGGCACATCATAGAAATGCACATACGCCCGATACGCTCATTCACCAGCACAAAACACCGTCTCATCATTTACACGATCATCATAAGGAATATACGATGGTGTATTCCGATGAGATTGAAGATAAAATCGACCAAATTATTCCCGTGCTCACCCAAAAATATCCCGATTTGAAAAATCCCCGCTGGCATGCCATTAAATTATTGGAGGGGGACCGGGAAATTACAGAAAACTATCCGGTTGATTTACCAAATGTTTTGGACCGCAGTTACGAGTCGGATATCATCAATCAGAAATATGATTTTATCAGTGAGATCATCAATGAGGTTTTATTGCATAAAGAACGCCGCGATGTCTTTACAGAGACGGTAGACAAAGCATTGACCAGCAAGGTGTGGGGGATTCCGATTTTTCTGGTCATTATGGCAATTATATTTTTCTTTACGTTCACGGTGGGCGACTGGATCAAGGGATACTTTGAGTTGGCGATCGGTTGGCTCTCCAATCTTGTGGGTAACGGATTGTCTGCGGCACATGCAGCCGAATGGGTCAATTCTTTGGTTGTGGATGGCATCATCGGTGGCGTGGGTACCATTGTCACATTCTTGCCTAATATATTGATTTTGTTTCTTTTCTTGGCGCTCTTGGAGGACAGCGGATATATGGCCCGTGTGGCATATGTCATGGAGGGCATTATGAGCAAACTCGGGCTTTCGGGAAAAGCGTTTATTCCCATGTTGCTCGGATTTGGCTGTACGGTGCCCGCAATTATGGCATCCCGTGCGTTGGAAAGCAAACGCGATCGTTATAAGGTGATGTTGGTCACCCCCTTTATGAGTTGTAATGCGCGTCTGACGATCTACATTTTGTTTGCTGAAATGTTTTTCCAAACACATGCCATGTTGGTTGCGTATTCCATGTATTTAATCGGTATTGTCGTAGCGATTGTTGTTTCTGCACTCATTCATTTGATTGACCACAAAAAGAGTGTCAATTATCTGATGATCGAGTTGCCTGAATATAAAATGCCGGATGCTCGAACGGTTACCATCTATGTCTGGGAAAAGATCAAGGATTATCTGGGCAAAGCGGGTACGACCATCTTTTTGGCTACGATGATTATTTGGGTATTGCTCCATTTTGGGCCGGAAGGTTATGCTGCAGATATGACCAGAAGCTTCGCTGCTTTTGTCGGCAAGTGGCTGGTTCCCGTGTTTGTTCCCATTGGCCTTGGTTTTTGGCAGATTGCAGTCGCGCTCATTGCCGGTATTTCTGCCAAGGAAGTGGTCGTGACCAGTTGTGCTGTGCTGTTTGGTGTGGTCAATGCCAGCTCACCGCAAGGGATGACGGAATTTTCCACGGCACTGCAGGGGATTGGTTTCGGCTCGCTCAATGCGTTTTGTTTAATGGTGTTTTGTCTGCTATATATTCCTTGTGCCGCAACGCTCGCTACCATTCATAAAGAGTCCAAAAGTTGGGGCTGGACCGCATTTACTGCCTTTTTTCAGTTGGCGGTCGCGTGGGTGGTCACATTTTTAGTTTATCAAATTGGCATATATTTGGTTTAAAGTACGGAATATCTAAATTACTCAATGGATAAATTGTATTTGTTTGTTTGAAAGGATTTTATGAAAATTTATTCTTGTTGAAAAAGCAGCGCAAATAAAAAGCCCTTTTGATTTCAAATCAAAAGGGCTTTTTATTAAATAATCGTTATAATTTTAGGATATAAGCTTATTGACACTTCAAAATTTTGTGATATAATATACATAAAATAATTCATTTGATAAATTTAAGAAACATTTTTATTATTTCCAAAAATCATTACTAAATTTATTAATTCTAAAAGCAGGTGAGGACTATGTTATTTTTCACACATACTGAAGAAGAAAACAATTTAAAAACAGAATTAAAAGATAATAACGATTATTCTGATGAAGAAATGAAAGATAATAATGAACTACAGGATATTAAATTAAAAATTGCAAACGAAACTGATTTGCAAGAAATCAAAACTAACAATGTTTCTGAAAAAAAGGTTAAAGAAAAAAAGAAAGTAAAAGGAATAGTCATTATAGGATCAGTTATTGTTATAATTGCGGTTATTGTTATAAGCATAATAATATTCGGAAAAAGTCCTGAAGTACGGAACGTGGAATCGTTGATACGTAAAATTGATGAGATTACCTTAGAATCCGATTCTGCGATTAATACGGCCGAGCAAGCTTTTAATAAACTTTCTGACGAAGAAAAAAAACAAGTAAAAAATGCAGATGTATTAGAAGATGCACGTCAAAAATACGATGATTTGGTTATTGTCGATCAAGAAATGAAAAAAGCTCAGGATATCGATGATATGATCACAAAAATCGGTCAGGTGACATTGAATAGTGCAAAAAATATAACTGATGCTCGAAAAGCATATGATCAAGCTGAAAATTCAGTAAAAGAACGCGTAAAAAAATATGAAGATTTGGAAAAAGCTGAACAAATATTATCAGATCTTCAAGTCTCAAATGTCATTGATGCAATTAACGCTATAGGTGATGTCACACTGGAATCAAAACAAAAAATTATTAACGCAAGGGAATTATATGATTCTTTAAAAGTAGATCTTCAAACCAAAATAACCAACTATTCTATCCTCGAATCATCAGAAACTATTTTAAACGATTTAGAGCAAGCAGAAAAACAAAGAAAATTAAATGAATACCTTCCTAAATTTTCTGTAACGACAGATAAGGTTGCGGGTAGCGTCCATTATAAACCCAATATATTTCCTCAGTATATCAATACAAGAAGTTATATGTTGCCAACGATAGGAATAAATGACGAAGGAAATATTATGTTGGGGATCATTTGCAATTATACTGGAGAAGATTGGATATTTTGGGATGAGATCCTTATTTATGTGGACGGAAAAAGATTTAATTTGACAGCAGATTATTTTGATATTAATAGGGATAACAGCTATCCAAATGTCTGGGAATATGCCTCTTTTTTAACTGCGGCTTGTAATAATAATCTTGAATATGACTATTGTAATGATTCATATATGGAGATGCTAGAATCAGTTTCTGTTTCTCAGGAAACAATTGTTCGCTTTATAGGTGATTCTGGAAATTTTGAATTTATAGTTTCTCAAGACGAAAAAGAAGCGATAGCCGACACAATAGAACTTTATAATATTTTGTCGGAATCATAAAAAATGCTATGTACAATATTTTGATATTGGAGCATAATTTAAAGAAAAAGAAAAATGCGAAAGGTGAAAGTGAAATATAAAAAGGCATATAGTATTTGAAATAGATTGAAAAAATCATTTCATAGATTGTTGCATTAATAAATTTTACATGTGGCAAATTCTATACTAAAATTAATTATTTTAATGTTATTATTGAAGTTAGTGTTATTCTTGATGTAAAGTGGATGGATGATCTCGGGTTTCTTTTAATAGATTTTAAGAGTATTAAGTTTGAATGTTGCAGGCATAAAATATCTCATTTAATTTAAACCTCAATATTACGTGTGATTAGGCTGTGGAATATTGGTGCTCAGCGGATTACAAAGGTATCGAAATGAACGTTGAAAACATGAATGCATTACTTGCAGTATTTTCAGACGTTGACCGCGTCGCTAACTATGCCAAGGTAAGCTATGGCGACGATGGATCAAGCGGGGTGATCACCGGTGACGGTGATCGTTTGAAACCCGAGGAAAACGCGACCCGCGCGGAGGTGGCGTCGATACTTTCCGGATATCTGCCGAATGTATTGCAATCGACGAATACAAGCGGAAATTGACCGAATTTGTCATATTTGGTTTATGATAGCTTGATTGCACGGGGTATAGCCGGATATATCTTTATATGCTTATGTAAGCGGCACGGTTTATCTAAACCGTGCCGCTTTTATCTTTTTATCGTTGTGAATGATGTCAACAAAAAATAAAGTGTTTGATTTATCCAAACGGAAATCATTTTGTCCCAAACAGAAATACCTCGTGCAAATCCCTTGACGTTTGCCAGTGTTTTGCGTAATATAGTATTGAACGATTAAACAATCGTTAAATTGAAAGGTGCAGATAAACAAAGTCTTGCGCACGTACACAGATTTCTATGGTTTCTCTGAGAAAGGGGCAACACGATGAAAAAAGTATATAAGATTGACGTTGATTGTGCCAACTGTGCCAATAAAATGGAATTGGCCGCAAAGCAAACGCCCGGTGTGAAGGATGCCGTTGTCAACTTTATGACATTAAAAATGCATGTCGAATTTGAAGATGGGGTGGAACCGGCAGATGTCATGCCACAGGTCGTAAAAAACTGTAAACGCGTTGAGGATGCGTGCGAAATCTATCTGTAAAGGTGTTATGCACAAAAATAGATGCGTGAAATACAAAATATTTGCTTCATATGATTTTTTGTGCAAAGAGGTATAGGAAAGAGGGAATCGTGATGAACAAAAAGCTAAAAAAGATGCTGGCTCGCATTGTAATCGCTGCGGTGTGGCTTGTTGTGCTGGCGTTTGTTCCGACCGAGAGCGTGTCGCCCTTGTTCCGCTTTGTTCTGTATCTGATCCCGTATGTGATCATTGGTTACGATATCTTGATCAAAGCGGCAAAAGGGATCAAAAACCGGCAAGTTCTTGATGAAAGTTTTTTGATGACGATTGCCACCGTCGGCGCGTTCGCATTGGCACTGTATGAAAAGAGCGGCGATTACACCGAGGCCGTTGCCGTGATGTTGTTTTATCAGATCGGGGAGTGGTTTCAACGTTATGCGGTGGGGAAGAGTCGTCGAAACATCAGCGATTTGATGGATATCAGACCCGATTATGCGAACATCGAAGAAAATGGGAAATTGCAAAAAATAGACCCAGACGAGGTGCAGATCGGAACGGTGATCGTGGTGCAGCCCGGGGAGAAAATCCCGATTGACGGTACGGTGATACAAGGGTCATCCACACTCAATACCGGCGCACTGACGGGAGAGAGCTTGCCGCGTGCCGCCGACGTCGGTGACGACGTCATCAGTGGATGCATCAATATGACCGGCGTCTTAAAAATTCGCACAACAAAAGAATTTGGCGAATCCACCGTCGCTAAGATCTTAGATCTGGTGGAAAATGCAAGTTCCCGCAAGTCCAAATCAGAAGACTTTATCACCAAGTTTGCGCGTGTGTATACGCCCGCCGTTTGTATCGCGGCATTGCTGTTGGTTTTTGTTCCGCCGTTTGTTCGTTTGGCCATGGGGCTTGGCGCCGGATGGGAGACTTGGATTTACCGCGCGTTGACTTTCTTGGTAATCAGCTGTCCTTGTGCACTTGTGATCAGCATTCCGCTCAGCTTTTTTGCCGGCATCGGCGGTGCGAGCAAAGCGGGAATTCTTGTCAAGGGTTCCAATTATTTGGAGACATTATCAAAAACACGTGTGGTTGTGTTTGATAAAACCGGGACACTCACACGCGGCGTGTTTGAAGTCAATGCGATTCATCATAGCGCGATTGCCAATCAAACTTTGCTGGAATATGCTGCCTTGGCAGAAAGTGCATCCTCTCATCCCATCAGCAAAAGCATTCAGCGCGCCTACGGCAAAGAAATTGATCGTACGCGCGTGACCGATATCCGAGAGATCAGCGGAAACGGCGTGACGGCGATGGTCGATGGTATTTCCGTTGCGGCGGGCAACGATAAATTGATGGAACAGCTGCACATTTCGTATATTCCTTGCCACCAAGTTGGTACCATCATTCATATGGCAATTGACGGACAATATGCCGGCCATATTGTGATTTCCGATGTGATTAAGCCGCATGCCAAAGAGGCGATGGAAGCGCTCCGCGCGTCGGGTGTGCACCAAACGGTCATGCTCACAGGTGACAGAAAGGCGGTAGCAGAATCCGTAGCAGAACAGCTTGGGGTGGATCAGGTATACAGCGAACTTTTACCCGGAGATAAAGTGGAAAAGGTAGAAGCGTTATTGCAAACCAAACCGGAACACGCCAGGCTGGCTTTTGTCGGTGACGGGATCAATGACGCCCCGGTTTTGCGCCGTGCGGATATCGGTATTGCGATGGGTGCCATGGGCTCTGACGCCGCGATTGAAGCTGCCGATGTTGTTTTAATGGATGACGATCCCATGAAAATTTCCAAGGCGATCCGCATTTCCCGTAAATGTTTGCGCATCGTGTATCAGAATATTGGATTCGCCATTGGTGTTAAGATGGTCTGTTTGGTGCTCGGCGCACTGGGAATTGCAAATATGTGGTTGGCAATTTTTGCAGATGTGGGTGTGATGATTTTGGCCGTGCTCAACGCCATCCGTGCACTTTTTATCAAGAAACTTTGATGTGCTTTTTTTCAAACGTAAAATAAGGAGTCTTATAAAGTCAAAAAAGCAGGAGCAGTTTCCGATCGTGAAAAATGCTCCTGCTTTTCATGTAATGCTATTTGATTTGCTTGAAATTGCCGTATGTTTCGTTGACCGTCTCGGAAAACGAAAATGTACCGTCGTATTTGCTTAAGATTTTTTTTAGATCGTATACCTGGTGACGATTGATTACACAAATCAGAACCGTCATTTGATGATGGGAAAAAGAGCCGACTGAAGATATTTGCGTGGAAGTATGACGCAGCACGTCTTTGATTTCTTGTTGGATTTCAGCGGCATGCGTCGTGATGATGGTAAATTTGTTTGCAGATTTTGTTCCTTTGATGATGACATTTCCCATAAAACTGGAGATAAAGCAGTATAGGATGCAAAAACAAACCGGATCATAGTCGTATATCAGTTGTCCGGATGCATCGGGTTTGGCATAGACAAAAAGAGAAACAAAGGCAACAATGGCGTTCAATGCAAATGTCACCCAGAAAAAATTCCATTCCGGACGTTTGTGGCTGATGTATTTGGAAATAATGTCGGTGCCGCCGGTAGAGGAGTTGGTGCGAAAACATACGCCATAAACAAATCCACTGATCACACCGCTGAGCATCACTGGAAAAATGGTGTCGCTGCCGTTGGAACGGTATTGCAGGTTTTCCAGCCCCAGATGTTGCAAATAGAGAAAAACGAATGAGTAGATGAGAGAAAAGATCAGGGAACGCCGCGCAAAGCTGCGATCAAGTACCAGATAGGCGAGAATACACAGCGGAATATTGATGATCAGCGACATGTATCCGATGCTGAATCCCGTTTTGTATTGAATCATGGTAGCAATCCCATTCAGTCCTGCCGGTGCAAACCCGTTTTCAACCACGAATAATTGATAGTTCAGCGCCATCAAAATCGCGCCAAATGCCACAACGGCATAGGTGCTGATTTCACTGTAAAGTTTTTTTCTGGTCATACGACTGCCCCTCTCTCTTTGTGTGACGTTGCTTTTGATACTTACTTTGTTTTCATTATAGCAAAGCTTCATTTTGTTGTAAAGAGGAAAAGTAACACACTGTCAAACATGCACGTTCACTATTTGTACCAAAAGAAAATCGCGCACGGTCCCGTACGCGATTTATTTGTGGAGATGCGCATGTGTCAAAGAAGTAGAAAGATAATCTGTTAACTAGTTTCATGCTCGTATTTTTCACTGATTTTTATATTGAGTTCTTTTGCTAACTGTTCCAAATATTCTAAATGTTTTCTTTGCGCATCATATAAAACAACAAATCCGCTCTTTTTTGCAACGATTGTTTCAGATTGATTTGTTCGTACATTATGATAGGTAACGCGTTCTCCTTTGCGAAGATATATTTTAGATCCGTGCTCATAGTCATATTTATATCTCTTGCGTTCTTTTTGATAATATAGATTAAATAATTTTTCAGCTTGTTTTATATTACCTTTACGTCCGTATATCATAGCATCATCCAGTAGGATCAAATCATTGTGCATCTCGTCAAAGTGAACGTATTCTTGTCTATGATTTAATATTGCATCTCTACTGTTAAGTGTTTCAAACACGGGAATCACATATTGAGATAATTTTTTCACTATATCTTTCCCAATTTTATGCGGATTCTTCTTTAGATGATAAACAGTATCCCTGCCATTGACTAGCACCCCAAGCCGGTTACGAATATTACATTCATATTCTCGATAATATTTCTTTTGTGGGGAGGAAATAAGGAATTTGTGTTCTGCCGATTCAGGAACGCGTATTCCTAAGTTGACCCATAAAACATCATAATTCTTTTTTGAGGCGGATCCGTTTTGAAAATGAACAATTTGTGATATATCGCCATCTACGAAACGATGTAGTGTTCTTCCGTGTTTTTGAAAACCAAAAGGTTTTAAATATTCATATACCGTTTTTTCTATTTCATCTACGGCTTTTGTAGAATTGAGTCTGTTTTTATTTATAAAAGCAAACATTTTATTCAATCCTTTGTAGATCAGAATTTGAATGGTTTACGGTGAAAAATACAGAAACTTCAGTTATCATTAATAGCTTTGTTTAAATAACAGTATTACAAAATATATCAGACGTGCTTGAGTAGGTATTGAAAAAAGAATAAAATAACCGTCATCTTTTAAATAACGAAACAACGGTTGCATATTTATTGCATCAAAGAAACGATTAGAATTATTTTTATACTATATTATTTCTTTTTTGTTTTTCCTTGTTTTAAAGATTCACATATGTATTGCAACCCATTTTTTGAATTGTGAAGATCACGTTGTGAGGTTTCAAGTCCACTTTTATGTGTTTGGTTAGCCTTTGTAGATAAAGGAGGAAGTTTTCCTTTTTTTAAATAGTCGGCAATTTTATCCGCTTCATTAGACATTTATATTCACCCTCTATAGTTTTTTATTAATATGTAAACGACAAAAGAAATAATGGAAATAATTGTTAACGTCCAGCTGCTTCTATATAGTGGAATTCTTTTATCATTTTGTGTTTTGTTGTTTTCTGTTGCTTTAAGATATAGGTTAATTAAATAGACAGACAATACTAATGGTTCTTTTTTTAGATAACTTTCATCATATAAATCTTCAGGCTTTAAAATGCAATATTGTCTCGTTGCTATAACAAAAACCATTTTTATCATGGCTATCAAGGCTAAAACAATACTTGTAGTATACGTTAAAAATAAGATTGCAGGAAAAATAAAATCTTTAAATGAGGAAATATGAGTTGCAAATATTGATTTATAATCGCTGAGCGGTGCTAATGCCAAAAAATACGCAGAAATAATTGGTAAAGCTATTCCAGATTTACTATCAATAATTGATGTTCTGCTGTGTTCATTATTGTATTCGCTTTTTACGGTATTAAGAAGCAATGATATTGATTCTGTATTAAATTCTTTGCTCATTACGTTTTCACCCAAAAGTTTATTAGAAATTATATTATCAATAAAAAATAAGGATTCAGTTTCCAAAGAAGTCACAATATTATTTTACTTTATAAATTCTGCTTTTGGTGTGGCTATTAAAAAATACAAAGTTAAAAAATCGTTTTGAATGCTTGTTTTTGGTATAGAAAAAGAGGACAAAACATAGATATTCTCGTTTCGAGTTTCCAATTTTGACCTCTATCCATCGTGGGGTGAGTGATGGGATTCGAACCCACGGCCTTCAGGGCCACAACCTGACGCTCTAACCAACTGAGCTACACCCACCATATGAAATTTTGAAAAGAACGGAATATGAAAACGATAAAACCACATCTTTGACCGCATATGAAACCGTACGAAGATTGGAGAATATGCGATCGAGTATCAAAAAAAGCTTGCGATGTGGCGTACCTGGAGGGATTCGAACCCCCGACCTACTGCTTAGAAGGCAGTTGCTCTATCCAACTGAGCTACAGGTACATAGCTGGAGCGGATGATGGGAATCGAACCCACGTAACCAGCTTGGAAGGCTGGAATTCTACCATTGAACTACACCCGCATAACTACGGCCTGTGACCACCTCAAAATAATACCATAAAATAAAGGCTTTGTCAATAACTTTTTACAAGAAAATACGATTTTTTTGCGCCTATTTTTGCGGATGGTTATTTTGAAACGTCGCACAAGCCGATGATAACCATTGATCACATCAATTCCATTGATATCGTTGTTTGGGCAGCGGCCAAAAAGATGTCTTGGAGCTTTCCAATGTTTCGCTTTATTTATGGTGTTCCAGTTCTTTTTCCACTTGTGTGAGATAGGCGCGAATGGGCAGGTGCTGCGGACAATGGTTCTCACATTTGGCGCAGCGAATACAGTCGGAAGGCGCACCATGGTTGACACGCAGATTTTGGTAGTACGTCATGGCACCTACCCGCTGGCTTTCGCCATATCGCTTTAAGTTGTTATAGATGGCAAAGTAGTCCGGAATGGCGATGTGTTTGGGACAGCCGTCCACGCAGTACCGGCAGGCTGTGCAGGGAATAGCAATGCTGTTGCGTATCAATTCTGCCGCTTGCATTACCGCCTTTTTTTCCGATTCATTTAACGGGACAAATGTTTTCATGTAGGAGAGATTATCTTGCATTTGTTCCATGGTACCCATTCCGCTCAAAACCATAATGACCTGATCGCAAGAGGCGGCAAAACGCATCGCCCATGAAGCAATGGAGCGCGAGGGGTCTTGGGAGCGCAAGAGATCTTCCGCGTCTTTTGGCACATTCGCCAGCGCACCGCCTTTGATGGGTTCCATCACGATGACCGGTTTGTTGTGTTTTTTTGCGACTTCTAAACATTCTCTTGCGCATACGGTCGGATCATCCCAGTCCAGATAATTGATCTGTAACTGTACGTATTCCATTTCCGGATGTTCGGTTAAAATACGATCAAGCAATGCCGGTGAATCGTGGAAAGAAAAACCGACATGACGCACGAGCCCCAGGCGTTTCTTTTCACAGATAAATGCAAACGCATTCAGACGCTGTGCTGTTTGATAACTTTCACTACCGAGCGCATGCAGCCAGTAGTAATCAAAAAAGTCTACACCGCAGCGCTGTAGTTGTTCTTCAAAAATCGCCTGCATCTCTTCCGCTTTGGTTATTTGGAAAATCGGGAGTTTATCTGTGACGGTAAAGCGGTCGCGCGCATAACGTTCCACAACAGCTTGACGGAATGCCACCTCGCTTTTTCCGCCGTGATACATGTAGGCCGTATCAAAATAGGTTCCGCCGGCAGCGAGAAAGGCGTCTGCCAATTCCATTGTTTTATTTATATCAATATCGCTGTTGTCTGCGCTTTTGCAGGGCAGACGCATTAAACCGAATCCCAGTTTCATCACAATTGTTTTCTCCTTATGATAGAGCTTTCAGCCATATAAATGGGTATTTTTTATTTTTCAGAATTTGTTTGTGTGTTTGTCTCTTTGTCAGGCTGCTTTTCGACATCTCCAGATTTTTCATGATCCATTTGGCTGCTTGACGATTTTGGTGTACGTTCGGCAGCATCGGTTGTATGATTGACCGTTGCAGATGGATTGTTTTGTTTGCGACGTGAAGAAAACAAGGTGCGACGATTCTTTTTTTTGCGCGGGTGATACAGCACGGCATCACTTGGATCATTGTAATAGGCGTCGGTTTCTACTTGTAATCCGCGCATGGCAAGTTTCTTTTCCGTCGCTTCTTTGATCAGGGAATAAATCACACTAAATGCCGGTACGCCGATAATCAACCCCACAACACCAAACAGCCCGCCAAACACGGTGATGGCAACGGTGACCCACAAGGCGCTTAGCCCTACCGAATCACTTAAAATGAACGGCTTTAACAAGTTCCCCTCCAGCTGTTGGAGTAAAATGATCATGATAATAAACCACAGAGTTTTGCCGGGCTCTGAAATCAGAATGATAAATGCGGAGGGAATTGCACCGATAAACGGTCCGAATACGGGGATAATATCGGTCACGCCTACGATCAAACTGATCAACGGCGCATACGGAATACCCAGAATTAGGCAGAAAATCAGACAGAAAATACCAATAAACAATGAGTCAACGATAGAGCCTACCACAAAGCCATTGAACGAATTGTTGGTTTGTGTGCATACGTGCATGATCCGCTTTACGGTTCTGGGAGAAAAAACCGCGCTAATGATTTTTCGCGTTTGCGCCAAGAGCTTTTCTTTTGATGCAAGAAAGTAGACGGAAAGAATCAGCCCAATCAAAATGTTGGTTGTTTCAACGACGATGCTCGTTGCATAGGATACCAGCCATTGTACAATGTCCAGAGATTTATTCATCACTTCTGAGAGCACATCTTCCAGTCTGTTCACTTGTGAACGCAAAAAGTTGGAAGAAGACAATGTATCGCTGACCCACTCTTCTACGCGCGGAATGTTGTCGCGAATCTTCAAACTCAGACCTGTCACACTTCTTGCCGTTTGCGGCACGATCGCATAGACAAATAAAACAATCAAAATCAACGTGATCAGATAGGTTAAAACCATTGCACAGACCCGCTGCGCTTTTCGGTGATCTTTTTTCTTACTCAGAAACTTCAACGCGCGTTTTTCCAACATTTTGTTGAGCGGATTGAGGATATAGGCAAAGACCAACCCGTAAATGACAGGTTTCACCACGCTGAGTACAGACCCCAGGGACGATGCGACCGAAGGTAGATATGCTGCCGCCAGCGCCAAAAGTGCGCTGCAAACCAAGACAATAATGGCATAAACAGCGATTGTTGTATATTTTTTATTCCAGACAATTTTCATGTTTTCACCAAATTTTTTTGTGATGTCCGATGTATGATCCATCTCATGCATCGGTTTGATGTGTCAACGGTGTGCCAGAATGTTCGTGCGTGTTTGAATACGCCAAAATGGTTTCAGTGTATTGCATTTGTATGACAGCCATGGTGTCATACAATGTCAAAAAAATAGGACAACCATCTGTGCCAGAGCATCAGATATTATGTTTATTATACTGGGTTGTAGCATGGATGTCAATTCATTTTCTTGTTTTCATTTTTCTGTGTTGAAAGGGGAATGCATTGCGAATGGAATTGTGTACGATATCATAAAACCAAGTTTGGCAACAAGAGATAAACAATGGAGGAATGACAAGCGCCGCACTTTCATATATATGTATCAAACCGGCGTCTTTTTCGGTGAAAGACGCATGGACAATGGCGATTATCAGACGACCAGGTTTAACACATGTGTCATGCGCCACTCCAATTAGCGTTGGAATTGCATCAAATATGAAATATTGAATATTTAATATTGAGCCGAATTGTTTGGAGTATGATTAGAATGATAAGAAAACTTAGAATAAAAAACGGTCCAAACGACCAAAACGGAGGAAACAAGGTGTATATTTGTTCATTTCGCCTTTCCACGGTGCGGTTTATCAGTGTGATAGGGTTATCAGTTCTTGCGTTGTTAACGCTTTTGATGTTGGTACCGAGTGACCGACCCGCGGCACTGATTGAACAAACAGCAAAGATCGATTATACCGATGCCGATACATCCGAGGGCAGGGCTCGCTTTGCGTCTCAGTTCGGATGGGAATTGTCCATGCAGAGTGAAACAGCGGATGACGTGATCATTCCCTCGGTATTTGATGATGTATATACCGGCTACAATGCGATCCAAAAGGCGCAAGGGTTGAATTTGGAAAAATACCGTGGGAAAACGGTACAGCGATATACTTATCTGATTACCAATTATCCGGATGTTGAGGAACAAGTGATTCTGACCATGTTGGTGTATCATGGACGTGTGATCGGCGGGGATGTTTCTTCCGTGTTACAAAACGGCTTTTGTCACGGCTTTTCCAAACCTTCCGATTCTACTGCATCTGGTTGATGGTCAGAAGATACCAGTTCCTTTTGCAGCGTTTCTTCCGTTTCATATAATTCAAGAAGTGTTTCTTCCAAAGCTTCTTTTTCTTCAGAAAAAGCGGAGAGCTTCACGTAGTCGCTTTCGTATTCTTTGCGCGCGCTCCACTCATCCAACACGCTGATGCGTTCTTCCGTTTTTTGGATTTCTTCTTTTGTTTTTGCCAGCTGCCGTTCCAGTCGCCGTTTCGCAGCGGCACGTGCTTTGTTTTCCAGATATTGCGCTTTGCCTGCAGCCAAAGGCAAAGCGTCTTTTTTTGTTGAACTGTTTTCCAATCCCTGTGGTTTTGTTTGTCGTGTTTCGCTGATATCGTTGTATGTTGCTGTAACAGTTGTTGTATGTGATAGGTGGATGTCACTGTCCACGATATCTTGTTTGGCGCGATCGGCCAGATAACGTTCATAACCGTCATGATAATCTTTGATCTGTGTGTGGGACATGTCAAAGATGCGATTGGCCAGTTTTTTGATAAAGTAGCGGTCATGCGATACGGCAATGAGCGTACCGGGATATTGCTCCAGTGCCGCCTCCAAAACCTCGCGTGACGGAATATCCAGATGGTTGGTCGGTTCATCCAATACCAATACGTTGCTTTTGGACAAGACCAATTTTGCCAGTGCCAAACGGGCTTTTTCACCGCCGCTGAGTACGTTCACTTTTTTGTCCATGTCATCAGCAAAAAAACGAAATTGTGCCAGCGTGGCACGCACTTGCGTCTGACTCAAATTCGGGTGTTCGTTCCACAATGCCTGTAACACGGTGTCCTCGCCGGAGAGGTTTTGCTGTTCCTGATCATAGTATCCCACACAAACCCGACTGCCGTAAATCACTTCTCCTTGGGTCGGGGCAGAGTTGCCGGTAAGTATTTTGAGCAATGTGGACTTTCCGCATCCATTGGGGCCAAGTATAAACAAACGATCTTGGCGCTTAATCACGGCAGAAAAATCAGAAAAAAGAAGAAGTTGGTCGAATTGTTTGCTCAAATGTTCCAGATACATCACGTCGTTGCCGCTGGTTTGTGCTGTGAAAAAGTGTATTTGCATCGCGCGCGGATCGTCTTTGGGACGATCAACTTTTTCCATGCGATCCAATGCTTTTTGTCGGCTTTCTGCGGCAATAATATTTCGTTGGCGATTCCACTGTCGCTGTTTTGCAATGTACGCCTCCTGGCGACGAATCTCTTTTTGTTGATTGAGATAGTGCTTTGTTTGCACGGCGCGGTCTTTTTCAAGCCGCTTAGCAAATGCGGAGTAATTGCAGTTGTCGTATTGTTTCCCGACGCCGTCAAAAATGTGCAGCGTGATATTGGTTACTTCATCCAGAAAATAACGGTCGTGCGAGATCACGATCAATGTTTTTGGATACGTTTTCAAATATTTTTCCAGCCATTCTGTTGTTTCCATATCCAAATGGTTGGTGGGCTCGTCCAACAACAATATATCCGGTTCTTCCAGCAGCAGTCGAATGAGTGCAAGTCTCGTTTTTTGCCCCCCACTCAGTGTTTCCACCGGTTTTTCCCATGTATCCTTTGGAAAGCCCATATGTGTCAGCATGGATTTTGTTCGGCTGACAAATGTTAAACCTCCGGCAGCACAGTAGGATTCATATAAAACGGCATAGCGCTGTGCAAGTACCGTTTGCCGCTGTGCTTCGTTTTGAAGTTCAGCGGCAGTGGGTGGGGGTACATCCATGTTTTGATGGTCTGTATTGGCAATGCTTTTGTTATCACTGTTTGTATCAAAAAACGACAAGTCGGAAGGGGAATGGTCTGCTTTTTCGGACGTCTGTTTTTCCTCGGATATCTCCATTTGCGCTTGTAGCGTTTGTAATTGACGTTGCATTTCCAACAGCGGGGAAAAGGCGCAAAGCATTTCGGAAAGTACCGTTCCGGTACCTTGAAAAATATCATTTTGCGCCAGCATACCGATTCGTTTGTTACCGGTTTTTCCGATATGCCCGCCTGTTGGGGCAAGGTCGTTTGTGATCAGACGAAACAGAGTGGATTTTCCCGCACCATTGATGCCGACGATTCCCATACGGTCTTTTTCTTGTAATTGAAAGGTTACGTCCGTCAGAATTTGATGTTCTCCCGACGAAAAAGAGAGATGTTCTCCGTGCAATATTATCATGTTGTACTCATACCTGTGTCTTTGGTTCGTTTGAAAATCGGATTTGATCAAGTGTCAAAAGGTATTTTTCATATAAATGTCATAAAGCCGTATGCTTTCCCAAGCCGGAAAAAATATGGGATCGTATTGGCCATGTGCCGGCAAGATATGGGATTGTATCGGTTACGTGTGTATGTGGGCAAAACCAAGGAAAGTAAGTTTTTGCGCTGTTTTGCTATGATTATTGTGCTTGCTCACTACCTTGTTTTTCTTGCTGCGCTTGGTTGCAGGTTGACGTTTGTTCTTGCGTTTGGTTTTTCGGTTCTGTTTGCGCATCTGCTTGTTTGTAAATGCGTTCCAATGCTTCAATTTCCATTTGCCAACGATCGATATCCGCAATAATGGTGCGGCATTGCTCGCCACTGTCACTACCGGTGGCATGGTCACGATACACATATTCACCAAGCGTTCGATACGCCAATTTGATTTGTGTTTTTCTGTCACAAATTTGCATACGGATTTTTGCGGTGTCAATTGCACCGTTGACAATGGCACATGCGTCATTTGCAGCTCGTGTCAGGTTGTTCCATATCTCGTTAAATGCTTCCATAGTTTTCTTCTCCTTTAAGATTTTTGATCAAGCGTGTTTATCATATTTTTGTGAAGAAATGAAAAATGTTATGCAAAAGCCCTCGGACCAGATCAAATTGCTGTGTGACTCATATTACCTCTTGCGTTCTACTTCATCTTATAGTATATTATAGTATACCCAAAATAGGGAAAAAAGTCAAATGGTTGACAAAAATGACGAAACCATTCGTTTGATATGTGAATATACTTTGAAAAAATAAAGAATGTATATTGACAGGCGAAAATCGTTTTGTTACAATTCAATTATAGAATTGGATGAAAACTTTTTCCAAAATTGTGGGTATTGATCCAATAGAATGGGAAAAGCGGAATGAGGGGGTTGCCGATGGCAAAAAAGCGTATCAAATATTTCTGTATGCTCATGTCGGACATCCTTATGGTATATTTGTCAGACCTTTTGGCGTGGGGGTTGCTCTTTGGTTTTACTGAGATTTCAAAACATTGGACATTTTGGCGTGTGCTGGTCATACTTCCACTGGCGGTAATCATCTTTGAATGTTCCATGTATGTTGGAAAGGCAGGACGGAACATGGGGACACAAATTGGCAGCAAAGATGTATTTTGTACCGCAATATCAGCTGTGCTTGCGGTTGTAGTGCCGGCGCTGCTGGTGAAGTTGGCGACAATTACGCCGTTTGTCTTTTCTCATTCCATGCGGGAGGAACAAAGGCCATGGAACGAACTGACCATGTTCGGTGTGTTGCTCTTTGTTTTCACCTTATTGATACGTTTTGCATGTCGAGGGGCAGTGGATTGGTATGCAAGACGACGTGAATGTCGTATGCCCATGGCACGAGCACAGCACAGCAATTGGGGCAACATCATGATCATTGGCGGGGGAGAATCCGGCCGTATTGTGATGGATATGCTGCGCCATACCGGAAATGTTGTGAAATGTGTGATAGACGATGATCCGGGAAAGAAGCGGTTATATTTACAAGGTGTCCCGATTGTCGGCGGCAGGGAAAGCATACCAGAACATGTGGACAAGTACCAGATAGATACCATTATTTTTGCCATCCCTTCGTGCAACGCAGAAAGCAAACATGAAATTTTCGACTTTTGTGCCAAAACGAATTGCCGCTTGTTAACGGTTCCGTCGCTGGAGGAAATTGTCAGCGGGGTTCATCGTGCGACCGCGCTGCGCTCATTTCGTATCGAAGATCTGCTGGAACGCGACAGCGTGTCTTTGGAACTGGATGAAAGTAAAAATTATTTGCGCGGAAAGACGGTTTTGGTTACCGGCGGAGGGGGAAGCATCGGAAGCGAGCTTTGTCGGCAGATAGCAAAACGAAAGCCGAAAAAACTGATTATTTTTGATGTTTATGAAAACAACGCATATGAAATTCAAAATGAATTGAAACACGAATATCCGGCGTTGTCTATCATTACTCTCATTGGTTCCGTACGTGATATCCAGCGCTTGAACAACATTTTCACGGAACATCATCCGCAGATCGTATTTCATGCTGCTGCGCATAAGCATGTTCCCTTGATGGAGGACAGCCCACACGAATCGATCAAAAACAATGTGTTTGGGACATATAACACCGCTTGGGTTGCAGACATGTATAAATGTGAGCGCTTTATCCTGATTTCAACGGACAAAGCGGTTAATCCAACCAACATTATGGGTGCAAGCAAACGAATCTGTGAAATGATTATTCAACATTTCAATAAAATCAGCAAAACCAAATATTCCGCTGTACGATTTGGTAATGTGCTTGGCAGCAACGGTTCCGTGATCCCGCTTTTTCAAAGACAGATCGACCACGGCGGCCCCGTCACAGTAACGCATCCGGACGTCATTCGTTATTTTATGACTATTTCTGAGGCGGTATCGTTGGTACTGGCTGCCGGAGCAGAAATGCGTGGGGGCGAAATTTTTGTGCTGGATATGGGAAAACCCGTGAAAATACTGACCTTGGCAGAACACATGATCCGATTAAACGGCTATATTCCTTATGAAACGATGCAGATCACATTTATCGGTCTGAGGCCGGGGGAAAAATTGTATGAAGAACTTTTGACGGATGAAGAGGGACTTCAAAAAACAGCCAACAAAAAAATATTTGTCGGTCATTTGGCATCGTTTGATGATGCGCGTTTCAAACAAGATCTGCAGCGTCTCAAAGAACTGGCTTATGATGAAGATGCCGATATTCGTCAGGCAGTGTCCCGATTGGTTCCCACCTATCGTTATACAGAAAAAGTAACGGGGGAAGATACTCAAAAGGCGATATGCGACGCACCGATTTTTTCAAAAAACAAGTCAAAAGCACAAAAGCAAAAAATGCCGTGTTAGTAAAACCATTGTGCTTAGAAACAACATAAAACGTATTTTCAAAAAGTGATACAGTAAAGTTGTATATGTATCACAAACAAGACCGTAATATCATAAGAAAATATCAATTGACATCTGTTTTTTGCGTTTTTCAGTTGTCCTTTTATCAAGTTATTACTTTGTCATTTTGAAAGATATATCAATTTTATTTTTGCATCGGAGGTTTTCCATGGAGGCAATGATAAACGCAATTGAACAGGTGAATGATGTGGTCAACAGTTTTGTCTGGGGACCGCCCATGTTGATTTTATTATTATTTGTTGGGATCTATTTTTCGATTCGTCTTCGTTTTTTCCAAATCCGTCGATTTGGTTTTGTGTTCAAAGAAACGATTTGCGCAACCTTTTCCAAAAAAACAACGAATGAGCCAAAAAATCAACGTGCCATCACACAGTTTCAGGCACTGTCTGCGGCGCTCGCTTCAACAATCGGTACCGGCAACATTGTTGGCGTGGCAACGGCGATGGCTGCCGGTGGGCCGGGTGCTGTATTTTGGATGTGGGTCAGTGCATTTTTCGGAATGATGACGCATTTTGCCGAAAATGTGCTTGGTATTTTTTATCGTCACATCACCAAAAAAGGTGACTGGTGCGGCGGTGCTATGATCTATATTGAAAAAGGTCTTCACTGCAAATGGTTGGCGGTATTGTTTTCCGTATTCTGTCTGTTTGCTTCGTTTGGAATCGGAAATATTGCACAGATCAATTCCATCGCAACGTCTCTGGAAGAATCGCTCACGATTCCCCCGATTGTCACCGGTATCGTACTTGCTGCAATTTTAGCATTTGTATTGATCGGCGGGTTGAAACGAATTGCAGCTGTTGCGGAAAAACTGGTACCGTTTATGGCGTTTATTTATATCATCGGTGCGCTTGTCATTATTGTGATGAATATCAAACAAATTCCAACCGCATTTGTCTCTATTTTCAAAAGTGCATTTTCACTTCAATCTTTCGGTGGCGGCATTATGGGATATGGAATCACACTTGCGATTCGTTACGGGGTGGCGCGTGGTGTGTTTTCCAACGAAGCCGGGCTTGGTTCCTCTGTCATGGTACATTCTTCTGCCGATGTGGAAGAACCGGTAAAGCAGGGGCTTTGGGGCATATTTGAAGTGTTTTTTGACACAATCGTCATTTGTACCTTGACGGCACTTGTGATTTTATGCACCGGTGCGCTTGATATTGGTGGCGAAGGCGCTACCATTACCATGAACGCATTTACCAAAGGGTTTGGCTCTTTTGGCGGCATTTTTTTGTCGTTTGCTATCTTGCTGTTTGCATTTACAACGGTGCTCAGCTGGTCTTATTACGGTCAACGTGCAGTTGAATATCTGTTCGGTCAAAAAATGGTCATTGTCTATCAAATTCTGTTTATCGCGGTTGTGGTTGTTGGCTCCATTTCAGCTGTTCAAATTGTTTGGGATTTGTCTGACACCTTTAACGGATTGATGGCACTGCCAAATCTGGTCGGTATTTTGCTGCTTTCACCAAAGGTGGTAAAAATCACGAAAAATTATATTGCGCGTCGATTCCAAAAACAATCTATTCCGCCCATTCTATCAGCGGATCAAGAGCAAAGAAAATAAACAAAACAGAAAACAAAAAGGGCTGCCTTTCTATACAAGGGCCGCCCTTTTTACTGTTTGCTTTGACGTTGCTTTATTTTTGTGCTGAGACGTGTGTGAAAAAAGCGAAATTTCGAGGTTTTCCATTGACAGTTTATGTGGAAAATGGTAAAATAATATGAGTTATATTATAGAAATCATGCAGGAGAGAACATGGCGGAAATACAGGAAAAAACCAGTTTGCAAACAAAAATTGTCACACCGCAGGAATTGGAGCAGCAGGCGCACTATGCGCAGCAGGTGCTTGCGTGGAATCGCGCATTTGAAACGAAAACGGGGCACAAGCGCAGAGTACAGGTGATCACATTCGGATGCCAGCAAAATGAAGCAGATGCAGAACGGCTGCTGGGCATGGCACAATCGATGGGATATGATCAGACCACAGAAAGCGATCAGGCAGATTTGATATTGATCAACACCTGTGCCGTGCGTCAACATGCAGAGTTACGTGCGTTGTCGATTACCGGTCAATACAAGCATTTGAAGGCGAAAAATCCGGATCTTTTGATTGGTATTTGCGGTTGTATGGTGTCCCAGCAGACGCGCAGCGATGAAATTAAAATGAAATATCCGTATGTCAATTTTTCCTTTGGCACGGAATATTTGTATCGTCTCCCGGAGATATTACACACAGCGCTCACGACGCAAAAACGCCGGTTTTATCTCAATACGGGATGCGGTAATTTGGCAGAGGGGTTGCCGGTAGAGCGGCACAGCCGCATTTCTGCGTGGGTGAGCATCATGTACGGCTGCAACAATTTTTGTTCCTACTGTGTGGTGCCCTATGTACGCGGACGAGAACGCAGTCGCGCGGCAGAAGATATTGTGCAAGAAGTTCGCGGCCTTGTAGAGGTGGGGTATCGGGAAATTACGCTTTTGGGGCAGAATGTGAACTCTTACGGCAAGGACAGAGCAGGATCACCGGATTTTCCTACACTTTTGGAAATGTTATGTGCCATTGAAGGCGATTTTACACTGCGTTTTATGACCTCACATCCCAAAGATGCATCAGACAAACTTTTGAATGTGATGGCCAGAGAACCGAAAATTGCACGGCAGTTTCATTTGCCGCTGCAAAGTGGCTCTGACCGTGTGCTTGCCGCGATGAATCGAAAATACACGGCAGAATCGTATCTTTCATTGCTGAAACGTATGCGGACACTGATGCCGGACATCACGGTAAGTTCCGATATGATTGTCGGTTATCCAACGGAGACGGAGGAAGATTTTGCGCAGACGTTGGAAGTCTTGCGTGAGGCGGAATTTGATATGATTTTTTCCTTTATCTTTTCACCGCGTCCGGGAACGCCGGCTGCCAAATTGCCGCAACTCCCCGATGAAGTTACGCATGCGCGTTTTTCTCGTTTGCTTGCCGTACAAAATGAGATCTCTTTGAGAAAAAATCGCGCGTGGATTGGGAAAACATGTCGAGTACTTGTGACTGGGGAAAGCAAAAACGATGCGCGCTTTGACAGCGCACGTACTGACGGCGGAAAGCTGGTACTGTTGCCTGCATGTAAAGAGAAGCGTGGAACGTTTTGCACGGTGTGTATCACAGACGCCGATACGTTTTCTTTGCGCGCGCGATATACAACGTAAAAAACGAGCGGTGGGACATAAAAAATTGACGGATGCATTTGCACATGTACGCGTTGCATGGTAACCGCTTTTATTATGTGCGAAACAAACAGTATGGATTGAAAACAGATAAAACAAGAAAGGAAACCTACAGAGAGATGAATCGCGAAGAGATTATGCAAAAAGCATTGGAACTGGGACAGATGATTGCACAGGACAGAGAAGTGATGCGGGTACAGCAGTTGGATCGTGCATACGCCGAAAATGAAGAATTGCAGACATTGATGACGGAATATAATGCCCAGACCCAGGTGCTCAATGTGGAATATGCCAAAGAGGAACGGGACGAGGAAATGATTGCCATCGTGCAAAAACGCGTCAACGAGCTGTATGATGCGCTTGCCTCCCATGAATTGATTACACAGTATCGCACGGCGCAGCAAGACGTCGATGCGTTTATGAAGGCGGTCAACGAACAAATTCAATTTGGCATCACGGGCAAACGTCCCTCTGCGTGCACACATGATTGTTCTACTTGTGGCGGTTGCCATTAAGGAAAAATCAGCGGGCATTGCTCACAACGTAAAGGTATCGTCCCCTTGCATCGTAAATACTGATGTGAAAAATCAGAGCAGTGAAAAGAGAAAATTGATCAATTTGCATGAAATGCCGTTTCACGGCGAATGGAGACAAAAATGGCGCGGACACCGTTTATGGAACAATATCTGCAAATCAAGGCGCAGTATCAGGATTATATTTTGTTATTCCGGCTGGGTGATTTTTATGAAATGTTCAACGAAGATGCCAAGCTGGTTTCACGTGAACTTGGTTTGACATTGACTGGGCGCGACTGCGGGGAAGCGCAGCGCGCGCCCATGTGCGGTGTACCTTATCACAGTGTAGATGAACCAATTGCCAAATTGATTCAAAAGGGATATAAACTGGCCATTTGTGAGCAGATGGAAGATCCCGCTACGGCAAAAGGTTTGGTGAAGCGGGAAGTGGTGCGCATCATTACGCCCGGTACGCTGACAGACGGAAATTTGTTGGATGAAAAAACAAACAACTATTTATGCAGTCTGGTATGGATGCAAGATACGGTGGCAGCTGCGTTTGTAGATGTTTCGACCGGCGCATTGCATGCGGTGGCATTCGACGGCGCCGACGCGGTGGATCGAGCGCGCAACGAACTCGCCAGCTATCAGCCACATGAGTGTTTGAGTAATATTTCACCCCAGGAGATGGGCAGTCTTGCATCGTTCTTATCAGAGCGGTGCCACTGTATGCTGACAGAATTTTCCGGGGATCATTTCGATTTTTCTCATGCGTGCGATACATTGCAGCGGCAATTTGCCTCACTGCCGTTTTCGCTTACACAAGAGCATGCGCCGTTGATTTGCGCCGTTGGTGCATTGATCGATTATGTTGCGCAAACACAGAAGACAGATATTTCCTACATCAAGAGCATCTGTGTTGACCATGTGGGAGAATATTTGGAAATGGATGTGAATACCAGGCGCAACCTGGAATTAACACAGACATTGCACGGAGGTGAGCGGCGAGGCAGTCTCTTGTGGGTATTGGATCATACGGAAACATCGATGGGCGCGCGCACGTTGCGGCGCTGGATCGAACAGCCCCTGACCAATTCATCCCGCATCATTCGTCGCCAAATGGCGGTGGAGACATTTGTTTCCGATTTGATGGCGCGGGAAGAATTGTCTCATTTGCTGAAAAGTGTACTGGATTTGGAACGGCTTGCAACGAAAATTGTATACAACACAGCCGGTCCGCGTGATCTGCGTGCCATTGCGCAAACTCTTCGCGTGTTGCCGCAAGTGCGTCAATATCTTTCCGGCTTTCAAACACCCGCGTTGCGTGAAATCTATGAAAACATGGACGAGCATGCGGATGTGTTGCATCTCATTGACGATGCCATTGTGGACAAGGATGTACCGTTTGGCGTGCGGGATGGCGGATTTATTCGACGCGGATATGATGCGCAACTGGATGAGCTGCTGGACATTTTGTCTGATGGCGAGGGGTGGAAGCAAAAAATTGAAGAAGAGGAAAAAGCCGCTACCGGTATTCCAAAATTGAAAATTGGCTACAATCGGGTATTTGGTTATTATATTGAGGTGACCAATTCTTACAAAGACCAGGTACCGGATACATACATTCGCAAACAGACGCTTACCAATGCCGAACGTTATATCACACCGGAACTCAAAGAAATGGAGTCCACCGTATTGGGTGCCAGAGATCGGCGCTGTGCTTTGGAATATGAACTGTTTTGTGAGATACGCGATTATCTTGCCAAACGTGTGGATCGGATTCGCAATACTGCTGGGTTATTAGGAGAATTGGATGTATATTTGAGTCTTGCCCGTGTTGCATCACATAACAATTATGTGTGCCCGGTAGTGGATGATTCGACGACCTTATCGATCACAGAAGGGCGGCATCCCGTGGTAGAGCGGTTCAACACCGACCATTATTTTGTTCCCAATGATACACAATTGGATACGGACCAAAATCGCTTAATGATCATTACAGGACCCAACATGGCCGGAAAATCTACTTATATGCGACAGGTCGCGCTGATTTGTCTGTTGGCGCAGATCGGTTCGTTTGTTCCGGCACGCAGTGCGCATATTGGGGTTGTCGATCGACTGTTTACACGCGTGGGTGCGTCTGACGATTTAACTTCGGGTACATCGACGTTTATGTTAGAGATGAACGAAGTTTCTTATATTTTGACACACGCAACCAAACGCAGTTTGATTATTTATGACGAGATTGGCCGCGGAACGAGTACCTATGATGGCATGAGTATCGCACGTGCGGTGGCGGAGTATACCGCATCTGACAAAATCGGTGCCAAAACGCTGTTTGCCACACATTATCATGAATTAACGGCGCTGGAGGGGGAAATTCCTGGGATTATCAATTACAATATTGCCGCGAAGAAAAAAGGGGATGACATCATCTTTTTGCGGCGCATCGTGCGTGGCGGTACGGATGACAGCTATGGGATCGAGGTGGCAAAGTTGGCAGGTGTGCCGCAGCCGGTTATTGATCGTGCACGAGAGGTACTGGCTGCTTTGACTGAATCGGAAAAAACGACCATAGCGATGACGGGCGGACACAAAACAGAGAAAACGGATGTTTTGCCCTCTGATTCCCAATCTTTCGCTCGTGATTCATCGATGTTACCAAATCAATTGGATCAAACATTGACAAATATCGGTGAACAACTGCGTGCATTGGACTTGACCGTGACAACGCCGCTGGAAGCGATGAATTTGCTGTTTACGTGGAAAAAGGGTTTGTCCGACGCACAGGTACCCTCACAGTCAGAATCCGAACAAACAAATGACGAGCAAGAATAAAGCTTGTTTTGAGACTTTTTTATAAATGGATCATGATAAGCGTGATACGACATATGACTGATACTGCATGACGTCAAATGAGAAAGAGGTGAAATGATGGGAAAAATCAATCTGCTCACGCCGCAGGTCGCCAATCTGATTGCTGCCGGAGAAGTGGTGGAACGTCCAGCTTCGGTGGTGAAAGAGTTGGTAGAAAATGCCATTGATGCCGAAGCATCACGCATTGTGGTGGAAATACAACGCGGCGGTGTGCGCTATATTCGCGTGACCGACAATGGGTGCGGTATGGCGCGGGAGGATGTCCCGGTTTCCCTCAAACGGCATGCAACCAGTAAAATTTGCACACAAAAGGATTTGGATGCCATTTTGACGCTGGGGTTTCGCGGAGAGGCACTGGCTGCAATCAGTTCGGTTTCCCGTCTGCGTATTATGACACGGCGTTCCTGTGATACGCTTGGCACATTGCTTACGGCTGCCGGTGGGCAGGATGTGACCGTGACAGACTGCGGGTGTCCGGTGGGGACATCGGTGATTGTGGAGGATTTGTTTTATAACGCGCCGGCGCGTCTGAAATTTCTCAAAAAAGATGTCAAAGAAGCGATTGCCGTGGCTTCTCTTTTGGAAAAAGTAGCGCTGTCACACCCGGATATTGCGTTTCAACTGATCAATGACGGGACGACCAAATTTGAAACAGCCGGGGATCACAACTTAAAAAACGCAGTATACGCCGTTTTGGGACGTGATTTTTCTGCAAAAACCGTTTCTGTTCGCGGCGGATTTGACGGCGTAGAAATAGAAGGGATGATCGGTACGCCGGAAAACGTGCGTGCGAATCGTAATTTCCAAATTTTTTATGTAAATGCACGCTACATACGTTCTCGTATTATATCTTCTGCGCTGGAGCAGGCGTTTACTTCCTATGCGCCGACTGAAAAATTCCCGGCGGCGGTCCTCTTTTTACGTATCCATCCGTCTTTGGTGGATGTCAATGTCCATCCGTCAAAGATGGAGGTGAAATTCTCTAATGAAAAATTGATCTTTGAAGCGGTCTATTATGCGGTACGAAGCGCACTGGAAAAATTACAAGTCCGCCCGCAGTTTTATACGGATGAAACACTGCGCAAACATCAGATTGCGCGTGATATTGTCCATGCACAAACGTCGCTGCCACAAGGCGCCAACAGTGGGGAAGAGCGACAAACAGTGCAGCAACGGCAGCGGACCCTGCAACAAGGTGCATTGTCTGCGGATGCGGCAGATCTGACCTTGCCCGAACTACGTGAAGAAGTACAACCTGTGGCAGAGGAACCTCGTTTTGCTCCCGTGGCACCGTGGGATGATCCGTTACGTGACGTTTCTTCTGCCAAAAACAATGTTTCGGTTTCAGAAAAGAAAACGATTCCGTCCCAGTCACTGTCCGAGCAGACGGATGACACCGAAGAAAAAAATGGTTTCTGGTCTTCATCCATCTCCGATACGGTGGTAGGAAAACCGACAAAGCCGGATGTATCGAAACGACCGGCCAAATCGCTTGGGGCATTGGGAAACGGGTTCGCTCCCTTCAACATGGAACATGTTCCGTCGACGCCGCGTATGCCCGTACATGACGATCTCGTAACTCCTTTCGCGAGGAACGAACAAAAGACTCCGGTAAAAACGGGACAGAAAGACCCCGCTGCAGATGTGCCGCCGTATCGTTTGGTGGGCGAAGTGTTTCAGTGTTATGTGTTGGTGGAATGCGGCGATGTTTGTTTGATCATCGACAAACACGCGGCACATGAGCGTATCTTGTTTGAAGAATTAAAGAAAAATATGCAACAGGCAAAGCCGTACGGTCAGATATTACTCGCGCCCTTGACCGTTTCGTTGTCTGCCGAAGAGTGCGCGGCTGTCACCGAAGAACGCGAAGCATTGGAAAAACTCGGGTATTCATTTATCCTGCAAGAACAACATGTACAGATGGAACAAATACCGGCGCAGCTGCAAACACAAACTGCCGTTGATCTTTTTGTGAGCATTGCGGGACAATTGGTAAACGGCGAGGGAGAAGTTGACATCAGTGCTTCCATGCGTTTTGAAAAAGCCCTTTATCAAGGTGCATGCAAAGCGGCGATCAAAGGCGGGAAAGAGTACGATGAGGGGCATATTCGCTGGATTGTTGAGCGAGTATTAACCATGCCCGATATCAAATATTGTCCGCATGGCAGACCCGTTTGTTTTGAAATGAGCAAACAAAGTATAGATCATCGTTTTTTGCGTTGCTGAGGTGTGGTTTTTGTTTGATGTGACAGCGGACCACCAAAGTGAAAAACAGATATCAGTTTAGGAAGGACACAGCGTTTATGTTTCATTTGCTGAAAACACAGGGAGCAGCACGGCGCGGTGAATTTGTGACCCCACACGGAACGATTCAGACGCCGGTTTTTATGAATGTTGCGACTGCCGCCGCAATCAAAGGCGGTATTTCCACAATGGATTTGGAAGAGGTTGGATGCCAGGTTGCGTTGTCCAACACATATCATCTGCATGTGCGGCCGGGTGATGATGTGATCTATGACATGGGCGGACTGCATCGCTTTATGAATTGGCATCGGCCTATTTTGACGGACAGCGGCGGCTTTCAGGTGTTTTCTCTTGGAAAGTTGCGAAAAATTACGGAAGAAGGGGTGACGTTTCAATCACATATTGACGGCAAACGCATTTTTATGGGACCGGAAGAGAGTATGCAGATTCAGTCGCATTTGGGGTCTACCATTGCCATGGCGTTTGACGAATGTGTGGAAAATCCGGCGCCATATTCTTATGCGAAAACTTCTTGTGAACGTACAACGCGCTGGTTATATCGCTGCCGCGATGAAATGCGTCGGCTTTGTGCAAAAGACGATGTGATCAATCCCCATCAAATGTTGTTTGGAATCAACCAGGGATGTACGTATGATGATTTGCGCATCGAGCATATGAAAAGCATACGTGCACTCGATTTGGATGGATATGCGATCGGTGGTTTGGCAGTGGGGGAACCGGAGGAGGTTATGTATCATGTGATCGAGCAGGTGACACCATATATGCCGACGGATAAACCGCGCTATCTGATGGGGGTTGGTACCCCACGCAACATTGTGGAGGGCGTTTATCGAGGCATTGACTTTTTTGACTGTGTGATGCCCAGCCGTAATGCACGTCACGGCTACTTGTTTACCTGGGATGGAACAATGAATATTCTCAATCGTCAATTTGAACGCGATCCGCGTCCCATTCATGCAGCTTGTCAATGCCCTGCATGTCGTCATTACAGCCGGGCTTATATTCGGCATTTAATGAAAGCGGGTGAAATGCTGGGAATGCGTCTTTGCGTTTTGCACAACCTATATTTTTACAACGAGCTGATGGCAAAGATCCGGTTGGCATTGGAAAACGAGGCATTTGAGGAATTTTATCAAACCTATCATCAGCGCCTTGCCATGCGTCCGGATTGGTCTGAGTTGAATGTATGAGATATCATGTAATAAACGAACACACGTAAATCACGTATGTGTGTGCCAAATATTTGACATGTTTTTGAAAACGACGGAATCGTTTGTGTGCAGTTTTGCAGTACCGTATCCTTTTTGGATGCGGTACTTTTTTTGTTTTTTGTGGTTGCATGAAAAGGGCAAGCTGTCCGGAAAAATTGTTGTAAAAAAGGTGAAAAGCAAAAGAAGTTATGAAAACATATATCCTGTTCTAAAATGGGAGAGAAAAATAACAAAAGGCGGGAATGCCGGAAAAGGTACATCAACATAAGGGAGAAGATCAGATGGAAAGGTGGACATGTTTTTTTGCCGGTGTGCATATAGTGTTGTGTCCCAGAAAAGGAATCGAATGAAACGGATGGGGAGCGTGCAGGATGGAAGAAACGTATGAAACATTATCTCCTTTCTTACAAGCGGCGTTGTCACATTTGCCGCTTCGTTTGCAGCGCGCATTGTTTGAGACGTCAAAAACGTATATCGGGCTCATAGACCATTTGGAGGAAATTCGTTTACATAAAAATGGCGAGATGTCATTTGTGGCACAGACACGTACGGTGAGAGCTGTTTTGGAAAATGGTGAAAAGGCAATGGTAGACGAGCAGGAAATGGCAGAGATCTTGCAATCACTATGTGCACATTCTGTGCATAGCTACGATGCGGAAATGCTTCGGGGAAGTTTTGTTAATCCACAGGGGTTGCGTGTGACACTTGGTGGTGCGGTGAATACAAATAACGGCGAAGTGCTTGCCTATCGACAGATTCAAACCATTGTGATTCGTTTGCCGGGGTATTTTGGCGGATGTGCTGCGACACTTTTTCCTTTGATTTATCAAGCATCCAAGGAAGATGAGGAAATGCCGTTTTTTGCGGCAAAACAAAATACCGTGCGTGCGACGTTGCTGTACGCGCCGCCGGGTGTGGGGAAAACCACACTTTTACGGGATCTGATTGTACGATTGACCGCCACGTTACGGGGCGTCATTATTGATCAAAGCGGGGAGTTATACGATGCACAATGTGCATCACACTGCCATGCGGATTATCTCATTGGATATCCTGCAGAACAAGCGATTCGTCTGGCAACGCGTGGTCTCAATGCACAGGTGATGTTTTGTGACGAGATTGGTGCGCCGGATCAGATTCGGGCCATTTTATATGGGCAAAATTCCGGTGTACCACTCATCGCTACCGCTCACAGTGCCTCGTTAGAACAATTATTACATCGGCCCGGTTTCCGACGGCTGCATCAAAGCGGTGTGTTTTCTCAATACATCGGCGTGCGGCGTGCCCATAGCGGTTCGTTTTATTATCAAGTTGATTCATATGAATCGGTGTGTATATTTTGATGCGTATATGTGGTATTCTTTTGTTTCTCATTGGATTTGTGTGGTTGCGCACAGAACGGCGCGGAGAAACAAAACAAATGTTGCAGTCCTTGCAAGCGGCACTTACCTTTGTCAGATATACGGAACAACAAATTTCTCAATGCAGAACGACGCGCCAGGAACTTCTCTGTTCCCATCAATACCGAGCGGTTTTGCCGTATCTGTTGCCACCTGCATCGCAAAAGGTATTTACATCTTTTGTACAAGCACTCGGCACGGATCATTCTGATGGTGAATTGGTGCGCTGTCGACAAATTGCATCAATATTGGAACAACAGGTACAAACGTATTTGGAAAAAGACCGTATGGCTACAGGGACTGGAAATGTATTGTACGCACTGTTGGGGCTGGGTGTCATTTTTATTTTGTGGTAATGGGAAAAAAGCATGATAACAGACAATGTATATGTATCGCCCTGGTTTTGGCAGAGATATGTTTAGAAGAATCAAGAAAAAGTAAAAGGTTTCATGTACCGTTGTAAACACAGATGAAGTCGGAAAAGGATGGGAAAACCAAATGGATATTTCCATTTTACTCAAAGTTGCCGGGGTGGGGATGTTGGTGAGTGTTGCTTGTCAGATTCTTTCTAAAAGCGGACGGGAAGAACAGGCGACGCTGGTGAGTATCACGGGAATTGTGATCGTTTTGGTCATGATTATGGGTCAACTGTCACAGTTGATTACAACTGTGAAAACTGTATTCGGTTTGTGAGAAAGACCTATGCTGAAAATTTGCGGGGTGTTTTTGCTTGCGGCAAGTGCTGCCATGATATTAGCGGAAACAAAAGAAAAATATGCAAAGTTACTTTGTATTTGTGCGGGTATTTTAGCCGCATTTGCAGCACTTGCGCTTCTTGTGCCTATGATCAGTACCTTACAGGAGTTGACGGCAGAAAGTACCGCCGGGCCTTATTTTTCTATTATGCTACGGGCGCTGGGTATCGGGCTCATTACTGAATTTACGGCACTTACGGTCAAAGAAATGGGACAGGCTACACTTGCCGGACATGTGGAATTGATCGGTAAATTATTTATTTTGACCCAACTATTGCCGTTGTTTGAAACATTGCTGACCTTTGCAAAAGGACTGTTACAATGAAAACGAGACAATTTGTCGCTCATGATATGTGGGGATGGTTTTCGTCTGGTACTCATCTTCGAAAGCACGTTGTTTTCTTTGCAGCTTTGCTTTTATCGATTTTGATTTGTGGTGGGGCGGGCATCTTTTCTGTATCGGCACTCACAGACGAGGAAGATGCAGCTCAAACAAATGAGACGATCATATCAGAGACACAAACAGATGATCAAAAAACCACAATACAAACAGAAGAAAAACAAAATGAGTCAGGTTCTGACATATCTGAAGATACGGATCAGCTACCACAACAAATTCGTGATTACATCGATGTATCAGAAATTGAAACACAAGTGCCTGATGAATTTCTGGAAATGTGGGAGACACTGACACAATCGACAACCAGCAATCAGGTGTACGAAATCATCGGCGAGACAGCAATACAGGCGAAGGGGGCATTGCAAGCGCTGATGCCGCTGACGCTAAATATTATTTCCTGTTTAATATGTGCTTCGTTGATGCGTCTGCTGGGAGAGACTTTACAAAGCGGACAACTGCGTCAGGTATTATCTATGATCTGTGCCGGAGTCTTGTGTTACATGGTGTTTTCACAGATCCTGGCATTATGTGACAAAGCAGAGCAAACCATTACAACATTAAAAAATGTAATGAATAGTGTCACATTGGTCATGGGCGGTGCCACGGTACTGAGTGGTCATACTGCCGGGGCTGCTGCTACGCAGGTGGGGATGAGTGCATTTCTTTCATTGCTTGGCATATTGGCAGATCGCGTGATTATTCCGGCGGTACATGCCTCATTGGCATTGGGAATACTTTCCATTTGTGAAACGCCGTTTTCTTTGGATCAGGTGGGCACAATGATTCGCCGATGCATTATGTGGATCACTGCCACACTAACGACTCTTTTAACCGCGGTTTTGGCATTTCAAAAAGCAATCAGTGCCGGGGCGGATAGTTTGGGACTGCGCGGAGTAAAATTTGCACTGAGCAATTTGGTTCCCGTTATCGGGTCTGCACTGGGTGACGCTGTGGCAACATTGGGCACGTCATTACGAGCGGTTGGCAGTATTGCCGGTGGAATGGGAATTGCTGCCGTTGTATTGGTGATACTCCTTCCGCTGATTCGATTGATCGCTTATCGGTTGATCATTGGGCTGTGTGCTGCGCTGGCGCAGGCACTTGGGTTGACAACAGAGCAACGTGTGTTGAATACCGCCGGAGAAATTTTAGGTTTTTTAAGCGCGGTACTTTCATTTTTGGGTGTATTGTTTGTCATACAGTGCGGTATTTTATCTATCGGAATTGGAACGACCGTATGAGCACATCAAAGCAATTGTAGATGAAATAATACATAAAATATACCTTATACAGTAGCCAAGGGAAGAACAAGGAGAGAAAAGATGGGTTCTGCACTATACGGCGCTGTTTTGATCTCGGTTTGTGCACAAATTCTGCTTTGTTGTTTTTCCAATGACGCAAGAGGAATTGGACGGTATGTGCGTGCGGTTTTTTCCGTTTGTGTGCTGTGTCTGCTGCTTATGCCGATCTATCAGACATTTACAGCAATCGGAATGTACCAAGATGAAGTGGGGTTTGATATGAGTACGGACCAAACGACCGGAAATTTGACGGCAGAAATGGGGGAAACGATGGTAATCGAACAGACGGTGAAAACGTTAAAACAAGCGGTGATGCAATCGGTAGCAGTGCAATTTTCCATTCCGGTGGAATGTATTGATGCCACCATTGTCATAGATGCCAAGGATCATTCAGCGGTGACGATTACCCATATTTCTGTCCAACTCAAAGGCGAAGCATATGGAATTTTGACGGAAAAGATCAAGCGCTATCTGGAAGAAAAATTTTTGACAGAATGCGAGGTGATGGTGTTATGAATGATACCGTACATAAAATGGCTGGACATATCACGCAAAAAAAGCTTTTCTTGCTTTTTATGTGTATGGCGGGGGTGGCGTTGTTGCTCTTTTCACAAAAAGCAAATGATCAAACAAAAAGTGGGACAACACTGTCATATCGAGAGACCACGCAGCATACAATAGAGCAGATGGTCAGAGCGGTATCAGGCGATGAAGAAGCATATGTATATTTAACATGGGAACAAGCAGCGACAGATCAAAGCGTCTTTTCCGACACGACGACAGAAAAAAAAGAGGCAACACCTGTTGGAATTGCTGTTTTTTGCCAAAATGCCGCAGACTATGAAACGCAGTTGGCGCTTTGCCAAATGCTTTCACAAACATTTGATGTCAGCTATCATCGTATCTACATCGCGCAACGGTAAAACCATCCCCTAAACTGTATTAAAACAAAAGGAGCGAAGAATCATGCAATTGTTGGGAAAAAATTTGTTTCATGACGACGAAGAGGGACAAGACGCGCTTGGTGAAATGATGAGAGAAAAAAGACTTTTGGGAGACGGCGCACATGAACAAGAAGAAAAGTCCCCCGAAAAACAAGGCTTTTGGCATTTTAGAAAAGCTGGCGTCTCTGGAAATAACCAAGATGAGGGCGAAAATCACTGGTATCATCGTGTGTGGCAGGTAATGAAAGATAATCGCAAACATTTGATTGTGGCAACATCGGTGTTGGTCATCGGTGCGGCGGTTTATTTTAACTGGTACTTATATCGCAACGATCAGGAAATGGTGGAACAGCAGGAAACGCTGCAAAACAATACGGAACAAGCGCTGGACGAATCACTTGAAGCGCAAAACGTGAGTGATAGTGATTATTTTGCGGTTTCTCAAATCAATCGCGAGCGTGCAAGAGACGAGGCAATGGAAGTATTGCAGACTGTCATTGACGGCGATGCTTCAGAAGAAGTGGTGAACGATGCAATGAACAGCATGGCAAAATTGGCGGAGGACATTGAAAACGAAGGCCAAATTGAAACACTGGTAAAGAGCAAAGGCTTTGAAAACTGTGTTGCAGTTATCAGCGGTGACAGTGCCAGCGTCATTGTAAAGAGCGATGGTTTGTTGGATAATGAGCTGACGCAAATTCAGGAAATTGTATATGAAACGGCCGGAATTTTACCTGCCAATCTAAAGATCATTGAAAAATAAGAGTGTGAGCTAAAACGGTGAATAATATTGACACGGCCGGAACATGATTTTGTTTTGGCCGTGTTGTTTTGTGTGGTACATGGAAGATTTGACAGTTTTTCTTTGGCTCTTGCATTTGAAAAAAAAATTTGCTATAATGGCAGTGGATCTTATAAAGGAGGTATATGAACATGGAAGTTACGAAAGCCAGCATTATCGGTGATGTTTTGGATGCTGCACCGGATACTGCAGAATTTTTTCTTCAAATTGGTATGCACTGCTTAGGATGTCCATCTGCGCGCGGTGAAAGCATTGAAGATGCTTGTGCGGTACATGGTACGGATGCCGATGCATTGGTAGATAAAATCAACGCATTTTTGGCTGAGCAAAAATAAAGACACGGCGCAACATCACACCGATGAATCAAAAATTGCAATAATATAAAACAGGACGAAATTTTTCATTTCGTCCTGTTTTGTTATGCTATATTTCAAAATAATCCTGGAATAAGGCACGAGGTTTACTGATATTTTTCAACAAGAATGCGCAAATTTCCTTTTCTGGTGGTACCTGTGGTTTCAAGATAGCGAAAACGACCCATGCCGCGAACGGAGACAATCACATGCTCTTCTAAAGTGACAGCGGGATTTTCCGTACAACGGCCGTTGATAAATACTTTTTTTGCGGCAAAGAGGGATTGTCCGTCCCGTCGTGAAAGAGAAAATACTGCGCATACGACGGCATCGGCTCGAATGGAAGCGACCTGCAGCATTTCTGGGATTCTTTGCTTTTGCAAATTTGCCGGTGGGGCTGAGATACGGGTACACTGTAATGAGGTATGGCGCGCGCGGGACAACTCCTGTATGATGGTATCTGCCATACGTTCCACGCAAAAGAAATAAGCAATATTATCATAAATCAGAATATCACCAATACAACTGCGCTCAATGCCCAGATGCATCAGGGCACCCAGAATATCTCGATGCGTGAGTGCATCGGCATATTTTTGCATCTGCGGTTCAGCTTGGATACAAGCGATGGGAAACGGTTGTTCATACCCGGCTGATTTTACATCACCGAATCGTGCCATGAGCCGCTCACAGTCTTCCATTCCGCCATACAGGGTCAAACCGGCGTAGGACAATGTACGTTCTGCAATATGCAACACGTTTTGTTCGTGTAATCCTAAAAAATCGGTAAATGTAAAACTGTTATGCGCATAGGCGCGTTCCGCCAGTTCTTCCAGTCGTTTTTGCAGCAGTGTTTCTTGTATCATGAAACCTCACTTTTTATCATACAAAAAGAAAGAATGATTTGCTTCCAATTTTTTTACGTATCAAAGATAACATGTCAATTGATGTAATTGTTTTTACACGATCACTTTCTATCCAGATATTGACAACATTCACTATAGCACACCTACACATTTTTTACAAGTATAAAGAAAAGGATTGTGCGTCTTTTATGTGAATAGTTTTTCTTGATTTTCCTTTGTTAATTTGTTATACTGAACGAAGAAGAAAAAATGGGGGCGGAAACGTTTATGCGGATGTATGATTTAATCGAGGCCAAACGAGACGGCAAACGACTGAGCGCACAACAAATCGAACAATTTATTCGTGCTTATACCAACAATGAGATACCGGAAGAGCAAGCAGCGGCATTGTTAATGGCGATCTTTTTTCAGGGAATGGATGAAAGTGAAACAACCGCATTGACCCTCGCGATGGCACATTCCGGGGATATGGTGACATTTCCCGAAACACAGTGGAAACGTACTTGTGACAAACACAGTACCGGGGGTGTGGGCGACAAAACAACATTGATTGTTGCACCGATGGTGGCGGCTTGCGGCGGAATGGTTGCCAAAATGTCCGGGAAAGGACTTGGTCATACGGGTGGAACGGTAGACAAGCTTTCTGCCATTCCGGGTTTTCAAACGGTGATGGATATGCAGACATTTTTACGTACGGCACAACAAACCGGTTTATGTGTGGTAGGGCAGAGCGGAAGTTTGGCGCCGGCAGACAAAAAATTGTATGCATTGCGAGACAGAACCGCTACCGTTGAGAGTTTGCCGCTGATCGCTTCCAGCATTATGAGTAAAAAGCTTGCCGCCGGCGCACATAATATTGTGCTGGATGTGAAAGTCGGCAGCGGTGCTTTTATGAAAACCAAAGAACAGGGACTGGCATTGGCAGAACAGATGGTACGTATTGGAAAAAACGCGGGGCGAAATGTCACGGCCGTTTTGACGGATATGGATGTTCCGCTGGGGTATTCGATCGGGAATGCCTTGGAGGTACAAGAAGCGGTGCGCGTCCTGCGTGGAGAAAAAGTGGTGGATCTGCGCGCACTTTGCATTACGCTTACCGCTGTCTTATGTGAAATGATGGATGGAATGGATGAGGCACAGGCAATCAAGCGTGCCACACAAGCGCTTGATGGGGGAGAAGCCTGGGAGGCGTTTTGCCGTATGGTACAAGCCCAAGGAGGCGATATGCATTATATTGAGCAGTGTACCCATCATGACAACGCCGCGGCATATCGCCGAGAGGTGCGCGCGGCGCAAAGCGGCTACATTGCACACATGGATGCGCAGAAAATCGGTTTGTGCGCGATGCGTCTGGGCGCCGGGAGAGAAAAGAAAGATGATATCATAGATCTCAATGCCGGTATCCAGCTCTGTAAAAAAACCGGTGATACGGTACAAACCGGAGATGTGATCGCCACACTTTTTACAGAAGATGAATCGCGTTTGAATTCCGCGGAAAAAACATTTCTCGACGCACTGACTTATACCGAAACGCCTGTACCGGCGCGTGCACTGGTGCTTGGATGCGTGAGAGCCTGTGACATAAAATAAAGTGTGGTAAAATGAGGAAGAACATGGAACAGACTGTGTTATTACAACGTTTACAGGAATTGGCAGATCCGACATATCGCACCTTTATGGCGCGTTTGATCCCAACCATTCCGCCTGCATCCATGTTGGGGGTGCGAACACCTGCTTTGCGCAAGCTTGCCAAAGAATGGTACGGGACAAATGAAGCGCGTGCATTTCTTTCCATGGTACCGCACACCTACTTTGATGAAAATCAATTACATGTGTTTTTCATTTCCCTAGAGCGAGATATGGACGTATGTTTGTCCCTGCTTGAGGCATTTTTTCCTCATATGGACAACTGGGCCACTTGTGACCAATGTTCTCCCCGTGTGTTTCAAAAACATTTGGATCCATTGTTGCCGCGTGTGGAAAGTTGGCTCCGTTCCACACATCCATACACGGTCCGATTCGGTATCAAAATGCTGATGGAACACTTTTTGGCAGACCAGACTTTCTCCGTTTCTTTTTTAGAACAAGTCGCACGTGTGGATTGTACGCACTATTATGTACATATGATGGTGGCATGGTATTTTGCCACGGCACTTGCTTTTCAATGGGATGCGACATTGCCGTTTATTGTCAAGCAGCTTCTTCCTGCCGACACGCTCAACCAGGCAATACAAAAAACCATCGAAAGCCGGCGTATTTCCCCTCCGCAAAAAGAGTTGCTGCGGCAATACCGCATCGCGGGTGCTTTGAAAACACACACAATGTAGCGTGTATGGCGATTCCTGTTTTGTATCCAAGCATATGGAAAGAAAAAGCGCTTGAAGCATGAGCTATGCTTCAAGCGCTTTTTGATATGGTAATGTTCAGGGATTCTCCAGATAGGAGAGCAAATCTTTTGCAACTTCTTCTTTGCAACCGTCGTTGAGAATTTCGTGGCGGTAGCCGTCATATAGTTTCAGTTGTACATCGGCACCCGCCTGTTGCAACAGCCGCGCCACTTTTTTCACGCCTTTTCCATTTGCACCTACCGGATCGTCGGTGCCGCTGAGAAGAAATACGGATTGATGACGTTTCCCCATAGCGGTAAACCATGTTTTTCGGTTGGCGGCTATGTTTAATTGTATCAGATCTTGCATCGCACTCGTGGTAAATCGAAAAGAACAGAGCGGGTCATTGGATGCTTGTGTGCGGTTGGCCGTATCAATACTTAACCAACTTCGGATATCGTGCTCGGTACGAAAATGTCTGTTGTACGTGCCAAAAGCAAGCGCATAAACCAAATTGGAGATGTGCATAGGACCAAAGAGACGTGTGCAACATTTGGTGAAGAGGTACCCAAGCGGCGCTGCGTGATTGGGGCCGCCGGTACCCATAAGAATGAGCTTTTTTGGAATGACATATTTTTGAGCAGCCACGCGAACGATGAACGAACCCATGCTATGTCCCATGAGAAAGTAGGGAAGGGTCGCATCATTTTGTCGCCGGACTTCTTCGGAAAAACGAAAAACATCCTGTACCAAATATTCCCACCCATTTCGGTAAGCGATAAAACCAAGCTCCTCCTTTGTATTTGCCGTTTTGCCGTGCCCCAAATTGTCATAACCGCACACCACATAACCCTGACTGGCCGCATACGCCATAAACGGGGCATAACGTCCGATGTGTTCGGTCATGCCGTGTACAATGTGCAAAATGCCGCGTGGGGGCTGTTGCCGGGGGCGATAGACGATGCCATGCAATGTATGAATGTTGTCAGAAGAGAGCACATGACAATCATGCGTTTCATAATGCGAAGAATCTTGTAACGCAGATGCCATAGTGAAAGATTTAAGTTGTACCATGTTATGTTCCTTTCATTTTGCCGTCAAGGAAATGAGTGAAAACCGATGTTCCCTGATACAGTTTTTGAAAAGATCATGCGGCGTTCAAACAACGTTATTTGTTTGTGCGTTTTTTATTTGACGTAAAACCAGCTGCCGACGCTCCATACGCCGCCAATTGTAAAAACCATATGCATCATTGCATAAAAAAGCAACAAAACAAAGAATCAATGGTTCATCACCCGGGGAACGCATTGCCTGCAAAGCCCATAAAATAATGAGAACGATATCGTTTGCTGCATATGCGATGGCATAGAACGGGGAACGGAGAAAGGTCAGTGCAGCGGCTGAAAAGCTGGTGGCAATGGAAATGGTGCTGACAACCAGCAGCGGTGTATTTAACAGATATAATATAAAACAGAACGCAGCGGTGACTGCGAAAGTAAAAAGGGACAGAACGTACCATTGCTTTTTTGTCAGCTGACGTATTTCAACTTCATTTGTTCCGTTGACGGACGGATGACGCAGCCAGGAAACGGCTGCAGCAATGGCCATGGGCAGTGACATAAAACAATATGTGATCATTTCTCCCCAAAAGTGACTTTGCATCGAGATAAAACCATATAACAGTGCAAAGATGACAGTCAAGAATTGTCCCAGCGCGTCTCCTTTGGCGATGAAAATGAGTGCACTGACGCCGATTAACGAGGCGAACAGAGAAAGAAAGCCTGCCTGTGCCACCAGAAAAGATATCAGGATCAGTGTGCAGGAAGCACACCAAAGAACAATTTCAAACGGGCGCAATGCGCGCAGAGAGCGTAGAGGGTGCATCGTATCCGTGGCTCCTTATATGTACATGTCAGCAATACATGGCACCTGTTTACAAGGGCCATGTGAAAACGATTTTCGTCTTTCAGTATTATATCATATCACGACTGATTGTCAAGATTTGTGTGAGCAAGTGTGGCAATAAAACTGTAGCGTTACAATAGATGAGAGACTGGAAAATGGAAAAAGTGATTGAGATCTGTAAGAATTAGAGTGCCAACACCAAAATGAACAGAAAGGATTCGATCACCATGAATAATATAGCAAAAAAATAAACGATAATGTCCACATGAAATAACGACAAAAATACATTCTGTCGAAACATACTGGCAAACAAGGGATCTTTCTTATGTTTGCAGGAGGCATCATATCTCAAAGGCTTCGATAATGTGGAATTTAATCTATGACGGCACCAAAGAACCACTGACAGCAATACCACATGGCCTACATTTGCCGCATCGAAATGCACACACGGAACAAGAATTGAAATGGATAAGGAATTACTACAGATGAAACACGAACATTTCATCGGACGAGCTGTACGGCAAACTGCGCGCGGAGAAAGCCATATAAACTGGTTTTCAGACAGGTGGTTCACTCTCCTCGCCTCCACCAACCGGTACTTAGACGAACACTTATTTTTTCAGCGACGGCTTCACCGTTAAATATCTGCTTTGACACCATGCAGAAAACGCCGCCTTGGATTTTTCCAAGACGGCGTTTTACTGTATCTGAAAATGGCACATTCGTATTTGCTTTTGTCTTCTTATAAAATAGAAGCACAATCAAAACAGGAAAATAAATACTATGAAAACATCATTATTCGAGCAATTGGGAGGTACATACCGCGGAATCGACCTCCAATACGCCGGGAATAAACCGTGTGAACATCGATGCCACTTCAGCACGGGTTGCGCTGTCTCGCGGTTTCAAGCGATCGCCGTCACCGGTGATTACATCTACTTTATTCAGTGCTGCCAACGGCGTCCATCCGTATACTGCAATTTGATCCACATCCACAAATGCGGACAACTGCTGCTCTGCATCCTCTACAGTCAGATCCAAGCCTTTGTAATCGACTGCATACCGATACAGAATCGCAGCCAAATCCTGACGAGAGATGGGCGCATTCGGACTAAATTCCGTCGGAGATGTTCCATAGACAATCTTGTTTTGAGATGC
>ERZ827520.473-NODE-473-length-63827-cov-5.851408_pt1 | contig 63827 bp, 50 predicted proteins | sample MGYA00519581_ERZ827520 | MGnify/ENA primary metagenome ERZ827520 (study PRJEB31778, sample SAMEA3449339) | human gut metagenome | biome: human gut; feature: human-associated habitat; material: faeces | place: United Kingdom | collected 2010/2012 ... | reverse complement strand
CTCTTTCGGGCGGGAAATAACTTTGAATATACGAGATAATCAAAATCAAAACGCCAATCAGTACCATAATTTTTATGGTATCATAGATGAAAAACTGAATACTCGCTCCTATTTTGCCCGTGGTATCTAAACCGCAAGCGTTCAAAATTGTTTCAATGAGACGATTCAGCCAGTTCATACCGAGGACTTCATTTTGAAAAAAGTCCCAAATTGTTTTTAGTGCCTCCATAAAAAGCTCCTTTCATATAGTCATATTGAAATATGACGATTTAATATTCCGAATATAAGTCGTGCGGAAAAGCATTCAAATAAACTTCCTCACTTTTCACAGCACGACTTATTTTCGCTTTCAACATCAAGTGTTGTCAACTGCCGCAAACATTCTTTTGCCTGTTCCACACCTTTTTCTGAAATAGAATAGTGTGTCCATTTTCCCTCTTTGCGCCCGACAACTATTTCCGAGTCACAAAGAATTTTCATATGGTGGGAAAGCGTAGGCTGTGTGACATTGATTTCTTCCAACAGCTTGCAGGCGCATTTTTCACCTGAACGCAGCAGTTTTATAATCCTAATGCGATTTTCATCACAAAACGCTTTGAAAATTGCCGCAATTCTTTTTTCATCCATCTCTCTCAATCACCTCCTATAGATAAATGTCTATATGTTATTATATGCACGACAGCGTGAATTGTCAATACCTTTTTCAAAAAAGGCCTTGATTTTTCACCCGTGGTGTGTAAGCTGTGACTCACACAAGGCAACAGCCCCAGCACAAAATGAAAGGTGGAAATGATAATGAAAACAGGAAAAATCACAGCGAAACTGAGGGACGCGGTTCCGGTTTGCCTTATGGTAAACGGCGAGGAAGTCAAGCGGTATAAGAACATCGAGCTGCCGGACGCACTGAAAGAGGTGGAAATGACCGACTTCCATTTCAACGTACACATGGATGGGAAGATCACCTTTGAAATCCACTATGAGGAAGGCGCACTGCCGGAGATATTCCCGGAGGCCCGCACCAGAGTAAGCCGAGCGGCGAAGGCCGCAGCCAAAGCCGCCGCACAGGAAAGCACAGAGGTTATGGCCGTGGAGGCTGCCGAGCCGGAAATAGAGACCGCGCTGCAAGAAAGCCCACAAACCGACGAAATCCCGGCGGAAGATCCCGGTGAGCCTATCACGGTGGGAAATGAGCCGGAAGGCATCGAAGCGGCCTATAATGTGACAGGTGTGCGTCGCAAGGAGCTGGTGGCAGCAGTAGGCGACTTCATTGGCGCAAAGCCGGAATATCTGAGAGCGCCGACATACGCTTTCGCAGTAGGAAGCTATAACATTGACAAAGAAGGAACCTTGACCGGCCCGGAAAATCCGGCCCTCATCGAAAGCCTGAAAGAACAAGGTTTCATTGCCGCAGAGTAAAACGAGAAGGCCCCGCTTCGGCGGGGGCTTTCTTGGGTTATAACATGCTTCCCTTTTGTAGCTCGATATGCTATAATCAGAAAAACAAATTGGAAGTTGGAGGGATCACATGAAACGAGAATTAGGAATTGCCAGATGTGGCCTTGCGTGTTGCTTATGCACAGAGAAAGCTGATTGTAACGGCTGTGGCTCAAACGGTTGTCCAGATAATGATATTTGTGAGAATAAAAAATGTTCGATTGCAAAAGGACTGACACACTGTTATGAGTGTGAAGAAAATTGCAGGAAAGGACTATTAAGCAAAATCAAACCGTACGCATTTACCTTATTTGCGAAAAAGTATGGAGAAGAAAAGCTCTTGGACTGTTTAGAGAGAAATGAGAAAAACGGGATTGTATATCACAGAAATGGCATAAACGGAGATTATGATGATTTTGATGATGTAGAACAGTTAATGAATTTTATCCTGACAGGAGTGCGATAAATCCTAATTTGCTGTTTTGATTAGCCCCGCTTCGGCGGGGCTTTTCCTGTCCTCAGTGAAAAAAGATATGTTTCAAGACCTTTAGAGCTTGCTTTTTGACCGGTGTTGTATAAGCTGTCACTCACAGAAATAAAACATATCTTTAAGGAGGACGCAATCATGCTACAAATATCTGAAATCGTAAGAAAAACCGAGGAAATGTTCGACCTGTTCAACGAGCATTTTTACGAGGGCGAGTTGAGCCGCCCGGCCATCACTGTATCGCCGGACGGAGGGCGCGGGGCTTATGGCTGGTGCAGTATCAACGAGATATGGAACGCCAGCGGAGAGAAATATCGGGAAATCACTCTCTGTGCCGAGTACCTTGACCGGCCCATCTTCGAGCTGGCAGCCACGCTTCTGCATGAGATGGCGCATCTCTACAATCTGGTTCATGGCATCCAAGACGTAAGCAACAACGGCTACTACCACAACCAGAAATTTAAGGCCACCGCTGAGGCCCACGGCCTGCATATCGAGAAGCACGCCAAGTATGGCTGGACGGTAACAACGCTGGCCCCGGAGACTGAGGCATGGATCAGAAAAACTTTGGGCGAGGACAAGATCAACGCCAGCCGCTTGCCGGTGGAAGGCACCACCAAGGGCGGAAGTAAGAAATCCATTAACCGCAGCATCAAATATGTCTGCCCCTGCTGCGGCACCATTATCCGGGCAACGCGGGAGGTCAATGTAATCTGCGGGGATTGCGGAGAGCCATTCGAGCAGGAATGAGACAAAAGCGGGAGCCGTAAGGTTCCCGCTAAATTGTTCTCATTGAAAGAGGTGGCGCTGTCCGGGAGTGGATACTTTTTAGCGTTTCCTCGTTTCTGGCATATACGGGCCGGACAAGGGTGTGCAAAAATGAGCCGCCATGGGACTATGTGATCGCCGCGATAGGAAGCGGGCCGATGGCGGACTAATCCACCAAGTCCCCGGAAAACAGAAAAAGCCCGGAAAGCCTGATATTGTGGGCTTTCCGGGCATAGATACAAAAACAGCCCTCCGATTTGGAAGGCTGTTTTTGTATTAAAGATTGTTCCTTAATATGGTGCGGATGAAGGGACTTGAACCCACATGAAATTGCTTTCACTAGAACCTGAATCTAGCGCGTCTACCAATTCCGCCACATCCGCGTATGATGCGTGAGTTAACGGCAGTTGCAGTCGCCCACACATTGGTGCGAGGAACGGGACTTGAACCCGCATGACATACATCACACGCCCCTCAAACGTGCGCGTCTACCACTTCCGCCACCCTCGCGTTTGGTTTGGCGTGTATTAGAACCGTCAACGGAAGTATTTTATCACATAACGTTTTTCATGTCAAGTATTTTTTCGATTTTCGTAAAATTTGTTGAAAACGCTCCACTTTTTTCCCTTGACCTTTCAAATATCTTTTGAATCCAATCGCACTGCCCCTCCAATCTGTACCATTACAACATGTAAAAGATGCCCCACAAAGCGGTAAATTTTCATGGTTGCTATTGACGAAAAGAATGGAATAGAGTATAATAAATTGGCAAGTAATCACATTTCGGTTGATTTAAGCAATGTGATCGATATTATTTTGGAGGTATTCAATCATGAAACGCGTTTATAATTTTTCTGCCGGTCCTTCCATGCTTCCCGTCCCTGTATTGCAACGTGCTGCAGACGAAATGTTGTGTTATGGTGACAGCGGTATGTCCGTCATGGAAATGAGTCACCGCAGCCCGGAATTCGACGCGATCATCAAAGACGCGGAAAAGTTATTGCGCCAACTGATGGGCATCCCGGACAATTATAAAGTTCTCTTTATGCAAGGCGGTGCTTCCACCCAGTTTGCTTGTGTTCCTCTCAATCTGATGAAAAACGGGAAAGCCGATTATATTCTTTCCGGTCAGTTTTCCACCAAAGCACAAAAAGAAGCGATGAAATATGGCGAAGCAAAGATCATCGCCAGCTCCAAAGACGACAATTTTTCCCGCATCCCCGTGGTAACGCGTGACGACATCAGCCCGGATGCGGATTATGTACACATTTGTTTTAATAATACCATCTACGGCACCAAATTCAACTATATTCCGGATACGGGAGATATCCCTTTGGTAGCCGACATGTCCTCTTGTATCATCAGCGAACCGGTAGACGTCTCCAAATTCGGTGTCATCTATGCCGGCGCGCAGAAAAACATGGCGCCTGCCGGTGTGACAGTCGTGATTGTACGCGAAGATCTTTTGGGTAACGCCCGTCCCGACACGCCCGCGATGCTCAATTGGCAACTGATGGCCGAAAATGATTCCATGTACAACACGCCGCCTTGCTGGCCTATCTACATTGCAAAAATGGTATATGAATGGATTTTGGACATGGGCGGTTTGGATGCGATGAAAGCATACAACGAGAAAAAATGTGCCGTGCTTTATGATTATCTGGATTCACAGGATTATTACATTGCACCGGTACAAAAAGAATTCCGTTCTATGATGAACGTCACATTTGTCACGGGCAATCCGGATCTGGACAAAAAATTCGCGAAAGAAGCCGGTGAAGCCGGGCTGAAAAACGTCAAGGGACATCGCAGCGTGGGCGGTATGCGCGCTTCTATTTACAATGCGATGCCCATCGAAGGCGTAGAAGCCCTGGTAAAATTCATGAAAGAATTTGCACAGAATAATCCCAAACAGTAACATCATCCATTGACTGACGACCAGAGAGGAATCAAAAGAAATGTATCAAATTCAACTGCTCAATAAAATTGCAAAAGAAGGTACGGATTGTTACGATCCCGCCAACTATACCACCGGAACCGATATTGAAAATCCGGATGCGATCATGGTGCGTTCCGCCGCGATGCACGATATGGTTTTCGGCGACAAACTCAAAGCAATTGCACGGGCGGGTGCAGGCGTGAACAACATTCCCGTAGATGCATGTGCGCAAAAAGGAATTGTCGTTTTCAACACACCCGGTGCAAATGCAAACGCCGTGAAAGAACTTGTGATTTGTGCCTTGATGTTGGCATCGCGTGACATCATCGACGGAGCTGAATGGGTGAAAACGCTGAAAGACGGCGAATTGACCGTCGCAAAGCAGGTGGAAAAAGGAAAGAGCCAGTTTGCCGGCCATGAAATTATCGGTAAGAAACTGGGTGTCATCGGTCTTGGTGCAATTGGTACCCAGGTTGCAAACGCAGCTGTTGCTTTGGGTATGGAAGTTGTCGGCTTTGATAAATTTTTGACCGTTGATGCAGCTTGGGCGCTTTCCCGTGCCGTGAAAAAAGCAACAAGTATGGAAGATATTTTCACCACTTGCGATTATATCACCGTTCACGTTCCCTCCACACCGGAAACCAAAGGGATGTTTTGCAAGAAAAATATTGCAATGATGAAAGACGGCGTACGGATCTTGAATTTTGCCCGTGGTGATTTGGCAGTCATTGCAGACATCAAAGAAGCATTGCAAAGTGGAAAAATTGCACGTTATATTACAGATTTCCCGGATAGTGAAACAATCAATGTTCCCGGGATTATTGCCATTCCGCATCTGGGGGCATCCACTGAGGAAAGCGAAGATAACTGCGCAGTCATGGCTGCACAGGAATTGATTGATTTTCTGGAAAACGGCAATATTACGAATAGTGTCAATTATCCGAATTGCTCTTTACCACGCGAGGGAGATATCCGTTTCTGCCTATTCCACTCCAATGTGCCGAATATGCTCAACAAAATTACTTCTGTGCTGGGTGATAACAACATCAACATTGAAAACATGGTAAACCGCTCAAAAAAAGACTATGCATATACCATTGTTGAAATCGTGGGTGATATTCCTTCCCATGTAGAAGAAAAATTGCTTGCCATCGACGGCATGATTCGCGTGCGTGTGATTCGCTAATAGCAGTCGCTTGCCGGTCGAAATGGAACAGTAACGTCAATATCCAACATCACATGAATGATCTGTATCACATATCCCCGGCATGCGCTTCAAACGGCAAACACAAACACCGGTGATCAAACATACAACAGAGCGAACGGGGGATGGACCCGCTCACTCTGTTGTTTTTTATTTCAGATCAATATATCAGTGTCGTATCACCTGCAAAAACGTTTCTGAGTATCTTCCCTTTTTCATATATTATCTCACTTTGTTTTTCAATGACCTTACCGGATATGACAAAAGAAAGCGAGGACCGCCATGGACCTGGATTATTTATCTTCTCTGAATGACAATCAGCGAAAGGCAGTTCAAACCACAGAGGGTTATCTGCGCGTGATTGCAGGCGCCGGCAGCGGAAAAACCAAGCTGTTGGTATCTCGTTATGCCTATCTGGTCAAAGAATACGGCATTGATCCGGCGAACATTCTTTGTGTTACGTTCACCAATAAGGCAGCCGGCGAAATGAAACGACGTGTCCGAAAGTTACTGGGCGGCGCATATCATACCACGCTCATTTGTACCTATCACGGTTTTTGCGTGCGCGTACTGCGAGACGACATCGAAAAAATGTTCTATCCCAAGGATTTTCAAATCATTGATGCCTCCAAGCAAAAATCGATTCTCGGAGATATTTATCAAAAGTACGAACGAAAACTCGATTACGCCAGTTTTGAAAAAATCCTCAAATCCATCGCCAATATCAAGGCACAGCGAAAATACGTGCAGCACATGCGCGCCCCATATAAATGTCAAATTTCGGAACAGATTGTATCTTCCGACGATCAAATCATGGAAGAATACCTCCAACGTCAAAAACAAATTTACGCCCTTGATTTCCAAGACTTAATATATTTCACGTTGGATATTTTTGCCCGTTTCCCCGATGTGTTGGCCAAATGGCAGGATAGACTGAATTATATTCAGGTCGATGAGTTTCAGGATAGCTCAACGGTAGAAATGGAGCTCATCGATCAATTGTCACAAAAATACCACAATGTCATGATTGTCGGTGACCCCGATCAAAACATCTATGAATGGCGCGGATCCGATGTAAAACTATTGGTGGACTTTGATACAACGCATCGCCCAACCCAAACCATTTTTTTGAATCGAAACTACCGCTCCACGCCACAAATTCTGAATTGTGCAAATACGCTGATTGATCATAACCGCATGCGTTTGAAAAAAGATCTGTTTACCAAACAACGTGCCGGACATCAGGTCATCCACTATCATACGAAAAATGAATATGAAGAAGCGGAAAAAATCGTGGAAAATATCACAGCAATTCGGCGAGAAGAACACGCCTCGTTTGCCGATTTTGCCGTGTTGTATCGCGCCGGCTTTCTCTCCCGCATCATCGAAAAGAAATTCACAGAGAGCGGTATCCCCTATGAAATTTTCGGTGGTGTCAAATTTTATCATCGCGCAGAAATCCAGGATATCGTTGCCTATCTACGCCTGATTGTTTTGGACGACGATGCGGCATTCAAGCGTATTGTTAACCTTCCCCGTCGGCGATTCGGCCGGGTGAAAATGCAGCATCTGTTATCTTTACAACAAGAAGGTTCACTGTATGAAACACTCTCGTCGCATCTAAATGACCCAGTCTTTGCCAACAGTGATATTGGCAATTTTGTCCCCATGATCGACAACTTACGAACTGCCAGCACAACACTTACGCTGTCTGAATTTGTGGAAAAAGTTTGTGCGGACAGCGGATATGAAACATATATCCGTACACTGGGCGATATGGAACGGTTTGAGAACCTTTCTGAATTCAAGAGGATCTCTGATGAATATGAAAAAAATTTTGGCGAGCACGTTTCCCCCGGTGAATTTTTGCAACAAATCGCGCTCCAGTCAAATGAAAGTGAGACAGAGGAAGACACGAGAGATCTGGTCAAACTGATGACCATTCACGCCGCCAAAGGTCTGGAATTCCCGTATGTATTTGTCGTTGGCATGTCTGAGGGTATTTTTCCCTCCTCCAAGACACTGGAAGAACGAAAAGAAATGGGATTGGAAGAAGAACGACGTTTGTGTTATGTCGCCATTACGCGTGCAGAACGACGTTTGTTTTTGATGGATTCGGAAGGTTTTACCCAAAACGAAAAACAAAAACTCCCTTCCCGGTTTCTACAAGAAATCGGCGAGCAAAATTACACACGCATCGGTACCATTTCCAAAGAGCTGCAGAAACAGGCAGATCAATATGCCGCACAACTCTGCACACCGACACAAGAGCATACAGACCATAAACCATTGGAAGTCGGTGACAGTGTACAGCATCCCGCATTTGGAACGGGTAAAATCCTTTCTTTTGGAAAAAACAATCAAACGATACGCGTTTATTTTGAACGTCTTTCCGCTACACGTGATATTTCTGCCAATTATTTTTCCCGGGAACATACATTGCCTACGGTTCCCAGCCACGAACCCCTCGTCCCCAACGATGTCCCTCCCCCCGCCGTCACAGAAGAAAAGAACATTGCTACAGATCCCGTACCCCTAACGGTCGATGAATCAAAAAATATGAAGCAGATATCAGATGATACCCCATCTGAACAACCAAACAAAAATGAGGAAAAACCTGCGGAGATTTGTAATGGCGATCCTGTACCATCTATGGCGGCCAGTCATGAGCAGGGGCTTGAAAACATCAAGAATGTTGCAATCCAAGATACCTCTCTATCCGACCCCACAAAAACGATGCCTGAAGCAAAAACCCGTTTGGCACCCCCAGCACAAGATGCACAACAACAAAGTGAAAACTTTTCCCCGCAAGGTATTCAATTGTCTTTGATGCAGGAAGATACAACAACACTTTTAACACAGACACAAGTGCCGCAGCAAACACCTGCGCAAACAAGAACACCATCGCCGTCGCATACCACACACATTTCTGGAAATGATCAAAATGACATTGACAAAACTGCGTTTTCCGATCCTGCAGTGATGTCCAATCATCCCGATACAACGGTGAAAGTGGAGCACAATACCGAAGAAACCGCAATAGACTCTTGCCCTGTTGCGAAAACAAGTGAGCAAAAGGAGCATCCGGATAACGAACCAAATGCACCGGAAATGACCGATACAGAAAATCTCTGGGAACGCCAAGATGTCCCCAAAACAGGATGGTATTGCGTCGGCATCACGGATCTTGGAGCACCAATTGGTATCTGCGGCATGTGCGGTCATCAGAACATCCGCTATGTTCATCATATGGTTCATCCGCATTTTCCGCGCAAAATTGGCGCTGGCTGCGTTTGCAGCGGAAGAATGGAAGGAAACATAGAAACCGCCAGACGACGCGAGCAGCAATTCAAGAATAAACAAAAGCGATTGGAAAATTTTCTCGCCCGCAGTTGGAAAATTTCCCGCAACCAAAATGCATATCTGAAAATCCGCGGTCATCTTCTCATTCTATGTCAGCAAAATTCCCGTAACTCCGATAACAAAAATTCCTGGAAATACGCGTTGGATCACAATTTTTGCCACACAAGTTTTCCCGATATGGATGCCTGCAAGCGCGCCGCATTTGAAGCACTGGAACAGGCAGAAGCGGCAACCAAAAACAATGCGTCAAAGGAAAACGGATAGGCACATTTTCAATTGATATTACACCTTACAACCAAAACCACTCAAACATGTTTCAAAGATAGAAAAAACGAAAATGAACAACATAAAATGTTTTGTTGCTTCCATTCGTAGTAGAGTTGTATGGCTTATAACGTTAATTCTTCTGTATAATATAAATACTTCAACATATAGGAGTTGCTTTTCCAAAAAACGGGACACGTGCCGTTTGGCGCAACGTGTGACATCATCACAAGCTGCTTTTCCCACAAACACGTATCCCGTCATCATGAAAAACAAATGGATTGCAAAGATCAATCTCGTGTGCACACCTCACCCATTAAGAATATACCGCGCCCGGCGGAACCACAATTCCGTCCTGCAGGATAACACCGGGACCGATCACAGCACCGTGTCCCACCGTTACATCTTTTCCCACTCTCACATTGTCACACAAAATTGCATGTGCCAAACGCGCACCTTTTTCTACCGTGACACCTTCCATCAGAACACACCGCCGCACCTCCGCTTGCTCAGAGATGTTGCAGTTTTCTCCGGCAATGGAGTGCTGCGCACAAAACGCGTTGGTATGAACAGGGAATATTTTTCCCGCCGCTGCATCAAAATTACAACGATAAAATGACGCCGGTGTCCCAATATCGCACCAGTAACCGTGACTCTTTGCAGCAAACAAACGATATCCCTCTTGCAGCGCCAAGGGAAACAATTCTCTTCCGAAATCAAACGCAATATGATCCGGAATACGACGCAAAAGGGCTGGGGAAAGCACATAAATTCCGGTATTTACATACCGTACCGGCATATTTTCCCACACCGCACGCGGCGGTTTTTCGATAAATCCGGTGATTCGATCCTCGCGATCTGTGGTGACCACACCAAACCCCGTGGGATCTTTCATATCGGTGACGACCAACGTTCCATGCGCCATGCGTTGTGCATGTAGCCGCATCACTGCACACAAATCCATCTCACACACGGCATCCCCGCTGATCACCAATACAGTTTGCGTTGTCACACCGGCACTTTCCAGTGCATGTTTTACCCCGCCGGCAGTTCCCATCGGCACCGGTTCTTCCACATATTCCAGTTGCATCTCTCCGAAATGCGAACCATATTTTTTTCGAATCTGCGCGCCGCGATACTGTAGGGTCAAAAATGCGCGGCGAATGCCGCAACGTTGCAGCAAACGCAAAATGTGTGTCAGAACGCTCTCTCCGGCAATGGGTACCAAAGGTTTTGGCATTTCATCGGTTAACGGCTGTAGCCGCCTCCCTTTTCCTCCCGCCATAATCACCGCCGTATGCACTTGCCACGGCGCGTTCGTTTTTGTTTGTGTTGGCGGTACGGTTAGGCTGATCGCCATATCTGTTTTTTCCCCCGTTTTTCTGCTCATTTTCGTCTTTTGTTCATCTTCACTGTGTGATTGATGGAGCTTTGCAACTGCGATATTCGGTATCATAAAGCCAATTGGTTAAAGCTTGCAGCAAGATGGACATGCGTCGTCACATCCGATGGCATCCAACTATCGCCGTTTTTTCAGGCATGTGCCTTGTAGATTGGAAAACAGATGCAAACGCTATATTTTTCTTTTATTCATAAAAAAGATATAAAAGAACAAAACGAAAATGGTATCATATAGTGTCTAAGATCTGTATTTCAGTTGTTTTGCAAACAGGTAAAACGACCCTTTCTTGTTTGCAAAGCCATTGCAATGGTAAACAATTCTATGCAATCATCAAACAATTGCGAATTGTGATTTACTAATAGAATATGTCATAAAACGCGGAAATATGCAGCGCTTTTTATCTGTTTTTCGTCCCAATCCGTCTTTTTCCGCGCCTGTTTTATCGCATGAAAAAACATCAAATAATAGCATCCTCAGTATAAAAACAAATAAAATACAAGAAACAATGATCCATATCAAACAGTAAATAAAAGACAGGAGTGTACCAATTTGATCAGAGAAGATTTGAGAAATATTGCCATCATTGCCCATGTCGACCACGGAAAAACCACATTGGTAGATGAAATGCTCAAACAGGGCGGTATCTACCGAGAAAATCAAGTGACAGAAGAACGTGTCATGGACTCCAACGATTTGGAACGGGAACGCGGTATCACCATCTTATCCAAAAATACCGCCGTTCATTACAAAAACACCAAAATCAACATTATTGACACCCCAGGACATGCCGACTTTGGCGGCGAGGTGGAACGTATTTTGAAAATGGTCAACGGCGTTGTCTTGCTCGTAGACGCCGCAGAAGGTCCTATGCCGCAAACAAGATTTGTCACCCAGCGTGCATTGGCATTACAACTGCCTGTCATCGTGGTGGTCAACAAAATTGACAAACCGGATGCTCGACTGGATGAGGTCGGCGATGAAATTTTGGAACTGTTGCTCGATCTGGATGCCTCCGATGAACAATTGGACAGTCCCATGATCTGGTGCAGCGGACGGGATGGTACCGCCTCTTATTCCCCTTACGAAAAAGGAGAAAATCTCATTCCGCTGTTTGAAACCATTTTGAAATACATCCCCGCCCCCCAAGGGGATGAAAACGGCCCGTTGCAAATGCTGATTTCCTCCATCGACTATAACGATTATGTCGGTCGCATCGGTATCGGCCGTATCGAACGCGGTCAGCTGCACGTGAATGAAGAAGTTGCGGTGTGTAACTATCATGATCCCGAAGTTTCGAAAAAAAGCCGCGTGCAGAAACTCATGCAAATCGACGGGCTGAAACGGATTGATGTGGATCATGCGATGATGGGTGATATTGTATGTGTCTCAGGCTTGGAAGATATCACCATTGGCGACACGCTCACCGCCACAGATCATGTTGAACCGTTGGAGTTTGTCAAGGTCAGCGAACCAACGCTGGAAATGACATTTTCGGTAAACGATTCTCCCTTTGCCGGCAAAGAGGGAAAATATGTCACCTCACGTCAACTGCGTGATCGGCTTTACAAGGAACTGCTCAAAGACGTCTCTTTGCGTGTCGAAGACGGGGAAACCACGGACTGTTTCCGTGTCTGCGGGCGTGGAGAAATGCATCTTTCCATTTTGATTGAGACCATGCGCCGTGAAGGGTATGAATTGGCGGTAAGTACGCCGCACGTCATTATGAAAGAAATTGACGGGGTAAAAATGGAACCGGTGGAACATGTCTATATTGACGTTCCGGAAGATTGTATGGGATCCGTGATGGAAAAACTCGGTGCACGGAAAGGTGAATTGCTCACCATGGAGCCACATGGCAGCCGTATGCACATTGAATATCTCATTCCCACACGTTGTCTGTTCGGTTACCGTTCCGAATTTTTGACAGACACCAAGGGTGAGGGCATCATCAATTCCGTATTTGAAAACTATCAGCCATACAAAGGAGAAATCGTTCGTCGTTTCACAGGATCATTGGTCGCTTCAGAAACAGGTGAATCCACTTCTTATGGTGTGTTTAATGCACAAAGCCGTGGAACGATGTTCATTTCCAATCAGTGCCCGGTCTATGAGGGAATGATTGTCGGAGAGTGTCCAAAAATGGAAGAAATTTGCGTGAATGTATGCAAGAAAAAGCAGCTCACCGCCATTCGTTCTTCCGGTGCTGATGAAGCACTGCGATTGGTAACGCCGAAAACCATGAGTTTGGAAGAAGCCATTGAATTTATCGCGGATGATGAACTGATCGAAGTTACACCAAAAAATATTCGTCTGCGCAAGAAAATTTTGGACACACCCACACGTCTGAAATATATCAACCGTGCAAAAGCCGTTGCCAACAAATCTTAACGGTATGCCAAACGCATCATACTGTTTTGTATGGCAATAGCTGCGCTTCAAAATCCAAGAAAATATCGGTAAACAACCCATTCGTTTCGTGCATATTTCTCGTGTTTTGCGCATAAAAAATTCCCCTTTGCGGATATGCTTTCCGCAAAGAGGAATTTTTTTGTGTGAACCTCTCTCATTGGACGGGTTTTATTATCTTGACTACCCTGCCCCTATTTTTCCATCCAAAAGTTTTTCAATATCACACCGTTACGAGAAACTTGCTGAACCCGTAACACTTGATATCCGCGTCGTGCAAAAAACGGCATGGCCGTAACAGAAGCTTGTACCGCGTATGTCGGTACCGACACCGCACGTTCCAATTCATCCACGATCGCCGTCGCAATGCCGCGGCGCTGAAATGCTTTGTGCACATACAATCGATCCAAATACCCCTGCGCATCCATATCGCCAAAACCGACGATCGTTTCGTCAATCAGTGCGACAAGAGTCACATGTGATGCAAGAGAATGATGCCATGCTGCCAGATCACACTGCACAGGTGCCCACGCATCCAGTTGCTGCGGCGTGTAATCAAGGGCATTGATCGTATGCACCGTGTCGTAAAACAACTGTGCCAATACCGCTGCATCTTCTTCTCGATATAATCTGAGTTCCATTTTATGCCTCCATACTTGTATGTTCTTAGACAAAAAAGCGATCAAGCACCGTTTCTTTGATGATATGATACCGCAAAAAGAGCACAAAAGCAAGAACAAAACATGCCCTGTGTTTTCTTTTTTTCAATATTCCGTCTTTTTGATCCGACAAATGCATCTATTGCAGCGACAAGTTCAAGTAGAAACGACAAGTTTGTGAAAAAATTTACAATTAGGTCTTGCATATTGATGGGAAATCATGTAAAATATATGGGATGGAAAAATCTATAAATCATTTTTCATAAATCATTTGGGAGGTATCTATCATGTCAGTTAAAGTAGCTATCAATGGTTTCGGCCGAATTGGCCGTTTGGCTTTCCGTCAAATGTTCGGTGCTGAAGGTTATGAAGTAGTTGCCATCAACGATCTGACCAGCGCAAAAATGTTGGCACATCTGCTGAAATATGACACCGCACAAGGCAATTATGTTGCGATGGGTCATACCGTGGATTTCCACGAAGGCGAAGGTGAAGACAACTACATCACCGTTGACGGTAAGAAAATTGTTATTTACAAAATCCCGAACGCAGCTGAACTGCCTTGGGGCAAACTGGGTGTAGACGTTGTATTGGAATGCACCGGTTTCTACACCTCCAAAGCAAAAGCACAGGCACACATTGATGCAGGTGCAAAGAAAGTCGTTATTTCTGCTCCCGCAGGCAACGATCTGCCGACAATTGTTTACTCCGTAAACGAAAAGACATTGACCAAAGATGACAAAATCATCTCTGCAGCTTCCTGCACAACCAACTGTCTGGCACCCATGGCAAAAACACTGAACGATTATGCACCCATTCAGAGCGGTATCATGACCACCGTGCACGCTTACACCGGTGACCAGATGATTCTGGATGGTCCTCAGAGAAAAGGTGATTTGCGCCGCGCACGTGCTGGTGCACAGAACATCGTACCGAACTCCACCGGCGCTGCAAAAGCCATCGGTCTGGTTATTCCGGAACTCAACGGCAAGCTGATCGGTTCTGCACAGCGTGTTCCTGTTCCGACCGGTTCCACCACCATTTTGGTTGCAGTTGTCAAAGGCAAAGACATCACCGTTGACGGTATCAATGCTGCCATGAAGGCTGCTACTTCTGAGTCCTACGGCTACAACGAGGACATGATCGTTTCTTCCGATGTAATCGGTATGCGTTACGGTTCCTTGTTCGACGCGACCCAAACTATGGTTACAAAGATTGACGATGACACATATCAGGTACAAGTTGTTGCTTGGTATGACAACGAAAACTCTTACACCAGCCAGATGGTTCGTACCATTAAATACTTCGCTGAAATCTAATTTCAACAAAGCGATATTATACGTCCCGTGTTGCATGCAACACGGGATGTTTCTTTATGATGAGCTATATATTGCGTCATCGCAAGCAGCAAATTTTCACCCATCTTTTTGCAGTACTGACAAAGAGTTGCATTTTTTCCATATCTGTGATATAATACCGTTGATTTGAAATGCATAAAATAAGACAAGTATCCGGTCAATCGGACCGCCGATGATACATAGGTCTACTTTTTCCATAGAATGATTGGAACCGGATTTTTCAGAAAAACATCATCCATCACCATCACGGAAAGGACAATATTTTTATGAAAATCACAGCAGCTGCAGGCAGCCGTAAAGATTCTTTCCGCCGCACGCTTTCTGATCGTTTGTATTGCAATGGCGCCTGTTCTGTCGCAACCACTTCCGACCAGGGAGATTTGCTGCAATATCAGGGCAAAGAAACGCAAGAAGCGTTATTTGCACTCTTTGGCAACACAGACAAAGAAAGCAATTCCGAAAATGCGGTACAAGCATGTTTGGAACACTTTGCCGACTGCTTTGAAACGGCAAGTGTCACAGATGAAACACTTTCTAAATCGTTTGCCGATATGGAAAAACTTGTGATGCGTGGCAATGCGGGGAGCGATCGCCCAACATATCAGATCAGCGCCACTGCCATGAGCTTTTTGGAAAATGCTACCATGACCATTGCCGCCGTCGGCAACGGCGCCGTATTGCGCATCCGCGACGGAAAATTTGAAGTACTCTATGGCCCGGATGTTATGATGCCACCACTTGGTACGCCGCCGACCGCACCCCAAACCACAACAGAAGATGGCGCACCGAACGTACAAGAAGAAACAACACAACAGACGCAGACAGATGCATCACATCCCGATGAAAACAACGACGATCTTTCGGACGTTTTCCATGAAGATGAAACGCAAACACATGCAGATGAATGGTCGGATACCCCCGTAGAAGATGCTTCATTTGATTTTGATGCGTATGTGGCTAATTCCGATACCGATTCCGATTCTTTGTCGTCCTTTACTCCATATCTGCTGACACAAGAAGTGATGCCGGGCGATATTTACATTGCTTGTTCTGCCCCGGTCACGGAAGCACTGTCTCCTGCATCCATGATGCGGCATATCCGTTCTTGTAAATCGTCTCAGGAAATGGTCAACGCCATTTTATCCGCTGCCCAAGACACCGGGATTTCCGGAGATTTGAGCGCTTTGGTGGTTGTTGCGGAAGGCAAGCACGCTGCCGGCGCGAAAGGGCTCTCCAAACAAAAGAAAGCATTGCTGATTGCCATTCCCGCAGCTGTTGTTGTTCTGATTGTCGCATTGGTTTTGGCGTTCACATTAAACAGCGGCAAAATTGCCGATATTACCATTGAAAATCGTTCCGATCTGGAACAAATGACCGTTGGTGAGTCCGTCATAGTAAAAATCGAACCTGCTGACGTCACTTATGAATGTATCGGAACCGGCGACATTTTGTCTTACGACCCTGAAACAAAAACGCTGACCGCATTAAAAGTCGGAACTGTTACCATATCGTTCAAAGCCCCGGACAGCGGCATGGAGCAAATTGAGATCACGGTCACAGAGGAAAAGGAAACGACAGAATCAACGCGTGCAACTCGTCATACTACCAGCAGTTATAACAATATTCCCGATGAGGATGAGGATGACGATGATGAAGATGAAACGCAAGCAACGCGTCGTCCCACAACAGCCACGCAGGCCACACAACCGGCACAAACCGAAGCTCCCGAAGTTGTGGTTACCGAACCGACTCCAACAGAACCACCCGCACCGATAGAAACCACCGCGCCAACACAGACTCAGGCGCCGCAGCCTACCCAACCTGTGCAGACTGATCCCCCCGCAGAAACCACTGCCTCTGCAGCACCGCAACCAACGGCGGAGCAAACCGCTCCTTCGGCGCAAAATGAAGAATCGGCAGAATAAGGCATAGAAAATATCTGTTTTTCATGTATCCATAAACAAAACCGGGCGCGTCATACACGCCCGGTTTTGCGCATCCGCGCTCATCCCAACGAACAAAGAGGAATGTAACCATGCAAGCAGAAGAAAAGCAAGACATGTCCAATCATACAGAACAACCCATTTCCTCCGCACAAACAGCAACGCCTTGTTTGCTCTGTGTGGACGGCAACAGCATCCTCAACCGTACCTTTTACGGCATTCGCCCCCTAACCACCCGTACGGGGATCCCAACCAACGCACTGTACGGATTTGTGAACATCCTATCCCGTCAACTGCAAACGCTTCAGCCCGCTTACACAGTCTGTGCATTTGACCGCAAGGCGCCCACGTTCCGCCACAAAGCTTACGAAGCATACAAAGCGGGACGACATGAGACGCCGCAGGAATTGTTGACACAGTTTCCTTTCGCAAAGCAGTGTGCCCAGGCCTTGGGCTTTCATGTGATAGAAATGGATGGCTATGAAGCAGATGATGTCTTGGGTACCTGTGCTAATATGGCAGAAAAAGAAAACGTGCACACCTATTTGCTCACCGGGGACAGAGACGCTTTGCAGCTGATCAGCGACAAAACGACCGTTCTACTCGCTACCAACCGCGACACGTTGTCATTCACACCGGAAACATTTCGTGAGACATATGGCATCGCTCCCGCTCAGTTCGTCGATGTAAAGGCGCTGATGGGTGATAGTTCAGACAACATTCCCGGCGTGCGCGGAATTGGAGAAAAAACGGCGCTGAAGCTGATCGGCACATATCATTCACTTTCCGCACTGTATGAAAATCTGGAAGACAAAGAAATCGCCAAGGGCGTCAAAGAAAAATTAACGACCGGAAAAGAAGATGCCGAATTTTCCAAATTTCTGGCAACCATCGTGGCCGATGCCCCACTGGGCGTCGCATTAAAAGATCTGAAAAATGAGGGATTTGACAAACCCGCACTGCATGACCTTTTGGTAAAACTTGAATTTTCCCGCTTTCTCAAACAGCTTGATTTGGAAACAACTTCAGGCGAGTCGGCTGCACAAACAGATTCCGTGCAAACCATAACGGTACCCGAAGTACAAACCTGTACCGTCGCACAACTGCCCCCAAACGGGTCTTTATCTGTGTATGTTGCAAACGAAACATGTTATTTTTCCGATGGCACAGCTTGCTATGCCATTCCTGTGACCGATATCCTGCAGGAACAGCAGACAGTTTGTGCACAATGCCCACGCCTCATCGTTTATGACGCCAAGGCATTTTACCATTTTCTGTGTACAAACGTGCCATCGGAAAACAAAAATGACAATACGGATCAAACAAACAAAAAACCAAGTGACCATGGCACGCATGATACTGTAGAAAAAGCGACCGATTTCACGACTTTGGAAATGTCGGATGTGGCTTTTGATGTCATGTTGGCAGCATATTGCTTGCATCCGGGTGAAAAATACGAATTGCGTCAGCTCTTTTTACAGTATCTGCACACCGACGCCGGACAAGCCCCAAGCGGTGCCTTGGACGCGGTGCTGTTGTACCGCCTGCACGATGTTATGAAGGCGCAACTCAAAGAGGCAAACATGGAAACGCCACTGTATACGGAAATCGAACTGCCGCTGGCTCGCGTATTATTCTGTATGGAATCGACAGGATTTCACGTGGACCCCGCAGCGCTGAAACAATTCGGCACGCAACTGGATCACATGGCACAAGAACTGCGAGAACGAATTTATCTTGCAGCAGGACACGAATTTAATATTTTGTCGCCAAAACAGTTGGCGGAAGTACTCTTTGATGAATTACAACTCCCTTTCCGCGGGAAAAAGAGAAGTACGAACGCAGAAGTGTTGGAAAAGCTCCGCGGTTTTCACCCGATCGTGGATGACATTTTAGAATACCGTCAGGTAACCAAACTCAAAAGCACGTATGTCGATGGACTATTGAAAGCAGCCGATAAACAAGGACGCGTACACACCACCTTTCAACAGGCGGTTACCGCCACGGGAAGGCTGTCCTCCACAGAACCCAATTTGCAAAACATCCCAATTCGTACGGATCTGGGACGAGAAATGCGTCGCTTTTTTACTACAAAAAGCAGCGACTATGTACTGATCGATGCCGACTATTCTCAAATCGAATTGCGCTTGCTTGCCGCTATTTCCGGCGATGAAACGATGATACAAACGTTTTTGGATGGTACGGATATTCATACCATGACCGCTGCCCAAGTATTTGGTATCCCACATCAACTGGTTACCCCGCAATTGCGCAAACGTGCAAAAGCCGTTAATTTCGGTATTGTTTATGGGATCGGCGACTATTCACTGGCCGTAGACATTGGTGTGAGCCGCAAAGAGGCAGGAGAATATATTTCCTCGTATCTCGCCACCTATCCACGCGTCGCCGCATATTTGAAAGATGTTGTGCAGCGCGCCAAAGAAGATGGATATGTCACCACACTTTTCGGACGGCGGCGTTATATTCCCGAACTATCCTCCACGAAAAAAACATTGCAAGCATTTGGAGAACGTGTGGCGATGAACAGCCCCATCCAAGGCAGCGCTGCAGATATCATCAAAATGGCAATGATTCGTATTGCACGCCGTTTGGAACATATCCATTTTGATGCACGCCTGATCTTACAGGTACACGATGAATTGCTAATCGAATGCCGACGCGATCAGGCACAAGAAGTCAGCGCTTTGATGCGGGAAGAGATGGAACACACGGTACAGCTGGCCGTTCCCTTGACAGTGGATGTACAAATCGGTGATAACTGGTACGACGGACACTGAACGCCATATACGTTCACACAAAGCACGGAAATCCGACGCAAGGACATGTAGGTGTACCATATGAAACATTCCAAACCAAGCCAAACACAAACCGTTTCAAAAAGCAACAAAAACAAAAACCCGGACGAAATATCCACCACCGTTTCTCACCCCTTTCCACCCGTGTGGGACACGCAGTCACGCATTTTGATTTTGGGCAGTTTTCCGTCTGTACTCTCCCGCAAAAATCATTTTTATTACGGCAATCCGCAAAATCGGTTTTGGCGTGTCCTGGCAACCTTATATCAATGCCCCATCCCGCAAACGGTTTCTGAAAAACGTGCATTGCTCGCTCATACACATATTGCCCTTTGGGATGTCATCGCATCATGTACGTTACATGGCTCTTCCGATGCATCCATCCGAAATGCCGTGCCAAATGATCTTTCCACACTGTTGCATCGCGCCCCCATTCGCGCTATTTTTACAAACGGCGCCACCGCAGATACGTTGTATCGTCGTTATCTCTTTGCACAAACAGGGATTTTGGCTGTTCGGCTGCCTTCCACCAGTCCTGCCAATGCAGCCTGGTCGTTACAGCGCTTATGTGATGCATGGCAAATCATTCGGGAAAGCGATCATACCACCCCTCCCACCCCAATATCTTCTCCGGTTGTTCCATCTCGCAATCAATGATGTGCAACCCATAAAGACACAAAAAAACGGAAACATTGCCGCCATCGTATGATCTTTCATACGTTGTGCGCCTGTGTTTCCGTTTTTATTTTTTGAGAAATGCAACACAATCATGCATCAAAATGGGATCAAATCTCTGCCGGTTACAGTTGATCCTCTGCCATATCTTTTGATGCACGAGAATGAAAAACGCGATTACCCCAGTTGGGCAATGACTTCTACCTCTGCCAGCACACCGCGCGGCAAATCTTTCACTGCCACACAAGAACGTGCCGGTTTTTTCTCGCCGGTAAAATATTTGGCATATTCTTCATTAAATGCTGCAAAATCCGCAATGTTCGCCAAAAAGCACGTGGTTTTCACAACTGCATCAAAACTCACGCCTGCTGCTGCAAGAACTGCAGAAAGATTTTTCATAATCTGCGCTGTCTGTTCGGTAATTCCACCGCTGACGACCTCTCCGTTGGCCGGATCAATGGCAATCTGCCCGGAAGTAAACAGCAAATTTCCGGTCTTAACTGCTTGTGAATAGGGACCGATGGCCGCAGGTGCCTGATTGGTTGCCACAATTTCCATAACGTTTCATCCTTTCTTATCATCGGTTTTGTTTCATGATCGGTATGTTGGGTATCTTCAACTTTTATCACCCTGTTCCTGTTTGGTATGACACATTGGGAATGGCTTGTCTGATATTATCTGATTCGGAAACCCGCCTCTTCCAATGCTTTGCGAATGGCGGCGATGTGTTCAAAGTTCCGCGTTTCCAAATCAATGCGCAAATAACATCCGTTCACATCTGCGCCTTCTCCTGCGTGTTCATGGAAGACGCTGGTCACGTTGCCGCCCAGTTTTGCCACAATCTCGGCAACCCCAAGCAATTGTCCCGGTTTGTCCATCAATTCAATGATAAACTGACACCGTCTGCCGGACATCACAAGACCACGTTCAATGACACGGGATAAGATCGTCACATCCACATTACCACCTGACAACAGGCACGCCACTTTTTTGCCTTTCACCGGGATTTTGTTAAACATGACGGCTGCAACCGAAACGGCACCTGCCCCCTCGGTCACCAATTTTTGCTGTTCCATCAGCGCCAAAATGGCCGCTGAAATTTCATCGTCGCTCACGGTGACAATTTCATCTACGTATTGCTGACACAATGAAAAGGTCAAATCTCCCGGCTTTTTCACGGCGATACCATCGGCAATGGTTGACACATCGTCCAGTTCCTCCATTTCCCCGTCCGTGATCGACCGTAACATGCTCGGTGCACCGGCAGCTTGTACACCATAAATTTTCACATTGGGATTCAAATTTTTCATGGTAAAGGCAATGCCCGCGATCAAACCGCCACCACCAATCGGCACAACGACGGCGTCCAGGTCCGGCAATTGGTCAAACAGTTCCAACCCAATTGTGCCCTGTCCCGCAATCACACTCTCATCGTTGAACGGGTGAATAAAGGTGTACCCTTTTTCGTCGCGCAGCTGCAAGGCGCGGTTGTAAGCGTCATCATAAACACCCGGCACCAAACAAACCTCAGCACCGTAACGCTTGGTCGCCTCCACTTTGGAGATGGGCGCACCGTCAGGCAGACAAATCACCGCTTTGATTCCGTTTTTTTGTGCTGCCAGCGCCACACCTTGCGCGTGGTTGCCTGCCGAGCACGCGATAACCCCATGCTGCCGTTCCTCTTCACTTAGTTGCGACATCTTATAATATGCCCCGCGTACTTTAAAGGAACCCGTAATTTGCAAATTTTCTGTTTTCAAATAAACATCCGCGTCCGGGCAAATACGCTGTGCTTTGATCACATCCGTTTTTCTTATTACATTTTTCAGTACATATCCGGCGTGATAAACCTTGTCCAATGTCAGCATGATGTTGTAGTCTCCTCCTCTTTTGTCGGCCGCTCTTGTCGCAGCAGACTGTCTACATATTGTTTTGCCGCCCGTGCACTGCGTCCGCCTCGTCCAAGCGCAAATGCCTCTGCACCTGTCGTCAGCGTATTTTCATCGCAGTGCAACCCGTTTGCTTTTGCAAGTTGAGATACGATATGCAAATACAACGCCTTGTCCGGTTTGACAAACAAAACGCTGAGTCCAAACCGTGCAGATAGAGAAATCATTTCCTCTATGGTATCGTTGCGATGCACATCATCTCCTTGCCGCGCTGAAAAGCTCTCCCGCACAATATGTCTGCGATTGCTGGTCGCGTAGATCACCGCGTTCGGCGTTTTCGCTGCAGCCGATCCCTCCAGCATTGCTTTCAGCGCACCAAAACCATCATCCTGTTGTGCAAACGACAAATCATCGATAAAAATAATAAATTTCAATGGATTGTGCGCAATCTGTTCCATCACACGCGGCAAAAGCGGCAGCTGCTCCTTGCGCAATTCAATCAAACGCAACCCTTTTTGCCAGAGCCCATTGACAATGGCTTTGACCGTGGAAGATTTACCGGTACCTGCATCGCCACACAAAAGCACATTGGCGGCAGGCAATCCATCCAAAAGTGCCACGGTGTTGTCCCAAACCTCTTTGCGCTGTGCCTCATATCCAACCAATTCCGGCAACGTCACAGGGTCACAAACCGGAACAGCAACCAGCTTTCCTTCCGCATCCACCTGGAACATACGGCAGTGTGCAAACATGCCAAAACCTTTTGTCTTCACTTGCGACATCAATTCATGATAAAAGGAACACAAATCCGTCTGCGTATTATCAAATCCGGCCGCATTTGTGCTGTCCAACGTTCCCGCTTGCTGCAACTGCGCACAAGTCAGCGTCGTCAGGGAAGAAAAGAACGACAATTCCTGTTCCAATGCCGCTTGCATCACCGCCGGAACATTGTTTCCGGCAGCTTTCAGCCGTACATAAACATTGTCGTCCTCTTCCAGTTCATGCTGCAAATATTTTCCCAGATCCGCATCTGCCTGTGCGCGATACAACGCCGAGACAAAACGACTGTATGCGGCCGTGCGCAAAGACAGATCACTGGATGTCTGGCACAACGACAGATACGTCTGCAATGCACGCAATACCGGCGCTTGTGTCATGCGCTCAAACAGAACCACAGACGCAAAGCCCTGCGCCAAACCGGCGATTTCCATTGCTCCATTCCCCTTTTCCACTTGCGGCACGTTCTCATATCATATCGTTTCTCTCTGCGCCGCACAAAATATATGTTTCTCAGAGCTGTGAAAGAATCCGCTGCGTCATTTCTTCCGTGCTCAGTGAAACACCCCCATGAGAAAGATCTGCCGTGCGCGCACCGGATGCCAAAACTGCATCAACTGCACGTTCCATCTCAAGTGCCTCACGTTCCATCCCGAACGCATATCGCAGCATCAATGCACCGGACAAAATCGTCGCAATGGGATTGGCAATGCCTTTTCCCGCAATATCGGGCGCTGAGCCGTGGATCGGCTCATACAGGCCGCGTTTTGTGGCACCCAGAGACGCAGAGGGCAGCATACCGATAGAACCGGTCACTTGGCTTGCCTCATCGGACAAAATATCACCAAACATATTGGAAGTGACGATCACATCGAATTGTGCGGGATTTTTCACCAATTGCATCGCCGCATTGTCAACCAGCATATCGGTACAAGTTACTTCCGGGTACTCTTCTGCCACGCGATGCACGACTTTTCTCCACAAACGTGAGCTTTCCAACACATTTGCCTTGTCAATGCTGATGACTTGTTTGCGCCGAAGCATTGCCGCATCGAACGCAGCACGTGCAATCCGTTCAATTTCCATGACGCTGTAACATTCGGTATCATACGCCTCTTCCCCGTATTTACCCTCGCGCATACCGCGTTCTCCGAAATAAATACCGCCCGTCAATTCGCGTACAATCAAAATATCAAAGCCGTTTGCTACAATATCCGGACGCAACGGGCAATCGTCGCGCAGTGCCGGGTATAGCTTTGCCGGACGCAAATTGGTGTACAACTCCATCGCTGCACGAATGCCCAACAGCGCTTTTTCCGGTCGCAGATTTCCCGGCAGTGTGTCCCATTTTGGGCCGCCGACAGCACCCAAGAGTACACTATCCGAAGAAAGACACCCTTTCACCGTCTCCTCGGGCAGCGGTGCACCGGTTTCATCGATGGCGCTCCCCCCGATCAGATAGGGCGTAAATTGAAAGGAATGACCATACTTTTCTGCAATTTTTTTCAGTACCAAAACGGCGCTGTCTACAATTTCCGGCCCAATGCCGTCGCCGCGAAGCAGTGCAATATGTTTGTTCATCTCAGATGTCCCCCTTTTTCACCGCTTCCACCAAGCCGCCGTCGGCAATGATTTTGGCAATAAACGGCGGAAAAGGTGTGGTCTGGAAAACTTCGCGCGTGGTTAAATCCGTAATGGTTCCCGTGTCGCTGTCCGCTTCCACCTCGTGTCCGTCCGCAATATGCTCAACTGCCTGCGGACATTCAAAGATGGCCAGACCGATGTTGATCGCATTGCGGTAAAAAATGCGGGCAAAACTTTTGGCAATGACCATCTGTACGCCGCTCTCTTTGATCGCCAACGGCGCATGCTCGCGGGAAGAACCGCAACCAAAATTGTTCCCCGCCACAATGATCTGACGTGTTTTGACCTTCTCTTGAAAATCCCGATCTAAATCTTCCATACAGTGAGAAGCCAATTCTTTTTTGTCAATGGTATTCAGATACCGAGCCGGGATAATCACATCCGTATCGACATTGTCACCATATGCAATCACGTTTCCATGAAATTTCATTGTGCCGCACCTCCCAGTTCCGTGGGCGAAGCAATTCTTCCCAGCACCGCACTGGCCGCTGCCACCGCAGGAGATGCCAGATATACTTCAGAAGTCGGGTCACCCATTCTGCCGACAAAATTACGATTGGTTGTTGCCACGGCGCGTTCACCCGGCGCCAAGATTCCCATGTGTCCGCCCAGACACGGTCCGCAAGTCGGCGTGGAAACCGCACAACCTGCCTGCACCAGATCTGCCAGCAGTCCTTCTTGCATTGCGCGAAGATAAATCGCCTGTGTCGCAGGAATTACAATTGCCCGCACGCCGGGCGATACCTTGCGGCCACGCAGAATACTTGCGGCTTCTTTGATGTTTTCATAATAACCGTTGGTGCACGAACCGATCACGACCTGATCGATCTTTACATCTCCCACCTGATCAATCGGACGTGTATTTTCCGGCAAATGCGGAAATGCCACCGTAGACGGGATGCTTGCCAGATCAATCTCAATCACTCTGTCATATTCCGCATCCGGATCGGCCGTGTAAACCACCGGCTCTCTGTCACTGTGTTCCCGAATATAGGAAAGCGTTTGCGCATCGACTTCAAAAATACCATTCTTTGCACCCGCTTCAATGGCCATATTACAAATGGTCAGCCGGTCTGTGATGCTGAGTGCGGACACGCCCGGTCCGGTAAATTCCATGGAACGATAAAGCGCACCATCCACACCAATCATACCGATAATATGTAGAATCACATCTTTGCCGGAAACATACGGCTGCAGCTCGCCGCGCAGAACAAATTTAATTGCACCGGGTACCTTAAACCAGGCTTTTCCCGTTGCCATACCGCACGCCATATCCGTAGAACCCACGCCGGTGGAAAATGCCCCTAGCGCACCATACGTACATGTGTGAGAATCGGCACCGATCACCGCATCGCCGCTGACCACCAATCCTTTTTCCGGCAAAAGCGCATGTTCTACACCCATTTGCCCGACATCATAAAAATGCTCCACCTTTTTTTCGTTGCAAAAGTCGCGGCACATCTTGCACTGAATGGCTGCTTTGATGTCTTTGTTTGGCGCAAAATGATCCATGACCATGGTTACACGGGAACGGTCATAAACATCTTGAAACCCCATTTTTTTAAATTCACGAATGGCCACGGGAGAGGTGATGTCGTTTCCAAGCACGCGATCTAACCGAACCAATATCAGTTCTCCGGCCTGCACTTGATCCTTTCCGGCATGTGCGGCAAGAATCTTTTGTGTCATTGTCATTGCCATTGACATGTTCTCCTTTGCATGAGATAGAAAATACAGAGATATGCAAGACGCGCGCATGGCATCCGTTTCCATTTCACACGCAACATAAATAAATCATCTTCCCAGCGGTATACAACAACTTTGATTACCTGTCAAATAATCAATCACCAAACTGTTTTTATTTTCGTAGTATGTGCCTGTCTACCGCTACAGCATGTAGCCTTAATATATCTTTACGTGTATCAAAGCCAGCGTATCAAAGGATGTTTTTTCTTTACACAACGGCAATGGCACCGTCTTGCATTTCTGTATATTATTTGTTGATAATGGCGCCTTTATCGGCAGAAGAAACCATCGCAGCATACCGTTTGAGGTAACCGGATAGATTTTCATTTTTGTGCAGCGTCATTTGTGCTTTCCGCTGTGCCAATTCTTCCTCGGACACTTCCAGTGTAATTTGATATTCCGGAATGTTGATCGAAATCATATCTCCGTCTTTCACATAGGCAATCAAACCACCACGCGCCGCTTCCGGAGAAACGTGTCCAATGGATGCACCGCGCGTAGCACCGGAAAAACGTCCGTCCGTGATGAGCGCCACCTGTTTGTCCAGACCCATGCCGGCAATGGCAGAGGTAGGAGAAAGCATTTCCCGCATACCGGGTCCGCCCGACGGTCCCTCATAACGAATAACGACCACATCGCCCGCTTTGATGCCGCCATCATAAATCACACGAATACATTCCTCTTCAGAATCAAACACACGTGCCGGTCCGCGATGTACCAACATTTCCGGCGCCACGGCAGATCGTTTTACCACACAACCATCCGGTGCCAAATTGCCGCGCAAAACGGCAATCCCGCCCGTCGGACTATACGGATCGTCAATGGGTCGGATTGTCTGCGGATCACGATTGACCGCACCGACAATATTTTCTCCCAGTGTTTTTCCCGTGCAGCTCATGACGTCGGTATGGATCAACCCTTTTTTGTTCAGTTCCGCCAAAACCGCGTAGACACCACCGGCTTCATTGAGATCTTCCATATATGTGTGTCCCGCAGGAGCCAGGTGACACAAGTTTGGCGTTTTGGCGCTGATTTGATTGGCCATGTCCAAATCGAACGGCACACCGCATTCGTTGGCAATGGCCGGTAAATGCAGCATGCTGTTGGTAGAACAACCCAATGCCATATCAGCACTCAGCGCATTTTCAAATGCATCGGATGTGAGAATATCACGCGGGCAGATATGTTTCCGCACCAGTTCCATAATCTGCATACCGGCGTGTTTGGCCAATTCAATACGAGCAGAATACACTGCCGGTATCGTCCCGTTGCCGGGCAACCCCATTCCCAGCACTTCCGTCAAACAGTTCATAGAATTTGCAGTATACATTCCGGAACAAGATCCGCAAGTCGGACAGGCATGTAGCTCATAGTCACGCAGTTTGCTCGCGTCAATCTTTCCGGCTGAGTAAGCACCCACCGCTTCAAACATACTGGACAAACTGGTCTTTTTCCCCTCGACACGTCCCGCAAGCATCGGTCCGCCGCTCACAAAAATCGTGGGGATGTTCAAACGTGCTGCCGCCATTAACAATCCCGGCACATTTTTGTCGCAGTTCGGTATCATCACCAGCCCGTCAAAACCGTGTGCCATGACCATCGCTTCTGTCGAATCGGCGATCAGATCACGCGTCACCAGAGAATACTTCATGCCGGTATGACCCATCGCAATGCCATCACAAACCGCAATGGCCGGAAATACAATCGGTGTTCCGCCGGCCATCGCCACACCCATCTTCACAGCCTCAGTAATTTTATCCAGATTCATATGTCCCGGCACAATTTCATTGTGCGAAGAAACAATACCGATCAGCGGACGGGCCAATTCCTCCTCAGTCAATCCAAGCGCATGATACAGTGAGCGGTGCGGCGCATTGCCAAAACCGTCTACAATGGTATCTTTGATCATGTTTATCATCCTTTCCGGCACTCCGCGCTTTCCAATACCGCCAAAGCCGCAAGAACGTTGCGGCTTTGGCGGTCAGTTTTGGGAGTAGCCTTGTTTGTTTTGTACCGGATCAGTTGTTGATCAGCTTGTCTTCATCGCTCCAGCTGTACAGCTTGCGAATCTCTTTGCCGACAATTTCGGAAGGATGTTCCGCAGCACGTTTCCGCATCGCATTGAAGTGAACCTGTGCGCCCGCATCAGACATATCCAGCAAAAATTCTTTGGCGAAGGATCCGTCTTGAATGTCTGACAAAATCTTTTTCATCGCTTTTTTGGTGTCTTCGGTAATGATCTTCGGTCCGGTGATATAATCGCCGTATTCCGCCGTGTTGGAAATGGAATACCGCATTCCCTCAAATCCGCTCTGATAGATCAAGTCCACGATCAACTTCATTTCATGGATGCATTCAAAGTATGCATTGCGCGGATCATATCCTGCCTCAACCAGTGTCTCAAAACCTGCCTGCATCAGTGCGCATACACCGCCGCACAACACTGCCTGTTCGCCGAACAAATCTGTCTCTGTCTCTGTACGGAATGTCGTTTCCAACACACCGGCTCTTGCACCGCCAATGCCCAGTGCGTAAGCCAGACCGATTTCCAATGCGTCTCCCGTTGCATCCTGCTCTACTGCAATCAGACACGGCACACCTTTCCCGGCCTGATATTCGCTGCGAACCGTGTGACCCGGACCTTTGGGGGCAATCATAATCACGTTGACATCCTTCGGCGGTTTGATGCATCCAAAATGAATATTGAAACCATGTGCAAATGCCAGTGTCTTACCTGTTGTCAAATGGGGTGCAATGCTTTCACGGTACAGTTTTGCCTGTTTTTCATCATTGATCAAAATCATGATAATGTCTGCTGCGGCAGCCGCTTTATCTGAAGTCATCACTTCCAGCCCGGCAGCCTCTGCTTTTGCCCAGCTCTTGGATCCTTCGTACAAACCAACAATGACATGTACGCCGGAGTCTCTCAGGTTCAATGCATGTGCATGTCCCTGTGAGCCATACCCGATGATCGCAACGGTTTTTCCGTTCAGTCGTTTCAAATCACAATCCTGTTCATAATAGATGTTTGCCATGATTTTTCTCCTTTTCGTATTGATAAAAGTGGTTGTAATACGTCTCGCGAATAATAAATAAAACAAGCATGTAAACACATGTTGTAAGCAAAGTATCACAAAGCGGCCAGCCGCTTATTTTGCCAAAATGCTGCCGCTTCCGCGTTCCAGGGCAACGACACCCGTGCGACACATCTCAATGATGTCATATGCGCGCATAATCTCGACAAATGCATCAATTTTTGTTGACTCACCCGTAATCTCAATGCACAATGCATCAGAGGAATAATCGATGATCTTGGAACGGAAAATATTGACTGCCGTCATAATATCCTGTCGATTGTTGGGGTTGTTTTTCACCTTGATTAACATCAATTCCCGATTGATTGAATCGTCCGGTTCCAACAGTTCCACCTTTTTGACGTTATACAATTTTCGCAGTTGATTGATCATTTGGTCTCTTGCATAACCGTTCCCGCTCATACAAATCGTAATACGGGAATACTCGGGTGATTCCGTCTCGCCCACGGTCAGCGCGTCAATGTTGAACCCTCTGCGGGTAAACATACTGGTTACACGGGTCAGCACACCGAATTTGTTGTCCACATAGACGGCAATGACAAATTTATTCATCTTTGTTCCCCCTTGCCCACGATAATATCTTCAATGCTTCCGCCCGGCGGCAACATCGGAAGAACAAATTCATCCGCACCAATGGCACAATCGATCACTGCCGGCACACCTGCAGCATATGCCTTCTCAAACACGTCTCGAAATGTTGCCGCGTCTGCTGCCCGGTATCCTTTGGCACCAAAGGCCTCTGCCAATTTTACAAAATCAGTCTTCCGATCCAGTGTGGTGTTGGAATAATGCTTTTGATAGAACAATGTCTGCCACTGACGAACCATACCCAGCACACCGTTGTTGAAAATGACGACGACCACCGGCAGTTGCTGAGATACCAACGTTGCAAGCTCATTTAGATTCATGCCAAAGCTGCCATCGCCGGTAAGCAGAACTGTTTTGCACCCGCTTCCCATACATGCACCAATGGCGGCACCCAGACCAAATCCCATGGTACCTAGCCCACCGCTGGAGACCAGTTTTCGTTTTTGGCGGAAGTTGCAGTATTGTGCGGCCCACATCTGATGCTGTCCCACATCGGTAGCAATGACCGTATCCGGTGTAATGGTTTCATTTACAATATCAATCAGACTTTTCGGTGTGAGCGCATCCGTCTTGACATACCGTGAATTTTCTTTTCGGCGCAGTTGTTCGACTTCTTCCATCCATTCCGGATGTTTTTGCTCCTGTGCGAGTGCTGCAATCCGTTCAAACGCGTCAGATATGTCTCCCCAAATACCGACATCCACTACAATGTTCTTGTTGATCTCTGCAAAATCAACATCCAATTGTACAATTTTGGCATGTTTGGCGTATTTTGATTTGTTGCCAGTCGCACGATCACTAAACCGTACACCGATACCCAAAATGAGGTCCGCATGGTTTTGTGCCATGGAAGAAGTATAATGTCCGTGCATCCCCTGCATCCCCAAAAATCTGGGATTGTCGGTAGGAATGGCACTTAACCCCATAAAGGTGCAGCCGATCACCGCATCGATCTTGTCCGCCAATTTTTGAACACCATCCGCAACCTGTGCGCCAACGGCACCGCCGCCAATGTAAAGATAGGGACGTTTGCTTTCGTTGATCAGTTTTGCTGCAAGTTCAATTTGTTCCTGCGAAGCACGTTTGTTTTCAAACGGTGGATAAATCGGCGCATTTTCAAATGCACACATCGCTGTCTGTACATCTTTTGGAACATCAATTAGTACCGGGCCCGGACGTCCGGAACGCGCGATCTGAAATGCCTCCCGAATCGTATGTGCCAGATCCTTGACATCATGTACAAAATAGTTATGTTTGGTAATCGGCAAGGTGATACCGGTAATATCAATTTCCTGGAACGAATCACGCCCGATCAAATCACACGGAACGTTACCGGTAATGGCAACCATGGGTACCGAGTCCATCATCGCGGTGGCGATGCCCGTCACCAGATTTGTTGCTCCCGGACCCGAGGTAGCGATCACCACGCCAACCTTCCCTGTCGCGCGTGAATATCCGTCCGCTGCATGCGCCGCGCCTTGTTCGTGGGCAGTCAACACATGATGGATGCGATCGCGACATTGATACAATTCGTCATAAATATTGAGCACCTGTCCGCCCGGGTAGCCGAACACCGTATGGCAACCCTGCTCGATCAAGGTCTCCACAATGATCCTTGCACCTGTCATTTCTTTCATATTATTTTTGTTCCTTTCTGCATCTCAAACTGGCTGTCTCCGTCTCGTCTGTCCTGCGCAAAAACAAGAAAAACGATCGGAAACCTCATACTATTTGCGTTTCCGTCTTTTCTCATCCGCAATTAACTGTTTGCCTGTGCAAACATACGGTTGATGGCGCTGACCAGGGCATGAACGGAAGATACAATAATGTCGCTGTCCATGCCAACACCCCAGGTGATGTTACCTGCTTTATCTTTGACGGAAACATATGACGCCGCCTGCGATGAGGTTTTGCCTTCAATGGCATGCTCGGAATAAGAATCCAACGTGTAACAATCGCCCACAACTTTTTTGATTGCATTGGATACCGCATCCAGTCGACCGTTGCCGCGTGCAGAAACGGTCTGTTCCTCGCCGTCCAGCGTCAACGTCACCGTAGCCAGAATGCCATCGCTCTGTGCATAATGCGTCTCGCTGACACGCAAACGTCCCTCTACATTGACGTAGTTATCCATGAATATCTGATAAATTTCCGCCGGCTGCAATTCCTTGTGCGCATGGTCTGACACACTCTTCACATGATAACCAAACACCTCGCGCATCTTCGGCGGCAATATGAGAGAATAGCTCTTTTCCAGCAAATATCCGATCCCGCCTTTGCCAGACTGGGAATTGATGCGGATCACATCCGCCTCATAGACTCTACCCACATCTGTCGGGTCAATCGGAAGATACGGTACATTCCAAATACGGCTGTGGTGTTCCTCGCGATACCGCATGCCTTTGGCAATCGCATCCTGGTGCGAACCGCTGAATGCAGCGAACACCAAAGCACCGCTATACGGTTGCCGCTCATACACATGCATGCGCGTCACCCGTTCATATAACTCACTGATCTTCGGGATATCCGAAAAGTCAAGTTGGGGATCCACCCCTTGGGAAAACATGTTGAGTGCCAGCGTAATAATATCTACATTACCGGTGCGCTCCCCGTTACCAAACAGCGTGCCCTCAATCCGATCGGCTCCTGCCAAAAGTCCCATTTCGCTGTCCGCCACGGCACAACCGCGGTCATTGTGCGGATGCAAGGAAATAATGAGATTTTCGCGGGTTTTCAGATTCTGGCACATATATGCCACCTGGTTGGCGTACACATGCGGCATAGAGTGTGATACGGTTACAGGAAGATTGATGATAACTTTATCGTCGGCAGTCGGTTGCCATACATCCAGTACCGCATTGCAAATCTGTGCTGCAAACTCCGGCTCCGTCCCGGTAAAACTTTCGGGAGAATATTCAAACGTAAAATGCCCCGGTGTCTTTTTCCGTTCTTCCAGGCACAACTTTGCACCCGACACCGCAATCTCAATAATTTCCTCTTTCGACTTTTTGAACACCTGTTCCCGCTGTGCCACAGAAGTGGAATTATACAAATGCACAACCGCATGTTTGGCGCCTCGCACCGCCTCAAACGTTTTTTCAATAATGTGCGCACGCGACTGGGTCAGCACCTGAATGGTGACATCATCGGGAATCATATGATTTTCAATCAACGTACGGCAGAACGTATATTCCGTTTCACTTGCCGCAGGAAAACCGATCTCAATTTCTTTAAAACCGATCTGGACCAACAGACGGAAAAATTCGAGCTTTTCCTCCAGATTCATCGGCGTAATCAATGCCTGGTTGCCGTCACGCAAATCCACACTGCACCAAATCGGCGCTTTGTCTATATACGTTTTGTTCATCCAGTCTGTCTGAACATTTTTCGCCGGGAAAAACTGTTTTTCGTATTTTTCAAACCCTTTCATCTGTTTCTCCTCACTTCTCTTAAGATAATCCCCTCGCGGTCATTCACCACAGCAGATTGAGAAAGGCCCAAAAGATGACTGTCCATATGCCCGTTTCATCTTTTCAGCAAAAAACAAAAACGCCTCTTTTGCAGACGCAATACAACTGCCTGCAAAAGAGACGAAGAATTCACTTTATTCTCCGCGGTACCACTCTTTTTGATGATAATCATCCGCTCTGCCGTGTCTTTCAACACGCTCCTCTGTAACGGGAGGCACCCGATCCGGCTTAATGAGAGACAAAATAAAATTCATCTGTTCGGCCGACAGCTCCGGGGATGAGCTATATCACCGCTCCGCCACCGCCTTACACCAACCGACGGCTCTCTGTTAGAACAGACACGGGATTTCCTTCCCCATCTTCGCTTTTATAAAACTTTGTTTTATTGTACAACACTGTGCGAAGTTTGTCAAGTGAAGTTCTCAATTTTCTTTGGGCATTCTTTGATTTTCGTGATTATTCACAGCGCGCGCACAAAAAGCAACGCCTGCTCTTGTAAATTCCGTATCATTCTGTCAAACAAAAGTTGTGACTCATATCCTTTTACATTTCACATATATTGCACAACGGACAACGTCTTGGTATATGCCCGTTAGGCATTCATGCTCATGCTGGTCTGCCACTTGCCACGGAAATAGAATGTCAGAGCCATCACTGCGGCAATGGTCCAGCCAACCGGCCATGCGCTCCAAATTCCGTTGCTTCCAAGGGGAGCGGAAAGCAGGATTGCCAATGCCACACGCAACAAAAGATCGGTAAAGGTGGAAACCATAAACGGTCCCATACAGCTGGCGCCGCGCAAAACACCGTCGGCAACCAATTTTGCCGCAACAATGACATAAAACGGAGCCACGATATGCAAAAATGAAACCCCGGATTGCAGTGCCCCCGCAGAGGGATCCTCCATAAACAGACGCACCAACCAGTCAGCCGTAAACCAGTAAATCAAACCAAACGCAACACCAATACCGCCCATCATTTTCAGCCCGGCTGCAAAACCGCTGCGTACCCGCTGTACCATCCCGGCGCCTAAATTTTGTCCGGTATAATTGGAAATGCCGTTGCTCACCGTATTGAACGAAGTAATCACCAAATTGTTCATTTTAATCGCTGCGGAATATCCGGCAATCACTTCCGTACCAAACCCATTGATTACACCTTGAATGATAATATTCCCCACAGAAATAAAACTTTGCTGCAACGTGGAAGGGATGGCAATCCGACAAAACTGACGAAACAGATGGAACGAAAACAGCCGGCTTTTTTCCTCGGATTTAATGCTGTGCAACCGATGGAACACAAAAATAATTGCCAGCACACAGCTAACCCCTTGGCACAAAAACGTTGCCCAAGCAACACCGTCTACCTTCATGCCAAACACCTTGACAAACAAGATATCCATACCGATATTGGAAAGTGAGGACGCAGCCAAGAACAAGAAGGGCGTGCGTGAATCACCAAGTGCCGAAAAAATGCCGTTCGCGATATTGTAAAAGAAAACAAACGGCAATCCCATGACGTAAATATCCAGATACAATACCGAGTCTGCCATCAAGCGCATCGGGGTATCGATCAGTGTGAGCAGCAGACGACTTAAAGTTAACCCAAGCACCATCATCACTGCGCATACCACACCGCTTACCCAAAATGAGGTATGTACCGCTGTACGCATCTCACCGATTTTCCGTGCACCGTACAGCTGGGAAATCAAAACGGAACAACCGATGTTACATCCCATTGCAAATGCCAGAAAAATCAGTGTAATCTCGTAACTGTTCCCCACGGCAGCCAGTGCAGCTTCCCCGATATATTTTCCCGCTACCAGACTGTCCGCCACGTTGTATAATTGTTGGAACACCACGCTGCCAAACAGCGGCAAGCAGAAACGCCAAAGTACCGCACCGGGTGCCCCTACCGTAAGATCTCGGTTTTTTTCTTGCGTTTTTTGCGTCACTTGTGTTTTGTGTTCCATATGTTTGCCTCGCATCCAAAAAAAAATTTTAACGTGTCTGAGACACACATCCAGTGATATATGTTACACTCTTTTTTCAGCAAATAAAAAACTGTATTGTTAAAAAATCCGAAATCATTTGTGTCGAATCAAACACGTTTCCATCCCACCTTTTTGCCTTTCGTCGATACATCGCGTTTTTTGCGTGGACACGAAAAATTCCCCTAAATTTCCAATCGTATATGATGACACTTGTACATGCAACACAGCGAATCTGTTGACTTTTGTCGAACACTGCATTATAATAAAGTGAGAGATATCTTCGCTTCCCGCATAAACGTACATGTTGTACCGTGTAATGTCTCTGATGGTTTCAAATAGATACTTGAACTTGGGAAACAACTTGTGTGTAAACGGATCAACAAGGGAGAATGCAAGTTTGAAAATTCTGATTTTATCCTGCAACACCGGCAGCGGACACAACTCCGCAGCAGCCGCCATTGCTGAATATGCAAAAACACAAGGCGCAACGTGCGACATTATGGATGCGCTGGCGTTTACCTCCGAACATTTTTCCAAAATGATCAGCAACGGGCATTCCTTTGTCTATCGCAATATGCCTCGGGCTTTCGGGTGGGGATATCAGGTGGAAGAGAAAGAAGATTTGCGCTTCATCGATTTCTTCAAACGTTTCGGTTCCATCGGTGCAAAACGACTGTATCGTTATATCAATCTGAAACAATATGATGCGGTCGTCAGTGTCCATGTTTTCGCCTCACTCATGCTCTCCTGTGTCAAGCATAAATACGGACCTTTGCCGCCCTATTATTTTGTGGCCACCGATTATACCTGTTCCCCCGGTGTCAGCCGTGCACAGGCAGATATCTATTTTGTCCCGCACGAAAAGACCATCCCGGAATTTATCCACTACGGTATCCCTGCAGAACGCTTGGTGGTCACGGGAATTCCGATTTCTCAACGGTATTTTGAAAAACAGCAAAAGGCTGTGTCCCGCAAGTATCTGGGTCTTCCCGAAAAAGGACGCATGGTTCTGTTCGCCTGTGGCTCGATCGGATGCGGCCCCATTCCTCAAATTACACAAATACTCTCGGACAAGTTGCCCCAAGACGATTATGTGACGGTTGTGTGCGGGCACAATGAAAAATTATATAAACACATGCAGGCACAAAATTATCCGTCAAACGTTGTGCTGGTAGGATATACCGATCAAATGCCGCTGTATTTGGATAGCGCAGATCTCTTTTTGTCCAAAGCCGGAGGACTGAGCACCACAGAAGCGTTGGCCAAACGCGTTCCGCTCGTGTATATGAATACCATCCCGGGATGTGAAAAACACAACTTCGATTTTATGTTGCAAAATGGTTATGCGTTCACCGGAGAGATTCCCAATGGTTTGTGTTCTCAAGTGTGCGCATTGTTGCAAGATCCACAGACGTTAGAACAACTCATCGAAAAATACGAAAATGAGTGCAATCACAATGGCGCAAAAAATATTTGCAACTATATTTTTTCTCACGCTGCTACCATGAAAAGCCAATGTTAAATGAGTGAAAGCCATCGTTTGATGGCACCGTAAAAATATCGATGCGGGATGAAAATACCGGTACTCGCACTGTTTTGAATCCTCCTCACAAAATTCTTTTGATACCCAAAAACAAATCGTATGCGATAAACGCATACGATTTGTTTTTCTATCTCCTTTTATTTTCCGATTGCATTCATTTCAAAACTCTAAAACCTTTCATTGTTCGGAGTTCGGAACATGCATTGGTAAAATCTATTATACACAACCATGTTTCTACATCTCCGTTTTCTCCGCTTTTCCCATAGAAATCTTTTCATTCACAATCCGTGTAGTCGTGCGCATCACACCGTATTCCATGACTTTTTGCATATCCGTCACATATTCGACTGGTACAGATCACCCCATATGTTTCACAGTCCATGTAACATTCTCATGAAAGCTCACGGATTTGTATCCGGGTCCCCATGCATGGATGCAATGCATCTTGTGATTTTGTTGGGAACATCCCCCCCTTTGTGTTTGTGATTGGTTTCGTTGTTCTGCAACATGTTCCCCGCAATCAACACAAGGAAAGGTGTTTTTATCTTTTTTCTGATCTGTAATAAAAAACGACCAACAATCTCTGCATTTCATGCAAATCGTTGGCCGTCATAAAGTCAAGAAAAACACAAAAAAATCATATCACAATCATTGATTATTTCACACCGGTTTGTTCCCGCAACCAATCGCACCACTGCGGATAATATTTGGCATAAATATGAATATCGTCAAACGTACATTCCGCACGCAATCCACCGCTCCCATCGTCAAATAGCGGGTTTGGATCTATATATCGTATCTTATCACCGTCTGCCAATGAAGCAATCGCATTGTTAAAACGGTCAATCGCCGGATTGTTAAAAACTTCATCACTTGCAGATTTGGATGCTGAAACATGGAGATTTGCCTGAATCCAAATGGTTGCTTCGGGCTGCCAAGCACGTAATTGATTGATAAATGCCGTATACCGACGCACTGTCTGTTCCATCTGATAGCCCAATTCATTGATACCGAGTGTGACGAATATCATATCATATTGCCGCTGTGCCAAAAGATCTGACAGCATCACCTCTCCCACACCGTCCACATTTTCCGGCTCGGAAAGTACACGATAAATACTCAGCCCCTCCTGCGCAAAATAGTCAACTTGCGTCAGGTTGCCGTATTCTTTCAGTCCGATGGTGCGAGAATCTCCGATCAATAAACTTCGCCCTGTCAGTACAGGTGGTTTTGGCGGCGGGGTAGGAGCATCCGTAGACGCAGGAGGCGTCTGCGTTTGTACCACACTGTCAGTTGCCTGACCGGTTTCATCCGTTGCGTCATCAATACCCGTGGGACGTAGCAAAGGCGCATCCGCGTTGTCCGGTGTGTTCATCAACAGATGATATGAATCAGAAAGCACCGGTAAATCAGGTGATTTTTTTTGATCTTTGAGCAGACCGGACACCAAAAAAGGAGCCGCAGCCACTACCGAAATACAAAACAGAATAATAAAAACAAGTGCAGAAAGACGTCGTTTGTCCTTTTTCATACTCATGACACGTCAGACAACCTATCATCCGACGGCATACCCTCCCTTGTAAAATATTAAAACTGGAAATACATAAACGGGTCGTTTAGCCCGTGATAGATCATCCAAATGCTGCCCCAGAACACAGCCAAAAGCACCAACATACCAAACCAACTGCGGCGGTATCGTTCTACAAACCGTTCTGCAACACCCGTGCAGCAAATACAGCCAATCAGCAGCAAAATCCCGTATTCCCGTCCGTATTTCAAAAAATCTCCTGAAAATACCGGGGATGCCCATTGTCCGTCAAACGGAAACAGACGAGTGAAAAAGACCCAGAGCTTGTCTATCTCCGTAATGGCAAACACTGCCCATGTCAAAGGTATGCAAATGAGCATGTAAATATGTCCCAGCACACGGCTGCGTGCAAGCACCTTTCCCCATCCGATCTTTTCCAGCGCGATCAGCACAAACAGGATTGCTCCCCACAATAAAAAATTCCATCCTGCTCCATGCCAAATACCGGTAAACAGCCAAACGATGAGCAAATTGCGCATCGTTTTCCACTTACTGCAACGACTGCCGCCCAGCGGAATGTAAATGTAATCGCGAAACCACTGCCCCAACGTCATATGCCATCTGCGCCAAAATTCAGTCATACTGCAAGACATGTAGGGAAGATCAAAATTGCGCGGCAGAGAAAATCCCAACATGCGTCCGATTCCCATTGCCATCAGGGAATAACCGTAAAAATCAAAATACAACTGTAAAGAATACGCCAAAATCCCCATCCAAGCCAACGGCGTGGACACACTTTCAAAGCCGATGGAACATACTTGTTTCCACAACCCACCGATACGGTTTGCCAACAAGACTTTACATCCCAATCCGAAAATAAACAGTTGCAACCCGCTGCTAATCGCTTCTAATGTGATATGGCGCTTTTCTAACTGATGTTGGATACGCGGATAACGGCAAATCGGACCGGAAATCACATACGGAAACATCATCAGATAGGTTCCATGGTCCAATAGATTCACAGATGGTGCACATACCCCCCGCGACACATCTACCAGATAGGATGTCGCCTGAAAGGTATAAAAACTGATACCTGCCGGCAACATCAACCCTGTCGTTATTTGCTTGAGATCAAACAACGTGGAAATATTGGAATACACGAAATTGAAATATTTGAATACAAACAGCGAACCGAATAAAAAAATCAGAGCCGGTACCAAAAACCATCGCTTTCGATGCGGATACCGCTGCATGCCTCGTGCCGCACCATATGTTACAAGCACCGCTGAGAGCGGTAATATCAAATAAATCGGATGATGGATGGTGCCAACCGCATAAAAAATGATACTGAAAAAGAACAATACACGGTTTTTCCATCTCCCGGATGCAGGTAAATAAAACAGGAGACAAAGAGGTAAAAATACAAAAATAAATTCCAAACTGCTGAATACCATGTTGTTCCTCTTCACTCCATTCCTACATACTCTTCGGCTTGTCGCCCCGGAAACAATGACCCTGTTCCCCATCCATCCGGACACAAACCCGGTACGCGCATCGCGCCCGTATATCTTCATTCTGTTTTTCGCATTGAAAAAACGCATTGAAAAAAACAGAAGCAATGCCACAAGTTTTTCAAAGGATTACGATACCTTTTGCGATGTTTATAACTTTACGGCAACGGAATCAAGTGGCACATCATCCGTACGTATATAACACAAAAGGCCGCATATTTTAGCTCAACGCCAATCAACATCGCACCGCGGTTGCTTTTTTTCAATAACACAAAAAACACCGCGCCTGTTTTCAAAACCAAATAATTGGGTCATCATCCCACCGCAAGTGTTTGGGCCGTGACCCGCGATAACACCCCCGGTTTTCGATTACGCATAAATACGTTGTTATGCATGTTCCCCATCACTAATCGAATAGGTGTTGTCACGATAATTCACCTGTACCCGGGTGCCATCGGCAAATGTCGTCTGTTGTACAGCATAATCGCCGTCTATGAACGTATGATCCGTCATTTCCAGCATCCCCACTTTTTCATGCAACGCCATGAGCGGTTTGAGGTCGGAAAGTTCTTTATCGGTTGCATCTGTTTTCACATAGAACGTTCCCGCATTGAGCAATGCGTGCAAATAACCCCATTCGTAGCTGTATTCGTCCGTTTGTCCGGCTACCATTGTACCCAAACCACACCACGGGATGATCATACAATCATGATACACCAAATTGAACAACGGCACAGGTACACGCCGATCAAATTCCTCCAAACCCACGGCAGTATACGGTGCCCAGTGACACAGAATCAAATCCGGAACCAAAAACTCAGATACCTCTTCTGATGCGGATATGATATGATTCTGATTGAGATAGCGAATACATTGACGTCGGTACATGGCACACTCTTCGCGCGTCATCGGATGATCCGGATGAACACATTCATCCAGATCCGCCACGGAAAACACGTCCAAATAAGCCCCATCGATCCCAATTCCCAGCCGTGCAAACTCTCGGTAGTTGCGTCGTACATACGCAGGTGCCTTCGTTGCGCATAAAAACACCTGTTCGCCGCCCTCCCACATGCATTCCCAGGGGCATTGCCCATTGGGAGATACCACCGCATTGTCATAAGAAAAGCTCTTTGCGTCCAGATAATAATCACGGTATTGATCATGTACTCCAAACCGATATCCCAATGCGCGACATGTATCAGATAAATCACGCATGCCGTCGGCTCCGCCCGCCTCTTCGCTGACCGGGAAAATGTCCGGGTGTTGGTTGTCGTATCCCATCACACCCCATCCGTCGGTATGAATATAGGCTTTCTGTAACCCACGATCATGCAGCGCGCGAAGTTCTTTTGCACGCACGGCAAACGGCACACAGCTGTGCATCGGTGCCCCCTCCGGACGGACACGGCTGTTTGGTTTATAATTGTGCACGATATCGAAATGAATCAACGGTGCCCCAATCATATATTGCGCGTTGGGATTGCATACAAATTTTTCTTGCAGTGTGACCATTGTGCCGTTCGTTCTCACGTACGCACGGTATTCTTTGGCAACACGCACATAATCCAATTTTTCCTCTCGATCAAAAAAGCGATACAAAACACATCGCGGATAACGAATACGTCCCATGCTCGGTCGCCACATGGGCTGCAACCAGTCGCCACGCGAACCAACAGGTTGAAATTGCGCATCATAGGGCGTTTCAAAAATAGCAAGATACCCGCCGCCCAAGCGCGTCTGCGCATACAAGGGCAGATAACTGTCTCGGCTGAAGATGTATCCATTGCCCATTTGTATTTTTTGTCCGGCAAAATATAGAAGGCCTTGTCCCTGGGAAAGTACCGTATATCCTTCTCCCTCTGCCGCATCATATTCCACAGCACCCGGGAAAAACAGTGTCTCCACCGCGTCATATTCATCGCCTTGCACCCGAATAAAAAAGCGCAAATCTCCGGTGTCATTGTCAAACGACACATTGGTATGTATCACCAAAGCAGCATACGGCGTGCCCGCGGTGGCATGCAATCCCGTATAGATTGCATCGATCCCGTGGGAAATTCCTGTTTGCACTTTGTGTGCGCTGCACATCCCATCCCGCAGATATATCACATCGCCGTTGCGCATCTTGATATGACTGTCATCACAAAAGCGCCACATATCTTTTTCCATCGCCAGTGTGTATGCGCATTCGCTTGGATTGACCAAAAGCGTCATATTTCCATGACAAATCTGAAACATTTCATGTTTTTCGGAGCAATCGCATTCATCCGTTTTTCTTTGTTTTCCGTATTCCATATCCCGAAATTCCTTTTTGTATCGTTTTGTTGGATTGCTTGCAAAACAGGCGCTTATTTTTGTTGCTGCAAAAGCAAATCTGTTATTTTTCAAATGTGACTGTAATAAAAAATCATAAAAACGGCATCCGCCAAACGACCGATAACCGTTTTCTGTATTCTTGTTTCCTATATGTTATATCATAATATACCCACCCCAAAAAATCAACCCTTTTTCGTCCTTGCATGAGAATTTACAATCCGTTCTTAATTCACTTATCAGACAATTGTATGCCGGATAAAAACAAAAAATGAGATGCAAAAAAACATATCACCAAACAATCTTTTTTCAGCTTTTTTATGGTTTTGATGACAAGAAAATCATGTAAATATCGAACCGGAGCGTTGTCAAAAAACAACATCCCCGCAGCGTGAAATCTCACACTGCGGGGAAAGTGTTCATAGGTCATCCACATCCTGAATCGGTTGTGCGTCTTTCGCTTTTTCGCCCGACACATCGGTCATCAAACTTGCTTGGTCTTTTCGCTTCGCTTCCCGTGGCACACCGGTATACCAGCCATCGGGATCCGTCTGTTCTCCCGCCAATCGAAAGGCATTCACTGCAGATTGTACCGCCGGCGAGAGCGGAATCTGCTTTTTTTGCTGTTTTTGCTCTTTTTGCTTCTCCATGTTCTTCCTCCCTCTCGGGTTTATCCCCGTGTTTGATGTATATATGTCATACACAGTGTGGCTGATACCGCCTAAAATTATACAAAAGAATCAAAAAGAAACTTGTAAATCAATCTGATCAAAAAGAAAGAAACAGGCAAAATGATGCATTTTTCAATGGCCTCAGACGCTTTCGAATCTATGGCAATTGACATTTATCAAAAATTGTGTTATACTTTAGATACTGTAAATACATATATGCATCGGCCATGTTTGTGTGTTTTGCCAACCCGTAGCTGCATTGACGTTCGTCATAAGAAAAGGGTCGGAATTTTTTTAGACAAGTAATGATCGATTTACAAAAATTCCAACAACACAACAAACAAAAACGCTTTATACACATCGGCAACACTTCCCATTTTCTCAGTTGAACACCATCGATATTTTCATCCGGACACAGGCCGCTGCAAGTCGCTTTTGACGTTTTCAGACATGTATACTTTTGTTTGTGACATCCAAAGGTTCCAATTGTTTGTACGCAAAATGTTCAAAAGGGAGGAAACTGCAATGAAAACATCGGGAATCGTTCGAAAGATCGACCGAGAGGGACGCATTGTGATCCCCACGGAGATTCGAAAGATTCTGGGAATCCGTCCGCGCGACGCTTTGGAAATTCTGCTGGAAGAAGATCATATTGTGCTAAAGAAAAAAAGCATGGCATGCGTATTCTGTGGCAGCGCGGGAGAGGTGATCCGATTTCGTGACAAACTGATTTGCCTGAAATGTTGTGATATTTTACGAAAAGAACTATAATATCTCCGTTTCTATTACTTACCGGCTATCTCAAGCTATCTCAAACGCAAACTTCTCCACCCCCAACCCAAACAAAAGCGGTACTTCGGCAAAAGGCCAAAGTACCGCTTTTGTTGATATTGACGGCAAATACGAATGATCCAATATGTCCAACGATCATGATAAAAACCATGTTATCATATCGCGCACTCAATGTTGGACAAACAAATCATTCCGTTTCCGAGGACGTGGGAGAATCTGTCGTTTCGTCTTGCGTCGTCGGTGCGCTGAGCAGTGTCGTACCGGTTTGCTGCAAAAGCTTCATAAACATATCTCCTGTAATGGTCTCATGTTGATATAAATACTGTGCCAACACATCCAATTGCCGGCGATGTTCCGTCAGTATTTTTACAGCTTTTTCATGCTGTGATCTGACCAGTGTCACAACTTTTTGGTCAACTTCGGCCTGCGTTTGAGGTGAACAGACCGGCGTGGTATCACCCCCAAGATATTGATTGGTCTGTGTTTCCAGAGCAACCATATCAAATGTGTCGCTCATTCCATATTGTGTGATCATGGCGCGTGCCAATTTCGTCGCCTGCATAATATCGTTGGAGGCACCCGTTGTCACCGTTCCAACGGCAATCTGCTCGGCCGCACGACCACCGGTGAGTGTGGCAATTTTGTTTTCCAACTCTTCTTTGGTCAAAAGATAGTGATTGTCTTCATCCACCTGCATGGTGTAACCCAGCGCACCGGAAGTACGGGGAATGATCGTGATCTTTTGCACCGGGGCAGAATGGCTTTGATGTGCGGCCACCAACGCATGACCGATCTCATGATAGGAAACAATCATCTTTTCCCGATCCGTTAAGATGGCATTCTTTTTCTGATATCCGGCAATCACAACTTCAATGCTCTCTTCCAGGTCTCCCTGGGAGACACGTTTGCGCCCATTGCGGATGGCACGTAACGCCGCCTCGTTCACAATATTTGCCAGTTCTGCACCGGATGCGCCGGACGCCATACGCGCAATATGCAAAAAATCGATGTTTGGCTCTAACTTCACTTTTTTTGCATGTACACGTAAAATCTCTTCTCTACCGCGTAGATCCGGGAGCTCAACCGGCACACGGCGGTCAAAGCGTCCGGGACGTGTCAAAGCGGGATCCAGGGATTCCGGTCGGTTGGTCGCCGCCAGAATGATCACACCATTGTTTCCCTCAAAACCGTCCATCTCGGTCAGCAGCTGATTGAGCGTCTGTTCGCGCTCATCGTTCCCACCAAGCCGGCTATCACGTTTTTGTCCAATGGCATCAATTTCATCGATAAAAACAATACATGGTGCTTTTTCTTTTGCCTGGTTGAACAGATCACGCACTTTGGAGGCACCCATACCGACAAACATCTCTACAAATTCCGAACCGGACATGGAAAAAAACGGCACGTTTGCTTCCCCGGCCACGGCTTTTGCCAGCATGGTTTTACCGGTTCCGGGCGGTCCTACCAACAAAATGCCTTTTGGCATGGAAGCGCCGATCTCACTGTATTTTTGCGGGTTATGCAGATATTCCACAATCTCTTTCAAGCTGTCCTTTGCCTCGTCTTCGCCCGCCACGTCAGAGAACCGAATGCCATCCGAAGACTTCACATACACCTTGGCATTGCTCTTTCCCAGATTGAACATCATAGAGTTGCCGCCGCCCGCTTTTTTCATCAATTGCCGTGACAGCCAGCGACCCATGAAGAAAAAGAGCAAAATCGGTACAATCCATGATAATAGAAAACTGACCCATGGTGAGGTTTCTTCCACGATTTCCTGCGCAAATTTCGCATCGGAATTATGCAAGCGTTCTGTGAGTCCCGGATCATCCATACGCCCGGTTCTGTAAATATTTTCTCCGGATTTATCCGTAAACAAAATCTGTTGTTCCTGCACTTCTACCTGACCGATGTTATTTTCCTCAGTCATTGTCATAAAAGTGCCGTAATCTACATCTTGCACACGGCGCTGCGACATTCTGGGCACCAACAGAAAATTGATCAGCAACAAAACCGCAAGCGCAATCCCCCAGTAAAATAAGAGCGGCCGTTTCGGCTTTTTTACCTCATTCATCTTTTTTCTCCTTTGTTTTTTCCATTCCACATGTTTTTAATATTCAAACGACAATACCGTCATCCATAAAAGCACACAACACCATTGTTTCCAGTATACAAAAAAACATCAATCCACATCAAAATACGGTTGTATTTTTTCATATTCCGATTTTGGTATATTCACAAACCATTGCGGTAAACACACGGGTCTTTGATTCTCATACTAAAAAAGCAAACAAAACTGGTTCTATTACAATGGCAACCTGGGTGTGATACAAACATGTTACGTTGCATTTCTCACATTTTCATCAACTACTGAAATCAAACGATAAAAACAGCGACGGAAATCATCCGCCGCTGTGATAAAGAATTTTGCTCACTTTGTCCCGGCTCATTCCTCGTCCATATGCACCGCTGCTGCATCGTCCTGGGAAAACATATCACCCTCTTCTGCTCCCTGCATCAGTTCACGTACCCCCACGCGCCGTTCCATCCGTTCACGTTCCACCATGTCGGATAACATCTCTTTGACCGCTTTGGCATGTTTTACATGTTTGATGTCAAACTCCGGTTGAGATTGATCCCCCGCACAACAGTGAATGGTGCCAAGGTGAAACATCCGTTCCCACAGACTTCGCCGCAGTGTCAAATCTAAAATCCGATACAACCATACCTCCTCTTCACACCGAGATAAAAATCCAGTGTCGATCAACAGTTTTTCACCTGTTAAACAGTACCGTGTAAAGGTCCACGGCAAGCCGAAAAAAATTCGCTTTCTGTCACGCCATACATATTGTGTTTCATTCATTTCGTTGGTTTGCTGTGTTTTTCTTTTTGCTTGCATCGTTGTCTCCTTCTCTCCATCAATGGTCCATTATAACGTTACACGTTAAGTTTTATGTACATTTGCTTTTATTTTTGATTCTCGCTTGTTTTCGCTGCTACTGGTTCGAACAACTGCTTGTTTTTTCCCCGTTGATGTTCTGCCGCTCGTTGTTGCCTTGCGAAGCGTTGTCACAGTTTACAGACAAATTCGACTGCCCCGGTACAGCCACATCGCCAAAAGACAACCCCACCTGCTGCAATTCATCTTGATAGGCGTGCACTTTTTTTGCATTGATAGAACCTTGTCGTTTTTTCACGCGACGCCATGCATCGGGGTGCAACAAAATGGTTTGCACCCAACGCACGATCCAAAAAACAGGCAACAGGGTGGGACATTTTTTCAAAACCGGATAACGTTTTTGCATGGATGAATACGGCAAAAACATCAAGTTTAACAAATTTTTGCACCGTGCCTGTGCCACGCTTTGTGTCTGTGCGACCAAGCGCGTTGCAAAAGCTGCATTCATCGATGCCGTTGTACCATAAGCCCCGCTTTCGATGATGCGCCGTGTCATCATCATACCAACTGCATCTTCCGTTCCCTCCTCAAACCAGAGGTTGCGCATGGCACATACATGTTGGTAAAAAGAATATAACCCCAAACGTGTCAGTGCTGCCGTCAAATACGGTACATCTAAATGGGGATGTGCACGCAAAAACAGAGAAAGATCCACCACATGTTTGATCCCGATTCCTCCGTCGCGGTAATGCTTTGCAACATGTGTCAGCAGATATAAAAATTCGTCTTCTGCTTTCATCACATATTCGTGCGGCGTCATTGGATTTTGAGACGACGAAAAAAAGCGCCATCCATCCTTCCAATATGTACAGTAATCTTCGTTGTTCGGCGGAATGAGCATTTTGTGCAGTTCCACATGTATTTGCTGCGTACCATACCACGGCAATTCATGCAGTGTTTCCCTCCCCGCCGTATACCCCAAACGGATCATTACGGAGCGAATGATATCATATTGTTCAACCCGAATCAAAATATCGATATCACTCATCACACGCATTTCGCTCTTGGGATACAATGCTTTCAACCGTGCTCCTTTCAAGACTGCATAATCCACTCCTGCTGCAGCAAAAGCACCGCATAACGTATGAAGTGCAGCATTTTGTGCCTGATCCAAAGAAATACACTGTGCCGTGGGGCGCAAAAATCGTTCTTGTACCGTGCTTTGCATACCGCAAAGATACATGCCCTCGTACAACAAGGGGAAAATTTGATGTTGCTTGGCCAAATGATACACAACATCCCAATCAATTGCCACATCGGGCAGTGGTACCGCCTGCCCGCACAGGGCACTTTTGATCAGTGTAATCACCATACGTGCGGTCAACGGAACATCCTGCAACGTATAAAAAGTCTTTTCCGGCACAGGATCTTTCTTCGCCGTTTTTTGAGACGTTGTTTTTTCTTTTGCCATCGTTTCTCCCGCCACGCTTTTCTGTTTTGTTATTCTTTGCTCGTCTTTTTTGGGGAAGCTCTGTGGCTTGATGTGTTGTTGCATTGCTTCCTTTTCTGTTATATCTTTCAAACAATTCGTCATTTCACGTCCCATAGCAAGGGTAGTTGTCTCCCTCAAAAAACCAGATGCGTTTGTCACAGATATCTTCGTTTGCTGTGCCGTTTGCATTTCCGCAAACTCTTTATTTCTGGGGTGTTGTACCATTTGACATAACATATGCATCTGGTTTGGATAAAACAGCAGTTGCATCAGTAAACTCAAGATCAGACAAATTGCCGTCACCGCAACCGCTCCCCATATCCATGTCCCCCATCCATTCGTACCGATATGGATCCAACAGGTGACACCAAACATGATAGCAGCACCCAACAAATCTGTCAATATCTGGCGCACAAACACACGCCGCGGCAAAGACACGATATTTTTGTGCAAATAATGCATCTGATATAGCGTAAAAAATAACGTGGAAAAAATGGTTCCGATGGCCACACCAACCAGATCCCACACAAACACCAGAAAAAGCGACAACCCCAAATTGAGCAACGCCTCCACCATCGCAGCCGTTTGCGTCTGCCGATAGTGCCCGGCGGCGCGGATCAATACATACATCCCGTTACGAATCACATTCAGAAAATAGGCAAATGTAATCAGTGCCGCAAACAGCGGCACGCGATAATCGGCATCATGAACGCCTTTGGTGTACACCATAACAAACGGTACGATCAACACGCCCGCCGCTGTAAACAGTGCTGTTGCCACTGTATGAATACACCAGTCGTAAAAAAGAAATGCACGCCGCAACGCCAGCGTCTCTTTTTGTGCGATCATATTTCCGAACAACGCCTCCACGCCCGTACTCGCCGCTGTAATGATCTGACGAATACTTTTGGTAGCCAACGTATAAACGGTGTAAATAGAGACATTTTCCAAAGTAGAACATATCGTTAATAACAGGATATCCGTGTTCTCATACACGATGTACGACACATGTTGTATGACCCCATTCCATTTCTGTGGCAAACTTTCAGGACCGCTGGATATATGATAAGAAAGACGATAATGGCGGCGTACGTAGAGATACATGAGAAGGGGACGGAAAAGATAAATCAAAGAAGCGAAAAGTTTTACCATTTGAATGCTGCATCCGCATACCATGAGAATCATAGAAAACAGCGTGTTGCATAACAGCGTAATCCCATTGATCGACAGTTGTACATAGGAACGTTGATCGGCACTGAGCAGGATTTGATAGGTAAGTCCCACAAAATATTGGGCAAATTGGGAAATGCTCATAACGATGAGCAAGAAAAACACATCCCAAAATCCAAATGCCTTAGAAACAAACAAGGGATATATCACCAAAAGTGCGGCCACATAAAAACACAGCACCACACCAATGCGTCTGAAAAAGTGTCGTGCATATAAAAAGATGCGGCTGATTTGATGACTGTCACACAAACTGAGTGGACGATACAACGCGGAAGTCACCACCGCACTGATGCCGAAATCACACAAATTGATCAGCGCAAGAAATTGGGTAATGGAAGAGATCAAACCGTTTACCGCCGTACCGTAATACAGCAAATAAAACCGCGGCAAAATCAACCCCGATGCCACCAGAATGATCTGGTACACCAGCGCGGCAGATGAATTCCATTTGAATTGTTTGAGGCGCTTATCCATCCGGATTTTCTCCTTTTGGGTGCGATGACGCATTTTGTTGTCAATCAGCGAAAGAATCCAAACGATCAAGCTGTGACGTTTCGCCCATTGTTGTTTGCGTCAATGGCTTGGACGGTTGTGGTGAATACTGTTTTTTCTGTTCTCTCCCATCGTTCTTTCTATACTTTACAAAAAGTGGGGCACCGTCCGCATAGGCATTGGCAAATGCCACAAGCATAATGACAAAAAAATGATTATTGTTGGATTCCGTCAGACCATTGATCAAAATGGCAGCAATTGCAAGAAAAATTACTCGTTGTTTTTTGTCGTTCATACGCAAACGGCAAATGGCACTGAAAAATGAAAGCAAATATGCCGCAAACGCAAAAATGCCGCCTTCCAGCAATATCTCCAAAACAAAATTATGCGCCTCATATACCGTATTCCGTAATCCATAGGCGTTGACATACGATATACTTGCCCCTCGCCCCACACCGAACGACGGGGAAGCACGAAAATATTTCATCACTTGCTCCCAGATTGTTGTGCGGGAGGTAAGCGTCTCGTCTTTGTCTAGCATTCCGACAAAAGATTGCCAAAAAGAAGAGGAAAACAACTGTTCGGAAAACACGGTCAACAGTAAATACAGCAACGCAATGACACCGAGAAACAGAGGAATATTCGGACGAAAATGAAGAAAGACAAACAACAAAATCAACGCTGCCCCCGCAGTGACGATTCCCGTACCGCTGCCACCCCAAAAAACGCAAACAAAGCACATCGCGGCAAGACTCCCTTCCCATACACGGAACTTACCGAACCGATTCAAAGAAAAAATCAAGAGCAAACATGCCGCAGGAATCAAAAACATCGATAGAGCATTTTTCCCTCCCAGAAAAAAACGATCAGAAGAAAAATGCACGGAGAGAAGCATGCTGATAAAATTGCACGGTACAAGAAAAGCAATCAAACCCGTCAAAGCCCGCAATACCACATCCGGTCGCGCCTGAATCAACATCACAACTGTAATGGCACCTACCGTAACAACCAGGGTGCCGGGACTAAACCCGCGATTCACACAGCTCACCACAAAGATTTCTACTGCATAGATCGTATATCCAAACACAAACAGATCGAACCGCACGCGGTGAATTTCCATTGCCAACAGTGCCAGCATCATACCGACACCCGCAAACTGCCACAACTGATACGCATGATCTCCCATCCATGTCCGTATCTGTGCAACCGATAGGAATGGAAGCAATGCAAAAAACAACACATAACATTCCTGCATGGTATAATTTTTGTTTTGTTTGATTTGATACATATTACTCCCGTCTTTCACGCTTCCCCAATATCTGATCCATCCCGGATTTTACACCGAACACCGTGCGTCCCACCATCCAAGCAGGAAAAGAAACGTTCAAAATCTTTTGCCCCTCGGTCCTGCTCTTTCCCGCACGCAACGCAATATCGGCAAACTGTCCGATGCGGTATGCGCGTTTCAACCCACGATGTGTCTGTAAGTACAAATGCGTACAGTATGTATAACCTTGAAAATTCTGAACGTATGTGTCCACATTGGTATTTTTTGTCAACCCATCCGAGCGATAACTGCAAACATACAAAGGGAGATTATACCAACGCAAGCGATACCCGTCGCGTGCCATTGCGTTCCACACTGCTTCCTCTCGCAAAAAACGTTCGCCGGCAAAGGCGGGAAACGGATAACGACGCAACATCTCCGTTTTGTATACCTCCGCTTTGTCACCCCGCAAATGTTTTTTGTCCCGCTCTAAATTGGTCGCATCCACAAACGCTTTGCGAGGTGCTTGCCCCAACGTACGCCCATCCGCACGGCATCTTGTCCCCGCTACCCCGGCAAAGCCGGGCAGTCCTGCTATGTCCTGTGTCCATGTTTCCACTTGTTTTGCAGCCTGGGGCAAAAGATAATCATCGCTGTCCAAAATCATTACATATTCCGTACGGGCAAGTTTTACACCCGTATTCACGGCGCGATGTTTGCCGCCGTTCTCTTGCCGAATATAGATAACATCAAACGGGGGCGATGCAGCAATGAAAGAATTTACAACACGTCCCGTATCATCCGTAGAACCGTCATCTACCACCACCCATTCAAAGGGGTGTGTGGTCTGGGCACACAGAGATTCATATACCCGCGACAACAGCAAAGCGCGATTGTAGGTCGGTGTGACAATGGTAAACACGCCAAAAGTCCCCCCTTGTCAAAATTGCCAAGACTAAATATGAAAACAAAAACAATGGCACTACCGCGTCATTTCTGATGGCGCAGATATGAAAACACACGCCCCGCAGCCGTTTTCAAACCACAATATTTCCATTCCGCCAAAAATGCGGCAACGTGACCGGCGGCACGGTGCGGTAAAAATTTACGTAATGTACTTTTACAACGTTGCGCATATTGTTGCTGCGGGCCAAACCATGATCCATCAAAATGGTGAATGGCAAAGGTAGAGGAGGTCGTATGTATCTCACCCGAAACAAAATCTTTCGGACATAAATATGCAGACGGATAAATCGTCCAACCGCATACCTGCTGTTCGCGGTCGACACATTGATATCCGTGCGTCTGCAAGATGCGTGTTACATGATCACACACCGTCTGGGTCGTATTCGGCAAGCCGTTTTGTAAAAAAGAAATTGTATCGTAATAGGTCAATATCTCTTTCAACAAAGGGTCTTTTGCCGGTGCCGCCATGCCGCATCCCGGTGCAACGTCCACATGCTTTCCGATTTTTTCCATACCGAAAAACGCGCCCCGCTCGATCAGTGGTAAGGGGGAACGTAATAGTTCTACATCTGTGTCCAGATATATCCCCCCGTGCCGGTACAAAATCCAAAACCGCGCAACATCGCTCACAAACGCCCATTTTTTGTGTTCGTATGCCTGTTTTACATAATCATTTGCATCCATATCAAAATTGTGTTCATCCCATCGGCAAATCTCAAAATCCGGGCAGCATTTGCGCCAGCTCTCCAAACATTGCTGTGCCGACGGTGGCATCGTATGGTTGCCAAACCAGCAATAATGAATCTTATGCGGGATCATCTGTGCACTCCTTTGCGGGTTCTCTTTGCGCCCTTACCAAAAGCCGGGCACGGTGTCGTGGCCGCTGTCAAGAAGGTAAAAAAGATAACGTCAAACGATGTATTAAATCTGATCGGAAATTCTGTGTGGTTCCTTTAATCGTCCTTTTGCTTGTGCTGTGTGGGTACACTTTGTGGAATTTGTTGTCTTTGGCAATCACGATAAGCTGCCGCCCCCTGAAGCATCCAAAGAAACGCCTGCCACGGCGTGCAACATGCCGCAAACAGCCGACGGTGCCGATATGCGAATTGTAACATCAACAGCCATAACAGATGCGTCCGCATGGCGCAAAATGCCGCCCCCTTGCCCATAAAATAGGTGCGGTCATACCCGTCAAACCACGTCGATTGCCCGATGTGTAAATCCGCAATACACTGCGGCACAAAATATATATGACAGTGCTTGTGCAACGCATCAAACAGAAACGCGTTTTCTTCTCCCATCTGAAATTGCGTTCCCGCACCGATCTTGATATCAAACGCAAGACCTTTATGTCTGATTGTTTTCCGCCGCATCGCCAATTCCACCGACGCCATTTTCATGGAGGACAGATATCCTACACGTTTTGCGCGCGTTTTGTACCGCTTAAAGGTTCGTTCAATACCGTGCACAGAAAAACCAATTACATCAGCACAATCATAACGAGAAAAGGCTGCTTGTACGATATCAACCACATCAGCGCGATAAACCATATCGTCGTCTGCCAACAGACAAATATCAGCACGCGCCTGGGAAAGTGCCAAATTACGGCTACGGCTAAGACCGCGCTGTGTCGTATCGATCCATAAAACCCTTTTTCCGCTCGATGTGTAAATCTCTTCTCTTCCGTCGCGATCACATTGATTGACCACCAAGATATCGCATATAACCTCCGGTATATCGGGAAAAAGACCTGTACCTGACTGCGCGTCATCCCGGTTCTCTGTGTTGTTCTCTTGTCCGCATTTCATTTCAGACGTTTCCGCGACTACGTGGTCATGCGTGTATCCCTGTTTGGGTTTCTCCCGCTTTCCATGCATGGCATCGTTTGTCTGTTTGGTTAATTTCGATTTACAAGTCAGATGCATGGTATCGAGCAAAGAGCGATCCGTTTGGTGCATGGTTGATACGCAAATCTCCACTGTAAATAGATCCTGTTTCATCTCCCCGCTCCCGTGGATTCTTCCGTGCGTGTGATTTCTTGTTTGATCGGGGTATCACGCTCTGACACGCTGTTTTTCTCTTCCAGCAAACGAATCAGACGGGGATAGGTCTTTTCCCGGTCAAAACATTGTTCTGCCAAACGCCTGCTCCCTTTCCCCATCTCCAACCGCAGTTTTTCATCGGCACACAAACACATCACCGCATGTGCCATTGCCGAATAATTTCCCGGTGCACAACTGATTCCGGCACCAAACGCCGCCAGCATCTCATCAAATTCCGTGTCGGATTGTGCATTGATGATCGGAAGTCCCGCGGCAGCATAGTCCGCATGCTTGTTGATCACCGTACCACTCGCACCGGGTACCAATACATTGAGCGCAATATCACAACCAACCAATTGCTGCACCATTTCTTCATATGAAAGCCTTCCCGCAAACCGCACCGGCAGATCATACCGCCGCGCCTCCGCTTTCAGTTTTTCCAGATCAGGCCCGTCCCCCATTACCAACAGTTCTACATCATTCTGTCCCTCTTTTTGCAACAAACGCATCACTTGCAACACGCCAAGAAGATCATAGCTTTTGCCAAGCATGCCAATGTATACCATCGTAATCGGACGCAATTTTCCTTGCAAGGGGCGCGCGTTTTTCGCTGCGCGGTCAAATAAGGAAAGTGAAATGCCGATCGGTACACATACCGCTTCTTTGACTTTCCGGTTCTCCCGCAGTGCCTCAGCCGCGTTATGTACAGATACCGCAGCAATGCCGTCCGCACCGCGATATGCTGCACGAATTTGCCTGTACATCGGAAATAATAACAAACGTGTTGCTTGTTTTCCCCCTATCATTTCAAATGCTTTAGGCCATAGGTCTAAAATATCAATCACCACACAAATGCCGTTGCGGTTGGCAAATTGTACGACCCGATCCGCAAGCTCTGCGGGTGGCACAAACAAATAGATCACATCCGCCATGCGCCCTGTGCACCATCGTTTACGCAAAGATTGGATCACAGCTTTTGCAAAGATGTGATGATCATATACACGCGCCAGAGAAATATTTTTGGCATATCCCGGCGTGTGTAGCAATGTCACACGGTAGGATAAAGCTCCGGGATCGTTTTTTCCCAATGATAAGTCCCGTTGTTGCTTGGCTGTATGATAAAATGACGACGTCAACACCTCCACATCATGTCCGCGTGACACACACATCTCCGCCAGCGTATGATACCGGCTGCTGGCTTTTTCAGCCGGAAAATGCCAATAATTGGAAATGAAGATCACATTCATGTCCGTCTCTCCGCAAATCGTGAAAATCAAAAAAGGGATGTTACCATTCTGTTCATGCCATCGCTACGCTTGCCATAACAAGGGCAAATCTTCCCACGTCTTTTTTTCGGTACGTGTGGTTTCGGTCATTTTTCAAAAAATCCATTACACGCCCAATAAATCTCGAAACAGTACATGCCTTTGTACAAAGCCGATTCGACGCAACAAATATAACAAAACGACGGGCAAGCCCCAGCCGCACAATATCATACATGCAACACTCCCCCCAACTCCCATTCCCAATCCGTTGACACAAATGAGCCGCACAGCGAGCATGATCGGCCAGTGCATGATGTAAATGCCAAAGGAACAGGAGGCCAACGATACAACCACCTTTGGTAAAACATCGATCGTTGTACCAATGGAAAGAAAACAAAGAAGAATTGCAGTACAGGGAATCCAAAAGAATATCTGCATCTGCCGGTGGTCATACCAAACCAGTGACACGACAGAAGTAACCACAGACATGATCCCCAACCACACCCACCATCGTTTCCAAGCACGTGCAAAGGATGCAGCATGATCCCACGTCCGTGCCAATACACCGCCCATTAGAAAAAACAACAAATCACGGTGTAAATCGCTCAGCGCCAAACATTCCGTTTTGATGGGAAGCATATACAATACGACCCCTGCGCCCAGTGCCAGATACCACACGGTACGCGGCTGGGAAAACAACCACTGCCACAATGGCAAACATACATAGAGCAAAAACAGGGCAAGTAAAAACCAGGTGTGTCCCAAAATATTCTGTCGCGGAAAAAAGAACAACCGCACAGTCTGCCAAACATCTTTGGGCGCTTGATCGGTCAGCAATGGCTGAAAAAACATTTTGGGCAGGAGAAAAACCAGGTTCCACACAACATAGGGCAACAACAAGCGACGACTTTTTTTGAGAAGAAAACAGAAATAATCCTGATAACCCGAAATCCGGTTTTTTTGATTGAACAAGAGCAGATATCCCGAAATCATAAAAAACAGGGGCATGTGAAACAAATAGATCCACTCTTTGGTACACACGTACCACCACCCACTTTGAACATCAAAGCCGTTGAGCGAGTGCCCAAGTACAACAAAAATCGGACCAATCAACTGCAAAAAGGCAATATAGGACAAAAGCGGCTTTGTTGCTTTCTCCGTTATCCCTGTCATAAATGATTCTCCACGCCATATGTATCAAATAACTTCGATAATTTTTTCACCGTCTCAGGTGCAAGCGGGATGCCAAGCTGTTTGCTTTCACGTGCGCATTCCAGTTCCCGTTCTCCGGGAAAACGTACCTCTTCTCCTGCGGCATGCAGCCGATCAATATAGTCATCTATCAAAAGGTAAAAATCTTCAGACAATATTTGTACCGGATCCAGCACAAAAAAACTCTGCCCCACGTTCATACAACTCCCCGGAACATCCGTATAAAACTTTCCCACCATATCCAGATACGCCGCACCGGACAGCACACCTGACAAACAATCGATCACCGTTGCCAAACCGTACCCTTTGTGCGCCGCCATGGGCAGTACCGTTCCGCAAATGGCGCGATGCGGGTCCGTTGTATCCACTCCGTTTTCATCCAGTGCCCAGCCATGGGGCAATGTGCCGTTGGTTTTTGCTATTTCGTTGATTTTGGATTTTGCCACGACACTGGTCGCCATGTCCAGCAAGATCGGCCCTCGCTGTCTGCCGGGAATCCCACAAGCAATTGGGTTGGTTCCTAATTGTTTGCCTTTCCCACCCCATGGCGCCATGGCGGCGGGTGTGTTACAAAATACGATGCCGATTTTTCCGGCAGCTGCTGCCTTTAATACATAGGAAAATGCCGCGCCAAAGGTATTCCCCCCGCGGGAAAATACGGCATACATACCGCTTTGTTCCACATTTTTCAGTGCCAATGCCATGGCATCATGCGCCGACACCATCCCACAGAGATTGTTTGCGTCAATCACAGCAAAGGCAGCTGTCTGCCGTACCACTTGTATCTCCCCATCCAGCACATATCCGCCGCGTAATACCCGTTGCACGTGTCCGGGAAGAACCGCAAGGCCGTGAGAATGTACCCCGTAGGCGTCGGCCTGTATCAGATGACTTGTCAACAGCATGGCATGACGCTGTTTCATCCCGCAGCAAATCAATACTTGTTCCACTGCCTTTTTCAGATACGTCGCATCATAACGCTTCATACAAACGTTTCGCCCTCCAAAATCATACTGCTCCCCACGTACCGTTTACATCATTTTCTTTCCGATTCTTCTGTTTGATCTGTTTGGATCATCGCATTCGTCGGTTGCTTTATTTGTGCGCCTGTTTTTACGGTGACATCGGTATTGACATTGTCTGCATTGGAAATCACCTTGTAGATGGTAATAAAAAATATCTTCAAATCCAAACGAAACGAAATATGCTGCGCATACCAAATATTCATGGCAATCCGATCATCCCAATTCACACATTTTCTGCCGTGAATCTGCGCCCACCCGGTAATACCGGGACGTTGCACAAACATCAGTTTTTGCTCCGGTGTATAGGACGCATACGGAAAAGGGTGATATGTAAGCACAGGCCGAAAGCCAATAAAGGACATCTCTCCTTTGATAATGTTGAATAGTTGCGGCAATTCATCCATACTTGTTGCACGAATCACGCGCCCCACACGCGTCACCCGCGGATCCGCCGCGTAAGAATATTGTCCCGTGCCTGTATGTTCAGTCCCCACCCGCATGGAACGAAATTTGTATAAAACAAATGGTTTGCCGTCTTTGCCCAACCGGCTTTGCCGAAAAATGATCGGCCCCGGAGAATCGATACGAACGGCGAGCGCCGTTAGCACAAGAAGGGGAGAAAGTACAACCAGCGCCAAAACGGCAAACAGCAAATCCAATATGCGTTTGATATATTTAGAATAACTCATTTTTCCGACCCGTCATGATTTGGTTTCATTTTATTATTTATTTTACCATATTTGAAGGGACTTGGTCAACCGATTTTAGGTGCGTTGAACAGCAAGACAACCTTTTCTTTTCGTTAAAATACATTTTTTTCGACATATTACAACCATTTGCATATGATTGTATCACATAGCAATATTTGTTTTGTTTGCCATCGTTGTCCCACAAAAAGAAAAAAATGCTCTTTTTGCATTTTTTCGAAAAAAGCTATTGACAAACAAATATTCGTATGCTATAATAGCAGAGTCACTGATCATGATCTGTTTCATGGCAGGAGGCGCTATCATGGCCCGGTAGTTCAGTTGGTTAGAACGCTAGCCTGTCACGCTAGAGGTCGTGGGTTCGAGTCCCATCCGGGTCGCCATATTTGGTTTCTTTTATGGGCATCTATCAATAGAATTTGTTCATGAACTGAAATGTTTATTTGCCTCTGTAGCTCAGTCGGTAGAGCAGGGGACTGAAAATCCCCGTGTCGTTGGTTCGATTCCGACCGGAGGCACCAAGGCAAAGCATACAAGCAGCATTTCGTTGTTTGTATGGCTTTGCTCCTCATTTTTCCTTTCGTTTATCACCGCGTTGACAGTGTGTGCTGTTCCCGCTTCATCTTTTGACTACGGCGTTTGTGCATATCTTATTGTTTCGCCAATGAAACAATCCCGCTTTTTCTTTGCGGATTTAGCTCATTTGGTAGAGCGCCACCTTGCCAAGGTGGAGGTGGCGGGTTCGAGCCCCGTAATCCGCTCCAATATGGCGCCATAGCCAAGCGGTAAGGCAGAGGTCTGCAAAACCTTTACGCCCCAGTTCAAATCTGGGTGGCGCCTCCAATTTTTGTTGATCCTTTTCTTTGTTTGTAACAGCACGCGGATGTGGGTCGTATTTTTGTACCGATTTCTGTACAGTCACAAATATGAATCACTGCGATTGGATATAAACAATAAACAAACGACAATTGTCCCAAACGATAACATAGACTTCCCTGTTTTTACTGTGAGCGGACAAGTCTTTTAGGAAAATTATATACTGTTTTTCCTATTCGTTTTAATATTTTATAATTTGCGGATTTAGCTCATTTGGTAGAGCGCCACCTTGCCAAGGTGGAGGTGGCGGGTTCGAGCCCCGTAATCCGCTCCATATGGAAGCATAGCTCAGCTGGGAGAGCATCTGCCTTACAAGCAGAGGGTCATAGGTTCGAGCCCTATTGTTTCCACCAAAAAAACCTGAAGCGTAAATACGCTTCAGGTTTTTATTTTCAGCCAAAATACACGCGACCAAATCATTACTTTTGTGCTTTTCCCTTTTCTTACCAAAACAGGACGCCCGAAACTGGGCGTCCTGTTTTGACGATCTTTGTTTTTCAATCCTGATCTTACCTCAGTTTCTTCTGTCATACACCGCACAAGATCAAAAAATTTGATTACATAGAACCATTTGGTTATCGTACTGCGATTCGATGTGATCGCTCTTTTGATGAAAAGATGTCGTTGTACACCGTTATCATGCTGGTCTTTTCATATATACAAAACACCATTCACAAATGAATATTTGCCAAAGTGACATCCCCAAAAAGCTTTACGATATGTCAAATAGTTTTTGGCATTCCAAACGATCAAACGTATACGTTTTGCCACAGAAACGACATTGTACCTCCACGGCGCCGCGCTCGGCTAAAATACTGTTGATCTCCTCTTTTCCCAATCCGCGTAATACATTTTCCACCCGTTGTTTGGAACAATCACAGCGATAATCCACATCCAAAACATCGAACGGATCATATGGAATCCCGTTGCAAATCAGCGCCAGTATCTCCTCGTTGCTCTTGCCCGATGCAAACAGATGGGAAAGATCGTTCAAAAGCGGTGCATTGTTTTCCAATGCCATTGCCGTTTCTTCCGGCGCATATGGCAGCAACTGCGCGATGACACCTCCCGCTCCCAAGCAATCACCGTTCGGCCCCACCAGCACGCCCAGTGCACAGAGCGTAGGCGTCTGCTCACTGTACACAAAATAATGCGTGATATCCTGCGCTATTTCTCCGGACTGTATTTCGATAGAACCCGTCCATGGTTCTTTCAATCCCAAATCTTTGATCACAGATAATGTACCGTGTCCGACCGCGCGTCCAACATCCAATTTTCCATCTGAACGCGGAGGCAAGTTCACTTCCGGATGCGTTACACTGCCCTTTACATTCCCAAGATCATCCGCCACGGCAAGCACCGTGCCCAGCGGTCCGTCACCGGCAAAACGCAATGTTACAGTGTTACCGCGTTCTTTGAGCATCGTACCCATCATGGAAGCAGCCGTCAGCACACGGCCCAAAGCTGCGCTGGCTGTGGGTGCAGTGTGATGGATTTGTATGGCTTTTTGAACAATCGGCGTTGCGTTGAGTACAAATATACGTGCCGCTCCGTCTTGTGTCATGGCACGCAACATCTGCCCGGCCCCCGAAGATACCGAAACGTTATTCGGCACGAATATTTCTTGTTCTCCGTGATTGGCGTGGTTTGTTTTTTTTACAGACGATTGCTTCAAAGAATCTTGTGAAACATTAGCATTTTTTTGATGATCTGACATCGTTATTCTCCTCGTTGTACACGATGCAACAAATTCTGTGCATCACTCTTGATCGCCCATCGGCTTTTGACAAACATAATAATGTCGCAAATCCGTTTTTCCAGCCGGTGTCAGTTGCAAATCGGAACAGACACGGCGTATCACAAAGCCACTTTGATGCAGCGTGTTTTGCAGCGTGCGATCACTCCAGGCACGTTGGGTTTGTACCTCGGTTTTTCGTGAATACATCCCATTTTTTTCTTTTTCAAAAAAATCAAGTACAAAATCACAGCGGCGGGTACGCGGATGATATACATTTTCCCAAACACAGTAAACATTCTCCTGCTCATAGACATAGGTCTGCCCCGCAAACGCATGTTCAAACTTATATACCGTGTTGACATCAAACAAAAACAAACCACCCGGATCCAAAAAGCGAAACACACCGTCAAAGGTACGCACCAACTGATCTTGCAGCAACAGGTAATTGACACAATCCAAAGAACATATCACAGCCCCCACACTGCCGTACAGCGACAATTCACGCATATCCTGCTGTACCCAAAGAATCTCTGTTTTCTTCGCAGCGGCGTGTGCCTGTGCCATTGCAAGCATTTCTGCACTGCAATCCGCACCGATCATCTCATATCCTCTGCGCGCCAGTTCCAGCGTCAAAACACCACTGCCACATCCCAAATCCAACACAACATGCGGCTTGTTGTTCAAATATTGCGCAAATAATTGCTCATAAAAATCAGCAAGTGCAGCATAGTCCACATCCTGCATAAATCGGTCATAATAATTTGCCAACCATTGATATGGTAAAAAAAGATCCTGTTGCATATGCTGCCTGCCGCCTTTCGTTGTTTTCTTTTATTTTACTTGATTTTTTGCAAAAAGTAAAGAGCAAATCCCGATCGCTGCTGATATCGGTCCCCAAAAAATTCAATCATTCTGATCCATAAACGCCAAAAGGGCGGCCGGCAAACCGACCGCTCGAAATAAAAACGTTTGATGTGCCGATGTTTTCTTTGTTTTGATCGTTTCATCACAATGGAAAAACAATGGATAAAACAAGCAATCGAAAAAAACAAAACCGCTTTTTGATGCTCCGACACATCGTTTCCGAATGACAAATTACGAAAAAAGAGAAGAGAAAAATTCCAAGAGACGAAATTTCACAATGGTCTTTTTCTTCCCGTTACCGGTAACCAAATCCACCTGAGAGGGGGAAAATCCGGCGCGATACATCACCTCTCCGCTCTCTTCATCATACTCCGCATCATTTCCGACATACGTCTCACTCGCTGCATCCAGACAAAGCGGCGGAAATAATACGCACCACCAGTTTTGCCCGGCTGCTTGTCCAATCAACACACGCAAAGATACATACGTACCGGCCGGAAAGGAAAACGTTCCGTAATCTCGTGTCGGATATTCCTCTCGGCTGATGGTCACCACGCACGATTGATCCGAACCGGCTTGTTTCAGTGTTGTTTGTGCAATCTGCTCCAAATATGAAAGATTGGTTTTTGCCACTTGCTCCGCCTGTTTGGCATCCGTGCAATTTGCAAACAGTTCCCCCGCCTGCTCCAGCAACGCATCCCGTACCTGATATTTGAGTGCCTGGTCTTCTTCCGAATCAGAATTTGCCAGCACGTGCAACCGCACCACCTGCTCGTAAATTCCCTCTTCTCCGTGTACAGGCAAAACGGAAAGAATCATCGTACAAAGCAATACCGACACACAAACACGCATGAAAAATTTTGCCATTTTAAACTTGCTCCTTTTTCGTGAAATGTTTTCGGCAGAGATGCTGTTTTGTATCAAGTCGGCTGATCAACATATGTATCACCACGCATTTCCGAACGATGTGATAATACCAGCAGCTAAAAACAGCGCTCACCACCGTCAGTATGACAATTGCCTATTTGACAAAAAAATAATCACGAAAACGAAAATTTTACACAAAACAAAGGCGGCACCTGTAGGTGCCGCCTTTCAAACAGTCTGATTCAACTTTCAAAAAATCTAAGACTTACGCTTCCGTCGCTTCCAAAACATTGGAAATAAAACGGTTGAACATAGATGCCACTTCTCCGCGGGAAGCGCTGTCCTGCGGTTTCAAGCGATCGCCGTCACCGGTGATCACGCCTGCTTTGTTCAGTGCCGCCAACGGCATCCAGCCGTGTGTCGCAATTTGATTCACATCGACATATGCTGATAACTGTTCCTCCGGATCCTCTACCGTCAATTCCAACCCTTTGTAATCGACTGCATACCGGTGCAGAATCGTCGCCAAATCCTGACGGGAGATAGGCTCATTCGGACTAAATTCCGTCGGAGATGTTCCATAGACAATCTTGTTTTGAGATGC
>ERZ827520.464-NODE-464-length-64555-cov-7.322822_pt1 | contig 64555 bp, 55 predicted proteins | sample MGYA00519581_ERZ827520 | MGnify/ENA primary metagenome ERZ827520 (study PRJEB31778, sample SAMEA3449339) | human gut metagenome | biome: human gut; feature: human-associated habitat; material: faeces | place: United Kingdom | collected 2010/2012 ... | reverse complement strand
ATCTTGAAAAGCTTCAAAACGCTTCGCAAGCATACGAAAAGGCAAAGGCTGAACTTGAAGAAGCACAAAAGGCTCTGGAAAAAGCAAATCTCGAACTTGAAAATGCAATGAAGAATCAAGCGGACAAGCAAAAGGCTTTGAACGAAGCAAAAGCCGAACTTGAACTTGCCAAAAAGAATACGGAAATCAAGCAAAAGGCTTACGATAAAGCTAAAGCCGAACTTGACCTCGAAAACGCAATCAAGGCTGAACAGGCAAAACTCAATGAAAAGAAGAAGAGCCATACGGACGTTTCTCCAATTGTTCTCAAGAAATCAAACAACGTTCAAAAAGCAGAAAACGCAACGAATCAGCCAATGGCTTTAACGGAAGAACACGCAAACGTTTCAACTGAAAAACAGGCAAAGACTTCCGAACTTCCGCAAATGGGCGACGAAGAAAAATCGGAAACTTCCGTAATCGGAATCATCATGATGCTTTTCGCAAGCATTCTGGCAATGCTCGGACTTTCCGACAAAAAGAAGAAAGCTTAATCATAAAGGACGTCACGCTTTAAGCGTGGCGTTTTTTTGTTTTGTCAACTACCACCGATTAAAATCGGTGGTAGTTGACCTGTGAACGAAAACTCTTGACAAAGGGCGTATTAAGGCTTACTCTATGCGTGAAACCTAAGGAGGAATAAGGCATGAAAGAAAAGGTGATTGTATATCCGGCTGTGCTTGACAACAGTGAAAACAGTGACGATGTATATACGGTAACCTTCCCTGATGTCCCTGGAGCAATCAGTGAAGGCAAAGGACTTGCACAAGCTATGTTAAATGGTTCGGAAGCACTCGGACTGATGTTATACGACGTTGACGAAATGCCTGAGGCTTCGAATATTGATGAAGTCAGAGCCGAATATCCCGAAGCAGAAGTGACATTAATTTTCACTGATCTTGAAGATGTAAAAAGTTTGCAAAATTAAAAAAATGTGGTCTCTTCCCGCAATCAACAAATATAAGTCGATTGCCACGCATACAAAAAAGCCATGATTATTTGTAATTGATTGCAAATAATCATGGCTTTTTGTTTGAGGCAGATTTTTCCCTTTATTTTGTCCCTGCTTGGAGCTTCAAATTCTTCATCCTCTTGAACCGCTATAAAGACAGGCAATTCTCACGATTCATCGCAACTACAATTGCGTTTCCGCACGACCGTTATTTCGAGTATAGTGCATCATTTTTAGAAAGAAGATATACACAGTATTGGTTCATGCTGATTCCTTCTCTTTGTGAATGTTCCGCCAGTGATCTGTGCAGACTTCGCGGAATTCTCAATTTGAACTGCCCGGAATAATCTTCCAGACTGTCTGGTTCATGAATCTCCAGACCTTCTTCCAATGCCGCTTCAATCCATGCTTTTTTAGCATTCAACGCATTAGCCACCGCACTTTCCACTGTTTCGCCACAAGTAATGCAGCCGGGAAGATCCGGATAAGAGACCACATATCCGCCTTCATCCCTATCCTCTACGATTTCCATACGATAGGGCATTTTCATATAATCATTCAGCGTCTTCATCGTTCTTTGCCTCGCTTTCTACAATCTGCCGTACCATTTCAACATATGCTTTCTTAATCGGTTCGTGCTTCGGTATAGTGATTGGCATACATCCCTGTTTCCTGAACGTATAATGACTGCTTCCGCTTCTTGGTGCATTCATTTCATATCCGTAGCTTTCTAATACCTTCTTCAGTTCATCAAATCGGAGGTCTTTGGATAATTTTAATATACGTGTTATCAGTTTATCCCATTTTGACATTACTTATACCTGCTGTTTCTAGCATATATGGTATCGCATATGGTGTCAATATTTTTAAATGGCCATAAAGGACACCATGAATGCATCCGGCATAAAAGACGTGTCGTTACATTTATTCAAATCATTTGAAAAAATATGCCTCAAATTGAAAAAACGGATGAATGACAAGCGCCTTTTACGGGCAGATTTCAAAAATCGGCATTTTGCCTGTAAGCCTCCTTGGTTCATTGATCAAGCAGGAGATGCGCAGCACTGCATTTGGCAAAATATATATCAAAAATAAAAAATGCCGGACAAAATCAGTCGCAATTCGACCTCATTTGTTCGACATTTCATTTTTTAGTCTCTCAGTTTCAATTATCCCACTCAATCATTTACTAGATAAATTATAATTGAAATACTGATATAACAATGTTTTAAGCATATAACAACAACTTAAAATACCAGCAACTATCAACAATACTTATGAAGAAAGCCTTTATTGAGACCATTGGATAGTACGTCGTCCACCTAAAGTCTTTCGGGAATTTTTCTGTTATTCCCCCTATAAGCTAAAACTACTAGGCCTTTTATTAACAAAGCCTGAATCACTAGCGAGTAAAAATTCATACATTGTTTGTCCATCTCTTAAATCTTTCGCAAAAAGAGCATAAACGAATCGATCATACAACTTCTCTTCAAAAGATTTATTTATCCGACCTTGATACTCATTAATTCCTAATTTAAACGCTTGTTTCTGTTCCACTGTCACTTGCAAATATTGAGGTGCTAACTTTATCTTATTCTCAATCGTAAGAGATAAATGTCTTATTTTTTCCAAAACGTTATCTTTAATCACATTATCTTTAATCATTTTTATTCCTCCTGATTTTTCAACAATTTTTTATTAAACGAAATTGTCATTATTGCTTTTACTGTTGTTTTTTGACTAGCTTCAAATTCTACAAAAGCTTTCTTTTGTTCCATATTAATCCTTCTTTCATTAAATTCACGCAAAAGTATTCTTATTACGTGATCGTGATTTATTTTAGCACTAAATACATGCTAAATCAACACCTATTTAGCATATATTTGCGTGATTTTAATGAAAGCAAAAAAAAATCAGCATTTAAACTGATTTTTCTTTGCTTTTTATTAATTTTCTTTTTTTTTGTTTTTTTCCATTAAATCAACTTGATGTTTTAAAGCATACCCTATAGCAAACCCCTGTGTAACTCTTCCTCCTCCACCTTCTTCCGAAATTAATTTTTGTAACTTAATTAAATTCTCTTTTGCTTCAATAGACAAAGTTATAGTCATTCTCATTACTATACACTTCCTTTAATTTCAAATTTTATTATTTACTTTTTGTTAGCTCTTTGTTAGCTCTTTCTTTAAAAATAGCTTAGAAAGCCTTATATAAGCTAACTAAGCTAGATAATTTACTATTCCCATTCAATCGTTGCCGGCGGCTTGGACGTGATGTCATAAACTACGCGGTTAACGTGAGCGACTTCATTTACGATTCGAACCGAGATTTCCTGGAGAACATCCCAAGGAATTTGTGCAAAGTCTGCAGTCATGCCATCAATGGACGTTACGGCACGAATGCCAATCGTGTAGTCATACGTGCGGCCGTCGCCCATGACGCCGACGGAGCGAATACCCGGCAAAACGGTGAAGTATTGCCAGATTTCCTTGTCAAGACCATGTTGTGCGATGACTTCGCGCAGGATGGCATCGGAATCGCGCACGATTTCGAGCTTGTCTTCCGTAATTTCGCCAATGACGCGGATGCCAAGGCCTGGTCCAGGGAACGGCTGACGCCAGACGAGTTCATGCGGAATACCGAGCTTTTCGCCGAGTTCGCGCGTTTCGTCCTTGAAGAGCGTGCGCAACGGTTCGATCAGCTTGAAGTGCATGTCTTCCGGAAGTCCGCCAACGTTGTGGTGCGACTTGATCGTCTTGGCCGTGTCCGTGCCTGATTCGATGACGTCCGTGTAAAGCGTGCCTTGAGCAAGGAAGTCGACGTCCTTTAACTTCAAGGCTTCTTCGTTGAAGACTTCGATGAATTCGGCACCGATGATCTTGCGCTTCTTTTCAGGATCGGATACGCCTTCGAGCTTGCCCAAGAAACGCTTGGCAGCATCAACTTTGATGATGTTGACGCCAAGACCCTTGCCCAAAGCATCCATCACTTGTTGTGCTTCGTTCTTTCTCAAAAGACCGTGATCAACGAAGATGCATGTCAGCTGATCGCCGATTGCCTTGTTGAGCAATGCGGCCGTAACGCTTGAGTCAACGCCGCCTGAAAGGCCGAGGATGACCTTCTTGTCACCGACTTCTTCCTTGATTTTTTCAACCTGCATTTTAATGAAATCATCCATCGTCCAGTTGCTTTTCGCACCGCAGGCATCAAAGGCAAAGTGACGCAAAATATCATTGCCGTATGTCGTGTTGCGAACTTCAGGGTGGAATTGCAGACCGAAGAGCTTGCGATCGTAGTCAGCAATCGATGCAATCGGACAATTCTGACTCTTGGCCACGACTTCGAAGCCTTCAGGAGCTTTAGTCACGAGATCGCCATGACTCATCCATACGCTTTGATCTTGCGGCAATCCGTGGAACAATACTGCATTTTCATCGTTAACATGAATATCAGCCTTGCCGTATTCCTTATTTTCTGCACTTTCAACCTTGCCGCCGAGTTCGTTTGACATCAGCTGCATTCCGTAGCAGATGCCCAACACCGGGATTCCCAAATTGAAAATTTCAGGGTCTACCTTAAATGCGTCTTCATCGTACACGCTGTTCGGACCGCCGGACAAAATGATGCCCTTCGGATCCATCTCCTTGATTTGTGCAGCCGTCAGCTTGTGTGACAGAAGTTCTGAATAGATGCCGAATTCACGGATGCGGCGCGTAATCAATTGGTTATACTGGCTGCCAAAATCCAACACGATGATTTTGTCAAAAGCCTGCATATCAACATTAGCCAAGATGTTCACCTCATTAATTTTATAGTTGTCTCACTTACTTAATTGTACCGATTGACTTTGCGATGGTCAATTCTTTTACGTACATTTTAATCAATTATAACCTAAATGCACGTTTTTTGAGTGCATTTTCAAATAGATACAAAAATTTTAATCGGAAATCAGTATTTTCTCAGGCGCAATTCTTCAATCAAATGATTGGCGCTCTTCACGATGATCAGGTCAGCGCGATTTCTCGTCGGTAAGATGTACTCGTGCAGGTTCGGATGGTTGACGTCCTCCCAAACCTTTGACGCCATTTTAAATGCAGCGGTGCGATCGCCGATTGCGTATGGATAATAGTAATTCGTCGGATCCTTGAACGCAGTATCGAGCAGCATCCCGAAACGTTCAAGATACCAACGCTTGATGTACTCTTCCTTGGCATCGACGTAAAGCGAAAAATCGAAAAAGTCGCTTACGAAAATCGGTTCATGGCTTGGAAGCTGCAGCACGTTGATTCCTTCGACGATCAAAATATCAGGCTGATCGATCACGTCGAACTCGTCAGGAATGATGTCATAAACCTTGTGCGAATAAACGGGCGCTTTGGCAACGATGCCGTTTTTCACGTCGTTGACGAATTTAATCAGACGCGGCATATCATAGCTTTCAGGAAAGCCTTTCCTGCTCATGATGCCCTTCTTTTTCAGGACAGCATTCGGGAAGATGAAACCGTCAGTCGTAATCAACTGAACCTTTTTGTCCGGATAGACCTCGGACAAGAGCGATTTGAGCAAACGCGCCGTCGTGCTCTTGCCAACGGCAACCGAGCCCGCAATCCCTAAAATAAACGGCACCTTGTGCGGCTTGATGCCAAGAAAGCTCGCCTGATCGTCCTGGAGCCGCTGATGATTTTTCATGAACATCTGCAGAAGATGCACCATCGGCATGTAAACCTCAGAAACGTCCTCCATTGAGATGCGGTCATTAAGCGACTTGATGTGATCAAGCTCTTCATTCGTCAGAGGAACGATGTGGTCCTTGTAAAAGTTGCGCCACTCCGCTCGATCGATGCGATAGTAGTTAATTTGATTTTCCATAATCCGTGTCCTTTTCCTTTTTGAATACATTGTTCATTCTATCACAATTCGACGGATTATGCCTGAAAATGCAGAGGTGTACTGTGTGAACCGGACTTGTAATGAAATTCAGGGCTTTGAACTTGATGATGAACAAAAAAACAACCGCCTGTTTTCAACTAAACAAGGAGGTTGTTTGCTTACTTCAATATTTATTGCTGATGGTGATTGAGTTGTTTGATATCATTCATAATCATAAATCATCAAATTGTAATTCTGAATTACCTGTTTTTATAATCAGTTTTGTCTTCTGCGACCAACTTGAAATCCTCATAATCTCTTGATGAATCAGTTGTCAGCTTCTCTATTTCGGAAATTGTTTCCTGGCCGTTTTCCGGAGTATAGAACTTCATGCCATATAATTTAATTTCTCCTGTTTCACCAAGAAGTTTTATGTTTTGAGGCTTGATATTTTCCAGAAGTTTTTCCTTCCACTTGTCTTTTTCTATCAACTGCGTGCCCTTAGGTTCGATGAAAAGTTGATATGTCTCATTTCCATCATCCAAATACAGGAGAAAGTCCGGCAGAAAACCTGCATAGTGTGTTATACCATCACTATTTTCAAATTCATAAAGTTTAAGCTTACTGATCGTTTCCTCGTTTCTAATCAGAAAAACTTCTTTATACTTCTCTTTCAATTTAAAGATGATCCGTCTGATTGAATCTATCATCCTCTTTTCAAGTCCGTCTACAATTGCACAATCATATACAAACCAATCGTCATTGCCCATTTCATAAGGTCTGATAACCGGTCTGTCTCCCGTTGACCTTTCTCCTTTTGATATACGTTTTGAATAATCTACAACAATATCCTTAACCTTAACGGGTTCAAATTCTCTAGTCCCTCTTCTCTTCATGTAATTGGATTGCATAAAATTTTTAACGCGAGATAATGCTTTGTCAACTACTTTCAATCTATAAACATTGTCAAAGCTATCCTCTTTATGATACGGAATAGTTGCATATACCTTCAAATCACCAAGCCAATCACTTGAAGTCATAAATTCATTCAAAGAGTTAATTTTAGGAGCATATTTCGACAATTCATTGAATCTGAAGAATTTATCACGTGACATTGCCTTTTTTAAAAGGCGCTTGTCACGATTACTATTAAAATCAGCAATAAGCACATTGCGTGTGTCCAAATAATCTTCGTTGCTTTCCTGATTGTTCGAATGCTCCTTAACGGTATCAACCATATCAATGACTATTTTTTCACGATCCAATCCATATTTCCCCAAATCATTATATTCATCATCACTGACTTCCTTTAATTTATTATGATAAAGCCTTCCGTACTTATACGCATGACTTTTTTTAAATTTATCTTTTACTTTTGCGTAGTACATATTATACTCTTTGTCACTGTCACTTTCTGAAATCAAATTCATCTTGTTAAATGACTTCAAGAGATTACTAATGTACTTACTATCATTTATTGTATGATAATGCAGCGATTCCAATAATTTGACTCTGGGATCATTAGAATCATCAAAACGTCTTATATAAGATTTCTCGCCATTATATTCAAAAGGATTATATCTGGCACCACGACCTATCAACTGTGCTTCGCTGTTTGTCTGAACAAGAGATACGGGCTGTTCCCCAAGTCGGACAATATCATAAAGATTTAACACATCCCATCCTTCAGTCAGCTTGGCAACCGCAAAAACCGCTCGAATAGGGTTATTCGTGTCTTCCAGTGTATTGAGTTTCTTAAAATCATTCTCATTGCCAAGAATTCCGTCTTTAGATGTATCATTAACATTGATTGTTGTCATGGGCTTGAAATCCCTTTTTAATTCAATTACCGTTTGAGCACTATCCTGTTCCTGCCAGTATGTATACATACTCTTAAGTGTCGTGCTGCAAAGATCAACACTATTTTGCTCTTTCAAAAACTCATCTAACTTGAACACATCCAATTTGTCAATCATTTCAAGAAATGCATTTCTTGCATTTTCGGATGCGGCAATGCGGTTGGACTTAAAAAGAATTACCGGTTTAAAATCATCGATGCCATTTTCCTTCGCAATTCTCTTTCGATACTGGCTCAAGAGTACTGCATTCATCATTTTGCTTCTATCATCATTATCAGCTTCCAACCGATAAACATTTTTAGAATAACCATCTTCCATAAAGCGGTTCAAATCATATTTATAAACTATCTTATCCTTGTACTTTTCATAAACAAGCGGTTTATCAACATCGATAGTCGCCGTAAACTCGAACTGCCGATTAGACGAATTGCATTCCCGAATCCTATCTAATAAAGACTCCCAGGAGTTTTCTTCCTGTTTCTGTGATTTAGTACTTGCATTAAAGTGATGTGCCTCATCCGCCAATATCACGACTTTATTCTTTTGAAGCTCCTCATAGGTAAGACCATTCTCTCGCACAATACCAAGTTCATTGGATAAAGCCTGGATAGTTGTTAATTTCATATGGATTATCCCAGGTTCCTGAACAGATGTGAACCTGTCCACTGATTTTATTTCCACTCTCCTGCCATCTATATTGATTGGGGAATTGAAAAGATACTTAGATGAATTATCATTTATAAAATTATCTCTCGTCTTGGATACAACCGCATTCGAGTTAGCAACAAATATAAAGTTCCTGTAACCATGTTCAGCATACATGTACAACATCACAGCAGCCATAACATCAGTCTTTCCTGATCCAGTGGCCATATTAAACATCAAATGTTTTTGCGGCTTCTCTCGTGTCTGTGTATAATTCAAGGAAAAAAGCGCGTCTGCTTGATAAGGTCGCAATTGATGCTTTAAATTGTCTTTTATATAATCACATATTTTAAAATTCACGGCATCGTCAGGATTTATCAAACTCACCTGACGAATTTTAGAAATATCCTCCAAAAGAGGAAAATGCCGTTCCACACTCTTCTTTTTAGCAGCCATAACTATTCACCATCCTTATCATTATAAAACGACTTATTGAACTGATAATCGCTGTCTGTAATCAGATCACGTACATCAGCATCATCAATGTTTGCATAATTATAATAGAGTTGATTCTTATCCAGAATTCTGATAAGCTCCCTGCGTCTTTCTTCAACACTGCCGAGTTTCGGAAGTTCTTCCTCAAATTTTTCAAGATCCAGCCTGAAGTCAAGGTCTGCATTCTCTTTCATCCGATCATATACTCTCATCAGTTCATCCGCATTAGTCGCCTTCTGCAGATCATGAAGATATCCCTGGTTCTTCTCCATCAATTCCGCATAGACAAATGATCCTCCACCTTGCCAGCCTACGTCTTTTGATACACCGCCCTGTTCTCCTTCAATAACTTTCTGCAATCTGGGAACAGAAACGGTATTGATATAATCCATCTGCTCGATGCCGATGAATCTCCTTCCCATCTTCATGGCAACAGCCTGAGTGGTAGCTGATCCCATGAAAAAGTCAAGAACTATATCGTTTGAAAATGTTCCTAAATTTATAAGAAATTCTAATAACTGTTCAGGTTTTGGCGTTTTAAATATTTTGCTACCAAATAGTTTTTTTATTTCAGATGATGCATGAGTGTTCATTATGCCTTCAATAATGTTCTTCCAAGGAGCTTTCCTTTCTATCAAACGGTCTTCGTTATCAACATTCAAGTAAACTTTATATTTAAGTTTATATTCATTGTCTTTATCCTTAACAAATTCGCAAAATCCGTTCTTTAATCCCCATTCTACTTTTTCCTTTCCCCATTTCCACGTCCACCCATCGTTTACAAACTCCCTTCTATTATGAGGATACAATGTCTTTCCATCCGGTGTTTTGATGGCATAATTCATGGAATCACTGTATTGCAATCCACCTCTGTCTAGAGTGTCATAATAAAAAGGCCCTCTTCTGTCAAAATATTCATCTTTATACCTATATCTCTTTTTATCATAGGAATCAGGATTTTTAGAAAAGGTTATTTCTTTTTTGCATTTTGAATATACTACAATATATTCAGTTACAATTGCAACACATGTAGTATCAGATGATCCCGTCTTCTTCTTCCATATTATGTTACCTATGAAGTTTTCCCTTCCAAAAACAGAATCCATCAATACTTTTAAATATGGCATTTCATTGTCATCAGTTTGAACAAAGACAGCACCATCGTCGCTCAAAAAAGAGCGAGATATTTCCAGCCTATTCTTCATAAAAGTCAACCACGCAGAATGGCTAAACTTATCGTTATACTCGAAACTATCACTTCCAGTATTATACGGCGGATCAATATATATCATCTTGACCTTGCCTGCATATCTTCTCTTGATGCTATGCAGTGCAATCAGGTTATTTCCCTTAATAACTAAATTATCATCGCCAGACAGGAAGGATCGTTCGCCCCCCCCGAACGATCGTATTTTCTGACGTTCTTAAATATCTTAGGCTCGAACAATTCATCAATTTCCGACTTGGCCAAGACCTCATTCAAAAACTGTTCATTGGCATCTCCTGCATCTTCAACATCCTCCTTGCTCATACCAGCCTTTAAAACCGTATCCTTAAATGGAAAATCAAGTACAACGTCAGTTGATTCATCAATGAACTTTCCGCCGGAAGTCAGACCTATCTTGTTTGAATATTTTGTATAACTGTCTTCCCAGTAGTTCTTGAATTCGAACATCTCAATAAACTGGTTGACCTTGAAGATTTCAACATCTGAAACTTTCTCAGTGTATGTATCATGAATCAGCCTGTCATCCAAGAGAGCAGACATCAAGCTGCGATCATAGTTGTCAAGATCTTCTATGACCTTAGTCTTCTTCAAAATTCCATTTTCAATATACTTGTTGTCAAATTTTTCCAATACGGAACGAACATGTTCCATAATTCTTGATTCTATTGCCATTTTCATCCCTCTGTTTCTTGTTTATTCATTATAAAACGACTTATTGAACTGATAATCGCTGTCTGTAATCAGATCACGTACATCAGCATCATCAATGTTTGCATAATTATAATAGAGTTGATTCTTATCCAGAATTCTGATAAGCTCCCTGCGTCTTTCTTCAACACTGCCGAGTTTTGGAAGTTCTTCCTCAAATTTTTGAAGATCCAGCCTGAAGTCAAGATCTGCATTCTCTTTCATACGATCATACACTAGCATCAGTTCCTTCACATCAGCTGCCTTCTGCAGATCATGAAGATACCCCTGGTTTTTCTCCATCAATTCCGCATAGACAAATGATCCGCCACCTTGCCAGCCTACGTCCTTTGATATTCCCCCCTGTTCTCCTTCAATAACCTTCTCCAATCTGGGAACGGAAACGGTCTCGATATAGTCCATCTGCTCGATGCCGATGAATCTCCTTCCCATCTTCATGGCAACAGCCTGAGTGGTTGCCGATCCCATGAAGAAGTCAAGAACTATATCCCCTTTATTACTGCCTGCCTTAATAAGGTGACATAATAATTTTTCCGGCTTAGGCGTATCAAAGACTTTTTTCCCAAATAATGCTATAAGCTCATTGGTTCCGTCTTGATTTTGTCCAGAATCCAACAGAAGATCCGTCATCGTCTTTCCTTTAGACGCTTCTTCAGCAGTTACAAATCTTCGCAACGTTTTGGAACTGTTAATATATAGCAAATCATCATCGCAATATTGACCAATATTATTCTGATTCGTTCTCCAGTTAGCAGTTATGACAACGTCATTTACTGTCCTGCCATTTTTTATTACAACATCCCTGTCATACGCTACAGACATACTTCGACTAGTATATTCACCAGCTTTTATTATCAAATCATTTTCTTTTCCCATGTACTTCACACCAGCCCTTACAAGTCGCTCTGACTTAGGATTAGACTGATTATCAATACGCTTAGTATTATCTGTAGTTGTCGAAATCGATAACTTGTCAATATTTTTTTCATCCTTGGCAAATACGATAATATGATCTAAAACAGATGCTATCCTGCTCAAGAAAGATGGTTGTTTCTTCTTCTTCCAATCCAACGTTCCTATGTAATTGGATTCTCCAAAAATATTATCCATCAAAATATGTAGATACGGCTCCATGGTGGTTCCTTTTATACTCTTACAATTTGATCTGCTAGAATCAATGTTTACAAATATCAATCCATCTTTACTTAGGAGTTCTCTTGCTATTTCCAGTCTGTTTTTCATAAACGTCAGCCACGTAGAACGTTTAAAATGATCGTTATACTCGAAACTATCGCTTCCGGTATTATACGGTGGATCAATATATATCATCTTGACCTTGCCTGCATATCTTCTCTTGATGCTATGCAATGCAATCAGGTTATTTCCCTTAATAACTAAATTATCATCGTCAGACAGGAAGGATTGTTCGCCCCCCCCGAACGATCGTATTTTCTGACGTTCTTAAAGACTTTAGGTTCAAACAATTCATCAATTTCCGACTTGGCCAAGACCTCATTCAAAAACTGTTCATTGGCATCTCCTGCATCTTCAACATCCTCCTTGCTCATACCAGCCTTTAAAACCGTATCCTTAAATGGAAAATCAAGTACAACGTCAGTTGATTCATCAATGAACTTTCCGCCGGAAGTCAGACCTATCTTGTTTGAATATTTTGTATAACTGTCTTCCCAGTAGTTCTTGAATTCAAACATCTCGATAAACTGGTTGACCTTGAAAATCTCAACATCTGAAATCTTCTCGGTGTATGTATCATGAATCAGCCTGTCATCCAAGAGAGCAGACATCAAGTCACGGTCATAGTTGTCAAGATTTTCTATTACCTTAGACTTCTTCAAAATTCCATTTTCAATATACTTGTTGTCAAATTTTTCCAATACGGAACGAACATGTTCCATAATTCTTGATTCTATTGCCATAACGTCACCCCACAGATTATTGTTATGCCTATTTTATCATTACTTCATTTAAAAGATTCCTGATTCTTTCACATTTCATAAACATTTCCAATTTTGGAATTCTCATTCTTAAACTTACACATAAATGAAACCATCAAAAAACAACGGAGATTTTTACTTTGAAAATCTCTGTTGTTCATCTTTTCTTCCTATATATTACTTCAAATAAACGCCCTTCCAGTTATATCCTCCGACAGGATTATAAACCAGACCCTTGACGCGCTTCTTGAGCATCGTGGCATTGGCAGGCTAAAGGGTCAGTTCAACCTTCTGAATGCATACGGAAAGTAGTTTCACGCATGCGAACAGAAGTTTTCAGCACTCATAGTGGCCTTTAAAAAGAACATTAAACAGCATCCCCGCCGGACTATCCGACGGGGATGTTTGACTGAAATATTTCCGTTTCTCATCAGCATGAATGGAAAACTTGTGCTTCGCCGCCAGTCTTGGTGGAAAAATTCACACTCCTCCCACCAAACCTGGTGAAAATTCAACAGATACATGGGGCGCGAATGAAATTTACAGATAGATTCGCAACTCCTATTATGACAGCAAAACAAAGCCCGGATGATCCGTAGTTTCGAATCATCCAGGCTTTTTTCTTCCAAGAGTTATTCATAATTATCCACAGGACTCCATCCTGTGGATAATTCTTTCAAAAAATTCTTCCACAGGCTGATATGTGGAAAACCTGTGTATTAACCGACACAAGCAGAACACCAAACTCACGCTTACTTCAGTACCTCATCCACCCTGGACGGCATCTTCTGACTTTCAACCTTGTTTACGTTGTAGTACTTGCCGTCAAACGAATGCAGCGTCGTGAACTTCCTGCCTGAAGCAGATGCGACGACGGTGGTCATCTCAAGTCCAAACGATTTCGGCTCATATGTCTTCCGGTCCACATGAACGTTGAACGTGGCATTGGTGAAGCTGACGTTCTTCAGATCCGTGCTGTAGAGTCTCTTCGCCGTGGCATCATCTCTGCCGAGAACCTCGAGCAGTTCCTTTTTAAGCCTTTCGGAAGGATTTTCCGGTACCCTGAAGACCAGCGCATATTCGCCGCCTTCTTCCTTGAGATCGAATCGGACCTTGTTGTCACTCATGACCTTAAGATAATCCCTTGCGATGTTCGGATTCTGAACGATGAACCTGTAGTTTGACTGGGCGCTGTCAATGGCCTGCCTGTAGCTTCTGCCCTGACTAAGGCCGATCATCGTCGTGTTGTAGAGATCCTTGCCGTCGTAGTACAGAATGTACTTGTTGTCCCTGGCTCCTTCCTGGAAGCGGATTGCTGCGTTTGACTTGAGCGTCACCGGTTTTTCCGTGTATTCCGTTTCCGTTCTGTATGAAACCGTGTTGTCGTGGTCTCCGCTCGTATGCTTGACGAAGAACTTTGTCTCGACCTTGGCGCTCTTGACCTTCTCTTCGGCACCGACCGCTTCCGACAAGACCCGGTCCTTTTTTGAAACCTTCTTTTCCGTGTCAACGTTCACGTCTCCGGAACTGCCTGTCTTCTTTGCATTACCGCTGCCTGCGCAGGCGGACAGTCCGCATGTCACAAGCAAAATCGCAGCCGTAATTACCAGCTTTCTTTTCATTTATCTTCCCCCTGTTGAAAAATGCAGTGCTACTTCTTCGTGTGATTCTGGTCGTAATCGATGTATTCCTTCGGCATTTCAACCGCACCGACACCGTTTACGCTGACGTATCTTCCGTCAAATGATTCCGTGCGGGTGCTCTTGGTGCCGTCCGTCCCCGTGCGTACAGCCGTGACGTTTGCCGTATAGCTCTTCGGCTGGCTGCTGTCTGAGTCGACATGCACCTCAAGCTTGCACTCGTCGAATTTCCACCGCGCAAGTTCTGATTTTTCATAACTTGCATATGTATTCTCAACCGGACTTGTGATGCGCAGCAGTTCCGTCTTCTGAGCGTCAGTCAGTTTCTTCTTCGAGGCATCACAGGAAATGACCGTCTCGCCGCTTTCGTTCTTCACAGTGATCTTTGCACCGTTCTTCTTCATGGCCTTGAGCAGCTTCGGCGCAGTATTTGCCGCATCAGTGGCAAACTTGTTGTATCCGATCTGACCCTTGAGCGTTCTGCGGTATGTCTTGCCGTTCGCATAGACGTTCGAAAGCTGCAGGTACATGTCCTTGCCGTCGGTCATGACCGACGAATGCGAAACTTCGCTGTTGACCACCGTGGTCACGCTCGCCTTGGACCCGAACGGATCTGCATGGTATTCCACACCCATGTCCATTTCAACGTTCTTCGTCTGACCTCTCTCCGCTGTCTTGACATGCACGGTGTCCTGAATCTTGGCTCCCTTAAGCGCGGAAAATGCGTCAAGCGCCTTGTTCACTGCCTTGTCCTCCCTTGACTCAGCATTCCTGTGAACCGCATTTTTGACCGTACCCGCACTCTTTTCACCATTGTTCCCGCATGCGGAAAGCCCCCCGGAAACCAGCACAAGAGACGCTGCCAATAACATTTTTTTATTCATATTTCTTCCCCCATTTTGAAATATTTGTTAAGTTAACATTAACAGAAACCGTTATCTTTTTCAATAATTATTTTAATATGACTTTTTTCTAATAGACAATTATCTTTTAAAAAACGGCTTCTTTACCGTAAGCAGCGGCTCCAAGGGTCCGCACCGCCATGCGCACTGCATCCGACAAAACAAAACCCCCGAGCCAAAATGACCCGGGGGTTTATCAAAGTCAGATTCCCTTGAACCGATACATCTTTGATGTGTAGTCCTGGTGGACAATCGGATCATAGAATCCAAGTTCCATCAGCTCATCACCGCCAAAGATTTCATGTGTTTCAAGATTTTCGTATTCAAGCTCAGGATCAAGCCCGAATAATTTTGTCTTTGTCAAACAAGGCTGCGCAAATGCGAGAACCTGGAAAGTCATGACGCAGACATCGCGCTTATCGTCCGAAACAAACATCCAAGCTGATTGATTTGTTTCAACCGGCGACTTCAAACGGTAAAAATTGCCGTATTGTATGAGTTTTCGGATTTCCTTATAGCAGGCTACCTGTTCTTTGACCTGATCCTTATCTTCTTGACTCATCTTGGTCAAATCAAGCTCGTATCCGAAGACTGCGCTCATTGCAGCATTGCCGCGCGTTTCAAATGACGTTTTGCGTCCAGTTTGATGATTGGGAATTGCCGAAACGTGCGCGGTCGTCATGGAAATCGGATAAACAAGACTCGTGCCGTATTGAATCGTCAGCCGGGAAACGGCATCCGTGTTGTCACTCGTCCAGATCTGCGGCATATAATAGGCAAAGCCGGCATCGAAGCGCCCGCCTCCACCTGAGCATCCTTCAAACAAAACATCAGGAAAGGCACTTGTAATTCGTTCCATCAGTTCGTATAACCCTAAAACATAGCGATGGTAAACCTCCCCCTGCCTGTCTTTCGGAAGACTTGCCGAATAGACGTCTGACAGATGACGATTCATATCCCACTTGACGTAATCCACGCTGCCTTCTTTGAGAACCTTGCTGATCTGTCCGAAAAGATCATCAATGACTTCCTTTCGTGTCAAGTCAAGCACGTACTGGTTTCTCGAAGGGCTTGGCCTGCGTCCCGGAACCTGCATCAGATATTCGGGATGCTTTCTGTAGAGTTCGGAATCGTAGGAAATCATTTCCGGTTCAAACCAAAGACCGAACTTCAGCCCCTTTTCATGCACGTAATCTGCAAAATGCCCGAGTCCTGAAGGAAACTTCTTCTTGTAAACCGTCCAGTCACCAAGAGATGAATTGTCGTCATTGCGGTGTCCGAACCACCCGTCGTCTAAAACGAACATTTCAATGCCGAGATTTTCAGCCTCGTCAACGATCGTTTTAAGCTTTTCTTCGTTGAAATCAAAGTAAGTTGCCTCCCAGTTGTTGACAAGGATCGGACGATCAGCATGCTTGAATTTCGATCGGACGATACGCTCTCTGATGATTTCATGAAAGGACTGGCTCATCTTGTTCAACCCCTGGTCTGAATAAGTCATGAGGACTTCCGGTGTTTGAAATTCAGAACCGGCATCCAGTTTCCAGGAAAAATTATAATCGTTGATTCCGATTACCAGGTGCGTTTGATCAATCTGATCCTTCTCGACTTCAAACGAGTGATTGCCGGAATATGCAAATGCAAATCCGTAAACGTCTCCGGAAAATTCGTCCGTTTTCCTGTCAGCCAGAGCCAAAAACGGGTTCATCTGATGACTTGACGTGCCGCGGATGCTGCCGAATTTCTGAATGCCGTATCCGACCGATGACCGCTCAAGATGGCGTTCGTTTGCATGAGCACCGGGCAGGCAGATTGAATCGAAATCCCTGTCGACAAAATCAAGCTGAAGCGAGGCGACCTTTTCCAGGAAAACAGTTTTCTTCCCTGTATTTCTCACCTTAACGGAACGGGTGATGATGGAAACGTCACGATAAACAGTGTAAAGCAAATCGTACTCAAGTCCCGTCAACTCATCTTCAAGCGTAATCGTCAGCGTCTGTGCCTCTTTTTCGTTTTCAACGTAGGCTGCCGGGAGTCCTTCTAACTTTGGCTTGCCGTCTTCAATTTTGTAATTTTTATATTTCAGCATCAGGGAATTCGATCCGTTTTCCTGACGAACAATCGTTGCAGGCGTATGATAGTCCATCTCACCCGCTCCGCTGTACTCTTTCGGCAGCGTGTCACGCGAAAACGTCCGGTCAAGCGATCCGGGAAGATTGCCCGAAAAACCGCGGTCAACCCTTGGATACTTCAATTCGCCATGATATTTCTGCACGCGTCTGCCGAAGTAAAGATGGCAGAGCGTTCCGCCTTCCTCTACCGAGAAGATGTACGAGATGTTCCTGTTGTGCAGGTGGAAGACCTGCCGTTTGCTGTCAAATTCAATTAAGTCATTCATTTTGCTTCACCTTTTTTCACTCTCAGTTCCATTGCATCATCCATTGCCTTGATTTCAGCTCCGCTCTTCTGCTTCAGCGTGAAGTCCTCAAAATTATCGGAGTTCGTCACCGTCACGATTACGGTATCGTCAAGACCGGCCTTTCTGATTGTATCATCCCAGAATTCCAGAATCTCATCGCCTTGACTTATCCTCTGTCCCTCTTCGACATAGGTTACGAATCCCGTGCCCTTGAGAGCAACGGTTCCAAGTCCGACGTGAATCAGAAGTGCCATGCCGTTGTCGGCAACAATGCCGACTGCATGTCTTGTCGAAAATACCTGGCGGACCGTTGCATCAAACGGAGCATACACTCTGCCGTCATTCGGCCTGATGGCAAATCCCAAGCCTGCCTGACCCTTTGAGAATACATCGTCATTTACTTCGCTCAGCTCAATCAGATTACCTGAAACAGGTGCCTTGACGGAAAACTTTTCATCCGACGAAGTGTTTTTGGCACTGATGCCAAGATCCTTGCCCCACGTCTTTTCAAGTTCGGCAACGATTTGGGCATGACGCTCCTCCGTAAGAGTGATCTTCTTCATGAAGATGATGATGGAAACCGTCAGCATCACTGCCGGAACGGCAAACATCATCAGCTTGAAATTCATTCTTCCTGCTGCAGTAATCGATGAAGCAGTAGCTCCGGTCGTCATCCCGGCCAAAATTGCGATCTGACCGACAACGCCATTTGACACGGCGCCGCCGAATTTATCGATCAGCGGACGAATGGAAAGCGATAATGATTCATCTCTGTGCCCTAATTTCCATTGACCATATTCAACAGAATCCGTGATGATCATCAAAACAACTAAGAAAACCATTTGCTGCGGGAATGCAAACATTACGGCAGCAAGCAGAACAAGTGCCAGGTTGTTTCCAGCAAGGGCGAACACTCCGATGCCGCAGAGCATGAAAACAAGACAACCACCGAATACGGTCTTTCTGCTGAATTTTTTAGACAAAATCGGGAACAAGGCAGCCGAAACCATCCCCAGGAAGATGTTGATTGTTGACAAAATTGAAAACGACTTGGGCTGCCCCATGATATACGTGAAATAGTAGACTTCAAGCGCTCCCAGAATGTTGACTCCGATTCCATAGAAAAGATACGCAAATGCGACCCAAAGAAGCTGATCGTTTTTGGCAACTGCCTTGAAAACGCCGATGACGCCAACCGTATCTTCCTTGTTTTCGCGAATCTCGCTGTTCACTTCACGTGTGCAGCAGCCGACCACCCAGGCGGAAACGAGTGCAATCGTGCAGATGATGAGAGCAAACATGAACCAGCCGTGAGCATCACCGGTCGAAGTCGTCTTTTCTGAAAAATAGATGACGGCCGGCATGACGAGCACGCCAACGAGACCGCCGCCGATAGTTGAACCGAAACGCGCAAAAGTTGCCGTTTTTTCGCGCTCACGCGAATCAGTCGTAAGCGACGGGAGCATTGACCAGAAACCGACATCCTTGAATGAATAGAAGATGTCCATCGTAATGTACATTACGGCAAAGATGACCAGATAAAGCATTGCATTTTTCTGATACAAATTGCCAAGCGACGTAAACAGACACAGCAGCAACACTGCAGAAACCGTCCCGCCGGCGACGACCCAGGGACGGAAATGCCCCCAACGGGTCTTCGTGCGGTCAATTGCGTTTCCAATAAATGGATCAATAAAGAGTTCTACGATGCGCAAGGCCATGATGATCAGCGTCACAAGACTGATCATCTTGTTATCAACGGCCTGGTTGCCGGAATTGAACAAGTGCGATGTGATGAACATGATCAGATAACCTGACAACAGGCCGTAAAATGCATCATTGCCAAATGCGCCAAAGCTGTATGCAAGACGCTGTCCCATGCTCATTTTTGTTTTTCCTTCATTTGACATGAAAATACCTTCCTTTCGTGTATCCGCTTTCTTTACAGTCTTCAGTATACGTTAATGCAAGGCTTTTCAACATAGTCTTTTAATCATTTTAGATGTCATAATGTTCAGTGAACAAATTGACATCTTCTTTCAAAAAAAGTTATAATGACAAGGAAAATTCAAATATAAAAAGCAATATTGACATTGAGTGACAGAAAATTTAAACATTGGAGAAAAAATGGAAAAGGAATATCGCGATCTGCAGAGCAGCAGCATCGAAAACGGAATCATCTTCTACGGTCTTGAATGCTGCGAACCAAACTACATCTTCAAGGGAAATAACATCCGCGAAAACTACGTTATTCATTATATCAGGAAGGGATGCGGAACATTTTCGTCAGCCGGCAGGCCCTTGGTCAAACTGAAACAGGGAGACTGCTTCATTTTACCTAAAGGCGTCCCCTGCTTCTATCAGGCTGATGAAAAGGACCCGTGGGAATACAGCTGGATCGGACTTTCAGGTATCAGGACCGGTGAAATCTTCGCCGCTTCAAGCATTTCAGAAAAAAATTACCTGTGCCAGATTCAGGACACTGAATTTAAAAACAGCCTGTCCAGGCTGTACGAATCGCTGCATTTGCCGCACAACATGAAGAACAGCCTGCTGACCGAATCCCTGCTTTACAAAATGTTCCATGACCTGCTGGACGAGTTTCCGGCAGAAGTCACCAGAAAAACCAACTCACGAACCCAGTTCCGGCTTGCGGTGGAGTACATGAGGGACAACTACGACACAGGCTGCTCCATCCTTGACGTATGCCGCGGGCTGTCCGTTTCACGAAGCTACCTCTACAGCCTCTTCAAAAAATTTGCAGGATCATCCCCTCAGAAGTTCCTGACTGAAATCCGCATGGAGGAAGCAGAACACCTGCTCAAAGACACCGACAGAAGCATTCAGAACATCGCTGATTCAATCGGATACGGTGACAGCTTCACATTTTCGAAGGCATTCCGCAAGTCAAGAGGATGCAGCCCGACTGATTTCAGAAGGATGAGAAACTGACTTGTGATCCGGAAGCTTTTCACAGATGAAATGCAGGTCTTTGAAACTGATGATGCATTAAAAACAACCGTATGTTTCTAATGACATTCGGACGTGACTGAACAAAAGCAGATTATCAAGTTCGAATTCGGAGTCAGCCGGACAAAAAAGAGGCTGGAAAAACTCTGTCTTAAATTTAAAACGCGTATGATTCATAGCATCTTTTATGAATCATACGCATTTTTGCTTTAGCCAGACATTCATCAGGCACAGAATGAGAGACCGTACCCAGACAAGTCGATTATAGGGTATAATGAATCTATCTTAGAGGATCACAGATCCGGAAAGCGAGATTCAGGAATGAAGGGCAGAAAGACAACTTTTGACGAACGGCTGGAAATCATTGAACAGCTGATAAGACACGATGTTGACTACAACTGGGCGGCTGAACATTACAATGTCAGCTATAATCAGGTCTACGGATGGTATCGGAAGTACACCGAAAGCGGCAACAATCCGGAATCGCTGCGTGACCGCAGAGGGAAGGACAAACCGGAATCAAAATTCACTGAAATGGACCGGTTGAAGAGGGAAAACAAACTTCTCGAGGCCAGACTTCATCAGCAGGAAATGGAGATAGCCTTCGCAAAAAAAATTAGTCGAAATAAGCAACAGAGAGGCGAAAAAGGAATCAGGCAGAAGACCATCATGGAACTGAACGAGGAATACGGCTGGTCAATCAGTGAACTGTGCAGAACAGCCGGGATAACCAGAGATGCACACTATAAGTGGCTCAAACGTGGAACAAGTAAGCATCAATGTGAGAAGCATTGAGCAGGAAATAGATTTTGCTGAAGGCAAAATAGAGCTAAAGTAATATTTTCTACTGAAACTTAAAAGGCATTATCTGCCCATAATTGCGGACTGAATTTTACCGGCAGATTTCAAAAATCGACGTTTTGCCCGTAACCGGGAGCTGCATTTTACGGACATATCCCAAAAATCAACGTTTTGCCCGTAACCGGAAGCTGAATTTTACCGGCAGATTTCAAAAATCGACATTTTGCCCGTAACCGAGGGCTGGCTTTTACGGGCAGATTTCAAAAATCGACATTTTGCCCGTAAGCCAGTCTTGAAGCATTGATTGATCCGGAGATGCACAGCACTGCATTTGGCAAAAAATTCACCTATAATAAAAAATGCCGGACAAAATCAGTCGACTTGCGACTTCCTTTGTTCGACATTTCATGTAATTCAAGAGGGAAACGGGACTTTTTCCCAGCTTTCTTGCTATTTTTCAATCATTTCGTACAAATCTTTTGGAACCCGGTCAAACAGCGGCGACATCTCACCGTCAACGGTAATGTCCAATCGGTGCATGGCACGCGAGCAGATCGTGTAGACCAGCTGGCGTTCATCTTCTTCATGATAGTTTTCCTTGTTGGCGTTCCACATGATGACGGCGTCAAATTCCAGACCCTTGGCCAAGTATGAAGGGACAATAATCGTCCCGGGAACGAGGCGCTGATTTTCGGTTCTGATCAGCGTCGCCTTGACGCCTTTGACGTTAAGCTGTTCGGTCAGCCATTCGCATTCCGAAAGCGACTTGCAGATGATTGCCGTCGTCAGCTTCAAAGCATCGTTTTGAAGCAAACGTTCTTTGACGTCTTCGACGAGGTGCTCCCTGTCAGCATCGATCGTCATCGTCGGCAAAGATCCGTTGCGGTTAAATGCGGCAACTTTTTCGCCATCAACAAGCACTTCCTTGGTAAAATCGGTAATCTGCCTGGTTGAACGATACGATTTTGTCAGCTGAACCACATTGGTCCTGTCCTTGTCAAACATCGTCGAAAGCTCAGACAGCAGGCTATGGCTGTTTTCTTTCGTGAAAATCGCCTGATTCAGATCGCCGAGCATCGTGAAGCGGGCGCGCGGAAATTCCGTCTTGAGATATGCAAGCTGGTATGCCGTATAATCTTGAATCTCATCGATGAAGACGTGTCGCATTCTGATGTCGCCCTTCTTGCCGGTGATGCGATCGTACAGATACAAGAAGCAGGACACGTCCGTCATCGGCAGACTGCGCTTTTTGATTTGATCAATCGTGTTTTCGACCCCTTTTTGCCATTCGTCATCCGAAACGTCGAACTTTGAAAGATCGAGCAAAGAAGGAACGTGTCGCAGAAAATGAACGTACTGAGCATTGACGTTCAAAAAACGTTTCTTGACGATGGTGCGCTTGATTTTCATGAATTCCTTCGTCACGTATTGCTTGCACAAAAAGAGGAGTTCCTTGTCGCCATCGACAAAGTTGCGCGGATGATCTCCGTACAAAGCATTAAGTTCCTGTGTCGACAAATCCTGAACGGCTTTTTGAACGCGATCGGTTCTGGCTTCTTGCCCAACCCTTGAACTCAAGCGTTTGAGCAGTTCTTCCTGCGTTGCTTCCAGGCGATTGCCAAGATGATAATTTTCATTAAAGCTATAGTAAATCGACTTGATTTCCTTGCGCGAGAAGAAGATTTCGCCGTTGTGCATGATGTTTTTGAAACGCATCCCGTTTCTTTCCAAATAGTTTGAATATGCGGTCGTTGCGTCAAAAAACTTCAAACTGTCCTTGATGACCCTGATTTTCTTGTTTGTTCCGTGATTATCTTCTTCAAAACGTTCCTTGAGCGTTTCGACGTGCATCTTCGGAAGGCGGTGCTGCGTATACTGGTAGTAGGTCATCTGTACCATGTTGTGTTCGCCGAGTTCCGGCAAGACCTGATCGATGTAGTCGTTGAACAGCTGATTGGGCGAAAACAGAATGATCTGCCCGGAGTTCAAATTGCCGCGATAACGATAGAGCAGATAAGCCACGCGCTGCAGCACGGCCGACGTTTTTCCGGAACCGGCCGCCCCTTGAACGAACAGCAGATCAGACTTCGTATCGCGGATAATCTTGTTTTGTTCTTTTTGAATCGTCGTAACGATGCTCTTCATTTTGACGTCGGAAGATTCATCCAAAACCTCAAGCAGCATCTGATCGCCCACCGTTTCATCCGTGTCAAATACAGTCAGAATTTTGCCGTCATCGACCATGAACTGGCGTTTCAGGGCCACGTCAACTTCGCGCTCCCCGTCAGGCGTCGCATAAGTGGTTTTGCCGAGTCCTCCATCGTAATAAACGCTTGAAATCGGCGCACGCCAATCGTATACGAGAAATTCGTCCGGACCGTTCGAAAAAGTCGCCAATCCGATGTAAATCGTTTCTTTTTTGTCTTCGCCCTGTTCGCTCAGATCGACGCGCGCAAAATAAGGCTTCTTTTCCATCCGTTCAAGAATTTCCAAACGATGTGCCGCCTGATTGCGACTGTTTTCGCGTTCCTCAAGCTGCATCTGCTGCTGTCTGACGGTCAAAGCCGTTTCCATCATGCCGGAATACGTCCCCGTTTTGATGCGAACGTTGTTTTTGAAATCAGCCTGAATCGCCTTGGTATCGGCAGATGCCCTGGAAATTTTCTTTTTGGCGGTTTCTTCTTCATTTTTTATTTTTTCAACGACGTAATCCATGCGCTTTTGTTCTTGTTCTTTGATGATGTCGGCCATTTGGACGCTCCCTTTTCAGAAATTTTCAGTAATCTATTTTAGCATATTTCACCTTTCAAAGCGAAATTAAAGTCTTTTCAAAACGGTCATTCTTCAAGAAAAAATCGATATAAACTGATACAATAAAGAAAATAATCAGAAAGGATGATTACATGGATATCTCATTAATGATCACAGTCATTGCAGCCTTTGCAACGCCTATGATTCTGGCACGTTTCAACATCAAACTTCTGCCGACGTCCGTTGCCGAAATCATCGTCGGCATCATTATCGGCAAAAGCTGTCTCAACCTGGTGCACATCGATTCGATTCTGACCAGCATGTCAACGTTCGGCGTAATCTTGCTGTTGTTTTTGAGCGGCATGGAAATCGATTTTTCGCTCTTCAAAAAAAACAACGCTCCGTTGACGAAGCTCGAACAAAAGCAAGCAGACGACACGCCCAAAATCACGCCGGTCCAAGTCGCCGTCCTGGCCTACGCTTTGAGCTTTGTTGCAGCTTTTGCGCTTGCATTTCTCTTTAAATTCACCGGCCTGTTCACGAACGTCCTGCTGGCAACGATTCTTTTTTCGACAATCGCGCTTGGCGTCGTCATTTCAGTTTTGAAGGAAAATGAGCTTCTGTCAAAGCCGTTCGGTCAGACGATTCTTCTGATTGCGGTTTTAGGCGAGGTCGTCCCGCTGCTTTCCTTGACGATTTACAGCTCCGTCGTTGCCGGAAGAGGAAGTCAGATTTGGCTCATCGGCCTGTTGTTCATTGCCGGTGCCATGATTTTCAGGCACTTTCGCTGGTTCTTCCCGGCTCTTTCCAAATTTAACAAATCAACTACGCAAATCGACATGCGTTTGTCGTTTGCAGTCATCATCACTCTGGTCGTCCTGGCTGAACACGTCGGTGCAGAAAACATCTTGGGCGCGTTCGTTGCCGGCATCGTCATCAAGCTTCTTTCTCCGAGCGAATCCACGCAGCAAAAGCTGGACGCGATCGGATACGGCTTTTTGATTCCTTTCTTCTTCATCCTGACCGGAGTCAAGCTCGACATTCCGAGTCTTTTGGCGGATCCAAAGACGATCGTTCTGATTCCGTTGTTCTTTTTGGCGTTCGTCTTGGCCAAGCTTCCGGCCTTCTTCGGACTGCGGCTGCGTTTCAAACGCCAAAACGCCTTGGCCGGCTCGATTCTTTCCGGAACGACGATTACGCTCGTTCTGGCAGTTCTGACGGTCGCAGAAGACCTTAAAGTCATCACGAGCCAGCAATCAGGTGCGTTCCTCATTGCCGGCATCCTGACCTGTCTTTTCGGTCCGCTTTGCTTCAACCGCCTCCTTTCGTCCGAACCGGAAGACATGAAGAAAACAACGGTTCACATCATCGGTGCAAACCTCGTGACGATCAACGCTACAGAACGGCTCAATTCGGACTGGTATGACGTTTCGATCTATACTCATAAACAAGAAAACTACGATACCTACCGCTACAAGGGCAACGTCAGCTTGCTGACAAGCATTGATCCGAAGGACTTGATTGACAGCTCTGTATTTGACACGGATATCCTGGTCCTTGGCTACACCGACCCGCAGATGAACGTCAACCTGGCCCTGAAAGCCAAGGAATACGGAGTCAAGCGCGTCATCTGCGAACTGGAAAATACAGATCCGCAAAGCATGTCCGAGATGGATCACAAGCTGGCTTCTGCCGGCGTCGAAACGCTCAATATTTTCGACACGAACGTCGGTTTAATGAGCGCCGTCATCGAAACACCGTCAACGCTCCAGATGATTACCGGCAATTCGCGTCTTTACGAAGTCGTCGTCAACAACGCCAGATTTGACGGCATTGAAGTCAGTCAGATTCCGTTCGTCGAAAACATCACCATCAGTCGAATTTTCAGAAACGGCAGGGCGATTTCTCCGCACGGATCGACTCAGATTCAGCTCGGAGACCACATTTTGTTCTCATGCGACAAGGACGTCATGCCAAGGCTGCGTGCCGTCTTGAGCAAAATGAACGAGTAGCGCGTTTTTGCTGCTGATGATATACTTTTTTCGGAGGATTTCTAATGAGCTATAAAATATATCTGGTAAGACATGGACAAACGATTTTAAATCGCTATAATCGAATGCAGGGGTGGTGCGATTCGCCGCTCACCCAAAAGGGCATTGAAGATGCGCATGAAGCAGGTCGGCGCCTCAAGAAAATCAGATTTGCGTACGCGTTTCACAGCGATACGACGCGCGCAATGAGAACCTGCAACTATATTCTGTCCGAAAACGACAATGAAACGCCCGTTCCGATCACGCTTGAAAATTTCCGTGAACAAGGCTACGGCTATTACGAAGGATCCGATTCCAATCAGGCCTGGCTGATGATCGGTGCCTCGCACAACTGCCGCACTTTCAAAGAGCTGATCTCAACGTACTCGATTGAAGATGCGCGCGATTTCTGCAAGGAAGCAGACCCGTTCCACCAGGCCGAAAACAACCGGGAATTCTGGGAACGCGTCGGAAATGGTTTTGAATATCTTGACAAGATTGCAGATGACGGCTGCAACATTTTGATCGTCAGCCACGGAACGACGATCAGAAGCATCGTCCACCATTTTGATCCCGAAGTCGATATCACCGTCAGTCCCGAAAACGGTTCGGTGACTCGCTTGACGGTTGACGGAACCCGCGTTTCAGTCGATTACTACTCGCACTGTTTGAAAACGGACGAATACTGACTTGCTCGCTTGCATCAAAGCAGCAATCACGCTCTGCATTTCACATTAACGTGCCGACATGCACGCAAGGAGGAAAAATTATGATCGACAAAGGTCTTGCAAAAAGTCCGACGACAAAAATTTATCTTGCCACGCCATGGTTCAACGATGTTCAAAAAGAACGCGCCAAAAAAGCGCGCGAATATCTTAACCAAAACGAAACCGTCGGCGTTATTCACTTCCCGTTTGACTTCCAGTACAAGGACGCGACCGTGGACAATGATCCGGAAGGCGTCTTTGGAACGCCGGAATGGGTTGCTGCCACGTTCCAAAACGACTGCACTGCCGTTGCAACAAGCGACATCGGCGTTTTCTTGTACGATCTCGACAACATTGACGACGGCTGCGCATATGAGCTTGCTTTGTTCCGCAGCCAGCAAAAGCCATGCGTGGTCATTCCGTTCACGGAACGAGACCGAGAAGACGTCGAAATCAATCTCATGATTGCCGGTGCTGCTACAACATGGATCAAACAAGAAGATTTTGAAAGTCTCAAAACTTTCAACTTCAATCATCCGCAGGCAAATCCCGTGCCTCCGTTCAAGGTTTTCTAAAATAATTTTTGGTCGAGAGGTCGAAAAAAATAGGTTCTATACTAAATGGTGTTGATGATGATTTTTCAACACCATTTTTTGTATTCACAAAATATCTTCGCAATGCTATAAAATGAAACTATACCAATGCAGCTGAATCTATCATTCCCACCTTCGTTTCCGGCGGGTAAGCACTGTGATGTCAACCGCAACCGGGCAAAGTCGTGGAGCGCGCGACAGAAACAAGGTGTTGAACCGAGCGCTTAGCCCGCGAGCACCAGGCCTGCTCGAACGCCAGCAGGCGAGCCTGCCAAGTGAGAGTACCTGGGCGGAACGGGCTGCGAGGTGAAACCCAGTTAGGTCGCAGCGCGTTCGAGCTTTGCGAATCAACGGCAGGAATTCATACATGAATCCACGCCAGCGGAAACGCAGGCGGTGTTGATACGTAACTGTACCAATTTGAAAAAACACAGGAGAAACCGACGGGAACAAAAAAACTCCACTCCATTTCTGAAGTGAAGTTTTCGAGGTCATCAACACCATTTGACAAAGACCCAAAAAATATTCCTCAAATTAAAAACCGAATGACGGAAATCCTTCCATGCAACAAAACGTGTCCGTGATTTTGACGTGCTGATTTATCAGGCACTGCATTTGGCAAAAGCTCTGCGTTTACGGACACATCGCTGAAAATGAGTCTTCTGTCCGTAAATGGCCTGCTCCAAAAATGGAGATTACGGACAAAATGGTCAAAAATGGACGTTTGTCCGTAAAAATTCAGGCGTTTCGAACCCAATTTTACGGACAAATGCTCCAAAAAGCGGCTTGTGTCCGTAAATCATCCTCATAATGGTCAAAAATTTACGGACAAATCAGCAAAAAAAGGCACTTTGTCCGTAAATTTGAGTGAGATCTTAGTCAAGCAGCACTGCATTTTATAATAATTTCTTCTTCCTCGTCGTCTGCAGGCGATATCATAATTTTCATCCGTTCAAATGCTTCCTCCGCGAAATTGCAAAAACGGCTGCCAACGCTGCAACGAGCCACAATGTCATGATTCCGACCTGTGCAGCCGTGCTCAAAACGTGTCCGCCGGCTTTGACGGTAATGCCGACATATTCCTGATAATTTGTCGCAATTTCTGACGGACAACCGGCAAACGTCTTATCCAACGCGGCTTGAACGCAGCTTTTGCGCAAAATCGATGCGCCGTGCAAAAAAGGCAAAAACTTCAAAACACTCGCAACGCCTTTTGGAAGAAAGCCCATCGGCAAATATACTCCTCCCAAAAATCCGACCAGCGTTCCGGAAATGCTTGCAAGCGTCGACCAGCCCTTTGAACTTCTGAGCCCAAGCGAAATCCCGTACGCAACGATCGAAAACAAAACGACGTTGAGCGCAATTCCCACGATGACCTTCAACAGACTCGTCAGCGAAAGCATCTCTCCGCCGTCTAAAACGATAAATGCCAAAAAAACGCCGAGCGTTGCCAAACACATCATCATCGAAACCATCATTGACGCTGCGATGTATGACAACGAGACAATGCTGCGCTTGATCGGTGCCGAATAAAAGCAATCAATCGCATGACTCTTGATGTCGTCGATGTATATTCCGATCACGCTGGTGGATACGGTCAGCGAATTCGTCATCAAAATTCCGGCCAGGATGCAGTAATAAACGAGTTCCGTCGCATTCTTCCTGTCCGTTGCCGTTGCTTTTGAACGACGAAATTGCTCCAAAAGGCTCAAAATGCTGTCAACGTTCATCTTGGACAAAAAGACGCCCATCAGCACGATGATGATGATCATCGCCAAAAACGAAAAGAACACGGCAGTCTTGTCGCGAAGGAACACCAAACAATGTCTCTTCACCAAATTCCAAAATTTATGCATTTTTATTTCCCCCTGTCACGTTGATGAACAAATCGTCCATCGTTCCCTGAACGACTTCAAAACCTTTGATTTCTCCTCTGATTTTCTCCAAAACGTCCAATGCGTCCTTCGTGCATTCAAGTTCTGCTTCGATCATGTCATCCGTTTCTTTTGTCAAATGCAGAGCTTTGATTGCTGCAGACTCTTTGACTTCATCCTTTTTTTCCGGTTCAAAATAAAGTCGCAAAATGTCTTTGACGTATGTATTCTTCAACTCAAATGGCGTTCCGGCCATCAGCACCTTGCCATGATTGATGATGCAGACGTGCTTTGCATTGGCAGCTTCTTCCATGTAATGCGTCGTCAAAAAGACGGTCATCCCAAGTTCTTTTTGCAAAGAAACGATTGCTTCCCAGACCTTCTTTCTCGTTGCCGGATCAAGTCCCGTCGTCGGTTCATCCAAAAACAGGATCTTGGGTTCGTGCATCAGTGCCGCCGCAATCTCTGCCCTGCGTTTTTGACCTCCGGAAAGTTTTCCGTACGGTCTGTTCAAAAAATCTTTCAACCCAAGAAGTTTGACGACTTTGTCAAAATTTTTCCTGAGATTTTCCTTAGTCTCGCCATAAAGTCCCCCGCGAATCTGCAAATTTTCCTTGACCGTCAGCAGCTCATCAAGGGAATTTTCCTGATGAACCATCCCGATGTCCTGCCGAATTTTTTCATCGTCCTTTCCGACTTCGTTTCCCAAAACACGCACGCTTCCGCCGTCTTTTTTATATAAGGTGCACAAAATATTGATTACGGTCGATTTTCCGGCACCGTTGACGCCGAGAAAACCGAACAGTTCGCCTTGTTCGACCGAGAAGCTGATGTCGTCGACGGCTTTGACGTCTTTAAAATATTTTTTGAGGTTCGAAACTTCAATTGCCCTTTCCTTCATAGCTAAATTCCCCTTTGTTTGCTTGATGGAACTATTATATGTTCAAACTTTGCTTGATTACAAGCATCTTGAACCAGGCAATCAAAAAGAAACCGTAAGACGTCACGTTTTCGATGTGAGCACGTCCCCCGATTTTTCTGCCAAATGCAGAGATGAAAGCATCATTCGTTTTTGGAATCAGGTTGCGCCACTGCATTTTTCAAAAAATCCGCGTTCGTTTTCGGAATCAGGATGCCGCACTGAATTTGACAAAAAACCCCGTTTCAAACCGAAACGGGGCTCGTTCTCAGACAAATCAAAATGCAGATACAAACTGCGAAATGCCTGTGACAACCAAGTAGATCGAAACGATCCACACGATTGCGATGCTGGCAAGGAGCGGATTGAACAACAATGCGATGCCTAAAATCAGGGCAATGACGTTCAATACGATCATCCAGACGTAGTGTGCTTTGCCGGCGTTTTTAAACTGCTTTGAAGCAGCAAGCTGAACAATTGCGTCGAAGATGAACCACAAAGCAAAGATATACGCTACGACCTGGGCACCAGTTGCAGCTTTGAAAATGAACAGGAAGCCAAGCACGAGATCAACGATTCCCATTGCAAAAAGACCAAGCGTCTTTTCTTCGGTCGTCGTATCAAGAACGTGTTTGAACCATAATTCATACAAACCCTTAACAACTGCCGTTGCACCTATGATAATAGAGATGAACTCAAGCGTTGTACCTAGATGAATGAATGTGACTATGCCTGCCACAAACAAAATAACACCTACGACCAAACTGAACCAGTTAAATTTGTGTTGAATTGTTTCCATAACAATCGCCATCCTTTATCAATTTACGATTATATCGTATCACATAATTGATAACTAATGGTAATAATAAGCTCACGTTTTTTATCTGCCGGATTTCGGTTCACAAGAAGCACCGACAAAATCAAAACGATTCCGACTGCAAATGCTGCTTTCCCTTCTTTTGTAACCAACAGCTTCATGTTTATTAACTATTTACCTAAGGATAGCACAGAAATAAATAATTGCGCTACCAATAACCTTTAAGACAGAAAAAATCAGGATGCTTTGCGATTTACTGCGAATCATCCAGGTTTTATATACAACGTGGTTTTGCCCGTAACCGTGGGCTGCATTTTACGGGCAGATTTCAAAAATCGACATTTTGCCCGTAACCAAGGGCCGCATTTTACGGGCATATCACAAAAATCGACGTTTTGCCCGTAACCGTAGGCTGGCTTTTACGGGCATATCCCAAAAATCGACGTTTTGCCCGTAACCGAGGGCTGCATTTTACGGGCAAATCCCAAGAATCGCTATTTTGCCCGTAACCGAGGGCCGCATTTTACGGGCAAATCTCAAGAATCGACATTTTGCCCGTAACCGAAGACTGCATTTTACGGGCATATCACAAAAATCGACGTTTTGCCCGTAACCGTAGGCTGGCTTTTACGGGCATATCCCAAAAATCGACGTTTTGCCCGTAACCGAGAGCAGCATTTTACGGGCATATCACAAAAATCGACATTTTGCCCGTAACCGAGAGCAGCATTTTACGGGCAAATTTCAAAAATCGACATTTTGCCCGTAACCGAGAGCCGCATTTTACGGGCATATCACAAAAATCGACATTTTGCCCGTAACCGGGAGCTGGCACGCTGATTCGCAGCACTGCATCTTGCAAAATGAACCGGTTTTCACTTATCAAAATTGAAAAAATGTCGAACAAAACAAGTCACAAATCGACCCGTCTCGTTCGGCATTTCATTTAATTAAGAAGAACCTTTTTAGAAAATCCAGTGCGGCATCATCTCCGCTTAAAATTATACGTAGTAAATCTTGACGTCGCCCAAGCGGACGCTTCCTTCGACTTTAAGGTTTTGGGTTCCTTCGCCGGACGGCATGCCGACAAACTTAACGTCTGCCAAAAAAGCATCGACGCTGTTGTTGACATCCCATGACCTCGGCACGTAAATGTTGACGTCGCCTAAAGAAACGTCAACTTTGATCGTTGCGTGCCCGTCCTGAAGCATGGCGTTGTCCAAATACAGATTGACGTCCGAAAGATTGGCCTTGACGTCGATTCGTCTGAGATTTTGCGATTGAATATATCGCGACGTCGTGTTCAAAAATGAACTGACTTTGATCGTCGATCCAACCTCATTTTCGGTAAATTCCTCATATTCTTTGCTTTCTTCCTCTTTTCCGTTATCCCCATTAATAATGTAATTTTTTCCTGATGAAACATTTTCATACCAAAACTGAAAATGATGCTTAAAAATCATATTCAACCCAATCGTAATCAGCAGTGCTGCCCCAAGAATCGTCCAGGATCCGACGCTTCGCAGATTGAGCTGGTCTTGATAAATAATCAGCAAAAAAGCAATCGAAAAAACGCTCGTTCCGATTTTCTTTTTGCTCAGCCCCTCAATCAATCCAGCCCCGAAGAACAACGTTCCGACAACCTGCCAAAAACCTAGCGGCACGCTGTATTTCAAACCCAGGCGACTGATAACCAAAGCAATCGCGGCTAAAATCAAAAGCACGCCCCAAAATTTTTTTTTCATCATATTTTTTCCCTCACTTCCTTCATGCGTTCACGCAACAGCTTGTAATATCTTCTCGACACGTAGACCTGCTTGTGCGTATTCGCAAATTGAATCGAACATCCTGAAATAGACTGCGTCAAAGCGTATACGTGACTGAGATTGACGATGGTCGATTTGGAAATCCGCATGAATTTTCCGCTCAAAATATCTTCCAATTCGTAGAGCCTGTGCTTAACGACAAAAACATCATTTTTCGTATGAGCGTAAACTTGCCTTTCGCTTGTTTCAAAAAACAAAATTTTATCCGCAGAAAAGAAATATTCCGTGCTGTCCTTATAAAAAATCAGCTGCGGCGTCTTTTGAATCTTTTGCAGCAACGAAAACATCCGTTCAACCTCTTCATCGTACTCGTTCGTTCTCAAAACGATTTCTTTTTCCGAAACATCAGTGCCGATCTCAACTCGAACCCTCATCATCTCACCCCTTTACGTTTTTAATTTAACCATTTTTGAAATTTGCTGTAAACAAATTCGGTTCAAGCGGTCATTATTTGCGCTCAAGCGACACAAATCCTCGTCTGAGAGAACGCACTGCATTTTATAAAATACACAAAAAGAGGCTACGGAGCATTCCGAAGCCTCTTTGAAATACTAGGGGTCTGATTTTAATATACGGACAATTCCGAGTCTTTGTCGAAGAAGTGCGCCTTGTTGATGTCAAAGCCCATTTGAACCTTCGATCCTGGCGCAAGGTAGTCGCGCGCGTCAACTTTTGAAACAAATTCCGTATTGCCGACGCGGCTGTAAAGCTGCGAGTCAGCGCCAAGAAGTTCTGAAACGACGACTTCAGCGTTGACGACAGACTCAGGGAACGTTTTAAGGAAAGCAGGTTCTGAATGAATATCTTCCGGACGAATGCCGAAGACGATTTCTTTTCCGTCATAGCCCTTATCCTTCAAAACCTTCAAGCATCCTTCCGGAACCGACAACGTAAAGTTGTTGCCGTCATCGGTAATTTTGCCGTCCTTAAGCGTCACTTTGAAGAAGTTCATTGCCGGTGATCCGATGAATCCGCCAACGAACACGTTTGCCGGATGATCGTAGACTTCTTGCGGAGTTCCGACTTGCTGAATCTTGCCGTCGCGCATGACGACGATGCGATCGGCCATCGTCATGGCTTCAGTCTGATCGTGCGTAACGTAGATCGTCGTCGTCTTAAGTTGTTGATGCAGCTTGGCGATTTCTGCGCGCATGGAAACGCGAAGCTTGGCATCAAGGTTTGAGAGCGGTTCGTCCATCAAGAAAATCGGTGCGTCACGCACGATTGCGCGACCCAAGGCGACACGTTGACGCTGACCACCGGAAAGAGCGGCCGGTTTGCGTTGGAGATATTCCTCCAGCCCCAAAATCTTTGCGGCATGATGAACGCGCTTGTCGATGTCTTCTTTGTCATACTTGCGCAGTTTCAAACCAAATGCCATGTTGTCATAAACAGTCATGTGAGGATACAAGGCGTAGTTTTGGAAAACCATGGCAATGTCGCGATCTTTTGGTGCTTCATCGTTAACAACGCGACCGTCAATCAAAAATTCGCCCTTGGAAATGTCTTCCAAGCCGGCAATCATGCGCAAGGTCGTTGATTTGCCGCAGCCTGACGGTCCGACAAAAACGATGAATTCCCGATCCTTGATGTCCAAATTGAAGTCGGTTACGGAATATTGACCATCTTCGGCATTATCATAATGCTTGTAAATATGTTTTAAATTCAATTCAACCATTTTTTTCACCTGTCTTTTATCATGTTTACGCTTACAATTATATTGAAAAGGCTTTCTTCAGACTAGCACAAGTTGCACAAAAAATTCAGCAGCCTTTGTGCACTTTTACGAAAACGGTTGCATAAACAACGCGGGTTGCTAAAAACGTTCCTTTTCAATTTCCGCACCACTCAAAAGAGTCCATGGTCACTGCAGCATCAAATAGCAAAAAACCAGGTCATCCATCCGGCGCAAATTGAGTCCGGTATCCTGACGAAGTCTGTCTATTCTGTACTGAAGCGTGTTTCTGTGAAGATATAACTTTTTTGCCGCTGATGAAACGTTGCCTTTTTCATGATACAAGGCAACGACGATCTTTTTCAGCTGCAGATCTTCAGAAATCAATTGATGGTATTTTTGGGCAAGCGGACTTTTTGAGGTCATTTCATGGCAATAGTGATGAAGCGCTACTTCGGCCAGATCAAAAACCTGTTCAGACGGATTTTCCGTCAAAAAAACCCGCCGTTCTGCGGAAAAAAGTTCGCGCAAATCATCCTTATGATTCCAGATATGTCCGACAAATACACGGCAGTTTGCACCAAAATCGGCATCAAGCGCCTGAATGATTCCCTTAAACTCCTCTTTGTCAAAACTTGCAGCATTGATTTTTTCAACCGCCACGCCGCTGTTCTTTGACAAAAAGAAAACAGCTTCCGGTTCTTTTGGAAACAGTGCGGAAAAAGCCTTTTTGAACATCTCCATGTCAAACTCAGCTTGGTCCAAGGAGCGTATCTCATATTGGATAAACCTGATCTTGCCGCGCTTGATTGGTTTAACATTGCTTTTTTTCGTCAGATAATCCTGCCATACTCCGCATTCGACTTCAAAATCAGCTGTTTTCCCCAGGAAAATTTCCAAAATCTTTCGCTCTTTTTCTGACAGTTCAGCTGCGGGAATATTCAAAAAGGCATCCCCTTGCCTGAATGAAATCGCCCCGGCCTGTTTTTCTCCCAAATTTGCTTGCGGAAAAAGTGCAAGCAGTTTCTCAATATCCATGAACATCCCTCTAATCAATCGCTATATCACTTTTATTTTATGCAAAACCAGCCAATTGTGCAAGCGCTTTTATTTTCGGTGATTTTTCTTTGCGGTTCGTCATGCGGAAGCTCTAAATTTTTGTAAAAAAGAGTCTTTGAGAAAACTCTGCCTCAAATTGAAAAAACGGATCAGATTTGCAATCGATTGCAAATCTGATCCGTTCTTTTTCGTATGCAAGACAAGCGCCTGTTATGATGGAAATTACCAGAAATAGTTTGGCGGTAAATTTGCCTGAGAGCTTGGCGCGCTGATCTATCAGGCGCTGCATTTGGCAAAAACAACCGTTTGTCCGTAAATTTGGGCTGAATTGGTTGAGCAGCACTGTATTTAAAAATGCCGAACAAAAGCAGTCGCAATCTGACCACCTTCATTCGGCATTTCATTTAATTCAAGTAAGAAACGGGACTTTTTCAAAGCCTCTTTCAACTAATCCGCTGCGGCAATTTTCTTAACGAGTTTTGAATAAATTCGTTCATTCATCCATTGTTCGGAAACGCGCTTTGAGAGATCTGCAATCCTGATCCAGGAAACCGCCTTGTTTTCGTCAGGTTTGCTTTGCAGGTCAAATGCAGGATCCGTTTCCAAAAGATACGTCACGTTCAGATGCAGATGAGAAGGCACGTATTCTCCGCGTTTCTCATGCCCGTTGACCGTCAAAATCTCGACGGAGAAAATGCCGTCATCCAGAAAATGCAGCTTGTCCGGGGAAAGGCCGCACTCTTCGCCTATTTCCTTTACGACGACGTGCTTTAAATCAGCATCGCCGTCGGCATGTCCGCCCATCCACGACCAGGAGTTGTAAATGTTGTGAAAACACATCAAGGTACTTTTCCGATCCGGTGATACGATCCATGCCGAAGCAGAAAAATGAGCCGTTTTGTTCTTTCTTGTCAAAACGTCCGCCCCGCTCTTGGCCAAGTCAAGCATCACGGATAAATCGCGTTCTTCCTGTTCGTTGTAAGGAACAAACGCTTCTAATTGTTTAATGAGATTATCCATATTTTACACCATTCACATATCGTCAGCGTTCTGATTGCCTGACAGCTTTTACACACGCGCCACAAAATTTTCGTAGATTGCCCTGATTGCGGCTTCAAAATCGTTATTGGCAACGCCGATGATAATGTTCAATTCTGAAGATCCCTGGTCAATCATGCGAATGTTGACGTTTGCGTTGGCCAGTGAGGCAAAAAGTCTTGCCGCAGTCCCGCTTTGAGACTTCATTCCGCGACCGACGACCGCAATCAACGCCAGATCCGATTCGATTTCGATTGAATCCGGTTCGGTCATTCTGTGAAGACGGGCCACGACTTCTTGTTCTTTAAGCAGGAATTCGTCTTCATGTACGACGACTGAAAGAGTATCGATTCCGGAAGGCATATGTTCAAACGAAATATTGCTTTCTTCAAATGCTTGCAGCACGCTGCGTCCAAAGCCAATTTGAGAATTCATCAAGGCCTGCGTAATCGTAACCGAACAAAAGCCTTTTTTGCCGGCAACTCCGGTAATCGTATAGGCAGGTTTTTTGGCCGTGCTTTCAACGATCCATGTTCCCTCATCTTGAGGACGATTCGTATTTCTGATATTGATCGGAATCCCCTTTGAGCGAACCGGGAAAATTGCTTCTTCATGCAAAACGGATGCTCCCATGTATGAAAGCTCGCGCAGCTCACGATACGTGATCGTGCTGATCGTCTCTGGATTTTCCACGATACGCGGATCGGCAACAAGAAATCCTGAAACATCGGTCCAGTTTTCATAAACATCGACCCCGGCAGCAGCAGCCACGATTGATCCCGTCACGTCAGATCCGCCGCGAGAAAACGTCTTGACGCGTCCATCCTTTCCTTGTCCGTAAAAACCGGGAATAACTGCATGTTCAGCCTCTTCAAGGCGCTTTTTCAAAACCTTGTTGGTCTTGTAATCATTCAGCTGTCCCTCTTCGTTGAAAAAAATCGTTTCATAAGGGTCGATGAACTCAAAACCGAGATAATTTGCAAGGACCTTTCCGTTCAGATACTCTCCGCGAGAAGAAGCATAGTCAAGGTAAGGGTCTTTTTCAAGATTCTCCTTAATTGTCGCAAATTCATCGTCAAGCGTCAGCTCAAGTCCAAGTCCGTCAATAATTTCATCATATCGTGCTTTGATCTTCTTCAGCTGTTCGCCCAAGTCGCCGCCTTCAACCGTAATTTCATAAGCCTTGATCAGCATGTCCGTGACTTTCGTGTCCTTTGAGAAACGTTTGCCAGGAGCGCTTGGAACAACGTATAGCCTTGATTCGTCGGCACTGATGATGTTACCGACCTTTTCAAACTGCTTTGAATCGGCAAGAGAGCTTCCGCCGAATTTAACCACTTTCCTCATAATTACCCCAATTTCTATACTTTATTCTTAGTTCTCTGTAATTTACGAGAACTCTTCATCTTGAATTTTCTAACAAACATGCTATGTCCGTCAAGTGAAAAATGAACTTTTTCAGATATTATTTCCTTAGTCCATTGTTCGGATTTTAATGTTAAATCCAAAATCTGCGTCTTCTGTGCGATCGTTTGGCGTCTTTTTTGGGAAATACAGTAATTGAGGCTGCTTTGGAGCTGGAGCATAGTAATTCATTCGGGCGCGCATTAGGGTAATTAGCGTGGGCCTTCAGAGACACACGGTCTGATTTCGTCGTCCGTGAGATTTTCATTTGGATATGTGAACGAGTTTTACAAGATACTTCTAAAAAATACAGTGCCTGTGCAGAAATCAACGCCTTGAATTTTATTGATTTGGTAAAATTCTTGAGGTACGGCAGGCTTTTACGGGCAAATTTCAAAAATCGACGTTTTGCCCGTAACCGAGGTCAGTTGCAGTGATTGCGCAGATGATGCGCGCCAAGCTCTCATTCAAATTTGCCGCCAGCCTCTTTTCGGCAATCGTCATGCATACGCAAAAAAACCGGATTAGATTTGCAATTGATTGCAAATCATCCGGTTTTTCAATTTAAGACAGAGTTTTCCTCAGCTTCATCTCTTGATTATACACGACCTACCGTTTTGCTTTCCCACGAAGTTGCCGTTTCTTTCAAGACTTCATTTAAACTTTCGATATTTTGCTTTCCAACGGTATCACACCATTCGATAGCTTTTTCTTCGCCTTCCTGGGCAAAAGGTTCGATACTGTGACGCCATGTTGCACGACCGCAAAGAACACCGTTGAATGTTGAACCTGCTTCATGCGCAAGTACCAATGTATCTTGGAAGACCTTGGCAGGAACTCCAGCACTCAAATAGATGTATGGCACGCCGTTCGTTGCTTCATCTTGTTCTTTGAACAGCTTCTTTGCTTCTTCTCTCGTATAAACCGGTTCGCCATCGCCGTATCCTTCAACAAAGTCCATGATGATCGGAACTTCAACCTTCAAAACGTCAACGTTGTAGCGCGGCTTGGCAAATTCCTTGATCATGTCATTGACCTTGTGTGCCTTGACCTTGGCATATTCACGACTCTTGTTGTCATCAATATTTGCATCATATGACATAAGTTCAAGGAAGAACGGCATGTCTTCTGCAACGCATTCATCCCCGATGCGTTCAACAAATGCCTGCTTGCGAGAGTTGATTGACTCATCTTCGTCAACATCGTAGTAAAGCATGAATTTTACTGCATCAGCACCGTTTTCCTTCAAACGCTTGGCTGACCATTCAGCTAAAAGGTCAGGCATTCTGCCAGGTTCGGTCGTATCGTATCCAGTCTTTTCATATGCTACAAGAAGGCCGGCATTCTTATCGCGGACTTTTGCAGCAGGAAGCCCATATTCAGGGTCAAGCAAAATTGCGGAAGCATATGGCGTAAGTTCATGAGAAATTACTTTCTTGAACTCAACGATGTCTTCTTCGTTTGCAGGCTTATTGGCTGCACTTGCGAGCATCTTCTTGAGCGAACCGCGTTGATCGATTGCCAAGGCTGCAATCACGCCGTCTTTATTTGATAAACGTTTTAAAGCTTCGATTTTATTTGACATTTTTCTTTTCCTTTCAAATCCAGTATTTTAATCGTGATAGTATCCTTCATCCCAAAGTTTCAGCTCATGATCGAAGAAATGAGGATTGTCGTGTTGTTCTTCATTGTCTTCTTCAACAGCATCGATCTTTTTGATGAGTGCTTCGTTTTGTGGAGTCGGATTATATTCAGCATCAAGGAATGCTTTGACGATGTCTTCAGCAAGGTGTTCGCCGACAACCGCGCCGCCAAAACTGATAACATTCGCATTCAATTGTTCCCGCGCATATTTTGCTGTTACGACATCACCAACAAGCGCAGCCCGAACGCCGACGTTCTTATCGCATGCAGTTGAAATTCCGACGCCGGTGCCGCAGAGCACGACGCCCAAATCAGCTTTCCCGTCGCGAACGAGATCGGCAACCTTCAAACCGTAAATCGGATAGTGCGTTCTCGTGTTGTCGTAAGTTCCGACATCAATCACCTTGTGTCCTTGAGCTTTCAAGAAATCTGAAATCTGCATTTTTACATCTGTTACAATATGGTCGTTTCCTAAAGCAATAATCATGTCGCTGCCTCCTGATCAATAGAGTTTTTCAAGCATGTCGAGGCGAATCTGATGACGTCCGCCGGCATATTCAACGCTAAGATACGAATCAACCAACGCTTCAGCCAATCGAGGGCCGACGATTCCGGCACCGATCGCGATTGCTTTTGCGCCGTTGTGCTGAGTCGTCATATGCGCCGTATTTTCCTCGGTAACGTTTGCCGTTACCATGCCATGAACCTTGTTGCTTGCCATTGCCGAACCAATGCCGTATTCGTCAAACATGATTCCGCGTTGTGCCGTGCCATCCAAAACGGCATGAGCAACTGCGACTGACGAATCAACAAAATCTTCTGCCGGCGTTTCCGTCAGATCAAGCACTTCATATCCTTTGGTCGTAAGATAAGTCTTGATCGTTTCTTTTAAATCAAAGCCTGCCTTATCAGCAGCAACTGCAATTTTCATAAGTATCTCTCCTTTATCTATCCATAGCTGTCTTCAGCAAGAATAATTTTCGTATATTCCTGATAATGTCTGAGCGAACCGCTGCTTGCCTGTTTGTTCGTGATCAAAGCATCGAGATTGTACAGGTTATAGAAACAGTAGAAATCATCACGATTCAATTTGTGATAATCGCAGACCGCAAGTTTCAATCCGGCATTGTTCAATGCGGCAAGCTGAGCTTGACCCTCTTCGGTATTGGCAGTCATCATTCGTTCATCATGAATTCCGTTGATGCCCACAAATGCTTTCGTGAACTTCAGCCGGTCAATCACCGAATTCGTCAAGCCACCAATAAACGCACCTGAACGTTCACGGTAGGTTCCTCCGATCAAAACGACCTCGACACCATCTTTTACGTTCCATCCCTCAAATACGGGAAGGCTGTTTGTAACGATTCTCAATGAAGAAACATCATCAACATATTTCGCAATCAGTTCATTAGTCGTCCCAGGCCCAAGGTAAATGGTTTCGCCGGATTCAATCATTGATGCTGCCTTTTTGGCCACTTCCTCTTTTTCTTTCAAATGCAGTTCGCGCTTTTCATTACGTGACAGCTCTTCTTTTCCGCCGTCAGAAATGCTTTGCGCTCCGCCATGAATTCGAATCAGTTTTCCGGATTTGGACAGCTCGTCAAGATCTCTTCTGATCGTCATATCGGAAACGTTCAATGTTTCAACCAGATCATTGACCGTAACGATTTCGTTTTGATCAACAAGTTTCAGAATGCTCATCAAACGTTCCTTTTTAAGCATGGGACTCACTCCTTTCCTTTTGCCTATGTTTGTTTATGTTCCTTACATGTTCTAAGTTAACACCTTAATAAACAAAAGTCAACATTATTCTTGAATATTTTTGTTTATTTTTTGTTTTTATTTTCAAAAACCGCACATTCGTCGACAATTACGAATGTGCGGCAAACTAAACTGTTCTGTTTTGTTTTATTTTATGCGTTTTCCTTTGCTTTTTCAGCATATTCCTTGTTGCGCTTCTTCATTTGGAATGCGTACCAGATGAAGATCAGCAGATAAACGACAAGTGCCAATGCTGCGTAGAGGATAAATTTGATTTCGCCTTGTGAAGCATTGCCGACTAAATAAGCAAGCATCTTTTCAATAGGGCCTTCCATCGTTGAGTGAGAAATCAAAGTAGACTTGGCAACTCCCGTCGGGAATGCTCCGACTGCTTTAGCCGTCTTTGTGACGAACGGTGCGGTCAATGTCCCTGCCCAAAGGAAGAGCGGCAATTCTACTGCACCGATAATAATCATGCGAATAATCTTACCTCTAGTTACGACGAGCAAAGCAGGAGTTACGCCCATGGCAATGATGCCGCCCAAGGGAAGAATCTTGCTGCCAGGAAGAACCAATGCTTCAAGAAGCATGATTGGTGCCAAAACGTTTGCGGCTGCCCATACTTCAGCACGGCCGGCAATAAATGGCCAATCCAATCCGACATTCAAACGACGACCTTTAAGTTTGCCGTTTGCAAAATTCGTAATTCCTTGTGAAAGAGGTTCAACAGCAGCGATGAACCAAGAACCGATAAGAGAGAACAACTCAAGGCAGAATGCGGCAGTAAATGCCAATGTGAAGATTGCTTTTGGCGTCTGGTGCGAAAGCAATCCGATAAATATGCCTAAATAAATACCGATAGCGAACTTGCTGCCCCAGAAACCGATTTTCTTGTTAAGAGTAGCAGCGTCAAAGTCATACTTGTCAACCCATGGGAACAATACGTCAAAAATCTTGTTGAACACCATGATAACCGGGTTCATCATGTAATTCATGTGCGTCGTCGTCATCGGATTTTCTTCTGCCGTGGTGCCAAGAAGATCTGCAAACGTCGGATGCATGAGATCGGAGTTGATGATCTTCAAAACCCCAATAAAGATAACAAGCAATGTTGCAACGAACAGATTTGCGCCGCAGAAGATGCAGAACAATCCGACAAATGCCAAGTGCCAAATATCAAAAATATCAACATCAAGCGTATTTGTTTTATTGAGCACGAGCATGATAATATTTACGACAACCATTACCAACAAAAAATACAGCGTGTACGGAGAACCCCACGTAATCGTTGCCAAAGGAGCCCATCCAACGTCGGTAACCGACAGGTTGATGCCTGTTGATTTAACGAATGCGTTAAGAGCATCTTGGAATTGCGTCGTCAAAACGCCGATTACGGAACCAATAGCGGTCAAAGCAATTGCGAGCTTAATGCCGCCTTCGAGCGCTTTGCTGAGTTTGACTTTGAAACAAAGTGCGATGAGCGTCAACACGATCATCATCATCGGGGCAGCACCCAAATTAATGATAGGCTTAAAGACCATGTTGGCAAAATGAATAATCATAGACATAGTGCATAACCTCCCATGCTAAATGCATGTATAAATATAATTGCTGTCAGGGCATCTCGACGATCCCTGCTTTTTTTAAATAAATAAATTTATTTACCAGGATTGTTTGCCTTGATTTCCTTAATTGCTTTTTCAACCTTGTCATAAACAGGTTGTGCCATCATCGGCATACGGTAAAGGATCGGGCCGGCATCGATTACGGGAATCTTAGGGTCAAATCCAAGATCAGTCTTGGCAATCGGCGTAAAAATATCATACTTGGAAAGCAGATCCTCAGTAATATCCTTAACCATTACCGCATCACATTGAACGTCATATCCGCGATTGGACATTTCCTGTTCCAAAGCATCCTTGATTTGGTGGCTTGAGTTAACGCCTGCACCGCAAGCAGCTAAAATCTTAATCATAATTCATTCCTCCTGAATGTTAATTGAATTTTTTGTTTAAAAAATTATAGATAGCGCCAGTATCAGTACTCTTAAAGAACGTTTTTAAGTCGTTAGGTGGCGTGGTCGTAACAAAATTCATTATTTGAGCCAAAATGTTTGATTGTCCCTCAGGATCATCATTCAAAATCATAAACAAAAACTTGACTTTCATTTTTTGATCCGGATCAATCATATTATTGAACTCTATCTCATTGTCCAAATGTACCGGGATGACCTTTCGAACATTCACAAACTCCGCTTCTGTATGCGGGATTGCGATATTAGGTAATTCCGGATCCACCACGCTGAGATCTATTCCCGTCGGATAGTCTTTTTCACGTGCTAAAACGTTTTCTAAAAACTTTTCTTTGACAAATCCCATCTTCAACAGTTTGTCTGAAATTTCTTTGATAACGTCTTCTTTTTGAGTACTTTTGCTGATGAAAATTGCATTTTCATCAAAAAGCGACTGTAGTTCTTCAACGCTCAACATTATCACTTCCTGTTTGTTTTCTTTTGAACAACTTTATGATAGCGCTATCTCATTCATTAGTCAACGAAAACAAACAATTTATTTATAAAATTTTTTTAGCTCTTGTTTATGGGGACTTGATTATATCGCTTTTTTCCTATATCTGGCCATTTTTAGTTTCCTTTCGCTCCTTATTGACTATTTCGCTCAAAAATGTTAATTTATGTTCATACAAACAAAAACAAACCAAAAGGATGTGTTCTTGAATGCCAAAACCAATTCTGACCCTCACTCTGAATCCGTCTGTCGATATCAGCTATCCTTTGAACCACCTGGAATTAGACACGGTAAATCGCGTTTCGACCACTCGAAAAACCGCTGGCGGCAAAGGATTGAACGTCGCTCGCGTAATTGCGCAGCTTGGTCAAAAGGTTGCCGGATCCGGATTTTTAGGCGGAGATCTTGGAAACTTCATCGCAAAAAAACTAAGCGGAGACAACATCGAAAACTGGTTCATGCAGATTTCTGGCGAAACTAGAAACTGCATCGCCATTTTGCACGACGACGGAAAACAAACGGAAATTCTTGAAAGCGGCCCGGAAATCACGGCAACGGAAGCAGACGATTTCCTTGATCACCTTGAAAAATATCTTGACCAAATCGATCTCATGACTATTTCAGGCAGTCTGCCAAAAGGTTTGCCGACTGATTTTTATTCGCAGCTGATCGAACTTGCGGACAGACACGGTGTCCAAACCTTGTTGGACTCTTCCGGAGAGCCTTTGCTTAAAAGTCTCACGAGTCTCCACCGACCTTATCTGATCAAGCCGAATCAAGACGAAATCGCCCAGATTGCAGGCCAAAAGATCGACGATTTGGATCAATTGAAAAAAATATTGTTAGAAAACCCTCTGCTTTCTTCAATTCCATGGGTCGTCGTCTCGCTCGGCAAGGACGGTGCCATGGCCAAAGCCGGCATGGACCTCTTTTATGCCAAGATTCCCAAGATCGATGCCGTCAATCCCGTTGGTTCAGGCGATTCGACGGTCGCGGGCCTCGCTTACGCTTTGAATAAGAAAGCAGACGTTGATGAAGTTTTGAAGACGGCAATGACGACCGGCATCTTAAATACGCTCAATGCCAAAACGGGCTGCATCGATGCCAGCTTGTTTGAAAACTACTATTCACAAATCGTAATCGAAAAAATCAATTAGGAGGAATTTTTTATGGATGCTTATCAAGAAATCTGTGCCAAAAACAGCGCATATGACATTAAAAGAATCGATGATCCGGCTTTTAAGCAGTACGGAACGCTTTGGAACGAATTTGATCTCACTGAACTTGAGGCGTTTTGCAATAAAAACGTCAAGATTGATTCCGAAAAGAACTTTTACGTGCCTTCAAACCCCGCTTTGGAAAAACTTACTTTAATTCAGCAAGTTTCAAACGAGGTTTATGCCGGAATGCCGCTTGAAGCCGGCGAATGCACCGGACAGACCCGCGACTTCACGGCAGTCGAATATCATCAGGGAAGCGAAGTCAACGTTGCCTTGACGGACGTCGTGATGGTTTTGGCTCATCGAGCAATTTTGGAAGAAAAAGGATCAATCGACCCGAAAGAAGATGCAAAGCTGTTCTTCGTTCCTGCCGGCACCGTATTTGAAATGTACAGCGATACACTTCACTACAGCCCGATCAAAGTTCATGCTTCAGGCTTCAAAGTCATCGTCATTTTGCCGGAGGGTTCAAATCAGCCTCTCCCTGAAAAATTCAGTGCTCAAAACAAGCGAATCGTTAAGAAAAACAAGTTCCAGCTCGTCCACGCCTGCCGAGAAGATAAAATCAAGGCCGGTGCTCAAATCGGCGTTACTGGAGATTTAATCGAAATTGAACAGATAGAAGGTTAAAGAAATGACAGTTTTAATTGAAAATGAACAATTACGCGCATTGATCAGCGAACACGGTGCAGAACTCACCTCTCTTGTTGAAAAGAACAGTTCTCGCGAATATTTATGGAACGGGGATGCCAAGTATTGGAAGCGCCATGCACCAGTGCTATTCCCGATTGAAGGGAAATTAAAAGACGACAAGTACTTCGTTGAAGGAAAAGAATTTCACATGACTCAGCACGGGTTTGCGCGTGACTCAAAATTCAGCATTGTCAATCAAACGCTAAACTCGGTCACGCTTGAATTATGCTCAGACGAACAAACAAAAACAAACTATCCTTATGATTTTTCTCTGAAGATAACGTACGAATTAGTCGGAAATATTTTAAAAACAAGCTATACGGTCAAAAACACCGGGACACAGACGATGTACTTCGGTCTTGGAGCACACCCTGCATTTTCCACGTTGCTTGCAGCAGGTGACAGATTCGAAGATTACGTGATCGAAACCGAACCAAGAACGACGCTTTTGCGCATCCCGTTGAAAAACAGCCTGATCGACCCTAAAAACGCCTATCAGGAAAAATGCTCTCCGCTTGAAATAACGCATGAAACTTTCAAAGACGATGCTTTGATTTATGACCTGAAACAAGAAAAAGAAACATTCATCCTCAAGAGCAAAAAACACGGCCATGGCGTTTCCGTTTCAAGCAACGATTCAAAGGCCCTGGGAATCTGGTCGTCTTATCCGGCAAAGGGGCAATTCGTATGTATCGAGCCTTGGTGGAGCGTCGCAGATACCATAGATTCCAATCAAGATTTCAAACACAAATACTACACAAATGTTTTGAAACAAAGCACTGAATTTAACGCCAGTTTTGACATAAAAGTATTTTGAGACAAAAAAGACAGCCAATGATCGGCTGTCTTTTTATTTCTTGATCTCAACATAAGATGAATAGTGCTTGAGAGTACTGTCATCCAACCCGTCCGACGTAATGATGCAATCAACGTTATATAAGCTGTAATAGCGGTAAAAATCATTACGATTGAATTTGGTTTCATCAAGCAGCATAATTTTTTCCTGAGCGTTGTTAAGTGCCACTGCTTGAGTTTGACCTTCTTCAGCATTTGCCGTCATGACGCATTCGTCATTGATTCCATTAGCACTGACGAATGCTTTGGTAAATTTAAGTTCCATTAACATCTGCTCAGCAAGTCCTCCGATGAAAGCACCGGATTTCTTACGGAAATTTCCTCCGATTAATACGATTTCCGTATCAGTCTGCTTACATGCTTCAAAGACGGGCAAACTATTTGTAACAACACGAATTTGTTCGGGATGATCAACATATTTGATAAGCGGTTCAATCGTTGTCCCAGGACCCAGGTACAGCGTGTCCCCAGGAACAATCAGACCAGCTGCCTTTTTTGCAACTTGTTCTTTCAAATCCGAATTGACGACCGTTTTTTCATTATGAGTAAGTTCAACGTCTTCAATATTTTCAACTCTTTGAGCACCGCCATGAATCCGGTGAATCTTTCCGGCCTTTGCCAATTCGTCAAGATCTCTTCTGATTGTCATATCAGAAACGTCAAGAGCTTCAATCAGCTCGTTGACATTAACGATACCTTTTTCGTCAACTGCCTTTTGAATTGCAATCAATCTTTCTTTTTTGAGCATTTTATCATCTCCCGACATTTTACTTCTAATATATCACATTTATTAACCCGTAAAACACCCTCATCTTAATTTATTCAGTTTTTAAATTAAGATGATCGTTTTTCCTACTGTAATTTTTTGATATGTCAGCAATTATACAAAATATCCTCAGTTATTTTTCTGTTTTTTTACCATTTTTTACTTTGAATGAGTTACAATAAAATTATGAAGGGTGGCGATTACATGGCCAATTTAAGTCAAATTGCAAAGAAAGCCGGATGTTCGATTTCGACCGTTTCTCGCGTACTGAACTATGACCCGACACTTTCCGTTACAGATAAAACAAAACAAAAAATTTTTCGAATCGCAGATGATATGAATTATTCTCTCCCGAAAAATCGAGCAAAAAGCGGACAAAATCTCGCAATCGTTCAATGGTACACTGAAGAACAGGAACTAAAGGATGAATATTACCTTTCCATTCGAATCGGCGTTGAAGAAGCAGCCAAAAAATACGGCTACACGATTGAGCGCTATTTCAAAAACGATCTGCTTGATCCTATCAAGGATGCAGTCGGAGTTATCGCTATCGGACGTTACAGCCAGGGAGAAATCAACGATATCATCCAAAAAAATTCATCAACCGTTTTTGTAGGTCAAGATACCCTTTCAAACAATTTAACATGTGTCGTAACCGATATGATCACTCCCGTGGAGCGCGTGCTGAATTTCTTCTTGGATAACGGTCTGGAAAGAATCGGCATCGTTACGGGCAACGGTCGAACAAATGACAACCATGAAAAAATTTACGATGAGCGTCTCAAAACTTTCCGCGACTTCATGCGTTCAAAGAAACTATATACTCCCAAAAACGTCTTCTTGGGAAACATTTCCCCACAATCAGGATACCAGCTAATCTCTGAAGCACTTGAAAGCAGAAATCTGGAAGATTTTCCGAATGCGCTTTTTATTTCCAGCGACACGATGGCGGTAGGTGTTTTGCGTGCTCTGAGCGAAAATCACATCAAAGTTCCAGAAGACGTCAACATCATCAGTTTCAACGATTCGGCAAACGCAAAATTCACACTCCCCGCTCTCAGCTCGATCAGAGTCCATACCAAACAGATGGGGGCTCGCGGCGTGCTCGCCCTGCGCGAATTGATTGAAAACAAGGTCGAGTATGCTCCTGAAAAAGTCGTCATCGGAACGCGCCTGATTTTTAGGGAAAGCAGCTTTTCACCAAAAGAAAAGGATTAAAACAGGTATTTTAAGGCACAAAAGCATTTTTTAATATCAGCTCGTATGTCCTCTTATGAAAAATCAAGATAAAAAAACAGCCGCAGGAAAATCTTGCAGCTGTTTTTTTGATAATGATCCTAAACCTTCTTGGTTTCACTGACTTCCTTATACCAGTATGCGCTCTTTTTTGGATATCTCTTTTGAGTTTCAAAGTCAACATAAAAGAGTCCGTAACGCTTGGAATAGCCATTTGTCCACGAGAACATGTCTTGCAGCGACCAAACGAAGTATCCTCTAACGTTGACACCGGCTTCAATTGCTTTGGCAACCTCTTCCATGTGTTTTTTCAAGTAATCAATTCGTTCATCATCTTCCACCGTTTGCTCGTCTTTCAAGAATTTATCCTTGCATCCCATGCCATTTTCAGTGATATAGACTTCTTTGTCCCACTTGTAATGGTTTTTTATTCGGCTAAGCTGATCAAACATGCCTTTTGGATAAATCGGCCAGTCCCAATCCGTTGACGGAATATCTTTACGGTGAACCTCTTCTCCAACGCCTTGCAAGCGACTTACGGACGAGCCTTTTTCTCCCGTTCCGTTGTGGAATGTTTCGGATTTACCTTCGTAGCCGCGCATGAATTTGCTGAAATAATAGTTCATTCCGACAAAATCCATTTCTTGGGCTGCTTTTTCCAGCAAACGCTCATCCTCTGCTTTGATTTCGATCATTTCTTGACCATTTTTCTCAATAATTTCTCTGACAAGGCTCAAGACTTCATGCGAATATTTTCCCAAAAGCGTCCCGTCAAGATAAAACGAATTATCAAGTGCATCTTGCAGCAAAGCGGCGTGCTCGTCTTCTTCAGCGTTCGTTATCGGATAAACCGTCTGCAAGGCATGCACGATTCCGATTTTGCCTTCATAACCGCCTTTTTTAAATATTTCCACAATTCTTGCATGAACAAGATTCATGTTGTACTCTGCTTGGAAACATTTATGGAAATCATACTTGATTCCTGGCGGGAACGTACCGCTGATATATTGTTGCGATGACATCGACGTCGGTTCGTTGATCGTGATCCAATACTTGACCTCTGAACCGAATTCTTCAAAGCAGAATTTGGCAAATTCGACAAAATGATCCAGCATCTCGCCTGAAAGCCATCCTCCAATATCTTGCATGCATTGAGGAGTATCAAAATGATGCAAGGTTACAAACGGTTCGACGCCCTCTTCTCTGCATTTGGCAAAAAGCTTGTGATAATAATCAACTCCTCTTTGCTCGATTTTTCCGAAACCATCCGGGAAAATGCGCGCCCATGAAATCGAAATGCGAATCGCGTTGATTCCAAAATCATGGCACAATTTGAGATCTTCAGGGTATCTGTGATAAAAATCACAGGCCGGATCAGGATTAAAGCGTCCCTGATTTTTCAAATACGTATCCCAAATCACGTCTCCTTTTCCGTCTTCTGTCGTGGCACCTTCGCATTGATATGCAGCCGTTGCCCCGCCAAAGTAAAAATCATCTGGTAGCTTGTACATAGGATTCACCTTCCAAATTCAGTACTAATGCGTGTTTTCAGCGACAAATCTGATAGCCTTGTCCGCATCGCGTGTTAATTCGATATATTGCTTGCCTGTCGTCGTCAAAAGCTTAATGTCGTTGTGATCACAGATCTTTTGCAAATTGCCGCGCATGCTGTCCATCTGCGGTGCAAGAATTACGAGATCCATGTCATTTATAATGTCATTATGCTGTCCATATGCTCTTGCGGCCGCATGCAAAGGAAGATTGCGTTCTTCTGCCGTCTTGTTCAAAGCCTTTGCCAAAATACCGCTCGTACCGCCGCCGGCACAAATTACCAAAACATTCGTATCTTGCGTAATCGTATCGTTTGATCCTGATGGCGTTGTCGTTTCTGAAGTTTCTGATGCCGTTGCATCTTGAACAGAAGCTGAATTTGCCATAGCAAGTTCTTCGGCCGCCTTTGCCTGTTCTTCTTTAAGAATGCCATCATCGTATGCACGGAAAAACGGAAGCCAAATCAAGACGTCAAGAATCAAAGCCAACGCTACGTAAAGGAACGAAAGAGGAGCAAATCCAGTTGCGACGACGATACCGATCGGAGCTGGAATCGTCCAAGGCATCGTGGCAACCATACTGTTCATTCCAAGCGTCGTTACAAAGAATTTGAACATGCAGATGTTGACGATTGGAGTCAAAACAAACGGAAGGAAGAAGACCGGATTCATGATAATCGGTGCACCAAACAAAATTGGTTCGTTGACTGAGAACGTCACAGGAATGAATGATGCTTTGCCGACAGCCTTATTTTGCTTTGATTTGGCCAAAAGCAAAAAGATGAAGGCTAAAACGAACGTGGACCCAGTACCGCCCATGTTCATAACGTAATCTTGCGTATTGATGGCCAAAACGTGATATGCATGCTTGCCCGCGTGAAGAAGCGCCTGATTGGCATCGACATTTGTTGATTCGATTGCAGCAACGGCAGGGGCAACGATTGAAGGCCCTTGCACTCCAACGAACCAGAAGAAGGCCATCGCACCAGCAATCAGAGATAATCCCAAATAGCTGTCGCTTGCGCTAAAGAGCGGTGAAAGCAAGTTGATGACACATTCTGACAAGTTTGCTTTGAACAGACCATTCAAAACTAATTCAATTACCCAAAATAACGCAACTGAAAACGCCATCGGGAAAACGTCTTTGAAAGTCTGGGAAATATTTTGAGGAACCTGGTCAGGCATATTGATCGTAACGTTGTTCTTCACGCAGAAATAGTAGATGTTCGGAACAATCAAGCCTACCACATAAGCAGCAATCAAGCCTTTGGTACCCATGAACGAAAGATCCACCCCGCCATTAGCAGTCTTGACAGCAACGATAAAGAACGAAATTTCAGCCGCCATAATTACGGAAATCGGATTGATCTGATTTACTTTTGGTAGATTGAGATTCTTATAATCCGTCAAATTTTTAGCCGTTGTCGCTGTTACGAACAAAGCTAACAGTCCCATTGAGTAGTTGTACGGGAGCATCAATGCATTTTCAATCGCCTTGCTCCAATAAAATCCCCATGCATTCGGAACATAAGCAATCAACGTAAAAATACTTGAGAATAAAATAATCGGCATTGCCGCAATGAAACCATCACGAATTGCTGAAACATACGGATTGGACGCAATCTTTTCAAATGCAGGTTTCATTTTTTCAATTTTAGCTTCAAATGAGTGCATTATTCTTTCCTTCTTTCAAACTTAATCTTCTTATTCGAGTTATTCGAGCGGATTCCCTTCAAGCTTGTTGACGCGTTCATACAAATCGATAATCGTTTTCATCTGATCCTTGAGCAACATCGTAGTCATCAAAGTATCTTGTCCATGACACATGATAAACGTTACATCCATGTCATCTCCGCTTGCCTCAGCGCTCAAGAGCTTTGTCTGTTCATTATGTGCAAGATTGATTGATTCTTCAGCCGTCTTGACTAGTTTGCGAGCTTCCGAGATCTTGCCTTCGCTCGCTTTGTCCATCGCTTGAATCAAAGCTGTTCTTGCATCCCCTGCATAAGCAACAATTGCAAATCCCGTCATTGAAATTTCTTCTTTTGTAGCCATCATAAGTTATACCCTCCGAAAATATTTTTTGAAACCATTTACATTTTCGATTATAAGCAAAAGAAAGAAGGTGTCAACTAATTTTTTATCATTATTTTTATCTTTTTTTACTAGAATATTCTGCTACCACAGTGATAATAGCGTTTCCTAAGATTTGATTTTTCTCAACTTTTTTGATTTTATTGTCAATTGTGCCCTAAAATGTAAATTATAATAAAAATGTACATCGGCCCGTCAAATGTACATACAACTAAAACAACTTAAATTATTTGTCCGGAATGCATTTTCACTTAAGTATCTCATTATTGGTATAGACAGACTTTTAGACTTTGCGGTAAAAATTCCGGCACTGTTTCTTCATAATGACGTTTGCTGAAAAATGCAGGGCCGGCTCCCAGACAACGAAGACCTTGCGCGCATGGTGCCCCTGTATTTTTTCAGATAATTCAAATATCTCGTTGACAAATCATGAAACAGTGCTAAAATAGAGGAAAATTAAATGAAGATTAAACGGCAATGAGAAGGAGAGTAGGCTGCTTTTACGTATCAAGAGAGTTCCCGTCCTGGTGTAAGGGAATTACAATGAAGCTTTTCGAAAATCACCTTTGAGCGGAAACTGCGATGAGCAGTTTCAGGTTGTACCCTCTACAGTACTGACGTATCGCCTCGCGCACGGCGCGGGGCCGCACGTGACAAGGCCGGTTTCCACACCGGCAAACAGCAGGTGGTACCGCGGAAACGCCCTGCAGGAGTCATATGATTCCTGCAGGGCGTTTTACTTTCCGTCTTCTTCATGAATACAATACATGAGGTGAATGAAATGAATCAAGGAACGACAATCTTAACTCTGAACAACGGATATCATCTTTTCTCGCGCAAGGTGGGCGAGGGTCCAATCAAACTGCTGTGCGTCCATGGCGGCCCCGGCGGAACACACGAAGGTTTCGAGAACTTCGCACCCTACCTCAATGACATGGGCGTTGAGGTCTACATGTATGACCAGCTCGGATCGTATCACTCGGACCAGCCCGACTTCAGCAAAGAGGAAAACCGCCACTTCCTGACCCTTGACTACTATCTCGGCGAGCTTGAGGAAGTCCGTCAGAAGATGGGACTTGAAAACTTCTATCTGCTGGGCCATTCCTGGGGCGGACTGCTGGCACAGGAATACGCCTTGAAATACGGTCAGCACCTGAAAGGCCTCGTCCTGATGAGCATGATTGACAACATCGAGGAATACGCGCCGCATGTCAACAAGCTGCGCGAAGACCTCTTCTCCGACCTTGAGGTGCAGTATATGCGCGACGTCGAGGAGGAGGAGAACTTCGACGACCCGATGTACCAGCATCTGGTCCGCAAGCTCTACTCCCTCTACGTGACGCGCCATCCGAAGCTGAAGCACATGGTCAGCCTGAACGCGGCGACCGTCTACAACCACTTCCAGGGCAACAACGAGTTCGTCATGGTGGGCACGCTGAACGGATGGGACAGGCGCGCCGATTTGCATAAAATCGAGACTCCGACTCTGCTGACGTTCGGTGAATTCGATACCATGCCGCTCGATTCTGCAAGAAGGATGCAAAACACACTGCCTCACTCCAGACTGGTCATAACTCCGGACGGAGGCCACTGTCACAACGTAGACAATCCGGACGCATTCTTCAAGTCACTGTCCAAGTTCCTGCAGGACGTCGAAGACGGAACGTTCCAGGGCGCCTGATCTGAGAGGAGGTATTTTTCATGAAAATGAAAGGAATGCTGCTTGCTTCACTGACGCTTTTGTCAGGCGCAGTCATGCTGACAGCCTGCTCGGCAAATCAAAGGAAGGCATCCGATTCGAAGACACTGTATCTGATGCAGACCGGAGACATCCTGTCGCTTGACAACTCCAATCAGGCAAACCTGACTCAATGGAACGTCCTGGAACAGTCGATGGAAGGCATGTACCGTGCCGGAAAAAACGGCAAGCTGATACCAGCGATGACCACAAGCATCGTCAAACCGACAAACTCCGGCAGGACATACACATACCATCTGCGCAAAAATGCCCGCTGGTCAAACGGTGACCCGGTCACCGCACAGGACTTCGTCACCTCCTGGCGCAGGTCAACGGCACCGACCTCAAAGTCCGGCTACAACTACATCTTCACCGGCATCAAGAATGCCGAACAGATTTCGGCCGGCAAAATGCCTCCTTCAAGTCTTGGCGTCAGGGCGTTGGACAGGCATACGCTCAGAGTCGACCTGGAATACGCAACGCCCTACTTCAACAAGATGATGGTCATGCCGGCATTCTTCCCGCAAAATACAGGGTACGTAAAGAAGTTCGGCGACAAATACGGGACTAACAGCGCAAGAGTCGCCTGCAACGGTGCCTTCAAGGTACAGGGCTGGACCGGCACGAATGACAAGTGGTCACTGACACCAAACACCCACTACTATGACAGAAAGAACATCAGAATGGACAAGATGGTCATGCAGATTGTCAAGGACTCAAACACGGCGCACCAGCTTTTCCAGGAAAACAAACTGGACGATGCGCAGATTACCGGAACAACCGCACAGGGGCTGCAGAAAAACAAGAATTTGATGCACCTGACCCGCGGAGGTGTCTACTATCTCAGGATGAATCTTGCAGAAAACAGGGCGTTCAGCAACAAAAACCTCAGGCACGCCGTCTATCTGGCTCTCGACCGGAACGAACTTGCCAAAAAGGTCCTAAGTGACGGCTCCACCGCCTCCGGAACCTACGTTGCAAGAAAACTTGCAACCGACCCGACGACAGAAAGGGACTTCGCAACGGAAATGACTCCTTCCGAGACATTCAACATGAAGAAGGCAAAGGAACTTTGGAACAAGGGCATGAAGGAGCTTGGCAAGTCATCCGTCACACTTGACCTCGTCACGGATGACCAGACCGTTTCCAAAAACGTGGGTCAGTTCGTGCAGTCCAAGGTCGAAACAGCCTTCAAGGGCGCAAAGGTCAACGTCGAATCCGTGCCGTCCAAGAGCAGCAGCGGCAAGGTAAGCAACGGCGACTTCGACATGAACCTGACCCTCTGGCTTGCTGACTTCGCCAATCCTGTAAGTGACTTCGACGTTCTCTCATCATCAAATCCCCAGAACTACGGCAAGTATAACAGTCCGGCATATGACAGTCAGCTGGCACAGGCCAGGAAAAACGGCAATGATGAGAAGGCATTCTGGCAGAACATGCGCAATGCCCAGCAGCTGCTGAACGATGACATGCCCGCCGTTCCGCTCTATACCATGACCGAAAGTCACCTCGTCAATCCTAAGCTTTCAGGTGTACTTTATCACTCTGTCGGCGAAACCGACTATACAAGAGCATGCTTCAAGTAAACTCTCGTGGCGCACGTTTCCTTACAGGAAGCGTGTGTTTTTTGCATCATGATCAAAGAGAGAATAATGGGAAGGAAAAACTGGTTGTCTTCATCAACATTCGATGGAGCGCAGGCTAACGCTGTCGCATCATCACTGATATATACAGCCAAGCTCAATCACTTGAATCCCGAAGAGTACTTGAGAAAAGTACTGACTGAAATTACCAGTATTGAAATATTTGATTCTGAAAGGTTCCGAAAGTTTCTTCCGTGGAACATTACCTAAAAATGAAGCGATGCATACATGATAACCCGAGATAATCAATATCTATCTCGGGCTATTCGTGTACACACCGTTATTTTAATGACCGCTTACGAACAAACTTCTCAAGGTCAGACTTCATCAGCAGGAAACGCGCCTATGCATCAAAAAACGGCTTGACCGCAGAACAATTCCGCAATCAAGTCGTCTTTAAGATTTTATATTTGAGCTGTACTTGACAGGACATAATACAAGCTGCCTTTTACGGACATATCTTAGAAATCGACGTTTTGCCCGTAACCCTCTTTGAATCTCGAGGGACAGTCAACAAAAACGGGGAAAACGTCTCATTTTTGTCTACCTGACACTTTGAAAACTGGGCGCGCGGTCCTGAAAGTAGACAAAAAACGGGGTGAATGCCTCTTTTTTGTCTACCGAACTCTCCAAATCCGGAGCGCGCAACCCTGAAAGTAGAACAAAATCTCAAAAATTTGAAAAAATATTCTACTCAGTTACCTTCGCAAGAGACGTGCGGCCTTAGATTACGGGCAAACCTTAAAAATCGACGTTTTGCCCGTAATCGAAGTCAGGTGCAGTGATTGAGCAGATGATGAGCAGCACTGCATTTGGCAAAATCATTGTCGTTTACGGACAAATCGATGAAAATTGGTAGTTTGTCCGTAAAATTCGAGTGAAATCTTGGTGCATCTCCCAGAACAAGAAAAAATCCGCACCATCACTGGCACGGATTTCAAATCATTGTTCAGTTGTGGCGTTCGGCTCCACACCTTGTATAATCAGGTTCCAGCTCGCATTCCCCCTATCGCAAGCAAGGACTCCCTAGACGAGACGAGCTCGCCTTCGGTCGCCCAAAGCTTGCGTACGGGCTCATGACCGCTCGCTTCCACACCTTGTCCTAAAATGCCATATTTTGGAAATGCAATTTTCCCTTCAGATATCTTCTTACAAAGTAGCCTGCCACGCCCAAAATAGCGTAAACAATCGGACTCATCGTACGGTTGATGCTTGCAGGAATGAAAGCAATGATTCCAAAGGCGATCATCCAAATTGCAATCAGTTCCAGTGTTACCAGAATCCCGCGAGTCCACTTCTTCTTTTTGCTCTTTGTCTTGGAATTGTCTGCCATCATTCGATAGAAGAAGGCCAGACCGCAACCGGCAATTGCCGATGTCGCAATCAGCGTGATCCAACCGCCGTTCATGTCCGGCTGATTTTTGGAGAAGAAGCCCATCACGGCATACAGGATACAGAACATAATGAACATGATCAGGCCGTTGTCAAGCGCCATGACCCAGTAGCTTGGAGTGCCATTCTTTTTCTTATCATCCAAAGCCTCGCCGCTGACGATTTTTTCACAGCGTTCCGTCACGGTACCATAAAGTTTTGTTGCGACAATGCCTTGACGCTGCTTTTCTTTAAGTTCGAGGTACATTTCGGTAAGGGCCTTTTCTTTTTTCTCTTGGTCATAATTTTTCTTATCCAAGGCCTTGCCTAAATGATACATATAATCTTCGTTGCGCTTCGTCAAACCGGCATAGCGCCCGTCGCGAACCGTAACTTCGACTTCTTCAACAGCTTTTTCAGCACGAACCTCAGCCTGCTTTTCTGCTGCTTTTGCATTTTTCTTTTCTTCTGCCAATGGAAAATCCTCCCACTTTCTGCTCGTAAACCAGCTTTCATCGATATAGACAGGAAATACTATATCACAATTTCATTGTTTTGAGCGAATGCCAATGTTTTCAATCATTGGCAAATCTGCCTTTGACTCAAAGTCCAGGCATCGCATTCCTCATTAAACGTTAAATCTGAATTCGATGATGTCGCCGTCCTGAACGACGTAATCTTTGCCTTCGAGGCGCAATCTGCCGGCTTCTCTCACGCCCTGCATGCTGCCGTATCTGTCAAGATCTTCAAAGGAAACCGTTTCGGCTCTGATAAATCCACGTTCGAAGTCAGAGTGGATGACGCCGGCTACTTGAGGCGCCTTCATGCCTTGCTTGAAAGTCCAGGCGCGCGTTTCCTTGCCGCCGGCAGTGAAGAACGTTGCCAGGCCCAACAGCTTGTACGAAGCTTTGATCAAACGATCCAGGCCGGATTCTTCAACGCCTTCGGCTTCCAAAAACTCTTGCTTTTCGTCATCATCGAGTTCGGCAATTTCTTCTTCCGTTCGAGCGCAAACGGCCAAAGCTTGCGAGCCTTCTGATTCGGCAAAGTTTTTGATCTGTTGGTAATATTCGCAAGAATCTGGATCGGCCATGTCGTCTTCGCCAATGTTTGCAACGTAAAGCACGGGTTTTGACGTCAACAGGAACAATCCTTTGACGATTTTTTGCTCATCATCGTCGAATTCGAGACTGCGAACCGGCTTGCCTTCTTCCAAAACAGGCTTGATTTTTGACAAAACGTTGAATTCCGCAATCGAATCCTTGTCTTTTTGAGTGCGGGCAACCTTTTCAACGCGCGCATAACGTTTGTTGACGGATTCAAGATCGGCCAAAACAAGTTCCATGTTAATCGTGTCGATATCGTCCAACGGATCGACCTTATTGGAAACGTGCGTGATATTTTCGTCGTCAAATGCACGGACGACATGCACGATCGCATCAACCTGACGAATGTTTTCCAAGAACTTGTTGCCAAGGCCTTCGCCTTTGCTTGCGCCTTTGACGATTCCCGCAATATCGGTAAATTCAAACGTCGTGTGCACGATTTTCTTTGCCGGAATGATTTCATCGATTCGAGCCAAACGCGCATCCGGAACTTCAACCATCCCGACGTTAGGATCGATCGTTGCGAAGGGATAGTTGGCCATTTCGGCACCAGCCTTCGTAATCGCGTTGAATAGTGTCGATTTGCCAACGTTTGGCAATCCGACGATACCTGCTGTTAATGCCATTTTGTTTTTCCACTCTTTCTTAATTTAATCTTCCCTTGGAGCTTTCTCCAAAACTTTTTTCATTTTTTTGTCGAACTCGCGTCTTTGCAGCATGATCAAGCGACCGCATTTTGTGCACTGGATCTTAATGTCCATTCCCATTCTGATAATTTCCCAACGGTTTTCTCCGCACGGGTGCGGCTTTTTCATCTCGACAATATCATGCAAATCGTACATAAAAGACACCCCTAATCCAATGTAATGTCCAAAATTTCAAGAATGCGATTCAAATCATCATTTGAAAGATAATCGATTTCGATCTTGCCTTTGCCGGTCTTTTGACTGCTCTTGATCGCAACCTTCGTACTGAATTTTTCACGCAAAAGCTCTTCGCTATGTTTCAAATAAGGCGACAGCTTTGCCGGTTTCCTGGCCTTCTTTTGCTTGCCCTTTTCACCGTTCAGTTCATTGACGATGCTTTCCAATTGGCGCACCGTTAAGCCTTCCTCAACGGTTTTTTCTGCCAAAGCAACCAATTTCTTCTTATCCTTTACCGAAAGAAGCGTCCGGGCTTGTCCCATCGAGAGACTGCCCTTTTGCAGGAAGTCTTTGACGGCTTTCGGCAAACTCAGCAAGCGCAAATAGTTGGCGATGTACGGCCGAGATTTCCCGAGCTTCTCTGAAACCTGTGCTTGCGTAAGATTCAGATTTTCCATCAGCGTATTGTATGCCTGAGCTTCTTCAAGCGGTGTCAGATCTTCCCTTTGAAGGTTTTCCAACACGGCGATTTCCATCATTTCTTCTTCGTTCAGATCGCGCACGATTGCAGGAATCGTTGTTCTTTTGGCCATCTTGGAAGCACGATAGCGGCGTTCGCCGGCAATGATCTCATATCCGGAAACCTTTGACTGACGAACGATGATCGGTTGAAAAACGCCTTGTTTTCTGATCGAGTCGGAAAGTTCCGACAAACTTGTTTCATCAAATGTTTTACGCGGCTGATACGGATTTGATCTGATATCATCAAGATTCAATTCGACAACTGTTTCGTCAGCCGTTGCCGTTTCGTCAAATTCAGTGAATAATGCGTCAAGTCCGCGACCCAGTCCTTTATTTTTCCTTTGAGGCATGAGCAGCCAAAACCTCCTTTGCTAAAGCTTGATATTCAATTGCGCCTTTTGATTTTTCGTCATAATCGACGATCGGAAGTCCGTAGCTTGGAGCTTCCGACAAACGCACGTTTCTTGGAATGATCGTCTGATAAACGGTGTCTCCAAAGTATTTTTTGACTTCTTCAACGACTTGATTTCCGAGGTTCGTTCTCGAATCAAGCATCGTCATCAAGACGCCTTCAATTTTCAAATCAGGGTTGAAGTGACGCTGAACGAGCTTGATGGTATTCATCAGCTGATTTAACCCTTCCAAAGCGTAATATTCGCTTTGAACGGGAATCAGAATCGAATCGCAGGTCGTAAAGGCGTTGATCGTCAGCAGACCCAGCGAAGGCGGACAGTCGATCAAAACGTAGTCATATGCATCTTTTGCCAAAACGCACGCATCGGCCAGGCGTTTTTCGCGCGCCATCTGCGAAGTAAGCTCAATTTCGGCACCGGACAAGCGAATCGTTGCCGGAACAACGTCCAGATTTTGACGTTGCGTATGCATCACAACGTCTTCAAGCGGAACGTCATTGATCAAAACATCATATACATCCTGCTTGATGTCAGGCTTTTTGATTCCGATTCCGCTTGTGGCATTTCCCTGAGCATCCATGTCGATCAGAAGAACCCTTTGCCCCAAATCTGTCAGACATGCGGCCAGATTGACGCTGGTCGTCGTTTTGCCGACGCCGCCTTTTTGATTTGCAACTGCAATGATAGTACCCACTTTTAATCCCCCCTATTGTTTTTTGTTTGGAATATCAATAATTATCCTGTGAAATTCAGCGTTGTCCTCCTCATGCATTACAACGTCGACGCCGTTTTTCTGCACCATGTCGACCGCGCCCTTAACGGTATTGATTGCGATTCTGACGTCCTTGACGACGCCTCTGACGCGCTTTTTCCCAGGTTTTCCTTCCGCTTCTTCGCGCAAGCTTTTGACAAGTTTCTCCGTTTCTTTAACGGACAAGTGATTGGCCGCGACTTCATTCAAAACATAAATCTGCTGTCCTTTTTCAAGTCCGCTCATTGCCCTGCCGTGTCGTTCACTGATCGACTTGTTCATAATTGCTTCTTTTACTTTATCGCACAGCTTCAAAAGACGCAACTTATTGGCTATGAATGACTGACTCTTGCCGATTTCCTTTGCGAGATCCTGCTGCGTCAGCTGATTGAGTTCCATCAGCCGACTATATGCCTGTGCTTCTTCAATTGCAGTCAGTCCCTCCCTTTGGAGATTTTCGATGATTGCAAATGAAGCGGATTCACGATCGCCCATTTCCTTCACGATAGCAGGAACTTTTTCCCATTTAAGCGAGCAGACGGCCCTGAACCTGCGTTCTCCGGCAATAATTTCATACTTTCCGTCACTGCATTTTCTCAGAATAATCGGCTGCAAAAGGCCGTGATCCTGAATCGTTTCGGCAAGTTCTCCGATGCTTTCCCTGGAAAAAATCTTGCGAGGCTGATTGCGATTGGGAACGATCAAAGAAACGGCGATTTCTTCAACGCGGTCCCTGTCATCTTTTGGCGTTTCGATGCTTTTCTGATTCTTATTATTGCCCTTAAAAAAAGAAAATGGCATACAAATCGCTCCTTTACCTTATGCTCTAGGCTTTTCAAGCGGCATCTTGGCTGGCGTCCCGGCCTTTCTGGGATATTTTTTCGGAGTCTGCCTGATTTTTTCGATCGTAATGATATGACGCACGTCATCCGTTTCGGGAAGGTGAAAAACGGCATCGTCAACCAGCTTTCCTCCGAGACTTTCAATCGCATACTCCGCATCTTCAAGTTCTTGTTCCGACTTTTGCGCCTTGAGCGCGATGAAACGGCCCCCGACTCTTGCAAGGGGCAGACAATACTCCGATAAAACCGACAGACGCGCAACGGCTCTTGCCGTCACGACGTCATAGCTTTCGCGATGCTTGCTCTTTTTGCCGGCAAACTCTTCAGCTCTGCCGTGATGAAATTCGACTTCTTCCAACCCCAGTCGTTCCGAAAGATCGTTCAAAAAACGAATTCGCTTATTAAGCGAGTCAACGATCGTTACTTTAAGATTCGGAAATGCGATTTTCATCGGAATCGACGGAAACCCGGCACCGGCTCCCACGTCGCAAAGCGTCAAAGCTTCTGTCTGAAGATCTTTGACGGTCAATGCCGGAATCAGAGAATCGTAAAAGTGCTTGAGATAGACTTCATCTTTTTGGGTAATCGCCGTCAGATTGACGTGCTCGTTCACGGCGATGAGATATTCATAATAATCCGCAAATTGCTGCATCTGATGGTCGCTTAGTTCAACGCCTCGTGCAGCCAATGCTTGACGAAATTCTTCTGGTGTCATCATTTTCCTCTTGCATTTTTTCAAATTTTGTGAAACATAACGCAAGTGCCTTGTTTCACACGCTAACTACAATAGTAAGTTATTTTTTAATGAAAAACAAGCCTTTACGGCAACTCTTAAATATAAATTTGATGGCAAAAAATTACTTAAAAAGCTATGATTGAACTAAAGAAATTTTGAAAGGTCGTGATTCCTTGAAACAATACTCATTTGACGAATTTCCGTCCTCTCCTTTGGCGCCCGAAGGAATGAAAACTTTAAACGAACCGATGAGTCCTTTTTATCCGCAAGTGATTCAAAACGTCTGTTATGCCGTCAAAGATGGCCAGGCTCTGCATTTGACAATCATCGTCCCCGCTCACGAAGAAACTGAAACGAAGCATTATCCTCTTATCATGTATACCCAGGGCTCTGCATTTAAACGACAAAACCTCACCAGACACCTGGTTCCGCTGATTGAGGTCGCAAAACATGGCTACGTTGTCGCAATCGTCGAATATCGTCCGACTCCGACGGGAATTTTTCCGGCGCAAATCAAGGATTTGAAGACTGCCACGCGCTATATGTTGAATCACGCTTTCGAGTACAGCGTCGATCCGTATCGCTACGCATGCTTCGGCGACTCATCCGGCGCATATGCCTCAGTCATGGCTTGCGTTACCGGCAACATGCAGGAATTTTCAGACGAAGACGTGCGCTTTTCCCCGCTGCACTACCGCGCCTGCGTCGATTTTTACGGGCCGATCGACTTCTCGCGCATGCAGGAATTTCCGACGAACTGGGATCACGAGAGCGAAAAAAGTCCGACGGGTCTGCTGTTTGGCGGCGTCAATATCCGCACGGTGCCTGATCTTCTTGAAAAATCCAGCGCATTGAACTACATCGATTCCAAAAAGCTGCCACCATTTTTGATCATGCACGGTAAAAAGGATCGCATGGTGCCGTTTTCTCAAAGCGTGATGCTGTATGAAAAACTCAGACAGACCGATCATCGTGCCGATTTTTACGCGCTTGAAAATTGCGACCACGGTTCCGATGCGTTCTTTACACCATATTCTTTGACCATTGTTTTAGATTTTTTATCAAAGAACTTAAAAAAGGGCAACTAGCCTCTAGCGAAATTCACTTAAAATTCTTGCTTAATTCACAAACCGTTCATAAGTTTAGTTTATCTTTAAAACATACCTAATAACAACAAACATATTTCACTTACTCCCCCCTAAAAAGTAAGTGATGATTCAGGCGGTGTCCCTAAGCCGCTTGGATAAATATTCCTTTTTCTCCGCGGTTCCCCAATCGTGGAGTTTTTTTTACGCAAATCATCCTCGTCTCTGCTTCTGCGCTGAAACGGGGATGATTTTGTTTTATGCGGCTGCCGGGGGTCCGTGGACCGGTTGGGGCTGGGCGGTAGAACATTTTTTCAATTTTGGGGAATTTTGTTCTGCTTTTGGAAACGCGAGTGACAAGAGCGGACGTGACGACAGACAAAAATTGTTGAAATAGCGTGACTTTTGTCTACAAGTCTTCATAAAGCATTTTTCTATGAGAAATCAAGCATCGTCAGCCACATTCAGAAATCATTCAGATCAATTAGTCCATTTTTCTCAGCAAAATCCTGCTGTCATCCTTTCGATTACGAGCAGATCTTAAAAATCGCCGTTTTGCCCGTAACCAACATTGAATCTCGAGGGACAGTAGACAAAAAACGGAGTGAATGTCTCATTTTTGTCTACCGGGCTCTCCGAATATGGCCCGTGTGACCTCGAAAGTAGACAAAAAACGGGGTGAATGACTCTTTTTTGTCTACCGGGCTCTCCAAATTCGGCCCGCGCGGCCTCGAAAATAGAACAAAAAACGGGGTGAATGACTCTTTTTTGTCTACCGGACTATCCAAATTCGGCCCGTGCGGCCTCGAAAGTAGATAAAAAATGGGGTGAATGACTCTTTTTTGTCTACCGGGCTCTCCAAATTCAGGGCGCGCGGTTCTGAAAATAGAACAAAATCCCGAAAAATCGGAAAAATGTTCTACCGCCGACTCCAAATTCGGCTCGCGCAGCCTCGAAAGTAGAACA
>ERZ827520.450-NODE-450-length-65409-cov-15.507467_pt1 | contig 65409 bp, 53 predicted proteins | sample MGYA00519581_ERZ827520 | MGnify/ENA primary metagenome ERZ827520 (study PRJEB31778, sample SAMEA3449339) | human gut metagenome | biome: human gut; feature: human-associated habitat; material: faeces | place: United Kingdom | collected 2010/2012 ... | reverse complement strand
GGACTATGCCGACGAAGAGGAGCGTGCCTGCGCCGTCATCATGGACGGCTGCCTGGAGCGGCTGATGAACGAGGGGAAGCTGGAGCTGGCGGCGGCGCTGCTCAGCGGCGACCGGACCACCTTTGACCGCTTCCGCTGCGACGCGCCGGAGCTGGTACACCTGCCCCAGGCCACCTACGATTGGTTCAGCCGCCACTATCTGGATCGGGACTACCCCATCCGGGTGCTGATGAAATGGAACGGCGTCACCTTCCCGGAAGAGCGCCAGTAAGGAGAGAGCATATGACCACCAATGAACTGTACGCCCAGATGGGCGTTTCCCAGCGGGTGCTGGATTTCGGCGCGGCGGTGCTGACGGAGATCGCGCCCCAGTTCGCCCATATCGACGCCGTGGCCGAGCATAATCAGGCCAAGGTGATCCAGGCCATGCAGGAGAACCGCCTAGCCGCTATGCACTTCAACCCCTCCACCGGCTACGGCTACGACGACGACGGCCGGGACAATCTGGAGCGCATCTATGCCCGCATTTTCGGCACCGAGGCGGCGCTGGTGCGGCCCCAGATCACCTGCGGCACCCACGCCCTGGCCCTGGCCCTGGCGGCCAACCTGCTGCCGGGCGACGAGCTGCTGTCCCCGGTGGGCGCGCCCTATGACACGCTGGCAGGCGTCATCGGTACCCGGCCCACCCCCGGCTCCCTGGCGGAGTACGGCGTCAGCTACCGGCAGGTGGAGCTGCTGGAGGGCGGCACCTTCGACTATGACGGCATCCGCGCCGCCATCAGCGACAAGACCAAGCTCATCACCATCCAGCGCTCCAAGGGCTACGCCACCCGTCCCAGCTACTCCGTGGCTCAGATCGGTGAGCTGATCGCCTTCTGCAAGCAGTGCAAGCCGGATGTCATCTGCATGGTGGATAACTGCTACGGCGAATTTGTGGAGACCGACGAGCCCACCAACGTGGGGGCCGATATGGCCGTGGGCAGCCTCATCAAGAACCTGGGCGGCGGACTGGCCCCCACCGGCGGCTATATCTGCGGCCGTCAGGATCTGATCGACCGCTGCGCCTATCGCCTGACCGCCCCTGGCCTGGGCCGTGAGGTGGGCGCGAACCTGGGCGTGCTGCCGTCCTTCTATCAGGGGCTGTTCCTGGCTCCCACGGTGGTCTCCTCCGCCGTGAAGGGCGCGGTGTTCGCCGCCGCCTGCTATGAAAAGCTGGGGTTCCGGGTGGTGCCCTCCTCCCGCGAGACCCGCCGGGACATCATCCAGGCGGTGGAGCTGAAGAGCCGTGCGGGCATGGTGGCCTTCTGCAAGGGCATCCAGGCCGCCGCACCTGTGGACAGCTACGTCACGCCGGAGCCTTGGGCCATGCCGGGCTACGACGACGAGGTCATCATGGCGGCGGGCGCGTTCATCCAGGGCGCGTCCATCGAGCTTTCCGCCGACGGTCCCATCCGCGAGCCCTACGCCGTGTACTTCCAGGGCGGTCTCACCTGGTACCACGCCAAGCTGGGCATCCTCATGAGCCTGCAGAACATGCTGGACGCGGGTCTGATCGAATTGTAAGCATGACAAAAGCCTCCCGAAAGGGAGGCTTTAGAGACTGTTAAAAAGCTTCGCAGAATTCGCCGCCCGCAATGGCGGCGAACAATTTGGATCATTTTTTGCCGCGACATGTGCGTGGCAAAAAATACTTTGCGCGGAGAGAGTGTTTTTTCGCCCATTTATGGGCGGAAAAGCGCGGGTCGGAGCGATTTCCATATTTGTCAAAAAAGGGCTATGCCCTTTTTTGACAAGCTGAAAAGCCTCCCGAAAGGGAGGCTTTATCCTTTATGCTATACCGCGCGTTTTTTGAAGAGCGCGCGCCAGTCCATCTCCATCACCAGCAGGCTCAGCAGCATCAGCGCCGCGCCGATGTAGCCACGGGGCAGCAGCTTCTCGTTGGCGAAGAAATAGGCCACGATGCCGGAGAACACCGGCTCCAGCGTGAAGATCACGCCCACATGGCTGGCGGAGGTATACTGCTGGGCCACCGCCTGGATCACGAAGGCCAGGCCGGAGCAGAACAGGCCCAGGAAGATGGCCGCACCCCAGATCTTCGGCGACTGGGGCAGATGGGGCTGCTCGGCAATGGCCGACACCAGCAGCATCAGTACGCCCGCCACCCCCAACTGGCACACGCCCAGGGTCAGGGCGTCCACCTCCGGCTGCTTGACGGCCTTTTCCGTCACCAGCATGTCGGCGGCGTAGCACACGGCGCAGATGAGGCAGATCAGGTCGCCCCGGGCGGGGCGGAACTGCTCGTTCAGCGTCAGCAGGGCAAGGCCCACGGTACACAGCACCAGCGCCACGCCCAGCTTTTTGTCGGGCTTACGGCGGTTGCAGACGAAGTCCAGCAGCGGCGTGAACACCACCGGCAGGGCGCAGATGAACCCAGCATTGGAGATGGAGGTGTTGGCCACGCCGTAGGTGGCTCCGGCGTACACGCCCACCAGCAGCGTGCCGATGATGGCGCTGTATTTCAGCGTGGCGCGGCTGATATGCCGCAGCTTCTTCCAGAAGATGGGCGCCAGCACCAAAAACGCCAGCAGAAAGCGGAAGGCGTTCAGGTTCATGGGCTGCAGCTCCTCCAGGCACAGATCCACCAGATAGTAGGACACGCCCCAGAACAGCGTGACCAGCACCAGCGCCAGATCGGCCTTGCGCTGCTTCGACATAAAAACGCCTCCTCTCACAGTCTCTGAGAAGGCAGTATATCACAGGTTCCGCCCAAAAGCAATCATTTCCACAAGTGGAGATAGCCGCCGTCGTGAAGCTGCTTCATGAGCAGCAGCAGGATCGGTCCCAGGATCATCCCCGCCACGCCCATGGCGCAGAAGCCCACATACATGGCCATCAGGGCCGGAAGGGGCGGCAGACCGGCGCTCTGGGCCATCAGCTTGGGCTCCATGATGCTGCGTACCAGCCAGATCACCAGATACAGGGCCGTCAGGGCGATGCCCTTGGGAAAGTTGCCCTCCAGGCAGCACAGCACCGCCCAGGGCAGCAGCACCGTGCCGGTGCCGAACACCGGCAGCGCGTCGATAAAGGCGATGACCACCGCCAGCAGCAGGGCGTAGGGCTGGCGGATCAGCAGCAGGCCCGCCAGAAGCTGGCAGAAGGTGATGACGATCAGCACGCACTGGGCCCGCAGCCATTTGCCGATGGTGGTGATAAGGCTGGCCCGGATGCCCCGTGCGGTTTCCAGCCGCCGGGGCGAGAGCTGCCGCCGCAGAAAGGCCATCAGCCGGGGATAGGCGGCGGCGGTGAAGAACAGGGCCAGGGCCGTGGTGGCGCAGAACAGCATCACCTGGGGCAGCGCCCCCACCATGGCCGTCACCAGCCGCAGCGCGGCGGAGGACAGACTGCCCAGCGCCTCGGACGCCGTCTGCTCCAGCCTGTCCAGAAGCCGGGTCACCCACTGCTGCAGCCCGTCGGGGCATCCGGCGCAGAAGCTGCGCAGCCGCGCGGCAATGCGGTCGGCCAGGGCGGGCAGCCCCGCCAGCAGCTCCGGCAGGCGCTCCATCAGGTCAGTGATCTGGCGGATCACCTGCCCCACCAGCACGGCCCCCAGCGTGATCACCAGCGCCAGCAGCGCCAGGGTGAACACCGCCGCCAGAAAGCCCCGCTTCAGGTGCAGCTTCCGCCGGGCCAGGGCGATCACCGGCTCCATCAGCGCCGCGAAGCCCAGCGCCAGCAGAAACGGCAGCAGCCACACCAGCGCGTAGCGCAGCACCAGCCAGCTTACCGACAGCACCGCCGCCCAATAGGCCGCCTTGATGAGAAATGCTTTTTCCCGCTGCAAATGATCACCTGTCTCTCAACTTTTTCTTGTAAATGTGGGGGGAATGTGCTACCATGGGGGATACAGGAAACGATGTATGCTCCACTGGGATGCGGCTTTGGGAGGAACAAGCTATGGAGAAGAAAAAATACTTTATCGTATCAGCCGACGCGCTGCCGGAGGTATTCGTAAAGGTGGCCGAGGCCAAACGCATGCTGCAGGTGGGCGAGGCGGCCACCGTGGGCCAGGCGGCGGCCATGGTGGGCATCAGCCGCAGCGCCTTCTATAAGTACAAGGACGCGGTGCAGCCCTTCCAGAACATGAAGGCGGGCCACATCATCACCCTGTACGCCCTGCTGCGGGACAATCCCGGCGTGCTGTCCAACTATCTGTCCATTTTTGCCGCTTCCGGCGCCAATATCCTGACCATCAACCAGACCATCCCCACCAACGGCTGCGCCGGCGTCACCGTCAGCGCCGAGACCAGCGACATGACCGAGACCATGGATGAGATGATCTCCCATCTGGCCGCGGCAGAGGGCGTGCTGCGTTTCGAGATCATGGCGGGCTGAGACGCCATCGCATATACTATAAACAGAAATGGCAAAAAATATGAGCGTACTGCTTCGGCAGTACGCTCATTTTCATGTTATCGGCTGCATTTCTCCTTTGCCAGAGCCAGCAGGGTGCCGCGGTCGTTGTCCGCCGCGCCGTCCATAACGGCCTCCAGCAGCGTTTGCAGCATCTGCCCGATGGCCGGGCCCTCCAGCCCCAGCGCCGCCATGTCCCAGCCGTTCACCGCCAGCTGCTTCAGGCTGAAGCAGGCGTCCTTCCGAAGCAGCTCGTCCATGATGGCCTCGCCCTCGTTGATTTCTCGCTGGCGGCCGCGGTAGTCCGGGTGCTGGGCCAGATTGTCCGCCCGCTTCACGGCGCACAGCTGCCGCAGGCCCTCCACGCCCAGTTGGTTCATGGCCCGGCGGATGGCCCGCTCCGTCAGGGGGATGGGTCGGTCGTGATACCGCACCAGCATGCAGATCTGCTGGGCGGCGGCCCTGTCGAACCGCAGGCGGCGGCAGACGGTCTCCGCCATCTCCGCGCTGGGCCGGTGGTGGCCGTGGAAGTGGCCCACGCCCAGGTCATCCAGCGTGAAGCATGAGGGCTTGCCCAGATCGTGCAGCAGCATGGCCCACCGCAGCACCGGATCGGACGGCGCGGCGGCCACGGCGTGGGCCGTATGGCCCCACACGTCGTAGCAGTGATGGCGGTTGTGCTGGTCAAAGCCCACGCAGGGCAGTATCTCCGGCAGCACCACCCCCAGCACCTGGGGATCCTCCAGCAGGACGCGCAGCACGTCCGCGCCGCACAGCAGCTTCGTCAGCTCCTCCCGCACCCGCTCTGCCGCCACATAGCGCAGGTCGTCCCGCCGCTCCCGCAGAGAGCGGTGGGTGTCCGCCTCGATGGCGAAGCCCAGGGTGGCGGAGAACCGCAGCGTCCGCAGGATCCGCAGGGCGTCCTCCTGAAAGCGGCGCTCCGGCTCCCCCACGCACCGCAGGACGCGGCGTCGGATGTCCGCCTGGCCGCCGAAGGGATCGTGGAGCGTGCCGTGCACGTCCATGGCCATGGCGTTCACCGTCAGGTCCCGGCGTTGAAGGTCCTCCAGCAGGCTGCGGGTGAAGGTGACGGCGGCGGGATGCCGGTGGTCGGGGTAGTCCCCGTCGGTGCGGAAGGTGGTGACCTCGCAGGCCGTCTCTCCACTGCGGACGGTCACGGTGCCGTGCCGCAAGCCGGTGGGGATGGCGAAGTGGTCAAAGAGGGCCATGGTCTCCTCCGGCAGGGCCGAGGTGGTCACGTCCCAGTCGTGGGGCGCTTTGCCCATGAGGATGTCCCGGACGCAGCCGCCCACGATATACGCCTCGTGTCCGGCACGCTCCAGCGTCTGCAGCACCGCGCAGACCTCCCGTGGGATCATGGTATTCGCCTCCTCTCGCCTGTTTTCCGCAGAATTTGAGCAACAATGACGGTTGCACTTTGCCTACAGGTGTATTATAATGTTTTTTTAAGAAAAATACAAGCGGCGGCGGCAAAACCGCCCTTTTGGAGGAATCGATATGATGCATCCCACTGAGGATATCCGGCATTTCCTGCACGGCGGCGTCCGCGTCCATATGGCGGGCATCGGCGGCGTATCCATGTGCGCCCTGGCCGAGGTGCTCAAGGGCATGGGTCTGGCGGTACAGGGCTCCGACATGACCGACAGCGACACGGTGAAGCACCTGCGCAGCGTGGGCATCCCCGTTGCCATCGGCCACAGCGCCGAGAATCTGCAGAACTGCGACCTGGTGATCCGCACCGCCGCCATCCACGACAGCAATCCCGAGATCGCCGGGGCCATCGCCCGGGGCATCCCCGTCTACGAGCGGGCCCAGGGCTGGGGCGCCATCATGCAGGCGTACCGCAACGCCCTGTGCATCTCCGGCACCCACGGCAAGACCACCACCACCTCCATGGCCACCCACATCTTCATGGCGGCCCAGAAGGATCCCACCGTCATGATCGGCGGCACCCTGCCCCTGCTGGGCAAGGGCTATCGGGTGGGCAAGGGCGACACCATCATTCTGGAGAGCTGCGAATACTGCAACTCCTTCCTGAACTTTTTCCCCACCGTGGCGGTGATCCTGAACGTGGCGGCGGATCATCTGGACTTCTTCAAGGATCTGAACGATATCGAGCACTCCTTCCGGCAGTTCGCCTGCCTGACGCCGGAGAACGGCTTCATCATCGCCAACGGCGACGACGAGGGTGCCCGGGCGGCACTGAAAAACCTCGACCGCCCGGTGCGGTGGTTCAGCGTGAAGGATCACAGCGCCGGCGTATACGCCGACAACGTGGCGTTCTTCGACGGCTTCCCCTGCTTCGACGTGGTGGCCGACGGCAAGCCCTATGCCCATGTGGCGCTGCACGTCCCCGGAAAGCACAACATCTCCAACGCATTGGCCGCCGCGGCCGCCGCCTATGTGCTGGGTATCGACGGCAAGGCGGTGGCGGCGGGACTGGCCTCCTTTGGTGGAGCCGAGCGGCGCTTCCAGTATAAGGGCGCGTATAACGGGGCCAGGGTGTACGACGACTACGCCCACCATCCCGACGAGCTGCACGCCCTGCTGGACATGGCCCGTAGCCTGCCCCACAAGCGGCTGATCTGCGCCTTCCAGCCCCACACCTACACCCGCACCAAGGCACTGTTTGACGATTTCGTCCGGGAGCTGCGCACCGTGGACGTGGCGGTGCTGGCGGAGATCTACGCCGCCCGGGAGACCAACGACGTAGGCGTATCCTCCCGCGACCTGTGCGCCCAGATCCCCGGCAGCGTCTATTGCGCCACCCTGAAGGAGACGGCGGAGACCCTGCGCAGGATCGCCCAACCCGGCGACATGATCCTGACCGTAGGCGCGGGCGATATCTACCGCGTGGGCGACATGCTGGTAGGGAAGGAGTAAGCCATGGAAGTCTATAACGGCGCTCCGGCGGAAAGCCGCAGCGATGTGGAAAACCGGGTGTACGCGGCGCTTGCCCAACTGGAGATCCCCTTTACCCGCGTGGATCACGAACCGGCCTTCACCATGGAGGACTGCGCCGCCATCAGCGAGGCGCTGGACGTCCACATCTGCAAGAACCTGCTGCTGACGCCCCGGAACCGCAGCGCCTTCTATCTGCTGTGCCTTCCGGCGGAGAACTCCTTTTCCACAAAGGATTTTTCCAAGCTGATCGGCTCCTCCCGCCTGAGCTTCGCCACGGAGGAGGATCTGGTGGCGCTGCTGGGCTGCCGCGCCGGTTCCGCGTCTGTGCTGGGTCTGATGAACGACACGGAGCACCGGGTCACCCTGGCCATTGACCGCACGGTGGCCCAGGATGAGTGGTTCGGCTGCCACCCCTGCAAGAATACCTCGTCCCTGCGGCTGAAAACCAGCGACGTGCTGGAGAAGTACTTGCCCTTTACCGGGCATGTGCCGACGATCGTGGATCTGTGATAAAAGCCCCTACGGTACACAGTACCATAGGGGCTTTTCTATCCGATTTACAGCCGGTACGTTCCGTCGCCGTCCACCTTCAGCGTCAGGCCGAAGAATGTCCGCAGGGCTCGCACCATGTAGGCCGTGTCCTGAGCGCCCGCCGTCTCAAAGGCGGAGTGCATGGCCAGCTGGGCCAAACCGATGTCCGCCATGTTCAGCGATACCTGGGTATTGGCGATGCTGCCCAGGGTGGAACCGCCCGCCATATCCGGCCGGTTGGCGTACCGCTGGAAGGGTACCTCCGCCCGTTCGCACACCGTCTGGAACAGCGCCGCCGACACCGCATCGGTGGTGTATTTCTGGCTGGCGTTGTACTTCAGCACCACGCCGCCGTTCATCCGCACCGTGTGGTTCTTGTCGGCGTACTCCGGGTGATTGGGATGCACCGCATGGGCATTGTCACAGGACAGCAGGAAGCTTCCTGCCGCCATGGTGCGCAGCGTCAGGCCCAGCGCATCGCAGATGCGCTCCAGCGTCTCCAGAAGGAAGGTGGAGGCTGCGCCCTGCTTCGTCTCGCTGCCCACCTCCTCGTTGTCAAACAGGCAGTAAACGCAGGCGTTCCGGCTCTCCTCCGCCGTCAGGAAGCCCTGCAGGGAGGCGAAGGCGCATTGCAGATCGTCCAGCCGGGGCGCAGAGATGTAATTGCCCCATTCCACGCCGGACTGGGGGTTATAGAGAAACAGATCGTAGGTCAGCAGATCCTCCTCCGCCGCACCGGCGGCCCTGGCCACACGGCCGCGGAAGCCGCCCTTCTCGCTGTACAGGGGCTGCATGTCCACAGCGAAATTGTACTTCATGTTGCTGTTGGCCTCACGGTTCATGTGGATGGCCACATTGGGGATCAGCGCCGCGATGTCCTTCAGATCCACCAGACGCATGGCAATACCATTCTCTGTCCGCACCATGGCGCGGCCCGCGATGCTGAGGGGCCGGTCCATCCAACTGGCGCACAGCATACCGCCGTAGCCCTCCACACTGAGACGGGTGTCGCTCTCTCCCGCCAGCTCGGCATTCTCCTTGATCTTGAAGGTGGGGCTGTCGCTGTGGGCGGCGGTCATCATGAAGCCGCCGGGCCGTCCGTGGGGCAGCCGGAACGCGATCAGCGACGAGCCGTTGCGCGTCACATAGTACCGTCCGCCGGGTTCCAGCGTCCACTCCTCCGTCTCCCGCAGAGGGCGATAGCCCTCCAGCTCCAGTAGCTTCGCCGTATGATCCACCGCCTGAAAGGCCGTGGGACTGGCGGCAATATAGGAAAACAGCGCCTGATTCATGGTGATATCCTCCCTTTAATATAGTATCACAAGTTTACTCCGTCTTGATGGCCTCCATGGCCTCGGCCTTCTCCTCCTGCACCACCAGGATAAAGCCCCACACCAGCAGCGGCAGCGACCACAGTGCGCCCCGGATGCTCCAGAAGTGGGCCGCGCCCACGCCGATGGCCGCGCCGATGTGGAAGCACAGCAGCGTGGACAGGAAGAAGCCCATCCGCAGCAGCTGATCCTTATTCTTCGTACACATGTATTCCGCCAGCGCCAGCGATGCCTGCTTGGTGTTGTTGGTGGAGAAAATGGTGGAGCTGTAAAAGTTCCGCGCGCCCCGGAAGCTGCTCCACTGGACGCTCATGGCGAAAAAGATGGGGTACAGCGCCACCACCACCTCCGTCTCCGCCGGGATGAAGCACTCTCCCACCGCCGCGGCCGCAGTGATGATGGGCGACAGCCGCCGCATGTCCACGCCCCACTTGAAGGGCAGCAGCACCGTCAGCATGGTGCCGATCACATAGACCAGAAAGGCCCCGAAGTGCTCCAGCACGTTGAAGCCACGGCCATACAGGGCGTCGATCACCAGCTCCAGCAGGTTCATGGTCTGGGCGCTGCCCATGACACCACCGCGGCACATGATGGCATAAGCCCCGAAAAAACCGCCCACGCAGGCAAAGGCCAGATGGCGGTACCAGTCGATATTTTTTCTTTTGTAAAGAGGCATACAGTTTCCTCCCGCGCAAATCTCTTCAACAGTATAACATACTTTCTCCTTGGGGCAATGGTGAAAACGACGAAAAAACGCAAAAAATACCGTTGACAACGACGAAAGATGTGGTAAAATAAGGGCAACATTGCGATACGGCTATGAGGAAACGAGTCCGCCGCAGCCGCCCAGAGCGAGAAGGGGTCAGGTGCAAGCCCTTCGGGAACGGCAGGCAGGACAGCCACTTCCGAGCCTGCGGCGACGAGCCGCACGTTCCGTCCCCGTTACCGGACGACTGAGATGACGGTATGGCCGTCAAATTAGGGTGGTACCGTGAAGCGTCGCTTCGCCCCTATGTGGGGCGGGGCGTTTTTGCTTTTCAGGAGGTGAGAGATGGGTTATCACATCATCGACATGGCGTCCGATCCCCGGTGCGGGCAGTTCGCCTATTTCCGGAAGATGGACTTCCCCTTCGCCGGGATCACGGCGGAGATCGACATTACGGACTTTATGGCCCGCAAGGGACATCGGCCCTTCTTCCTCAGCTTTCTCTACGCGGTGACCCGAGCCGCCAACGCCGTTCCCCAGCTCCGCCGCCGCATCTTTGAGGGCGGCACGGTGGTAGAGTTCGACTGGTGCCCGCCCTCCTACACCGCCATGAAGCCCGACGGCGTGTACGTCTACTGCACGGTGGAGGGCGACCTGCCCTACGACGATTTTATCGCCCTGGGCCAGCGGCGGCAGCGGGAGGTACTGGAGCGGGGCACTCTCACCGAGGACGGCGACGCGCGGGCCTTCTTCTTCGTATCCAGCCTGCCGTGGCTGCACTACTCCCAGCTGCAGCATCCGGCGGTAAACCCCGACGACAGCAATCCCCGCATCAGCTGGGGCAAATACATCACGGTAAACGGCCGCACCACCCTTCCGGTGTCGCTGTTCGTCAACCACGCATTGGCCGACGGCCTGCATATCTCCCGTTTTTTCCGAAACCTTGAAGCGGAATTGGCTGCGCTAGCCATCCAATGGAGCAAATAACACAAAAATTTATCATAAAAGGAGCGAAACACTATGAGCCATCCCTATCACGGTCTGAATGAGCTGCGGGAGATGTTCCTGAAGTTCTTCGAGACGAAAGGCCATCTGCGCCTGCCCAGCTTCTCGCTGGTACCCCAGAACGACAAATCCATCCTGCTGATCAACGCCGGTATGACCCCCATGAAGCCCTGGTTCAAGGGCGAGGAGGAGCCCCCCTGTCATCGTGTCTGCACCTGTCAGAAGTGCATCCGCACCGGCGATATCGACAACGTGGGCCACACCGCCCGCCACGGTACCTATTTTGAGATGCTGGGCAACTTCTCCTTCGGCGATTACTTCAAGCATGAGGCCATCGCCTGGTCCTGGGAGTTCCTGACCAGCCCCGAGTGGGTGGGCCTGGAGCCTGACCGCCTGTACCCCTCCGTCTATCTGGACGATGACGAGGCGTGGAACATCTGGCACGACGAGATCGGCATCCCCGCCGAGAAGATCTTCCGCTTCGGCAAGGAGGACAACTTCTGGGAGCACGGCTCCGGCCCCTGCGGCCCCTGCTCCGAGATCTACTATGACCGCGGCCCTGAGTACGGCTGCGGCAAGCCCGGCTGCACCGTGGGCTGCGACTGCGACCGCTATATCGAGGTCTGGAACAACGTGTTCAGCCAGTTCGACAACGACGGCCACAACAACTATACCGAGCTGAAGCAGAAGAATATCGACACCGGTATGGGTCTGGAGCGTCTGGCCTGCGTATGCCAGAACGTGGACAGCCTGTTCGACGTGGACACCGTCATGAACATCACCAACAAGGTCAGCGAGCTGACCGGCGCCCACTATGGCGAGAGCCACAAGCGGGATGTCTCCCTGCGCGTCATCACCGACCACATCCGCAGCGCCACCTTCATGATCTGCGACGGCATCCTGCCCAGCAACGAGGGCCGCGGCTATGTGCTGCGCCGCCTGCTGCGCCGCGCCGCCCGCCACGGTAAGCTGCTGGGCGTCAACGAGCCGTTCCTGTATCAGGTGGTGGACACCGTTATTCACGAGAACGAGTGCCAGTATCCCGACCTGCGGGAGAAGCAGACCTATATCACCAAGGTCATCCGCACCGAGGAGGAGAACTTCGCCCGCACCATCGACGGCGGCATGAAGATCTACGGCGACATGCTGTCCGCCCACAAGGCCAAGGGCGAGACCGTGTTCTCCGGCGAGGATGCCTTCAAGCTGTACGACACCTTCGGCTTCCCCATCGACCTGACCGCCGAAATGGCCGCCGAGGAGGGCATGACCATCGACGAGGAGGCCTTCAAGGCCCTGATGACCGAGCAGAAGGAGCGCGCCCGCGAGGCCCGCAAGGCTCTGGGCGACCTGGGCTGGGCCGGTGTGGAGTTCGGCAAGGACATGCCCGCCACCGAGTTCGTGGGCTATGACTACGACGCCATCGACGACGCCCATGTGCTGGCCATCGTGGCCGAGGGCGAGCTGGTGGACGAGATCGTCTCCGGCATGGAGGCCATCGTGGTGCTGGATCAGACCCCCTTCTACGCTGAGATGGGCGGCCAGATCGCCGACCACGGCCGCATCACCGACAGCGACAGCATCGAGAATCCCGACGAGAACTGCGCCCTCCTCTTCCACGTCAACAACGTCCAGAAGAACAAGGGCGGCAAGTTCATGCACTACGGTAAGCTGCTGAAGGGCTCTCTGAAGGTGGGCGACACCGTGGCCGCCTCCATCGACACCGTCCGCCGCGCCGCCATCCGCCGCGCCCACAGCGCCACCCACCTGCTGGATGCCGCGCTGGTGAAGGTGCTGGGCGACCACGTCCATCAGGCCGGTTCTCTGGTGGAGCCCGATCGCCTGCGCTTCGACTTCACCCACTTCGAGGGCATCACCCCCCAGCAGCTCAACGAGGTGGAGGATCTGGTGAACGACGCCATTCTGGACGGCCTGACCATCACCACCGAGGAGCTGCCGCTGGACGAGGCCAAGGCCCGGGGCGCCGTGGCCACCTTCGGCGAGAAGTACGGCCAGACGGTCCGCGTGGTCACCATGGGCGACTTCTCCATGGAGCTGTGCGGCGGCACCCATCTGGACAACACCGCCAAGGTGGGCATGTTCCGCATCAAGAGCGAGAGCAGCGTGGCCTCCGGCGTCCGCCGTATCGAAGCCACCACCGGCCGCGTGTCCATTGACGAGACCCGCCACGGCCGCAACACCCTGCTGAAGGCGGCCCAGTTCTTCAAGACCGCCCCTGGCAGCATCCTGGAGCGCATGGAGCAGCAGGCCAACGAGATGAAGGAGCTGCGCCAGACCCTGGAGAAGTTCAAGACCGAGGCATCCCTGGGTGAGGCCCGTCAGGTGATGGCCTCCGCCAAGACTGTGGGCGGCCTGCACATTATCACCGGCACCCGCCAGAACATGGACGCCAACGCCCTGCGGGCCATGGGCGACTTCATGCGGGATAAGGATCCCAGCGTGGTGGCCGTGCTGGCCAGCATCAACGGTGAGAAGGTCAGCTTCCTGGCCGTCTGCGGCAAGGAGGCCGTGGCCAAGGGCATCAAGGCCGGTGATCTGGTGAAGTCCGTGTCTGCCGTGTGCGGCGGCAAGGGCGGCGGCAAGCCCGACAGCGCCATGGGCGGCGGCACCGACCTGCTGAAGGTGGATGACGCGCTGGCCACCGTGGACGACTTCGTGGCCGCCAAGCTGGGCTGAAAAGCAAAAACAGTGCCCGCCCCACTGGGGCGGGCACACAGAATACACCATACAACGAAAGGAGACGAACCCATGAAGAACGACTGCCTGTTCTGCGCCATCATCGACGGCGAGATCCCCAGCAACAAGCTCTATGAGGACGAGCTGTGCTACGCCTTCTACGACATCGAGCCCCAGGCCCCCACCCACTTCCTGGTGGTGCCCAAGGCCCACATCTGCTGCGCCAACGACATCGACGAGAGCAACGAGGCCGTGGTGGCCCACTGCTTCACCGTCATCGCCAGGCTCTGCAAGAAGCTGGGCTGCGACAGCTACCGCATCGTCAACAACTGCGGCGATCAGGCTGGCCAGACCGTGAAGCACCTGCACTTCCATGTGCTCAGCGGCCGCGACATGACCTGGCCTCCGGGCTAAAATAGCATGGATCCGATAAAACAGAAAACCCCGCCCACAAGGGCGGGGTTTTCTGCGGCGATGCGCGGACTAGACGCAGCACCATGCAAAAACGACAGGGGAGAGAGAAGAATCGATAGCAGATCGATTGTAAGCTTATTTGGCGGCCTGCAGATCCTCGCCCGTCAGATACTTCTTCAGGGGCTTGTAGGCCACGGCGAACACCACCAGGGTGATGGCGATGTTGGGCAGCATGTAGGCCAGGTTGTACAGCAGAGAGTAGAACCAGGGGGACTTCATGGTCATGCCGAAGAACACGTCGGGCATATAGGCGGCCCAGATGGTGGCGCCCACCACATAGTGTACCAGGAAGCGGGCGAAGCCGGCGATCAGCGTACCGGTGAACACGCCGCTCTTCCTGCGGGCCACCAGACCGGCAAAGCCCAGCACGGTGAAGGCCAGCAGATAGTCGCCGATGATGGACTGCCAGCCGATGGCGAAGCCGCCGTCAAACACGAACTGCAGCACGCCGAAAACAAAGCCGCTCAGCAGGCCGGGCCCAAGGCCCCAGCGCACGGCGTACAGCACCAGGGGCACCATGGACAGCACAACGCTGCCGCCCCAGGGCATCTCCCACAGCTTGATAAAGCTGAGGATCTCGGCCACAGCCACCAGAACAGCGCCCTCGCACAGAGCGCGAAGCTTCATGTGATTCATTTGATGTAACCTCCTAAGAAAACATGCTCTGTCCGGGCGGCTTTCTTCGGGAGGGGCTCCTTACGGAAACACCGCATTGCAGGCGATGCAATGCGGTGAAGAGTAACCATTCACTATGACCACATTCCTACGCCGGCATTATCCGGATCAGGTTCGAGGGATCACAGCGGCGATACGCTGTATCTCAGCCGGTTTGCACCAGCACCCCTTGTATTGTACAGTTATCATAGCACACAGGTAGGTATTTGTCAAGATAGGGCGACAGGAAAATTTACCACTTTTTTACACCTGATCCAGATGGCCGGTGGCCTCCAGCGTGGTGAAGCGATCCAGGGCGATATACCCGGCGGCGAAGATCACATACAGGCCCGCCAGGGCCAGCAACGGCTTGAGCACATTGGCCCAGCCCGGCTCGCTGTATACCACCGCGCCGTCATCGGTGACTACCTGGGCGGCCAGCATCTCATGGCGCAGGGTGTACACCGTGCCGTCGGCGGCGGTGAAGCTGCGGCGCAGGGGCTTCAGCTCCTTGTACAGCGCGCCGCCCTCGTCAGTTTTGCTTTCGATGACGTTCCCTTGCAAGTCCATGGTGACGGCCACCTTGCCGGTGGACAGCACCAGCTGTTCGTCCCGGACGGTGAACACATAGCTCTTGTCCACGTCGGGCTTGAGGGTGTCCGCCTTCTCGCCCGATTCGTACACCTCGATCCTGCCGCCGCGGCCCAGATACAGCCGTCCCGCGTCATCGGCGGCCACGCCGCTGTAGGACAGGGACATAGCGCCGGTGGCCATGGCGATGATGGCGGCCACGAAGATCAGCGCCGCGGGGATGGCCAGCGCCCGCATCAGCTTACGGTATTTCGGTTCCAGTAATTTCATAGGTCTGACCTCATTCTTATATCCACATGCTTACATCCACATGGCGAACAGCCGCAGCAGTGTGCCCAGCGCCTTCTGATACCAGGGGCGGCCCTTCCAACGGGCCATGGTCACCCGCTGGCCCTGGGCCATGATGCGGGCCATGTCCTCCGCCAGAGGCTGGGACGCCTCGGTGCCGTACAGCAGCGTGCCGCACTCGAAATGGAGCTGGAAGCTGCGGTAGTCCATGTTCACCGAGCCCACGAAGGCCATCTCGCCGTCGGCCAGCACCGTTTTGCCGTGGAGCAGGCCGGGGGTAAAGGTATAGATCTCCACCCCGTGGCGCATCAGCTCACCCCAGTAGCTCTGGGCCACCAGATAGGCGAACTTGTGGTCGGGGACGCCGGGCATCAGCAGCCGGGTCTGTACGCCGCTGTCCGCCGACAGGCACAGGGAGCGCATCATGGGCTCGTCGATGGCCAGATACGGCGTGGTGACGGTCAGCGTCTCCCGTGCGCCGCAGATCAGTTGGAGAAACGCGTCCTCGGCGGTGTTGATGGGGTTGTTGTCCGGGCCGTCCACAAAGGGCTGGACGAAGCCCTTACCCTCCCCGGCGAAGCGGGGACGGTAGAAGTCGTAATCGTTGTCCAGGGTGCCGCCCATCCGCTCCCACAGGTGGATGAACTCACGGGTCAGGCCCCAGGCGCCCCGGCCCGTCAGGCGCACGCCGCAGTCCTTCCAGTAGCCGAAGCGCTCCATCAGGTTGGCGTACTCGTCCGCCAGGTTGGCGCCGCCGGTATAGGCCACCTCGCCGTCGATGCAGGCGATCTTCCGGTGGTCGCGGTAGTTGAAGTACAGCCGGTTCACATACTGGTGCACCGGGTTGAACACCATGACCTCCACGCCGATGGCCTTCAGGGCGTCGGTCTCCTCACTGCCGAAGCGCATCATGCTGCCGAAATCGTCAAAGAGGAACTTGATCTCCACGCCCTCCGCCCGCTTGCGGCGGAAGATGGTCAGCACCCGGTCGAAGAGGTCGCCCCGGGCCACGATATAGTACTCCAGGAAGATGAACCGCTCCGCCTGCTCCAGATGGGCCAGCAGGTCGTTGAGATACGCCTCGCCGGTGTCCAGATACACCGCCTCCGTGCCGTCGTACAGGGGGAAGCCGTGGCGCTCCATATAGCAGGCCAGGCGGCTCCACTCCGGCTCACGCTGCCGCAGGGCCGCCATGGCGGCACAGCTCTGGGCCGTCTGGGCGGCGCTCTCGGCGGGAAGGGGCAGCTTTTTCAGCGTCAGGCGCTTGGCGCTGCTCTCGCCGTTCCACAGCCAGTAGAGGATCAGGCCTGCCACCGGCACCGCCAGGATCAGCAATATCCAGCCAATCTTATAGCTGCTGCTGCCGGGACGGGTATAGACCCGCACGGCGCTGAACAGTGCCAGGATCTCCAGCAGGGTATAGGCCACGGCCATCCGCTGCTGCAGGAGCTTGGAAAGGCCGATGACCAGGGCGATTTGGGCCAGCAGCAGGATCGCCACCAGCGCCAGGCGCAGTCCCGCGCCGATCCGGCGTTCTGTCTTCTGTTGTACCTGGTGCTTCTTCATACGGCTCCTTTCGGTATAAGGTGGGGGGAATAACGGGGGATTGCGTTGGGGGGCGGCGGGGTGAGGGGAGCAATCCGAGCGCTGCCTGCGGCAGATACAGCGAGGTGAACGAGTGGCAGCGGTCAAAATTTCAAGCGCCCGCCGTAAGGCAGCGCAGAAATTTTGGGCACCGCAACAGGATCACCCCGCCCTACGAACCGGTCAACGATAGAATTCCGTAGGGCGGCATGACCACATGCCGCCGCGTATCATGCAGCGGGTCTTGCCCTTCCGCCTCAATTCCGGTTCTTGCGCAGGAGCTCCTGCTGGATGTCCCACAGCTTCTGGCTGAGATCCACATAATAGGTCTGGGGATTATCGAAGCGCTTGATCTCGTCCCACAGGGTGTCCACCTGCTGCTTGCAGTAGGTCTGGATGTCCTTCAGGGCGGGGGATTCGTACACCTTTTTGCCCTTCAGGAACACGGGCACCAGCAGCTCACGGGCCTGGTAATTGCAGACGTTCTTGGTCTTCCAGGTGGCGTAGGGGTCGAAGAGCATCATGGGCTCGTTCTCGTCCACCACCTCGTCATAGACGGTCATGTAGTCGGCAATGGCCTTGCCGTTTTCCTTGTTGTACAGGCGGTACACCTTCTTGAAGTGGGGGATGGTGATCTTCTCCACATTCTCGCTGCACTTGATCTTGGGGATGATCTCGCCCTGCTCGTTCTCTACGGCGGTCAGCTTGTACACGCCGCCGAACACCGGCTCACTCTTGGCGGTGATCATCCGCTCACCCACGCCGAACATGTCGATCTGGGCGCCCTGCAGGAACAGGTTCTGGATCAGCCGCTCGTCCAGGGAGTTGGACACGCTGATCTGGCACTCGGGCCAGCCGGCCTCGTCCAGCATCTTGCGGGCCTTCTGACTGAGATAGGCCATGTCACCGCTGTCCAGGCGGATGCCGCACTTGCTGATGCCCATGGGGCGCAGCACCTCGTTGAAGGCGCGGATGGCGTTGGGCACGCCGGATTTCAGCGTGTTGTAGGTGTCCACCAGCAGCGTGGCGTTGGTGGGATACGTCTCGCAGTAGGTCTTGAAGGCCTCGTACTCGGTGTCGAACATCTGCACCCAGGCGTGGGCCATGGTGCCGCCGGCGGGCACGCCGTACAGCTGGTCGGAGATGGTGCAGGCGGTACCGGCGCAGCCGCCGATGTACGCCGCACGGGCGCCGATGATGGCGGCGTCCGCGCCCTGGGCCCGGCGGGAGCCGAACTCCAGCACCGTGCGGCCGTTGGCGGCGCGGCAGATGCGGTTGGCCTTGGTGGCGATCAGGCTCTGGTGGTTGATGGTCAGCAGCGTGAAGGTCTCGATGAGCTGGGCCTCGATGGACGGGGCGCGCACCACCACCAGCGGCTCACGGGGAAACACGGGGGTACCCTCGGGAATGGCGTAGATATCGCCGGTGAAGCGGAAGTCCCGCAGATAGTCCAGAAACTCCTCGCAGAACAGATTGCGGCTGCGGAGATAGGCGATGTCCTCTTCGCTGAAATGCAGGTTTTCGATGTAGTCGATCAACTGCTCCAAACCGGCGGCGATGGCGAAGCCGCCCTGATCGGGCACCTTGCGGAAGAACACATCGAAATAGGTGATGCGGTCCTTGTATCCGTTGCGGAAGTATCCGTTGCCCATGGTCAGCTCGTAAAAGTCGCACAGCATGGTCATGTTCAGCTTTTCGGCAGTATTCATTTCCAGTAAAACCTCAAATTCTCAATAATACCCCGGTCACGGGGCGCAGAGTAATCATTTTATTATTATAACACAAATTTTACATTTCGCAACCGTTTGTCACCCGGAATTCGATTTTTGGCGGAGAGCGGGGGAGAGGCGCCGGTGATCGCCCGGCGGGGACGGGAAATGCTGCCCACCCTTTGCCGCCGGCGGGATGTGCCGCTTGCCGGGCCGCCCCGCGGAGCCCTTGCGCAAACGAAAAAGGCGGCGTATCACGCCGCCTTTTTCATATGATACGAGCCGATCTGTAAGCCGGGTTCTGTCTTGACAGTCATCTATCTAGGCGCACCGTTGCCGGTACGCTCAAGCCACCCCGGGGACGGCCGGGCCAGCCGAATGTCCCCATACCGGTGTTGCTCCGGATAGAGTTTACAGCGACGGACGCTTCCACGCCGTCGGGTGAGCTCTTACCTTCACCTTTCCACCCTTACCTCGTCGATGCAAGCTCCATATCCTTTCTTCCGCCGCAAGCGGCAGAAGAAACTCATTTCGCTGCATCTCCTCTCCCCACAAAAACTACGTTTTTGCGGGGGCCCCATTTTAAGGAGCTACAAGGCGGTATATCTCTGTTGCACTTTTCCTGAAGTCGCCTTCGGCGGGCGTTACCCGTTATCCTTGCCCTGTGGAGCCCGGACTTTCCTCATCGGCAGGCTTTCGCCTTGCCGCCGCGACTGTCTGATCCACTCGCAGCTCTCATTTTACCCAACCTTGCGGCAAAAGTCAACGAAAAATCCCCACTTTACCCGCCTGTTCACAACTTTGACCTTTACACCCTGGGAAAATCCGGGTATAATAATATGTTGAATTGTGCAAAAGGAGCAGGTACATGAAGGTCAATCAGATCAAAGCGGGCGCGCTGCTGTCCTATGTCTCCATGGGACTGAGCACCATCATCTCGCTTGTCTATACGCCCATTATGCTGCAGCGGCTGGGCGAAAGTGAATTCGGCGTCTATCAGGCGGTGCTGCCTATCATCTCCTATCTGAATCTTCTCAGCTTCGGCCTGGGCAGCGCCTATGTGCGGTACTACTCCCGCTTCCGGGCTGCCGGGGACAAGAAGGGCTGCGCCAAGCTCAACGGCATGTTCCTGACCACCTATCTTTTCCTGGGCGCGCTGGTGCTGGTCATCGGCTTCGGCCTGTCCTACTGCGACGTGATCTTCGGCAAAAAGCTGACCCCCGACGAGATCGCCCTGGCGGAGAAGCTGCTGCGGATCATGACCGTCAATGCCGCGCTGACCTTCCCCATCAGCGTGTTTGAATCCCATGTGACCATCAACGAGCGCTACCTCTTCCAGAAGGTGGTCACCATGGGCAAGCAGGTGCTGAACCCCCTGATCATGATCCCCCTGCTGATCATCGGCTACCGCAGCGTGACGCTGACCGTCGTCTCCCTGATCTTCACCATCCTCAGCGGTATCCTCAACATCAGCTACTGCCTGCGGAAGCTGCGGATGCCCTTCGCCTTCCGCGGCTACGATTTCCGCCTGCTGCGGGAGATGTTTGGCTTTACCTTATATGTATTTCTGGGCATCGTGGTGGACAACTTCAACTGGTCCATCGACCGCATGCTGCTGACGTGGCTCCACGGCACCACCGCCGTGACGGTGTACGTCATCGCCGCCCAGCTCAACACCTTCTATCTGGCCTTCGGCAACGCCATCTCCAACGTGATGACGCCCCGCGTCCACCGTCTGGTGGCGGAAAACGCCCCCATGCGCCGTCTGGACGCCCTGTTCACCAAGGTGGGCCGCCTGCAGTTCATCCTGCTGGCGGGTATCTTCCTGGGCTTCGTGGCGGTGGGCCAGTCCTTCGTGGTGCTGTGGGGCGGCGGCGAGATGTTCCGCATCGACTACTGGACCACGCTGCTGCTGTTCTTCTCCTGCCTGTGGACCAATATCCAGACGGTGGGCATCGAGATCCAGCGGGCCAAGAACATGCACAAGTTCCGCTCCCTGACCTATCTGGGGGTGGCCCTGGGCAACACCCTGATCTCCATCCCCCTCAGCATGAAGTGGGAGGGACTGGGCGCCGCCATCGGCACCGCCATCGCCACGCTGATCGGCAACGTGATCCTGATGAACTGGTACTACTACCGCCGCATCGGCCTGAATATCCCCGCCTTCTGGCGGCACATTTTCCACCTGATGCCCTCCATGCTGCTGCCCGCCGCGGCGGCGGTGCTGCTGGCCATCTTCACCCACCCCACCAGCTACTGGGGCCTGATCCCGCCGGGCTGCGCCTTTGTGGCGGTATACGCCCTGTCGGTGTGGCTGTTCGGCCTGAACCGCTACGAGCGGAGCCTGGTCACCGGCCCCCTGCGGAAGCTGACACGACGCAAGAGAGGAGGCGGCCGCCATGCCGCGTAAATCGGGACGCAATACCAAGGGCCGCATCGTCTCCGCGGCCTGGAAGCTCTTCTATGAGCAGGGCTACGACAACACCACCGTGGAGGATATCATCTTCGAGTCCGAAACCTCAAAGGGCAGCTTCTACCACTATTTCGAGGGCAAGGACGCCCTGCTGGGCTCCCTGTCCATGATCTTCGACGAAAAGTACGAGGCGCTGCGGCAGGAGATGGATCCCAACATGCACGCCGTGGACAAGCTGCTGTACATGAATCATGAGCTGTTCACCATGATCGACAACACCGTGTCGGTGGAGCTGCTGGCCCGCCTGTTCTCCACCCAGCTCACCACCAAGGGCGAGAAGCACCTGCTGAACCGCGACCGCATGTACTTCAAGCTGCTGCACCAGGTGGTGCGCCAGGGGATGGAGCGCCGTGAGCTGCGGACGGACATGACCGCCAACGAGATCATCAACGACTACGCCATGTTCGAGCGGGCGCTGATGTACGACTGGTGCCTGGCCGACGGCGGCTACGCCCTGGCCCGCAACGCCGACCGGCTGATGCCCATGTTTCTGGCCAACTACCGGGGCGAAAAATAAAAAATTTATTTTTCGTCTCTGCGCAGATTCACAAATCGTCTATTGATTTTTATTTGATTTTATCGGACTTTATCTCATTTTTAGCAGAACCAGTTATAGAACGAGTTCTATAACTGGTTCTGTATTTACGTCTAGTAAAGAGTATGGTATAGTAGCCTGCGTTAGACGAAAGAGAGGTTCCTTAGTATGACAACTGCGCAAATCTGTATCATCATCGCCATCGCGGTGTACCTCATCGCCATGGTGTTCGTAGGCGTGGCCTACTCCCGTGCCAGCAAGGGCGGCGCGGACAACTTCTATCTGGGCGGCCGCCAGCTCGGCCCCGTGGTCACCGCCATGAGCGCCGAGGCCAGCGACATGAGCTCCTGGCTGCTGATGGGCCTGCCCGGCGTGGCCTACTTCACCGGTATCGCCGACGCGGCCTGGACGGCCATCGGCCTGGCCTTGGGCACCTACCTGAACTTCCTGCTGGTGGCCAAGCGCCTGCGCATCTACTCCGCCGAGATCAACGCCATCACCGTGCCGGAGTTCTTCTCCAAGCGCTTCAAGGACGAGAAGAAGGTGCTGCTGGGCATTTCCGCCCTGATCATCCTGATCTTCTTCATCCCCTATACCGCCTCCGGCTTTGCCGCCATCGGCAAGCTGTTCAACAGCCTGTTCGGCTTCGACTACATGGTCTCCATGCTGATCGGCGCGGCGGTGGTCATCCTCTATACCATTATGGGCGGTTTCCTGGCCGTGTCCACCACCGACCTGATCCAGAGCATCGTCATGACCATCGCGCTGGTGGTGGTGCTGGGCTTCGGCATCGAGGTGGCAGGCGGCTGGAGTGCCGTCACTGACAACGCCCGCTCCATCCCCGGCTACCTGAGCCTGGTGCAGATGACCGACATCTCCACCGGCGAGGTGCAGGATTACGGCTTCATCAAGTCCCTGTCCATGCTGGCCTGGGGCCTGGGCTACTTCGGCATGCCCCACATCCTGCTGCGCTTCATGGGCATCAGCGACGCCAATAAGCTGAAGATCTCCCGCCGCATCGGCAGCATCTGGGTGGTCATCTCCATGACCGTGGCCGTTACCATCGGCATCGTGGGTCTGGCCATGTCCCGGGTGGGCGAGATCGAGACCTTCGGCTCCTCCAGCGCTGCCGAGGCCGTCATCGTCAAGATCGCCGATCTGCTGAGCACCCACGGCGTGCTGGCCGCGCTGGCCGCCGGTCTCATCATCGCCGGTATCCTGGCCTCCACCATGTCCACGGCGGACAGCCAGCTGCTGGCCGCGTCCTCCAGCGTGTCCGAGGATCTGTTGAAGCGGGTGCTGGGCGTGAAGATGTCCGCCAAGACCACCATGTGGGTGACCCGCATCACTGTCATCGTCATCTCCGTCATCGCCGTGTTCTTGGCCCGCGACCCCAACAGCTCCGTGTTCACCATCGTGTCCTTCGCCTGGGCCGGCTTCGGCGCCACCTTCGCGCCTGCCATGCTGACGGCGCTGTTCTGGAAGCGCACCACCAAGTGGGGCGTCCTGGCCGGTATGATCTCCGGCGGCGCCATGGTGTTTATCTGGAAGTATCTGGTAAAGCCCATGGGCGGCGCGTGGGGCATCTACGAGCTGCTGCCCGCCTTCATCGTGGCGCTGGTGTTCATCGTGGTGGTCTCCCTGCTGACTAAGGCGCCCGACGCCGACACCGTGGCCACCTTCGACAAGGTCAAGGCCGACTGCAAGAAGTAAGTAAAACATATCAAAAAGAGCCGCCAGGTTGGCGGCTCTTTTTCTTGACAAATCGCGGCAGTTCCGCCACAATAGAAGCACCAATATCACACAGGAGGAACTTGCCATGCGCAGAAAAGAATGTGAACGGGACGAAGCCTTCGCCTGGGAGGTGCTGAAAAACTCCGTCTACTCCACCCTATCCATGGTGCGCCCGGACGGCACGCCCTATGCCACGCCGCTGAACATCGTGGGCGACGAGGTGTACAAGACCCTGTACTTCCACTGTGCCGGCGCCGGTGAGCGCTGGGAGCTCCTGAAGGACGGCGCGCCGGTGTGCGTCACGGCGGTGTCCACCGCCACGCTGATCCCCAACGGCTTCACCACCGCCTACCGCAGCGCCATGTTCCAGGGCCGCGCCGAAGTGGTGACCGATGACGGCGAGAAGATGAAGGCTATGCTGCTGTTGTGCACCGCCTTTGATCCCAAGGCTATGGGCCGGTTCGAGCAGGCCATGGCCCACTGTCCCGCCAAGGTCATCAGGATCGTACCGGAGGCCATCACCGGCAAGGAGCACGAGATGCACCAGCAGATGCCCGCAGCCCACGGATGCAAAAGCAAATAATGCAGGCTTTATCGGCACATTAACCGCCTTTTTCGGTACATAAACGGCCGTTATCGGTACACATTTTCCGGCAGGAACCTCCCTGCCGGAGAATGTGTACTTTTTCTTGCGATTTTTTAACGGCTCTGTTATACTACGGATAGCTTCCCAGGTAAGGAGAAACTACTATGGCGGAAATGATTATGGCCTTTACGCCCCTTGTGTTTCTGATCGTCTACGCCCTCAAGACCCGGAAGATGGCGGAATCCATGATCCTGGCCACGCTGCTGGCCATGGTGCTGCTGCATCGGCAGCATTTTCTCACCGGCACCATCGACGCCATGTATGCCACGCTGGCCAACGCCTCCTACCAGTTCGCCCTGTGCGTCATCATCGGCTTCGGCGGCATGATCACGCTGCTGCAGGCCTCCGGCGCGCTGATGGGCTTCCGCGACCTGCTGGCAAGGGTGGCCTCCACGCCGCAGCGGACGCTGCTGCTGGCATGGATTTTGTCGGTGGTCATGTTCGTGGACGAATATCTCAACGCCCTGACGGTCACCATCTCCATGCGGGGCATCTGCGACAAGAACCGCATCCCCCGTGAGCATCTGGCGGTGCAGGCCAACATTATGGCCTGCTGTCTGTGCGTCACCGTCCCCTTCACCAGCTGGACGGCCTTCAGTGTGGGACTGATCTCCGATTTTGACCTGGGCTTCAACGACTATCTGCAGGCCATCCCCTTTATGTTCTATCCGCTGGCTATGATGCTGCTGAGCCTGCTGCTGGCGCTGGGCGTATTCCCCAAGGTGGGCGGCCTGAAGCAGGCCTATCAGCGGGTACAATCCGGCGGCGCACCCTTCGAGCAGAACGCCTCCGCCGAGAAGCTGGTGGACATCGCCGATGTGGACGAGAGCAATGTGTCCTCCGCATGGAACGCCATCATCCCGCTGGCGGCGCTGGTGGGCGGTACCGTCCTCTTTGACAACGATCTGCTTCACGGCATCATTATCGCCCTGATCGTGCAGTTTCTGCTGTATGTGATCTCCAAGCGTATGACGGTGGGCGAGTACTTTGACCATTTCTTTGCCGGGGCCAAGGGCATGACCTCCATCGCCATCGTGGTGGGCTTCGGGTTGATGCTCAGTGACGCCAACCGGGAATTGGGACTGTTTGACATCCTGATCAACGGCATCGGCGGCACGGTGCCCGCCTGGGTGATCCCGCCGCTGGCCTTTCTCCTGGTGGCGCTGACGGTGTTCGCCGTGGGCGGCTGCTGGGCGGTGATGACCATTGCCGTGCCGGTGTTCCTCCCCATGGGCGCGGCGGCCGGGGTCTCCGCGCCGCTGATGATCGCCGCCGTCATGAGCGGTATCACCCTGGGGTACAGTCTGTGCTTCTATGCCGACGCCGTGCTGATGACCACTGCGGGCTCCGGCGTGTCCAACCTCACCACCATCAAGGCCACGACGCCCTACGCCATCGGCGTGGCGGCGGTGAGCGCCGTCGGCTTCCTGCTGTGCGGGCTGGTGTGAGGGCCGCGCTGATCCCGCAGGGCGGCACGCCCGCAGTTCGCCGCAGGATATGAAACACCTCCCGCAGGGGAGGTGTTTTGTCATATTTGTGAAATACAGGGGGGAAATTCGGCAGTGTTTTGTCAGCACTGACACTTTACATTAGCGTGGTAAAGTGGTAGAGTATTACCATACTAAAACAAAAGAAAGACGCCACGAAATGAGGCGCCAACGAAAAGGAGAAAAGTAACATGAAAAAGTTTTTGGCAATGATGCTGGCGCTGGTGATGGCGCTGAGCCTGGTGGCCTGCGGTAATCAGGCTGCCCCCGATGCAGACACTGACGATAACAGCGACGCCCCCGCTGAGGTGACCTACGCCGTGGAAGCCGGCTCCGCCGGTGAGGAAGTGGCCAACGAGAAGGGCTGGAAGATCAACTCCGTCGGCTCTCAGGCTGACGCGCTGATGGAAGTGGACGCCGGTACCTCCGACGCCGCCATCATCGACCTGCTGATGGCCGGCGCCATGGTGGGCGAGGGCACCAGCTATCCCGACCTGAAGGTCACCGATCAGAAGTTGACCTCTGAGCTGTACGGCGCCGGCTGCCGCAAGGGCAGCGACCTTGCCTCCTACATCAACAGCGTGATGTCCGCCGCCTATGCCGACGGCAGCATGCTGGAGCTGGCCAAGACCTACGGCGTGCAGGAGGCGCTGCTGGAGCAGCCTGCTGCTGAGTTCGTTGCTTCCGAGTCCGACAGCGATGTGGCTTACATCCAGGAAAAGGGCAAGCTGGTGGTCGGTATCACCGAGTTCGCCCCCATGGATTACAAGGATGCCAACGACGAGTGGATCGGCTTTGACGCCGACATGGCCAAGCTGGTGGCCGAGAAGCTGGGCGTCGAGATCGAGTTCGTGGTCATCGACTGGGACATGAAGGTCAACGAGCTGGACAGCAAGAACATCGACGTGGTGTGGAACGGCATGACCCTGACCGAGGGCGTGCAGGCCGCCATGGAGTGCACCAACGCCTATTGCGAGAACGCACAGGTGGTCATCACCAAGTGAGTTGCCAGACGGCAAAAAGTATGCTATGATAGTTTCCCATGGCAGAGGGCGTGACGCGTCCTCTGCCTTTGGGCGGCTTAGTACCATCGATTGACAAGGGCAAACACGCCTGCCAGCGTGCCTTTCCGGCGCTTTTTGCCCTTTTCGCCTTGGTGGGCGCCAGCCCACCTGCGTCTCAAAAACCAAAAATCACTCGAAAATACATCGCTGGAAGGTGCCTTGCAGTTTTGCCGGAGCAGAAATGTGTCCAGACAAGAAAAGACCCGCAGAGAATACTTGCCGTATTGTCAAGGGGCTAACGCAGTATGAGCGTATTTCTGCCCGCCAAAACCGTGCCTGCCCTTGTTAATCGATGGTATTTCTGTTACTTTTTCCATAGACCCCACTGATACATAAAAGGAGTTTTGCCATGTTTGCGACCGTCACCCTCTCGCTGCTTCAGGGTATGGGCGAGCTTTTGAAGATCTTTTTCCTGACGCTGCTGTTTTCCCTTCCGCTGGGATTGCTCATTGCCTTTGCCCTGCGCAGCCGGTGCAAGCCGGTGAGCTGGCTGTTCAACGTGATCGTGTGGATCATCCGCGGCACGCCGCTGATGCTGCAGCTGATCATCATCTTCTACGGCCCCGGCAAGTGGTTCGACAACAACATCTGGGGCAATTTCTCCGACGGCCGCATGGCGGCCTGCGTGGTGGCCTTCGTCATCAACTACGCCTGCTATTTCGCCGTGATCTACAAGGGCGGCATCGAGGGTGTGCCGGTGGGCCAGCGGGAGGCCGGCCAAGTGCTGGGTATGACCAAGAGCCAGATCTTCTTCCGGGTGACGCTGCTGCAGATGGTGAAGCGCATCGTGCCCCCCATGTCCAACGAGATCATCACGCTGGTGAAGGACACGTCCCTGGCCCGGATCATCGCCGTGACGGAGCTGATCAAGGCCGGTGAGTCCTATATGAAGTCCGCCGGTATCATCTGGCCCCTGTTCTATACGGCAGTGTTCTATCTGGCCTTTGTGGGCGTTCTGACCATTCTGTTCAACTTTGTGGAGCGCAAGCTTAGCTACTTCAGATAAGGAGGGATTACCATGGCGATCTTAGACGTACAGCACATTGAAAAGCACTTTGGCGATACCTCCGTGCTGAAGGACATCAGCTTCTCCCTGGAGGAGGGGCAGGCCCTCAGCATCATCGGTTCCTCCGGCAGCGGCAAGACCACGCTGCTGCGGTGCCTGAACTTCCTGGAGGCGCCGGATCAGGGCGTGATCTCCGTGCGGGGCAAGATACTGTTTGACGCCGCCGACCCCGCCACCCGCCGTGAGGCGGACATTCGCAAGAAGCGGCTACACTTCGGTCTGGTGTTCCAGAGCTTCAACCTGTTCCCCCAGTATACGGCGCTGGAAAACGTGGTGCTGGCCCGGAAGCTGATGGCGAAAACGGAAAAGACCGGCGAGAGCGAGACCGCCATTCTGGCCGAGGGCAAGGCGCTGCTGGAGAAGATGGGCCTGGCCGACCGGATGGAGAACTATCCCCACCAGCTCTCCGGCGGACAGCAGCAGCGGGTGGCCATCGCCCGGGCGCTGGCCATGAAGCCGGACATCCTGTGCTTTGACGAGCCCACCTCCGCCCTTGACCCGGAGCTGACCGGCGAGGTGCTGAAGGTCATCCGGGGCCTCGCCCAGCAGCACACCACCATGATCATCGTGACCCATGAGATGGCCTTCGCCCGCGATGTGGCGGATCAGGTGATCTTCATGGACGGCGGCGTCATCGTGGAGCAGGGCCCGGCCCGCGAGGTCATCGACAACCCCCAGCAGGAGCGCACCCGCCACTTCCTGGCCCGGTATTCGGAACAATGATTTTCCTGAAAAGGACTGCAAAACGGCTGTTTTGCAGTCCTTTTTTGCGGGCAGAGGACGATGAAAAATGCGGTTGCGGGCGGCGGGGGAGTGTGCTATACTGGGGCCATCCAAATAAAAACAAGGAGTGAGCTTCCTATGCGCCAGTATGTTGTGGACGCCTTTACCGACCATGTATTCGCGGGCAATCCCGCCGCCGTGTGCGTGATGGACAAGTGGCTGGACGAGGCCACCATGATGGCCATCACCCGCGAGAACAACCTGTCCGAGACGGCCTTCGCCGTGAAGGAGGGGGAGAAGTACCACCTGCGGTGGTTTACCCCCGGCGGCGAGATCGACTTGTGCGGCCACGCCACGCTGGGCACCGCCTGCGCCATCATGACCTATGTGGCGCCGGAGCTGACGGAGATCACCTTTACCACCCTGTCGGGCGACCTGACGGTGGTGCGGAAGGGGGATCTGTATGAGATGGACTTTCCCGCCTATGAGCTGAAAAGCGTGCCAGTGACCCAGGCCATGGCCGACGCCATGAACGGCGCCATGCCCAAGGCCGCCTATATGGGCCGCGATCTGCTGTGCGTATTTGACAACGAGGCGACGGTGCGGAGCATGGCGGTGGATCAGGAGAAGGTGCGGGCGCTGGACGGCCTGCTGCTGCACGCCACCGCGCCCGGCAGCGGCGAGAACGACTGCGTGTCCCGCAGCTTTGCCCCCAAGTGCAATGTGGCGGAGGATCCCGTGTGCGGCTCCGGCCACTGCCACATCGTGCCCTATTGGGTCAAGACCCTGGGCAAGGATACGCTGGTGGCCTATCAGGCCAGTCCCCGGGGCGGCACCCTGTACTGCACCCAGGTGGGGGAGCGCATCAAAATGAGCGGCAAGGCCGCTATCTACTCTGTGGCGGACATCAACATCGGATAACGGGAAACGAAAAGGACCGGCCTGCGGCTTGTGCCGCAGGCCGGTCCTTTTTGCGGGGGAGAGGATGAGAAAGTGATGGAAGAGAGGGTTGGTTTGTGTTACAAGATGGTGCACCACAGGCACAGGCTGGCGACCGGCATTGTCCGCATCGGCACGGTGTCCAGCGTATCGGCCCACTGGCTGCCCCAGGTGATCCTCGCCTTCTGGGAGAAGCATCCCAACGTGCAGATCGTGCTGCATCAGGGGGATTATTCCAGTATTCAGGAGTGGATACGCAACGGCGCGGTGGACTTCGGCTTTGTGAATCCCCAGGCGGTGAAGGGACTGGAGATGATGGTGGTCAAGTCCGGTGCGTTCCGTGCGGTGGTGCCTGCCGCTCATCCGCTGGCGGCGAAAACGGCGGTGACGCTGGAGGAACTGGCGGGGGAGCCGTTTCTGCTGGTGGAGAGCGGTGCCTACGGCGAGGTGGAGGAAGCCTTTGCCGCGGCGGGTATCACGCCGAACATCCGGCTGCGGGTGCATGATGACTATTCCCTTCTGTCCATGGTGGAGCAGGGAATGGGTGTTTCTGTCCTGACAGAACTGGTGCTGCACAAAACCAACTATGATGTGGTGTCACTTCCTATCCAGCCGCCCATCATCCGCACGCTGGCCGTGGTCACCAAGGATCGCCGCACCCTGCCGCTGGCGGCCAGGGTGTTCATCGACGAGCTGATGGCCCAGCGGGAGACGCTGCTGTGAGAAGGGCGCGTATCTGCTCTCTGCGCGGCGCTGTCTGTGGGCCGGAAGCGGTCATAAAAGAAAAAGCCCCAATCTGCAAACGCAGATCGGGGCTTTGCTTCTGAAACGGACGGCGGTGCGGGATCAACAAGGGCAGACAAAGCTGCCCTTGCTGATCAAAGATGGTGATATCGCTCAGATCTGCAGCGCGGCCTCCAGGGCGTCGCCGGTGGCCAGAACGGCGTTGCCGGGGGCCTTGGCGGCCTCGCCGATCACCAGCACCTGGCCGGCCACCTTCTCGGCGGTGTCCTTCAGGGCGGTGTTGGAGCGGGAGCCCATGGCCAGCACGATGTTGTCATAGCCCCGCAGGGAACCGGTGGAGCCGTCCGCCAGGGCGTAGTCCACGCCGTCGGTGTAGAACTGGGTCACCTTGGCACCGGGACGCAGCAGGACGTGGTTCTCCTTGAAATTCTCGAACATGTAGCGGCGGTTCTCCGGGGTCACGTCGGCGGCGATGACGTCCTTCATCTCGATGACTGCCACCTGATGGCCCCGCTCGGCCAGATACTCGGCGGCCTCGCAGCCCACCATGCCGCCGCCTACCACCAGAACGCACTTGCCCATCTGGGCCTTGCCGTCCAGCATGTCCTGGGCGGTCACATAGCCGCAGTCGGAGAGACCGGGGATGGGCAGGATCAGGGGCGTGGAGCCGGTGGCCAGAATGATGGCGTCGGGGGCGAGGGAGCGCAGCAGCATCTCCTCGGCCTCCACGCCGCAGCGCAGATCGACGCCTGCCTGCTGGCACTTGACGATCATGGAGCGGATGGCCTCGGTCAGCTGGCCCTTGCCGGTGGGATAGGCGGCGATGCGGAAGTTGCCGCCCAGCTCGCTGGCCTTCTCCACCAGCGTCACCTGATGGCCGCGGACGGCGCAGGCCCACGCGGCGTACAGGCCGCCGGGGCCGCCGCCCACCACGGTGACGCGCTTCTTCTCCGGAGCGGGGGACAGCTCGCACTCACGGCCCACGCAGGGGTTCACCGCGCAGGTGATGGGCTTACCGGCGAACATGTTGGGCACACAGCCCAGCAGACAGCCGATGCAGGGAGAGAGCGTCTCCAGCTGGCCGTTCCGGGCCTTGGCGGGCAGCTCCGGGTCAGCGATGCTCTGGCGGCCGAAGGCGATCAGGTCGGCCCGGCCCTGCTTCACCAGCAGCTCGGCGTACTGGGGCTCGGTAAACCGGCCCACGGCGATCACGGGAACGGATACCGCCCGCTTGATCTCCGTCACCAGATCGGCGTTGAAGCCGCCGTGGGTGACGCCGGGTGCCCACATGAACTCGTCATGCAGGTGGACGGCGCGGGTCACATGCAGGGCGTCCACGCCGCACTCCTGCTCCAGATAGGCCGCCACCGCCGCCGCGTCCTGTACGCTCTGGCCGCCCTCCACCTCGTCGCAGGCGTTGATGCGGCACAGGATGGGCAGGTTGCCGCCGGTCTTGCGGCGAATGTTCTCGATGATGAGCCGGGGCAGGCGCATGCGGTTTTCAAAGCAGCCGCCGAACTCGTCGGTGCGGTTGTTGGTGCGCTGGGAGATGAAGGTGCTGACCAGATACCCGTGGGCGCAGTGTACCTCCACCATGTCGATACCGGCCTGCTGGGCCCGGCGTGCCGCGTCGCCGTAGCACTCGATGATGCGGTAGACCTCCTCATTGGACACCGCCTCCGGGATCTCCCGGCCCGCCGAGGCGGGCATGGCGCTGGCGGCCTTCAGGGGATAGCCCGTCAGGGCGGAGTTCCCCTCGGGGCCCGCGTGCTGCAGCTGGATGGACACCTTGGCGCCGTAGGCGTGGCAGGCGTCCGCCACACGGCGGAAGCTCTCCACCGTGTCGTCAGAGAACAGACAGGGCTTCCGGGGGCCGCCCTTGGCCTCCCGGTACACCACCGTGGACTCGATGGTGATCAGGCCGAAGCCGCCCTTGGCCCGGGCCTGATAGTAGGACAGGGAACGGTCGCTGAGGGTGCCGTCGGTGTTGGCAAGGTTGTTGCCCATGGGGGGCACCACAAAGCGGTTGGGAACCGTCACCGTGCCGATCTGCACGGGAGAAAACATGGTCGGGAATTTCATCATCGCACCTCACTTCCTCAAAATCGCGTCAGGAGAAGAACTTCTCCAGCACTTCCTGGGCGGGCATATCCTTGCCGGTGAACAGCTTGAAGGCCGCCACGCCCTGCCACAGCAGCATGCCGATGCCGCCCACGGCGGCCTTGCAGTCCGCCGCCTTGGCCTCCTGGATCATGCGGGTCTCGCGGGGGTTGTATACCGTGTCCGCCACCACCAGATCGGCGCGGAACAGGGAGGGGTCAATGAGGGTCTCGCCGTCCAGGGGCTTCATGCCCACCTTGGTGGCGTTTACCAGAATGTCGCAGCCCTTCACCGCCTCGGCCAGCGCGGCGCTGTTCTCCAGCGGCGTAATGGATGCCTTGCAGCCGGGGACGGCCTGGGCCAGCTTTTCCACGGTGTGCTGGCCGTTGGCGTAAAACTCGTCGTCACGGTTGAAGATGGCGATCTCCGCCGCGCCGTCCAGCGCCGCCTGCACGCAGATGGCGGTGGCCGCGCCGCCCGCGCCCAGCACCACCAGACGCTGGCCCTTCACCTCGATGCCGTGCTCGTGGAGGTTGCGGACGAAGCCCACGCCGTCGGTGTTGTGGCCGGTCAGCTTGCCGTCTTCGCTGACGGTGACGGTGTTGCACGCGCCGATGAGCCGTGCGGCGGGGGACAGCTCATCCAGATAGGCCGCCACGGCGGTCTTGCAGGGCATGGTGATGTTGAAGCCGCCCACGCCCAGGGTCTTGAGGGCCTGTACGCCCGCCTCGGTCTGCTCCAGAGGAATGTTGAAGGCCAGATACGCGGCGTCGAGGCCGGTGCGCTGGAAGCTGTAGTTGTACATAGCGGGGGAGCCGGAGTGTCCCACCGGGGAGCCGATCAGGCAAAAGAGCTTGGTATGTCCGGAAATTCTGCTTTCCATGATATGATCCTCCTATATATCGTCGATATTGTTTACTGTTCCAGCACCTCGGGCCATGCCTGGGCCAGCACGGCGCGGGTGGCGTCGAAGTTGGCCTTGGCCGCGGCGGCCACGCCGGCGGCGAGAATTTCGTCGCTGATGACCTCCACGCCCATGACGGCGGGCTGGATGCCCTTGTCCCGCAGCATCTTCACGAAGCCTGCAGTGTCGCCGTAGCCGGTGCCGGGCAGCATGCGGTCATGCATGGACTCGTCCCGGAGGATGCTCTTGGCGTAGGGATGGGCCTGCACGTCGTTGATCTGCACGGCCACGATCTTCTCAGCGGGGATGTCTGCCAGCAGCGCCTGGTCATAGGGCTGACCGGCACGCACCCAGTGCCAGGAGTCCAGAATCAGCTTGGCGTTGTCGCAGCCGGAGGCCTTCACCACGGCCCACGCCTTCTTGATGTCGGGCAGGCCGCTGTAGGGCATAGGTTCCACGCCGATGGTGTACTTCCCGGCCCGGTGGCACAGCTCGCGCAGCTTCTGGGCGGTGTGCTCCACGGAGTAGTTCTCCATCAACCCGCAGTTGATGTGGTTCACGCCGAACAGCTGGCACATATGGAAGCACATCTGCTCCTTGTACTTCTGCTCATAGGAGCGGTGGTTCTCCGCCCACTGGACGATGTACTCCACCTCGGTGACCTTCATGCCGTACTTGTCCAGAATGGCCAGGATGTCGGCGTCGAACAGGCCCTCGTTCAGGGCGTCCACATAGGTCTCCGCCCGCAGGCCGATGCCCTCAAAGCCCGCCTCCTTGGCGGCGGATACGCGCTCCTCGAAGGGGCACTGGTCGCCCAGGGTCCAGGAGCTGATGGTGATGGGATACTTCTGAGACATGGTAGGTTCCTCCTCAAATGACATTATTTTGTATGATGTGTTAGGTTTCGTTGACCTGCCGCAGTACCGCACGGCAGACCTCTTCAATGGTCAGATCCGAGGTAGCGACGGTCACGTCGGCAGCCGCCTCGTAGGCGCCGCGTCGCTGGGCCATCAGGGCGGCGATGTCCGCCACATTTTTTTTGCCCTGCAGCAGGGGCCGCTCGTCGCTGTCTTTGACACGATCCAGAATGACCTCTGGCCGGGCTGTCAGCAGCACCACCGTGCCGCAGCGGCGCATGGCGGCCACGTTTTCCTGCCGCATGGCCACCCCGCCGCCGCAGGAGACCAGACAGGTGCTTTCGGCGGCCAGCCCCTCCAGCAGCGCCGTTTCGCACTGGCGGAAGTGGCCCTCGCCCTTTTGGGCGAAGATCTCCGGGATGGTCATGCCCTCGTTCCGGGCGATCTGCTGATCCATCTCGATGACCGGAAGCTTCAGCATACGGCCCAGAGCGGCGGAGACGGAGGTCTTGCCTACGCCCATGAAGCCGATAAAGAACAGTGTTTTCATGTTACTGCACCTGCGCGGCGCGCTCCCGCTTCTGGCAGATGTTCAGGTACACCGCCAGCAGGATGCCCACCAGCGTCACCGCCATGTTGAACAGCACCACCAGCCGGGGGCCGTTGGCGCCGCCTACACGGGTCAGCACACCGGCCACGCTGATGACGATGTAGTTGGCCACGCTGGAGGAGATCATCACGATGGAGGTGATGACGCCCCGGTTCTTGGGGAACATCTCGTTGGCCACCGCCGTCACCAGCTGCAGCACGCCGCCCGCCGCGAAGAAGCCCAGCAGGAAGCCACCTGCCAGACACATGACCGGCTTCTGGATGAAGTAGATGGCGGCCAGCGTCGCCAGCGCCACACTGGGATAGATCACCAGGATCTTGGCGGGCTCCACATTCCGCTTCAGCAGCGCCGCGCTGACGAACAGCGCCACCACGATGCCCACAGAGTAGAAGGACTGGATCTTGCTGGGGTCGGCCAGACCGTACAGCGTGCCCAGCTCCTGATTGCAGTTCATCCACAGCATGAAGGTGGTGGAGGTGGTGAAGCCCAGACACACCAGCACGATGGCCGCGGGGGTGAAGTGCATCTTCTCCTTCTTCTGTCCCTTGACCTTCACCACCTTTTCAAAGGGCGGGAAGGGCAGGAACGCCAGCAGGATGCCGTCAGCGATGATGATGACCGCCGTGGCGATAAAGATGGTGCGGAAGGGCAGGGCGTGGGCCGCCACAAAGCCGATGGCGAAGGGCAGCAGGAACTGTGCGATGGAGATGGACAGCTTGGTGAAGATGTTGGCGATGGTGCCCTTCTCCTTGAAGATCTCCATGCAGGAGGGGGTGATGCTGGTATCCAGGAAGGAGTTTGCCATACCGCTGACCACCGCCAGCGCGTAGCCCACATACAGGTTGGGGGCAAAGGTGATGCCCAGCAGGAAGATGGCGTACAGTCCGCAGCCGATCAGGGCGGAGAGCCGCCGTCCCAGCCGGTCGCTGAGAGGCCCGGCCACGGGGAAGGCCACGAGACGGCCCAGTCCGATGGCGGCGATGACCGCCACCACGCCGGAGACGTCGTAACTGCCGTCGGCCAGTGCTGCCGCGCCCCACAGGGCGGCGAAGTTCTGCTTGTACTGTCCCATAATGGTGGCTGCCACGCCCAGAACGAAATAGGTGATGTACAGGGCCAGCGCCGTGGGATAGTATTTGCGGGATTCCACAGTCTGGTTCATGATGATGTTCCTTTCTATTCTCGTTATTTTCAGTTGTCAGGTGTACAGAAGCTCTTTGATCTCCTCAATGGGCATTTCCAGTCCGCTGTACAGCCGGAAGGCCTCGGTCCCCTGGCACAGCAGCATGCCCAGTCCGTCGCAGGTTTTGCATCCGGCGGCGCGGGCGTCCTGCAGCAGCTTCGTCTCCGGCGGGGCGTACACCACGTCCGTCACCACCAGCTCGGGGCGGAAGCAGCTCTGGTCGGTGATGACGCTGCGCTCCACATCCGGGGCCATACCCACTCGCGTGGCGTTGGAGAGGATGTCGCAGCGGCGGATGGTCTTGTAAAGATCCCGCCCGTCGTCCAGATCGTGGAGGGAGAGGGAGCACTCCGGCGCGGCCTTACGGATGTTTTCCAGCGTCTGCTCCACACGGGGCCAGAACTCGTCCCTCCGGTTGAATACCGCAATCTCCGCCGCGCCCTCCAGCGCCGCCTGACCGGCGATGGCCGAGGCGGCTCCGCCGCCGCCCAGCAGCACGATACGCCTGCCCTTCACCTCTACGCCGCCGCGGCGGAGGTTCTGGGTGTAGCCCATACCGTCGGTGTTGCAGCCGGTCAGCACGCCGCCGTCGTTGACGATGACGTTCACCGCGCCGATGGCCTGCGCCTCCGGGGACAGCTTGTCCAGATACGGGATCACCGCGCTCTTGCAGGGCATGGTCACGTTGGCACCCCGCATATTCAGCGTGCGGATGGCCTGCACCGCCGCGCCCGTCTGCTCCTGGGTCACGTCAAAGGCCAGATACGCCCAGTCCAGGCCGTACTTGGCGAAGCAGTGGTTGTACATGGCCGGAGATTTGGAATGTGCCACCGGGGTGCCCATCAGCCCCAGCATGGTGGTGGTTCCTGAGAGATGCATGCTCGATGCCTCCTTTTTGCCGCCGCTTGCGCCGCGGCTTTTGTTGTCTGGCTCCACTGTACCCCAATGCCAAAGAATTAACAAATCAATTTTTTCCATAAAAACCATAGATTTCTTTTATGGTTTGTTGTATACTTAGTGCAGGAAAAGGGAGGGACAACGGTATGAATTTGTTGCATTTGCGGTACTTTGTGGAGCTGGCCCACACCCAGCATTACACCCGGGCGGCGGAACAGCTGTGCATCACACAGCCCAGTCTCAGCCACGCCATCGCCCAGATGGAGGGCGAGCTGGGGGTGCCCCTGTTTGAAAAACGGGGCCGGAACGTGGCGCTGACCCATTTCGGTGAGCAGTTTCTGACCTGCGCCCAGCAGACGCTGGACACCCTGGACGACGGAGTGGACGCCCTGCGCCGGGTGGGCCGGGGCGAGGGCGTGATCCGCCTGGGCCTGCTGCGGACGCTGGGGGTGGATTTCGTGCCGGGCCTTGCCTCCCGCTTTCTGGCGGCCAACCCGGAGAAGAATATCCGCTTCACCTTCCATACCGGCGTCACCAGCCAGCTTCTGGAGGGGCTACAGGCCCACCGGTATGACCTGGTGTTCTCCTCCCGGCCCGCGCCGGAGATGGGCTTTACCTCCATTCCGGTGGAGCAGCAGGATCTGGTGCTGATCGTGCCCCGGAACCACCCCTTGGCCCGGCTCCACACGGTGGATCTGGCCGACACGCTGCCCTACCCCCAGGTGTATTTCAGCAAGGGCAGCGGCCTGCGGGACGTGATCGACGGCCTCTTTGACCAGATCGGTGAGCGGCCCCACATCGCCTATGAGACCGAGGAGGATCAGGTGATCGCCGGGCTGGTGGCCCACGGTTTCGGCATCGCGGTGGTGCCCTATATGGAGATGCTGCTGCGGCTGGAGGTGAAGATCATCCAGATCGTCCGGCCGGTATGGGAGCGGAATTTCTATATGGTCAGCGATGACCGGGCGTTTCAGTCGCCCGCGGTGCGGCAGTTCCGGCAGTTTGTCCTGGACGGTGCGTCGTTGTAAATTTGCCTAAATATGCGGCAGGGGATTTGAACCCATAGATGATACCTATGGGTTTTATGAAAAATATGCATCAAATAAGGCGGCTTTTGTGCGGGATTTTTGCCTTGACAGGCCGCTGCCGGGTCACTATAATGGGGGCAGATCATAAGTTAGCACGAACTAACTCCTGCCGTGCCCATAGGTTAGCCTTGACTGACTGCCGGGCGGCGGGAGCGCGGCGCGGGAGGGGAGCGGTACCATGTCCTTTTTTGAGAATACACGCAGGCCCACAGGACTTGGCGGGAAGCTGATGGTCTCCATGATGAATCTGGGCCATCGTGCCCTGGCGGACTGGGGCTTTCGGTTTTTGACGATCCCGGAGAATGCCGCCGTGCTGGACTGCGGCTGCGGCGGTGGCGCCAACATCGAAAGGCTGCTGAAAAAATGCCCCTACGGCATCGTCAAGGGCATCGACTGCTCCGCCGTCAGCGTGGAGAAGTCGCAGAAGCTCAACCGCAAGGCCGTCCGGATGGGCCGCTGCACGGTGCTGCAGGGCAGCGTCATGGACATGATCTTCGCCGGCGATTGGTTCGATGCGGCCACGGCCTTTGAGACCGTCTACTTCTGGCCGGATCTTCCCCAGAGCTTCCGGGAGGTATACCGGGTGCTGAAGCCCGGCGGCACCTTCCTGATCTGCAACGAGTGCAGTGACCCGGAAAAGGACAGCAAGTGGACGAAGCTGGTGGACGGCATGACCATCTATACGGACGCTCAGCTGAAGGATGCCCTGGAGCAGGCGGGCTTCCGGGATGTGGAGATTCACAAAAACGGCAAGGGCTGGCTGTGCGTAACAGCCGTCAAAGGAGGGATCGGACAATGAGTATCGGCGCAGCGGCACTGCGGGCCGCCTATCGGCTGTCCGGCGCGAAGAAGGCGTTTGCCCTGCCGGAGGATCAGCTGCTGAAGGCCATCAAAAAGGCCAACCGGGGCCGTGGCTTCTTCATGCCTGCGGATCACAAGGCCCATTATGAAAAGAAAATGATCCGCGGCTTCCCGTGCCTCGTTGTCCGGGCGGCGGCGCAGCCTGCCAGGCGGGCCATTCTGTTCTTCTTCGGCGGCGGTATGGTCATCGGTCCGGACAAAGGCGATGCCGCCGTGCTGCGGAAGCTGTGCGATGGGACGGGCTGCGACGTGTGGTTCCCCGTCTATCCCCTGTGCATGGAGCACTGCATCACCGAGAGCTATGACATGGCCTACGAGTGCTACCGGCAGATGACGGCCCTCTACGGCGGTGGAAACGTCAGCACCTGCGGCTTTTCCTCCGGCGGCGCACTGGCCCTGGGGATGGCCGCCCACAACAGCGCCCTGGGCACGCCGCTGCCCCAGCCCCGGCATATCGTGGCCGTCTCCCCCGGCGAGGTACCCTGGAACGACGCCGAGCGTTTGCGGATGCAGGCCCTGAACAGCCGGGACGTGGCCATCGACTACGCCTTCATGGCCAAGGGGGAAAAGCTCATGTGCCATGGGCGGGACGACGTGCCGGATTATATGCTGGCGCCCTCTCTGGGCGATTACACCGGCGTGGGGGATATCCATTTTAATTACAGCACCGATGAGGTGCTCTACGGCGCACTGCCGGAGTTCGAGGACGCCTGCCAGCGGGCGGACGTTCCCTATACGGTCACAGCCCGCCCGAAAATGACCCATTGCTACTGCATGCTGCCGTATTTCAAGGAGGCGAAGGAGGACTTCGCCGAGATCGTGGAAATTCTGAAAAAGTGAGGGGATCATCATGATAGGGAAGGTCTTATGGGAAGGCCTTGGCCTGGGAGTGCTGCTGGTGCTGGTCTGCGCCTTCGGTATCCGGAAGGGCGCGGTGGGGATGGTGCATCTCTACCACGAGGATGTGCAGGAGCGCTGCGTGGAGATGGGCCTGACGACCCACGGGCGGATCAAGCGGAACAGTAAGCTCTTCAAGTTCTGCTGCGTTCCCGGCTATCTGGCGTATGTGCTGGTGTTCGTGTACGCCGTCAACGGGGCAAGGGGCTTCTGGGCAGGCTTCTGGCAGCTGCTGGTGTTTGTCCGCTGAGGCCATACGCACGCTGTGCGCTGCCGGAGAGCTTTCCGCATGGGGAAGCTCTCCGGCAGCGCACATTTTTATTCGAGATGGCAAGAAAAGATTCAGCATTGCTGAACGATTGGGATTGACGCGGAAAGCCGATTCCGATACACTATACAAAAAGCGTGGAAGCGCTTTTCTGTGTGAGCTGCGTTATTCTGAAGAAAGATAACGTGCAGGGGAGGGGAGTCCATGATTTTCTATACCGCAGATCTTCATTTTCATTACGCGCCGCTGCTGTCCTCCCGGCCCTTTGCCGCGGTGGAGGAGATGGACGAGGCGCTGATCCGAAACTGGAACGAGCGGGTGTCGCCGGAGGACACCGTGTATCTGGTGGGCGACATCGGCTATAACGAGGGGCGGGTGCCCCACGAGCTGCTGTCCCGTCTGAAGGGCCGCAAGCACCTGATCCGGGGCAACCACGACACGGGGTATGAGGATGCCGCGTCGCTGTACCGCTACTTTGAGACGATCACCGACTTCAACGAGATCGACGACGGGGAGACGCACATTCTGCTGTGTCACTACCCCATCATCTACCGCAAGCGGGGCTACATGATCCATGGCCACATCCACCAGGGACGGGGCCAGGAGTACGAGCTGCTGAAGCAGCTGCCCCGCGTGCTGAACGCCGGGGTGGATATCAATTTTTACCGCCCCGTGACGCTGGATGAGCTGATCGAGAACAACCGCGCCTTTTACAGCGGCGAGCGGGACGGGCTGATCCCGCCGCCGCCCCGGACGCCCCGGGGCGACAAGGGCTGGCTTCCGGCGGTGCCGGATTTCCGCCCGATCCCGGAGCGGCCAAGAGAACGATGAGAGGAGGACGTGCTGTGGAGCAGGAAAAACGGGACAGCGTCAAGTCCCTGGGCAAGGCGCTGCGGCTGATCGACATCATCAACCAGGCCCGCACGCCCATGACGCTGATGAGCCTGAGCCAGGCGTCCGGCTATCCCAAGAGCACCGTCTACGCCCTGCTGAACACCCTGCGCGGCTACGACTGCATCCGGCAGGAGAGCGATGGCCGCTACTATCTGGGGACGCGGCTGTTTGAATGGGGCTGCGGCGTATCGGCATCGTGGGAGCTGAACAGCGTGGCGCGGCCCTATCTGGAGAAGCTGGCCGCCCACACGGACGCCACGGCGCTGCTGAGCCGCATCGAGGGCAGCAGCGTGGTGGTCATCGACCAGTATACCGCCATGGGCGGCGGCATCTACGTCACCACCGAGATCGGGACGCACCTGCCGCTGCACGCCACCTCCCAGGGGAAGCTGCTGCTGGCGGCCATGTCGGACGCATCGGCTAAAGCCTTTCTGAGCGGCGCGGAGCAGCTGGAGGCGTTTACGCCCCACACCATCGTGGAGCAGGAGCAGATCCTGCGGGAGCTGGGACAGATCCGCTCCGACGGCTACGCAGTGGAAAACGGCGAATACAAGATCGGCCTGCGGTCGGTCTCCGCGCCGGTCTATGACCGCCGCGGCGATATGGGCTACGCACTGAGTGTGGTGGGCTTGTTCCGCAAGGTGCGTTCACAGGAATTTGAGGGGGCCGTGGCTTGTGTCAGCGCCGCGGCGCAGCAGCTGTCGGAGGCCATCGGTTACCGCGGCTGCCGGACATCTGTGCCGGGAAGGAGACAAAAGCAATGACGAAAAACACAAAACTGACCGCCCTGCTGCTGGCGATGGCGCTGCTGTGCGGCTGCGGCAGCAGCCAGACGGGCTATGATCCGCTTGCGGGCGTGGAGACAAAGACCGTGACCGATTCCAGCGGACGAAGCGTGGAGGTGCCGGCGGAGATCACCCGCGTGGCGCCCAGCGGCTCCACGGCCCAGATGCTGCTGATGCCCATCGCCTATGACCTGCTGGTGGGGCTGAGCAGTTCCCCCAGCACCGCACAGCGGCCCTATTTTCCGGAGGAGATGTGGTATCTGCCCACCTTCGGTCAGTTCTACGGCAGCAAGGCCAGCCTGAACATGGAGGCGCTGATCGCAGCACAGCCCCAGGTCATCCTCGACCTGGGCGACGCCAAGGAGAGCATTGCCGACGATATGGACCGCATCCAGAAGCAGACCGGCATCCCCACGCTGTTTATTGAGGCCGACCTGGACGACATGGCGGCGGCCTATCGGATGCTGGGCAGCCTGCTGGGCCGGGAGACAGAGGCGGAGCCGCTGGCCGCGTTCATCGAGGAGACGGTGGCCATGGCCCAGGCCAACGCCGCCGTGATCCCGGAAGGCCAGCGGAAAACGGTGCTGTACGGCACCGGCGCCACCGGCCTTGCCTGCAACGCGGCGGGCTCCTCCCAGGCGGACGTGATCGACCTGGTGGGTGCGGTCAACGCCATCGTGCCGGAGGAGGTCACCAACCGAGGCGGCGGCACCACCGTCAGCCTGGAGGAGGTCTACGTCTGCGACCCGGACGTGATCCTGCTGACCGCCGGCGGTCCCTATGACGAGGTGCAGACCAACGAATGGTCGGAGCTGACCGCCGTGAAAAACGGCGCGTATTATGAGATCCCCAACCTGCCCTATAACTGGATGAGCTCGCCGCCGTCGGTGAACCGGGTGCTGGGCGTGTGGTGGCTGGGGAATCTGCTGTATCCCGCCCTGTATGACTATGACATGACGGAAGTGGCCCAGGAATTCTACCGGCTCTTCTGGCACTATGACCTTTCAGCGGAGGAGGCGGCTGACATGCTGAGCCGCTCGACATACAAATGAGAAACCATACCAGACAACTGAAGCAATGGCTGCTGGCAGTGCTGCTGGCGGCGCTTGCGCTGCTGCCCCAGCCGGCCTACGCCTCCGGCATCGCCACCGATGACCTGCGGATCCGGGTGGGCTATTTCGGCATGAGCACGGACGAATATGTGGACGTGGACACCTATCACTGGTCGCAGCTGGAGAGCGACCTTCCGCTGGCCCAGCAGGCGTACTCCTTCCTGCGCGTCGGCGAGGACGGCACCTATCAGGTGATCGTGGACTCCGCCAGGGGCTTTTATATCGACGATCTGCTGGAATATGCCAACATCAACATCAGCGACATCCAGTCCATGAACTTCTATACCCGGGATCAGGAGACGGGGTATTTTACCTCCTTCAGCCTGGCAGAGCTGCTGCAGTCCCGGCGGTACTATTTTGACGATCTGCCCGCCCATCTGTACCCCATCTATGACGAGGAGGGGAACTTTACCGGTCAGTATGACGACACGGAGGCGTGGCAGTACGCTGTCGAGGTGCGGCCCATGCTGGCGCTGGAGGACAACTGGGGGCGGTACGAAGTGGGCACTGAGCACACCGGGCCCGATTACAGCGCCATGGGTACCGCCAACCGCTTCCGTCTCCTGTTCGGCCAGACCAGCCCCATGGAGAGCCGTACCAATCAGACGGCCAAGTATGTCTACGCCGTCAACGTGACGCTGGACGGCCAGCCGGAGGTGGTCAGGGAGATGCAGCCCCTGGAGGGCACCGTGGGCTCCCACAAGACCACGATGACGCTGTCGGTGGGCAATCTGTCCATTCTGAAGAATTTGCAGCAGCTGCTGAAATTCGATTCCTCCGACGGCGGCGTGCTGCGGATCGACAGTTGGACGGTGACGCCCGACAGCACCTACAGCGACCTGGTGACGGTGGAAATCTCCTATACGATCCTGAAGGAGGGAACGGCCTCCATCAGCGGCAACATGGGGGGCTTGGCGCTGAACGCGGCGGCCTCGGTGGAGGTGCCGCCGGAGGAGCCGCCCCAAGAGGAGGAGCCGCCGGAGGAGGAACCCGGCCAGGAGACCACCGGCGGAGAGAACAGCGGCACCGCGGCGGCGGAGCCGTCCCAGAGCGGCGGACAGCCCCAGATGATCCGCCTGTCGGCGGAGATGAGCGCCCTGCTGGAGCAGCTGGGCAGCAACCAGGGACAGCAGGCGGAGATGCCCCGGAATCAGGCGGATTCTGCCCCCACGGTGGAGCCGGAGGATAACCGGGCCGTCCTGCTGTATACCGGACTGGGCGCGCTGGCCGTATGCCTGTGCGGCGCGGCGGCGGAAGCCATCTATTTCAAAAAAGAGAGGGCCAGATAAATGAGTTCTGTTTTTCATAAGATCCTGCGCGCCATCGCCAGCGCCATGGAGCTGCCGGTGGTGATCGGACTGATCCTGTTCATCGCCTTTACCCTATTCTCCATCGGTTGGTGGGCCGTGGAGTATTTCCGGGAGCGGCGGCACATGCGCATCACCCTGCCCGCCCTGCTGGACGAGCTGCGCGCGGCGGAGAACGGCGCAGCGGAGATCATCGAGAAGAGCGGCCTGCTGCGCCGCCAGAAGGACGCCCTGCTGGAGCTGACAAAGCATCCGGAGTTTGACGCCGCCATGCGGGAGAGCCTGGGCGCCAACCTGCTGGAGCGGGAGCAGAGCCACTATGACGGCATCCTGAAATGCACCGATCTGGTGTCCAAGCTGGCGCCTATGCTGGGCCTGATGGGCACGCTGATCCCCCTGGGCCCCGGCATCATGGCCCTGGGCCGGGGCGACACCTATACGCTGTCTGTCTCACTGCTGACGGCCTTTGACACCACCATCGCCGGACTGATCGCCGCGGCCTTCTGCCTGGTGATCTCCACGGTGCGCCGCCGGTGGTACGCCGGGTACATGGCGGATCTGGAGACGTTGATGGACTGCGTGCTGGAAGGGGAGAATGCCCGATGAAGCGCCTGCATGCGAGAGGGGGACGCTTCGATAACGAGGACGTGAACCCCATGAACTATATTTCCAACCTGTCCGACGCCATGCTGATCCTGGCGGTGGGCATCATGCTGGCGCTGATCGTCCACTGGAACGTGGATATCTCCACCTCCGGCGGCACCATGTCCGACAGCGGCACCACCTACGCCGCCGACGGCAGCGTGCTGGTGGACAAGGACAACGCCGCCGCCATGACCCAGGAGGAGCTGGACAAAATGCAGCACGATACCAGTGTGGGCCAGGACAGCCAGGGCATGGAAAAGGCCGGTGAGCTTTACTACGACGCCGCCACGGGCACCTACTACATCGTGCGCGGCAATTAAAGGAGCACCCTATGACGTTACAGGAAAAGCGCTATACCCGCCGCTTCACGCTGCTGGCGGTGATCTTCCTGCTGGTGCTGCTGCTGTCCATGCAGCTGGGCCGCTATCAGATCTCCGCCTGGGAGCAGCTGCGGATGCTGTTCACCCGCCTGACCGGCGGCGAGCCCTTCTGGGAGAAGAGCACGGGCAAGGTGCTGTTTGAAATCCGCCTGCCCCGCATCGGCGCGGCGGTGTTGGTGGGGGCGGCGCTGTCGGTATCCGGCGTCAGCTATCAGGGTATGTTCCGCAACCCCATGGTATCCCCGGATATCCTGGGGGCCAGCACCGGCGCGGGCTTTGGCGCGGCGGTGGCGATCCTGCTGGGCGCGGGCTATTTCGGCATCTCCGCCGCCGCCTTCTGCGGCGGCCTGCTGGCGGTGGCGCTGGCCTGGATCATCAGCCGTCTTTCACGGACGGAGACCACGCTGGCCCTGGTGCTGGCGGGCATGATGGTGTCGTCCCTCTTTTCGGCGGGCACGTCCTTCATCAAGCTCATTGCCGACACCCAGCAGCAGCTGCCCGCCATCACCTATTGGCTGATGGGCAGCCTTTCCTCCATCAAGCGGGAGGATCTGGCGTTTCTGGCGGTGCCGGTGCTGGTGGGCATGGTGCCGCTCTTTCTGCTGCGGTGGCGCATGAACCTGCTGACCGTGGGCGAGGAGGAGGCCCGCTCCATGGGCGTGGACACCCGGACGCTGCGGCTGGTGGTGATCATCTGCGCCACGCTGCTGACGGCGGCCAGCGTCTCCGTCTCCGGTATGATCGGCTGGGTGGGTCTGGTGATCCCCCACTTCTGCCGGATGCTGTTCGGCTATGACTACCGGAGGCTGATCCCCGCCGCCACGCTGTTCGGCGCGGCCTTCCTGCTGGCGGTGGACGACATCGCACGGCTGGTGACCACGGCGGAGCTGCCCCTGGGCATCCTGACAGCCTTTGTGGGCGCGCCGCTGTTCGTCTATCTCATTCTGACAGGAGGTGGGCGCCGTGTCGATTGAGGTAAAAGACCTGTCCTTTGCCTACGGCAGCCATATCGTGCTGAATCAGGTGTCTTTTTCGGTACATAAAGGCAGTTTTACGGCCCTTTTAGGTGCAAACGGTGCGGGCAAAAGCACCCTGTTCCGCTGCATACTGGGCTTTCTGCCGCATTATCAGGGATGCATCACCCTGTGCGGGCAGGACATCCGCACCCTTGACCGCCGCCAACAGGCCCGACTGGCGGCCTACATCCCCCAGATCAGCGCGCCGGTGTTCAACTACACCGTGCTGGAAACGGTGCTGATGGGGGCCTGCGGCAGCATTTCGCCCTTGCAGCGGCCCGGCCAACAGCAGAGAGAACGGGCGCTGGAAATGCTGGAGCGGCTGGGCGTGGGCCATCTGGCGGGCTGCGGCATCAATGAAATATCCGGCGGCGAGCGGCAGATGGCGCTGGTCGCCCGGGCCATGGCCCAGCAGGCGAAGATCCTCATCATGGACGAGCCCACCGCCAATCTGGATTACGGCAACCAATACCGGGTACTGGAAACGGTGCGGCGGCTGACGGAGGAGGGCTACACCGTGCTGATGTCCACCCACAATCCGGAGCACGCCCGACGCTTCGCTGCCGACGTGCTGGCCCTGAAAGACGGCACGGTGTATGCCGACGGGCCGTCGGAGGAGACCATCACACCGGCGCTGATCGAGGCGCTGTATCAGATCCCCGCCGCCGTGTGGGAGAAGGACGGCAGAAAGGAGCCGTAACGATGAAGCATACGAAGCAAAGATGGCTGGCTGCGCTGCTGGCCCTGTGCCTGCTGCTGAGCCTGACGGCTCCGGCGGTGGCCATGCAGCCGGATGACGCGGCGGAGAATGTGGAAGCTGCTGCCCTGCCTGCGGAGGAAGCACCTGCGGAAAATGGAGAAGCGGAAGCCTTTGATGCTCCGGAGACCCTTGCCGCCGGGACGGAAGTGACGGCGGAGCGCCGCAGCGGCTATGATGTGGCCACCATCCGCTATACGGATGCCTCCGGGACAGAGCAGGCCATCGCCTTTCGGGAGATGGAGAATGGCTACGCTTACACACTGCCCCAGGGGGTGGCGGAGAGCGCGGTGACGGTGGAGTATTTCTCCACCACCCGATGGGACGGCGCGGTGGATATCTCCTGGTATGACGCCGGAACATCAGAGTTCACCTTGACTACTCCGGCCCAGCTGGCGGGACTGGCGGCGCTGGTCAATGGACGCGCCAGCGCCGAGACCTCCCGCTGGCGGATCAAGGGCGACACGGCGCTGCTGGTGTCCACCCGGAAGGACAATGTAATATTGGTGGGCGCGGGCGGCGGCAATGTGACAGGCACCGTCTATTACGGCAGCGCCGACTATGATTTCTCCAACAAAACGGTGTATCTGGGCTGCGACATGGACATGGGCGGCAGCGACGGCGTCAACTGGACGCCCATCGGCGGCAAGTACCCCATGGCGCCCGATGATATGGATAACCCCGTACCTATTGAGGCGTTCTTCAACGGCACGCTGGATGGCCGGGGACACCGCGTCACCAACCTGTACTGCGACCGGTACAGCGCCAAGCATTACGCCTATTCCCAGGCTGTCGGCCTGGTGGGCTATCTGGGCGAGACGTATGACGGCGAGAGCGACCCGGTCCAGGCACCTACGGTGCGGAACCTGTCCGTTGACGGCAGTATCCGGGGCCGCCGCATGGTGGGCGGCATCGTGGGCCGTGTGGGCAGCATCGGCACCGGCGTGCGCATCGAGAACTGCGCCAACTACGCCGCCGTCAGCAGCACCGACAGCAAGGGCGTGGGCGGCATCGTGGGCGCGGGCTGGGGCAAGGGCTATATCATCAACTGCTACAATACCGGAAGCGTCAGCAGCACCTACGCCTGTCCTGCGGGCGGCATCTGCGGCAACAACCAGGGACTGAATATCTACGCCTGCTATAACGTGGGCACCATCGACACCAGCGGCAACCAGCGGGGACGGGGCATCGGCGGCCACGATGGCGGCATCTATACCGTTGCCAACTGCTATACCCTGTCCGGCTGCGACGACGATCCCGCCTCCAACGGCTGGTATGTGGGCAGCGGCACCGCCTGCACCATCGACATTCGTGTGTGGACGGCGGCACAGATGCAGAGCCAGACCCTGGTGACCGCCCTGAACGCCAACGGCGGCGCGTATGTGTATAGCGCGGGCGGCTATCCACGGCTGTTCTGGGAGAGCGGCTGGCCCTCCGGTACCTGTCAGGTCACGGTGCAGTCCGGTGATGACGTGACTGTGACGGCCACGCCCGGCGGCGACGTGGCAAAGGGAACGGTGGTCTATCTCTCCAACACCGTGCCGGCGGGCAGCGTGTTCCGCTGCTACAGCGCCAACGGCAAAAATCTGCTGGGCGACTACTATACCGTTACGGCGGATGTGACCCTGAGCGCCGTGATGGAGTCTATGGTAGCCGGTACCGTACAGCTGCCGGAGAACAGCGTCTACACCCTCACGGTCACAAAGACCGGCACGGCCTATGTGGACGGTGAGGCCGTCAGTGTGACGGACGCGCCTGTGGTCAGCGGCGATCCCATCTATGAGAATGACGTGCTGACGGTAAAGGCCGCCGTCAAGGACGGCGTGTATCCCGAGGACAACGACTATGTGTACAGCGGGAAATTTGACTTTGTCTTCGCCTATCAGGACGGCGCAAGCAGTCCGGAAACAAAACGGAACCTCCTGAGTACGAAATTCACCGTTGCCAGGACTGACGCGCCGCTGGTGATAACAGCTGTGCCCAAGACCACGGGAAAAACATGGCTCGATGTGGCGGATACCTCCTGGTACAGCGACAGCGGGACGGCGTTTACCATCACCACCGCCCGGCAGCTGGCAGGGCTGGCGCAGCTGGTGAACGACAAGACAGACACGTTCTCCGGCAAGACCGTCCGCCTGGGGAATGACATCAGTCTGCGCAACGACGACGGCACCTCCGGTACGCTGCTGTGGAGCGGCATCGGCACCTCCGGCAGCTTCAACGGCACCTTTGACGGCGCGGGCCATGCCATCACCCAGATGACGGCAAGTACCTCCGGCAGCGTGGCGCTGTTCGTCACATGCAGCGGCGCGGTCATCCGGGATCTGTCCCTGTTCGGCGAGGTCACCGGCGGCAGGGCCGCCGGACTGGCGGTGGATATGACCAATACCACCGTGGAGAACTGCGCCGTATCGGTCAAGGTCACGGCCAGCAACAGCGGCGCCGGCGCCAGCGGCGGTATTGCCGGTACGATGAACGGCGGTACCATGATGGGCTGCGTCAACCGCAATGCCGTGACCAGCGAGAACGGCGTGGGCGGCCTGGCGGGTGAGCTGAAGGGCGGCGGCACCATACAGGACTGCGCCAATTACGGCGCGGTGTCCGGCAATAACAGCAACGGCGGCCTTGGCGGCCTGGTGGGCAAGGTGAGCAGCGGCACGCTGCTGCGCTGCGCCAACTACGGCGCCGTCAGCGGTACCAGCTGGTACACCGGCGGCTTTTGCGTCTGCGGCGCAAAGGCGAACGGCAGCGAGGCTGGGATGTTCAACTACAAGGTGCTTGACGAGAACGCCAAGACCGCGGCCATCATCGGCTACAATAAGACCGGCCTGGGCGGCGAGATCACTCTGCCCAGCACCTATACCAAGGATGGCGTGACCTATACCGTCACCACTGTGGCGGCGGACGCCTTCAACGGCGGCGGCAACAACAGCAACACCGATGCCGAGGCGCTGTCCAAGATCACCAAGGTCACCGTGCCCGCCTCCATTACCAACGTGGAGGCCAGAGGCTTCAACTATGTGGGCCGCTATATGACCCGCGCATGGAATCTGGAGGAGATCGTCTTTGAGGCAGAGAACGTCACCTTCGGTACTGCCGCTCTGGGCAGCAACCCCAAGCTGACTAGCGTCACCCTGCCCTCCGGCATGACGGAGATCACCGCCAGCATGTTTGCCAAGGACACCGCGCTGGCGGCGCTGACCATCCCCGCCACTGTTACCAAGGTGGGCAAGCTGGCCTTCGAGGGCTGCACCGCACTGCGGAATGTTACCTTCCAGAGCGAGACCGCTCCCGAGATGGAGAACGACAGCGGCATGTACGGCGGCTATCCCTTCAAGGGCTGCCAGAGCCTGGTGCTGAACGTGCCCGGCGTGGAGACCTACAGCGAGGCGTGGGATGCCATGCTGAGCGCCGGTATCGACCTGGCCGGTGACATCACCCTGAAGGGCCCCGGCGGCACCGTGGCCTATGTCTCCGATTTCAAGGTTTATCCCGACGCGAACGATACGAGCAAGTATCTTGCGTTCCATGTCATCAACCTCGACAGCGCCGAAAAGAAAGGCACTGTTGAGCTGAAGTATGTGAGCTATAGCAGCGGCGGCACTCTGACCATCCCTGAGACCGTCACCACCAAGGTGGCCGGTGAGGACTGGACCTTCACCGTCATCGGCATCGGCAAGAGCGCGCTGGATCAGTGGCAGTCCGACTATACGAGCGGCTCCTATAATTTTGCGGCAGTGGAGTTCCCCGCGACGCTGCAGTACATCGACAAACAGGGCTGCTGGGGTCTGGAGAAGGTCACCGAGATCGACCTGACCAACACCGCGCTGGAGTGGATCGGCGACATGGCCTTCAACGGCTGCAACTCCCTGTTGACCGTGAGGCTGCCCAAGACCCTGACGGATATGGGCGTGCCCGGCAATGTGGACAAGAAGTCCGAGACCGTCAACACCAAGGACAACGACAATTCCGACACCAAGGATGTGACCACGGGCACCGACGGTGAGAAGATCACTTACACCGAGAACGTGTTTGCCTACTGCAACTCCCTGCAGAACATCATTGTGGAGGAGGGCAACGCCAACTTCAAGGACATCGACGGCGTGCTCTACACCGCCGACGGCAAGAAGCTGATCCGCTATCCCAATGGCCGCACCGCCAAGCATTTCGATATTCCCGAGGGTGTTGAGACCATTGCCAGTCAGGCCTTTATGGTGGGCGCGGGCAGTAATTACAGCAGCGCCCTGCAGACCGTGAAGTTCCCCACCACGCTGAAAACGGTGGAGTCCCTGGCCTTCCGCCAGAGCTGGCTCACCGAGGTCACCGTCCCCGCGGGCGTGACGTTCGGCAGCAGCGTGTTTGACAACAACGACAAGCTGACCAAGGTCACCATCGAGAGCGGCGTCACCGAACTGGGCGACTATATGTTCTGGGGCTGCGACAGCCTGACCAGCGTTAAGCTTCCCGACAGCCTGACGAAGATCGGCAAGAGCTGCTTCGAGCACAGCGCCCTGAACCAGTTGGATCTCAACAAGGCAGAGGAGCTGGGCGACCACGCCTTCTACTGCAGCAAGCTGACGAATGTTACCATTCCCGCTTCCGTCACCAAGGTGGGCACCGGCGTGTTCTATAAGTGCTGGAAGAACCTGGACAAGGTGGTATTCCCCGACACCGTGAAGATCACCGCCCTGCCCGACCAGACCTTCGAGAGCTGCCAGGCGCTTACGGAGCTGTATCTGGGCAAAAACATCCGGAGCACCGGCTCGGTGTCTCTGTATGATACCAACAAGGATCTCAAGGTCTATACCGATCTGACGGCAAATACCTTCGTCCGCGGCAAGTACGATGTGTATCCCTATGACCTGGATGACAAGACCCTGTTTACCTCCTGCGTGAAGACGGACGAGGTGGACAGCAACGGCTATCCCGTCTATGTGGTGACCCTGAACGAGGATGCCTTCAGCGGCGGCGGTGGCTGCGGCGGCGGCAGCGTCAGCAAAGAGGACGGCGTTTACATTTACGCCGGTGCTACCCCCACTTTTGTCTATGGCGAGTCCAAGGGCGCCCCGGTACTGACGCTGAAGGTCAAGAGCTGCGCCGGTAAGGAAGAGACCGTCGAGATCTACAGGGAGGATCTGCTGAAGCTGGCCGAAACGGGCCGGGTCGTTTACCAGTACTGGCCCCCTGAGGGCATGGGCGGCGGCGCGCATGCCGTTGTGGGCACCCAGTATGTCCCCATCGACAAGCTGCTGGCGGCGTATGGCGTCGATGTGTTCGCCGATGGCGATACGCTGGCGGTGAGCGCTTCGGACGGCAAGGGTCTCTCTGTGGATAAGACTGAGCTGGATACCTGCAAGTATTATTTCGATGACAACAGCATCCACGAGGAAGTCCCCGCCGCGCTGCTTCTGTCCTGGAACAGCGGCAAGCTCGTCGATAAGGACGACGAGGTCCTGACCACCGTGGACGCCATCGCCAACGGCGCCTACGACAGCGGCAATATCCGCTTCGGCTACGGCGTGAGCCAGGAGCAGTATGATAGCCGCGAGACCGTGGGTCTCAGAGGCTTCAGACTGGTCAGCAAGGTCACCACGCTGTCCTTCGAGCAGGCGCATGTTCCTGTGACCGATCCCGCCGTGGAGCCTACCGAGGATAAGCCCGGCCTGACCGAGGGCAAGCACTGCGAGACTTGCGGTGCCATTCTGGAGAAGCAGGAGACCATCCCCGCCACCAATCCCGTGGTGCTGACGGTGAAGGGGCTGGACAAGGACGGCAAGGCCGTGGAAAAGATTTATCGCAAGAATGATCTCTATGCGCTGAAGCAGGAGGGCAAGTTCGGTTATCAGTACTGGAAGGGCGGCAATGAGCAGATGGTCGTGACTACCCAGTATGTGACCATTGTGGATCTGCTGACCGACGCCGGTATCGACTTCGACAAGGGCGACAGCATTGCGGCAGCGGATAAGACCGGTTTTGCTGCTGAGCTGACCTATGAGAACATGAATGCCCTGAAGTATTACTTCACCGACGCGGAGAATAAGGAAGAGGTGCCCGCTGCCCTGGCCCTAACGTGGGATTCCGGCGCCAAGACACTGGAGCAGCTTGCCGCCTCCGCCTATGACAGCGGCAGCATCCGCTTCTGTTACGGCGTAGGCGAGAACGAGTACGGCACCGCGGCCGGTAAGCGTCTGGTAAGCGGCGTGGTCACGCTGGATGTGACCTATTGCCAGCATACGAATCTGGAGCCTTCCGTTAAGGAGAATGAAAATTCCGCTACCTGCACCAAGGACGGTTCCTATGACGAGGTCGTCTACTGCTCCGATTGCGGCGGGGAAGTGAGCCGCGAGACCAAGACCATTAAGGCCCCGGGCCACAAGTGGGATGAGGGTAAGGTCACCACCCAGCCTACCACGGCCAAGGAGGGCGTCAAGACCTTTACCTGCACTGTGTGCCAGGCGACCAAGACCGAGCCTATTGCCAAGCTGCCCACCAGCGGCGGCAAGAGACCCGCGCCTGCCACGCCGGACAAGAAGCCCGTGGAATCCGGCCGTACCTATGACGCCGGTATCGCGGTGTATGTGGGCCTGAGCCTGCTGTCCCTGACCGGCGGCGCATGGGTCGCCAAGAAGAACCGCAAGGAGCGGTAATCAAAGCTTCATGATCCCTGGTTTTCCTTTCTGACGCAAAAGCGGAGGCACAGCGTGCCTCCGCTTTTGCTGTTGCCAAAGATTTCACAAAAGCACCGCTTATGAAAGTGACATGTTTTACAAGTGTTGCTTAAGAATATTTTGGTTATTTTTCCCTCTGGCGCGGCGGAAAAATGGGTGTATAATTATTTCTAAATTTTTATAAGCCGCGCAGGGCGGCAGAAGGGAGAATCGCATGCAGCAGATCACACAACTGAAAAAGGTGCTGGTTGCCAACCGCGGCGAGATCGCGGTGCGCATTTTCCGGGCCTGCTACGATCTGGGCCTCCATACCGTAGCCATCTATTCCAACGAAGATACCTATTCCCTGTTCCGCACCAAGGCGGACGAGGCGTACCTAGTGGGCGAAAAGAAGTCCCCGCTGGGCGCGTATCTGGACATCCCCGGCATCATCAGCCTGGCCAAGCGCCGGGGCGTCACCGCCATCCATCCCGGTTATGGCTTCCTGTCCGAGAATGCCGACTTTGCCCGCGCCTGCGAGGATAACGGCATCCTGTTTGTGGGCCCGTCCTCCGACGTGCTGGCCAAGATGGGCGACAAGCTCAGCGCCAAGGAGATTGCCGTCAAATGCGGCGTGCCCATCATCCCCGGCTGCACCGAGCCTTTGAAGGACGCCGATGACGCGCTGGAAAAGGCCGTCAGCTTCGGCTTCCCCATCATCCTGAAGGCCGCTGCCGGCGGCGGCGGCCGCGGCATGCGCCGCTGCGACAAGCCCGAGGAGGTCAAGACCGCCTATGAGCTGGTCCACAGCGAGGCGGAGAAGTCCTTCGGCTGCGGCGACATCTTCATCGAGAAGTACCTGGTGGAGCCCAAGCACATCGAGGTGCAGATCCTGGCCGATAAATACGGCAACGTATACCATCTGGGTGAGCGTGACTGCTCCCTCCAGCGCCGGTATCAGAAGGTGGTGGAGTACGCCCCCGCCTGGTCCGTCCCTAAGGAGACGGTGGAGGCCCTGCGGCAGGACGCGGTGAAGATCGCCAAGTCCGTCAACTACGTCAGCGCCGGTACGGTGGAGTTCCTGGTGGACAAGTCCGGCCACCACTATTTCATTGAGATGAACCCCCGGATTCAGGTGGAGCACACCGTTACAGAGATGATCACCGGCGTGGATATCGTCCGCGCCCAGCTGCTGGTGGCGGCGGGCTATCCCCTCAGCTGCCCGGAGATCGGCCTGACGAAGCAGGAGGATGTCCACTTCGACGGCTACGCCATCCAGTGCCGCGTCACCACCGAGGATCCCTCCAACAACTTCGCCCCCGATAACGGCAAGATCACCGCCTACCACTCCCCCGGCGGCTTCGGCGTCCGTCTGGACGGCGGCAACGTGGGCGTGGGCACCGTCATCTCCCCTTACTATGACTCCCTGCTGGTGAAGGTCACAAGCTGGGATCGAAGCTTCCCCGCCGTGTGCCGCAAGGCGGCCCGCGCCATCAATGAGGTGCGCGTCCGCGGCGTCAAGACCAACATCCCCTTCGTCACCAACGTGCTGGCCCACCCCACCTTTGTCAACGGCCAGTGCCATACCAAGTTCATCGACGAGACGCCGGAGCTGTTTGAGATCATGGACTCCCGTGACCGCGCCACCCGTGTCCTGCGGTACATTTCCGAGATCCAGGTGGCCAACCCCAACGCCGAGCGCCACCAGTACGATATCCCCCGCTTCCCCGAGGCCAAGGCGCCTCTGGGCTCCGGCCTGAAGCAGCTGCTGGATGACAAGGGCCCCGAGGCCGTGAAGCAGTGGGTGCTGGATCAGAAGAAGCTGCTGCTGACCGACACCACCATGCGCGACGCCCACCAGAGCCTGCTGTCCACCCGTATGCGTACCCGCGACATGGTGAAGGGCGCCGACGGCGTGGCCGACATCCTGCGGGACTGCTTCTCCCTGGAGATGTGGGGCGGCGCTACCTTCGACGTGGCCTACCGCTTCCTGCATGAGTCCCCCTGGGAGCGTCTGCGGCTGCTGCGGGAGAAGATCCCCAACATCCCCTTCCAGATGCTGCTGCGTGGCTCCAATCTGGTGGGCTACGCCAACTATCCCGATAACCTTGTCCGCGCCTTCGTGGAGGAGGCCGCCCAGCGGGGCATCGACGTGTTCCGCGTGTTCGACTCCCTGAACTGGGTGCCGGGCATGGAGGTGGCCATGGAGGAGGTGCTCCGCCAGAACAAGCTGCTGGAGGCCACCATGTGCTACACCGGCGATATTCTGGACGAGACCAAGGACAAGTACACCCTGAAATACTACGTGGACCTTGCCAAGGAGCTGGAGAAGCGGGGCGCCCACATGCTGGCCATCAAGGATATGTCCGGCCTGCTGAAGCCCTACGCCGCCAAGAAGCTGGTGTCCACCCTGAAGCAGGAGGTGGGCCTGCCCATCCACCTGCACACCCACGATACCACCGGCAACCAGGTGGCCGCCCTGCTGATGGCCGCCGAGGCCGGCGTGGACGTGGTGGACGTGGCCTGCGCGCCTATGGCGGGCCTTACCAGCCAGCCCTCGCTGGATGCTGTGGTGGCCGCCCTCCACGGCACCGAGCGTGACACCGGCCTTGACCTGCGCCGCGTCCAGGAGCTGAGCAACTACTGGTCCGACGTGCGCCTGCGGTACGAGAGCTTCGACCACGGCCTGAAGTCCTCCACCACCGACATCTACCGCTACGAGATCCCCGGCGGTCAGTACACCAACCTCCGTCCCCAGGTGGAATCCCTGGGCCTGGGCGACCGGTTCGAGGAGGTCAAGGAGATGTACAAGACCGTCAACGACATGCTGGGCGACCCCGTGAAGGTGACGCCCTCCTCCAAGGTGGTGGGCGATCTGGCCATCTTCATGGTGCAGAACGACCTGACGCCGGAGAACATCGTCCAGCGCGGCGAGGCCCTGGCTTTCCCCGATTCCGTGGTGTCCTACTTCAAGGGCATGATGGGCCAGCCCGCGTGGGGCTTCCCCGAGGATCTGCAGAAGGTGGTCCTGAAGGGCGAGGAGCCCATCACCTGCCGTCCCGGCAAGCTGCTGCCTCCTGTGGACTTCGATCAGCTGCAGCATGAGGTGGAGCAGTTCCATGAGAATCCGGAGAAGAAGGATCTCATCTCCTACGCCATGTATCCCAAGGTATACGAGGACTTCTGCCGCCACCGGAAGGAGTACGGCTACATCACCCGCATGGGCAGCCATGTGTTCTTCAACGGCATGGCCCTGGGCGAGACCAACAAGATCAACATCGAGGACGGCAAGACCCTGGTCATCAAGTATCTGGGTCTGGGCGACCACAACAGCGACGGTACCATCAACGTCCAGTTCGAGCTGAACGGCATGCGCCGCGAGGTCACCGTCCGCGATCCCCACGCCTCCGAGCAGACCCGTCAGGCCACGCTGGCCGACGAGTCCGATCCCCTGCAGGTGGGCACCTCCATCCCCGGCATGGTGTCCAAGCTGTGCGTGAAGCAGGGTGACCATGTGGAAAAGGATCAGGTGCTGATCATCATCGAGGCCATGAAGATGGAGACCGCCATCACCGCCCGCACCGCCGGAACGGTCAAGTCCGTCCGGGTGAAGGAGGGCCAGCCCGTCAAGGCCAAGGAGCTGCTGATGGAGCTGGAATAAGCACGATCAAGCAAAAAGAAGTCCGGAGCAGCTGCTCCGGACTTCTTTTTCAGCTTGTCAAAAAAGGGCATAGCCCTTTTTTGACAAATATAGAAATCGCTCCGACCCGCGCTTTTTCGCCCATAAATGGGCGAAAAAACACTCTCTCCGCGCAAAGTATTTTTTGCCACGCACATGTCGCGGCAAAAAATGATCCAAATTGTTCGCCGCCATAGCGGGCGGCGAATTCTGCGAAGCTTTTTTGCCATTCGGTAAAGGTACCATCAGTTGGCAGGCGTGTTTGCCCTTGTCAACTGAAGGTGTAGCGGTCGACATAGCCGCTCTCGTTGCCTGTGGTGATGACCACGCCTGTGTCGGTTCTGGTGATGTCCCGGATGGGGAAGCGCTTGTGCTGCTCCACATATGCCTCGGGGCTTTCCGCCTCTGCCTCCACGATATTGCGGACAGCGTATTTGGAGCCGCCGCAGGGGGTCATGGATTCGATGATGATCTCGTATTCTGCCATGCTGCTGTATGCCTCCTTGTCAACCGAGGACAGTATAGCACACCCAGAACCGTTTGTCAGCAGGGAACCCGGAAAAATTATTCCGCCGTGTCGTCCGCAGGCTCCGGCGTCTGCCGCGTCACCTGGATCTCCTCGATCCGATGGTTTTCCACCCGTGTGACCCGGACGGCCAAGTCGTCAAAGGTGAAGGAATCGCCCGCCTCCGGCACGCGGCCGAATTGCTCCATGACCCAGCCGCTGACGGACACCATCTCGGAATCGGTCTTGAGATGGAAGAACGCGGCGAAGTCGTCGAAGTCCATGCCCGCGTCCACCAGCCAGGTGTCCGGGGCGAGCTTCCGGAGAAAGACCTCCTCCTCGTCGTGCTCGTCCCAGATCTCGCCTACCAGCTCCTCCAGAATGTCCTCCATGGTGACGATGCCGCAGGTGCCGCCGTATTCGTCCACCACCACGGCCACATGGGTCTTGGCCTGCTGGAGCTTTTTCAGCAGCAGACGGATGGGCTCGTTCTCCAGCGCGAATACCGGCGGAGAGATGATGGCGGACAGGGGCTGCTCCGTCACGCCGCAGCCCACATAGAAGTCCTTCTGATGGACGGTGCCCAGAATGTGGTCGATGGAATCCTGATAGATCAGCAGGCGGGAGTATTTGGTCTGGGTGAACAGCGCCGCCACCTCCTCCTTGCTGGCGGTGACGGGCAGGGCCGCCAGATCCACCCGGTGGATCAGGATATCCTGGGCCTCCTGCTCGGAAAAGCCGATGGCGTTTTTCAGCAGCTCGCCCTCGTCCCGGTCGATGCTGCCGTCCTGCTGCACCTCGTCCACCAGCATCAGCAGCTCCTCCTGGGACATTTTGCTGTCGCAGTTGAGGCGGAACACCTTGGCCAGCAGCTTCTTCCACAGGGAGAACAGCAGGTTCAGGGGCATCAGCACCCAGATCAGCACCTGCAGGATGGGCGCGGACAGCATGGCGCATTTCTCGGCGCAGTCCTTGGCAATGCTCTTGGGGGAGATCTCGCCGAAGATCAGCACCACCACCGTCACCACCACGGTGGAGATGGTGGCACCCGCGTCGCCGTAGTGCTTCACGAACAGCACCGTGCCGATGGAGGCGGTGGCGATGTTGACGATGTTGTTGCCGATTAGGATGGTGGACAGCAGCCGGTCATACTGCTCTAAAAGCTTCAGGGCCAGCGCGGCGTTTTTGCTGCCCTTTTCCGCCAGCGTCCGCAAGCGGGTGGTGTTGGCGGAGGAGAAGGCCGTCTCCGTGGCGGAGAAATAGGCGGAGAGCATCAGGCACACCGCCATAATGATGATACAAGTTGTGGTTGACAATATAAGTAACTCCTTTTCTGTCGTCTGTCTTTCTGATGGCAAAAAATGCCGCTATAAGCGCAAAAAAGCACGTCTGCCCCACAAAACGCAGCGCAGATATGCCGGCAAAAACAGATGGCAGTTCAGATGGTTACCCGGATAGTCACCGCCGTCAGTATCCATATGAGCGTGATTCCTCCTTTGTTGTAAATTGAAAACAGTATACCAGAAAAGTGCCCGCCCGTCGAGTTAAGAGCACGTAAAGAAAAAAACGGGCCGATGGGCAAAAAAAAAGAGCAAGTCCTTCGACTTGCTCTTTCTGGTGGTGACCCGTACCGGATTCGAACCGATGTTAAAGGCGTGAGAGGCCTCTGTCTTAACCACTTGACCAACGGGCCGTATAGAAAATCACCGGCGATGGGGTCGGTGATCTTCTTATAACTGGTACACCTTCAGTCGGTGCTAAGTAAAAGCTGCCAGCGGCAGGTTTTACAGCACCGAGTCCCTGACCAATCGGCTGAAAGCCGATTGGCAAAGTTTGGGATGCACTGTAATTTTGGTACACCTTCAGGGACTCGAACCCTGGACACCCTGATTAAGAGTCAGGTGCTCTACCAACTGAGCTAAAGGTGCATATTTTTTAGAACGGAAATATTATAACCGATTCCGTTCCGTTTTGCAAGACCTTTTTTCAAAAAATGGCGGATTTTCTGAAAAAGCATAAGGCGTCCGGTCGGGCCGGACGCCTTATGAGAAGATGGGTCAATGCTCACGGGAGCGCTGGATCAGGTTCACCACCAGCATCACCGCGGCGTACAGCACACCGGCGATGGCCCAGATGAACCAACTGTACCGCGCCTGGCCGTTGCCGGAGGGGCCGAAGGTGTACCACATGAAGATAGCCGTCACCAGCAGCCAGTAGATGGTGCTGATCGCGCCCTTGACGCCGCGGCGGGATTTCTGCTGGCGGGTATAGCCGCCCTCCTCCAGCAGCCGCTCCATGGAGGCGTGGATGGTGCCGCCATAGGTGAAGGCCACGCAGCCGATACCGGCGATGATCAGCAGCAGGCACACCGCCGCCACATAGACGACGTCGGCGGTCTCTATGCACATGGAGACGAATAGCGGCACCGCCGACAGGATGCACAGCACCGTGCCGGTGATATTCAGCCGGGAGTAGGTGTTGGCGAAGTCCTGCATGCGCTCCTTCACCATGCCGCTGACGCCGTACTCCGTCTCGAAGGGTTCTTCCTCCAGAAAGGCGAAGTCCCGTACCCTGGCCGAGCAGGTGAGGAACAGCGCCACGCCGATGGCCACCAGCACCAGCAGCCCGCACAGGCCGATGCCGGACGCGGCATTTTCGGAGATGCCGAAGCGGGACACCTCGCTCATGGCGGCCAGTATCAGCAGCGCCACGGGGGAGATGATGCACAGGAAGGTGGCCAGTGCCATCTTCGGCGCGGCGGCACGGCGCAGCGCCAGATAGGCGGAGGCCTCCTCCATGGTGACCCGCCGCAGGGGCGGCTCGTCCATGGGTTCGCTCTGGGTATGCTCCTCGATCTCCAGCTCGTCCTTCAGCAGGAAGTCGGTGGTGACACCAAACAGGCGGCTCATCTGCACCACCTTATCCATATCGGGGATGGACTGTGCGCCCTCCCACTTGGAGACCGACTGGCGGCTGATGTTCAGCCGGGCGGCCAGCTCCTCCTGGGACCAGCCGGCCTTCTTCCGCAATGCCATGATTTTGTCCGCTAAGATCATAATGGGATCCTCCTGAAAAATTGATACGCGCCGAGGCGCTTTTGTTGTGGATAGCATACCTGATCTTGCGTTTGCATACCAGAAAGCGGGCTTGGAGATCTGTCAACCAGCGGTTGCGTTTGGGGGAAAACCCGCTATTTTCGGGCGATTTCCCGGAAAAAGGCCAGTGCTTCGGCCTGAAAAGCCTCCGGCGCTGCGGCGGTGTTCACCAGCACGTCGGTGCAGTGGGTGCGGTAGAAAGCATCGTCCTTCTGGGCGGCCACCCGCAGCCGGGCGTATTCCTCGGTGATGCCGTCGCGGGCCATGATGCGGCGGACGCGATCCTCCGCCGGAGCGATGACCGCCAGCGTCCGGTCGCAGAGCTGCGAGAGGCCGGACTCCACCAGATTGATGGCATCGATGCCCATGATGGGGGCGGGGGAGAGGGCCATCCGACGCGCCAGCTCACGGGGGAGCTGGTCATAGATGATGGCGTTGAGCCGGTCCAGCTGTGCCGCGTCGCCGAACACCAGGGTGCCCAGCTTCTGCCGGTCAAGCTGGCCGTCAGGGGTGAACACATCGCCAAAGGCGGCGGTGATGGCGCGGCGCAGGCCGCCGTCGGTGCGCAGCATCTCGTGATAGATGGCGTCACAGTCCAGCACGCAGCCGCCCAACTGCTCCAGCGCCCGCAGGGCGCTGGTCTTGCCTGCGCCGGTGGGGCCGGTGATGCCCACCACCAGCGGGCGGGGCGCTTCGATCACATGAAAGCCCGCCGCCTTTTTCAGCCGGTTGCTGACGGCCAGACCCAGGCCGCTCTCGTCGGGGCACTGGGCAAAGATCTCCGGCACCTTCGTATCGTCGAAGGTGCGCAGGGCGTCGAATACATGCCGGGCCTGGGCCAGCTTATCGGCGGCAGGGCCGAGACGGTGGATGATATGTCCTTCAAACAGCGGGGCGTATTCATCAAAGCAGATGACGCCGCTGCCCGCTGTCAGATGGGCGGCGATGTACGCGGCGGAAGCGCCGGGTGTCCCGGTAATGACGGTGACCGGGGCCTTGGGGGCGTAGTGGCGGTATTTCATGCCGGGGGCCTTGGCCTTTTCGCCGTCCGCCAGCTTCTGCCGCACCGCCTTATCCACGGCCACCTCGCCCAGTACGTCCTCCAGTGCTTCCAGCGGCAGCCCGCCGGGACGGAGGAGACGGGGCGGCGTCACCGTCAGGTCGATGATGGTGCTCTCTACGCCCACGGCGCAGGGGCCGCCGTCCACGATACCGTCGATCTTGCCGTCCATATCCTCCAGCATGTGCTGGGCGGTGGTGGGGCTGGGCCGCCCCGAGGTGTTGCCGCTGGGTGCGGCCACGGGGACGCCGGACGCGCGAATGATGGCCAGGGTCATGGGATGATCGGGGCAGCGGACGCCCACCGTGTCCAGGCCGCCGGTGGTGCGCAGGGGCACGTTGTCCCGGCGGGGCAGGATCATGGTAAGAGGCCCCGGCCAGAACCGCTCCGCCAGGGTATAGGCCACCGGCGGGATATCCCGGCAGTACCGCTCCAGCCAGTCGGCGCCGGGGACATGGAGGATCAGCGGGTTGTCCTGGGGACGGCCCTTTGCCTCGAAAATATGCAGCACGGCGTCCTCGTCCAGCGCGTTGGCGCCGAGACCGTACACCGTCTCGGTGGGGATGCCCAGCAGGCCGCCCCGCCGCAATATGGCGGCGGCTTCGGCGATGGCGTTTTTGTCCTTTTCAGGGTGGAAAATCTGTGTTTGCAAGGTGATTCTTCTTTCCATCGTAATCGAGAGGAGTGATTTCAATTTATTTTTCTGACGACATGTGCGTCAGAAAAATCCAAAGACTCAGCCGCCTTGGGCGGCGACACCCAGTGACCGAGGTCAACTGGGTGAGGGGGAATCAAAAGGGGGGATTTATCCCCTCTTTTAGAGAGTTAAAGGCCCAGCGTTTCGCCCACCAGCACCACCTTGATGCGGCCGGGGATCTTGGAGAACCGGGTGGTGACGATCTGGGCGCAGCAGCAGTCGGGGCTGGTGCAGTTGCCGCACTGGCCGGTGACGGCGCAGGGGGTCTTGACATCGAAGCGCTGGACGTTGGCGGGGGCGGCGATGTGGCGGGCGCGGGCCATGGCGCTATTGAGATCACCGGCCACCTTGTTCATGCCGGCCACCACGATGACCTGCCGGGGGCCGAAGCACAGGGCGGCCACACGGTTGCCCATGCCGTCGATGTTCACCAGCTGGCCATCCTCGGAGATGGCGTTGCTGCTCATGAGGAAGGTGTCGCAGGTCAGAGCCTGGCGCAGCATGTCCATGCGCTCGTCGGGGGTCTTGGCGGTGTCGCGGTCGATAACAGGCTGATTGCGCTGGCGCAGGCGATCCTTGATGCCCAGCTCGTCCACGGTGGCCACGCCGCCCCAGCTCACCACGTTGCCGGCGGGGATCAGCTCCAGCACCTTTTCCACGGCCTCCTCGGCGGTGGAGCAATAGTAGGCGTCAAACTGCCGCTTTTTCATAGCCTTGACCAGGGTGGGGCCGGACTTGTCATAGTGCATTTTCATAGGTGCTAACATGATGATGTGCTCCTTTCTTTATTCCGCGCCCTCCTGCAGGCGCTGTGCTTGCTGATTCAGGGTCAGTGCGTCAATCAGGGGATCCAGATCGCCGTTCATGATGGCGGCGATGTTGAAATTCTTGCTGTCACCCGTGAGCCGGTGGTCGGTGACCCGGTTCTGGGGGAAATTATAGGTGCGGATCTTGCCGCTGCGGTCACCGGTGCCCACCTGAGACTTCCGCTCCTTGGCGATGGCGGCGTTCTGCCGCTCCTGCTCCGCCTCGTACAGGCGGGAGCGCAGGATCTTCATGGCCCGGTCGCGGTTCTTGTGCTGGCTGCGCTCGTCCTGGCACTCCACCACCGTGCCGGTGGGTAGGTGGGTGATGCGGATGGCGGACTCGGTCTTGTTGACGTGCTGGCCGCCTGCGCCGCTGGAGCGGTAGGTGTCGATTTGCAGATCCTTGGGGTCGATGGAGAACTCCACCTCCTCCGCCTCGGGCATGACGGCCACGGTGGCGGCGGAGGTCTGGATACGGCCGGAGGACTCGGTCTCCGGCACGCGCTGCACCCGGTGGGTGCCCGCCTCGAACTTCAGCCGGGAGTAGGCGCCCGCCCCCTCCACGGTGGCCACGGCCTCCTTGACGCCGCCCAGCTCCGTCTCGTTGAGGGACACCACGTCCAGGGTGAAGCCCCGGCGCTCGGCATACATGGAGTACATCCGCAGCAGGTCGGCGGCAAACAGCGCGCCCTCCTCGCCGCCGATGCCGGCCCGGATTTCCAGCACCACGTCCTTGTCGTCGTTGGGGTCACGGGGCAGCAGCAGGCGCTTCAATTCATCCTCCAGCCGCTCCCGCTCCGCCTTGGCGGCGGCCAGCTCCTCCTGGCCCAGCTCCTTCAGCTCGGGGTCGGACAGCATTTCCGTGGCGGCGGCCATATCGGCCTCCGCCCGGGCGTAGGCCCGGTATGCCTCCACCACCGGCGTCAGCTCCTTCTGTTCGCGGCTCAGCTTCGTCATGGCCGCCCGGTCGCTGTACACCGCCGGGTCGGAGAGCTGGCGCTCCACCTGGGCCAGACGCTGGGCGATCTTTTCCAGCTTATCCAACATGGCCGCTCTCCAGATACTGCTGCACGTCGGAGATGAACTTGTCCCGCCAGAAGGTATAGCCCACGCTGCCGGGCTGGAGAGAGACCTCCAGAATGTGCTTTTCGGCGGTATAGAGATCCATCTGGTCATAGACGCTGACGCTGCGGCGGTTACTGCTGCGGGTCAGCACATAGGCCACGCGGGACATCTCCAGGCCGCGGCGCTTCAGAAGGCCGCGGATGGGGCTGGAGCAGCGGCCGCCCCACACGGGGGTGCCCACGATCACCAGCTTATAGTCCTCGATATTCCGCTCCGTGGTGAAGGGCTTCAGCGGCGCGGTGGTGCGGCGCATGGCGTCCATTCCCGCGTGCAGCCGTCCCCGCCAGCCGTTGCGGTCGGCGCCGTCGTCGATGGCCACGATCTCCGCGCCCACCGCGTCGGCGATCTCCTTCATGGCGCGGCGGGTGTTGCCGCTGAATGAGTAATAGATACACAGTACGTCGCTCATAGTCAAGATTCCTCCAATGCCAGGGACAGCTCCTCCCAGCGGGCCATTTCCTGCTCCAGCCGGGCCTCGGTCTCCTGCTTCTGCGTGAATAGTTCGTTCAGCCTGCCCGCGTCGCAGGCGTTGGCGGCCATGGCCTCGTCCAGCGCCGCCAGCTCCTTTTCCAGCCGGGCGATGCCGGTCTCGCAAATGGTGAGCTGCCGCCGGGCCGCCTGCTGGCTGCGATTGCCGCGGCTCTGGCGGGTGTCGCCCTTCTTTACCGGGGCCGCCGGTTCCGGCTTCGGCTCCGCCGCCTTCATGGCGCGGTACTGGGCAAAGCCCATGGGATAGTCGGTGATGGTGCCGTCCGCCAGCTCCCAGACGCGGGTGGCGAAGCGGTTGATGAAATAGCGGTCGTGGCTGACGAACAGCAGCGTGCCGTCAAAGGCCTCCACCGCCTCCTCGATCCACTCCCGGCTGGCGATGTCCAGATGGTTGGTGGGCTCGTCCAGGATCAGGAAGTTGATCTCCTCGTC
>ERZ827520.432-NODE-432-length-67564-cov-12.888045_pt1 | contig 67564 bp, 67 predicted proteins | sample MGYA00519581_ERZ827520 | MGnify/ENA primary metagenome ERZ827520 (study PRJEB31778, sample SAMEA3449339) | human gut metagenome | biome: human gut; feature: human-associated habitat; material: faeces | place: United Kingdom | collected 2010/2012 ... | reverse complement strand
GGCGCAGAGCCGCCGCGTATGCGGCGGCTCTGCGCCGCCCGGCCGGCCCGCCCGTTACGGGCGGGCCGGCGGATTCGTCTGCGTCTTTCGCCGTCGTCCGTATAAACGTGCGCCGTGCCTTTGCCGCCGCGCCGACCGCGCGGAAAAGGCGGAAATTGTTTTGTGGAGGAGGCATGCCAAATGGCCGCAAAATTTTATATCGGCGGAATCTATCAGCAGCGGGGCAAGCCCTTTCGGCTGCTTTCCGTACAGGTCGGAGAGCGCGAGCTTCTGTATTCCTGCCGCGCTCAGCGCCCGAATCCCGATGCCGCCGACCGGGGCGCTTGGACGTATGCGCCCTACGTTGAAACGCCGGAGGATCGGCTTTTCACCGAGGCCGAGCTGGCAGAGGCCGCGTTTGCGGACGAGCGGTGCGTCCGATGCAGAAACTTTTTCGCTTCCCAGCTTTTGGACCGCGAGCTGCGCGCCGATCCGGAATTTTATATTCACCCGACTTTGCTGGGGAGCTACATGAACATTTGGGTCGGCCGCTGTGACCTGCGCTGCCTGACGTCGCGGCTCGGCACGCTGAATCCCCTCTGCGCCTATTATACGGACAGAGACCCGTCGAAGCCGGCGGACGCCGCTTCGCTGCGCGCGGCGCTGTCCCGCTTTGAGCTTTGTTGTGAAAGCGACGGCAGCGGTGCAGTCCACCGTCTGCGCAGCGGCTCGAACGCCGTGTCGCTGCTGGAGCTGCCCGCGCTGTTCCCGGAGCGGGAGACGCTTGCGTTGCTGCTGCCGTCCGCAGCCTGCGACGTATACGTCTTTCACCACAGCGCGGCCGGCGTGCTGTATTCGGGCGGTGAGGATGCAAACGGCTTTTTGAGCGAGGCGGTCGTCTGCTCGATGCCGCTCGACCGCGCATCTCTGGCCGAACTGTACGCGCTTTGGCTGAATATGGATACCGATTCCCTCGTCACGGCCGACGGCAGCCTTTTGCTGCTCCGCGGCGAGGAGGGCCTGTATATCGTCTCTTGAACCTGCTGTTTAGAAAAAAGGACCTGTGCGTGCTGTCTGCGCACAGGTCCTTTGCTTTGCCTGTAAAAAATCAAATTGCCCTTGCCTTTTTCCGTCCGTTTCCGGCGCTGGTCCCGGGCCGTATGCGGTGGCGTTGCTTGGACGCCGGCAGAAAAACCGCCGGCGTCCAAATGATTCCGGCAGAAAAACCACCGGCGTCCAAGTGACGCCGGTGGTTTTGCCGTATTGCCGTATTCCGGCGCCGTTTAACGCCGGAACGCTGTATGGGGGTTCAGAAACAAAAGGGGTTCGGGATTTCTGCGTCCGCGAACGTGCTTCGCAGCATGCGGTACATCGCCTTCGCGTGGATTCTGTCGTGCCAGAGAAAGCGCCGCAGCACCTTCCGCAGCGACCACCATTCGCCGTAGCTTCCTTCCCGGGCGGGAAGGCGCAGGAAGCCGTCGAGCTGCTCCAGCGCCGCGAAGCCTCTCTGCCGGCATTCGAAGATTGTGCCGTCGCAGTCTGCGGCGACGCCGATTTCCCCGAAATAGTAATCGGTCACGTTTTTGGTATGCGCGTACATTTCGTTCGCGGTGCGCGGCGCGCGCCCGTAGAAGGTCTGCCGCACCGGCAGGCAGGAGACGTTTTCGTCGGGAGCGGAGCGGTAGAGCGTCAGAAAATCGGCGGCGGAGCGCAGGACTTGCGCCTTCAGCGCCGCGTATTCCGCCTCCGTCAGCGGCTCCCGTTCGGACGCAAACAGCACGTCCGAATCGGCGTCCGAGATTTGCAGCGCGCTTTCCTGTTCCTGCACCAGCTCGGCTCCGTCGAACGCGGGTACCGGCGTGTTTGTCCATCGCAGAAACGCACGCAATTCGTCCGGCAGCTTTGCCAGCGCCTCGTCCCGAGACGCGCCCCGCGCGTAAGCGCCCGGGAAGTCCGCCGCGAAAAGCAGGGTGTCGTTTCCGTTGTGCTCCCATACATATCGGATTTTCATCGGATGCCCCTCTCTATTCCCGATAAATAAAATGTTCAACGCCGCCGTCGGGCTGCGTTAGGAGACGTGCGGTGTCGGTGGGGTAAAGCCGGATTTCTTCAATGCGTTCGAGCGGGATCCAGTGGAATTCGAGCGAGGAATCCCGCCCTTCAAGCCGTTCCTGCGCGGCGAAAACGCCGTCTGCGGGCGTGCGGTCGTCCCGAATGTCGATTGCGTAGTACAGGCAGATTTGGTGGCAGGGCTTTCCGCCCCAGTCGAAGAAAACCTCGCCGACCCATTTCAGCCCGCCCACGGCGATGTCGGCCCCGATTTCTTCTTTGAACTCCCGCGTCAGCGTTTCCGCGTTTGTCTCGCCGAACGCGACGTGGCCGCCCGGAAATGCAAAGCCGTCGTCGTCGGCCGGCTTTTGCAGCAGCACCTTTCCGTTTTGTATGCAGACCCCGGCGACACGGTACGAAAAAACATATGAGTCGGTGCGGAACAGGATGTCGGTCAAGACAGTTCCTCCTTTTGCGGCGCGGCGGAATTCATCCGTTCTGCCGCGGCTTTTCGGCGACCAGCCGCTTGCCGGTCATCGCCGTCACGGTCAGCCGCATTACGCAGGTGCGCGCGACGGCCGCGCGGCTCCATTCCAGCGTGCGGTCGTAGTGCGCCATCAGGACGGACAGCCCGTGCTCCTTCTCCGATTCCGGCACAAGCTCCAGCCTGCCGCGGCCGATCACGCTCTCGTACTCCATCGTGCAGTAGCCGCGCGCCGCGTCGGTGACGAGCCTGTGTCCGCAGTCGCAGGCAAAGGCGACTTGCGGATTCCGGCGCAGCAGCTCGTATTTCCGGCCCTCGGCCGCGCCGTGGAAATAGAGCCGCAGCAGGCCGTCCTCCACCGCCTCGCCGAAGTTCAGCGGCAGGATATAGGGCACCTCGTCGTCGTTGAACGCCAGCCGGCAGACGTCGCAGCGGGCGATAATCGCTGTCAGCTCGTCAAAATCTCGGATTTCTCGGTCTTTTCTGCGCATGATGCGCCTGTCCCTCCCTCGTTCTGCTTTTCACGCGCGACGGCGAGCATCAGCTTGATGCGGTTCTCCTGATTCACGCGCGTGGCGCCCGGGTCGTAATCGATCGGCACGATGTTCGCCTCCCTGCGCAGCTCGCGGATGCGGCGGATCACGCCCTTGCCCACGATGTGGTTCGGAAGGCAGCCGAAGGGCTGCGCGCAGACGATGTTGACGAACCCGTTTTCGATCAGCTCCATCATCTCGCCGGGCAGCAGCCAGCCCTCGCCCATCTTGCAGCCCAGCCCGATGACCTCGGACGCCAGCCGCCGCGTTTCGGCAAAATCGCCGTAATAGGTGAGGTTTTTGCAGCTCTTCGCCGCGTCCGCAATCGCGCGTTCAAAGCTGTACAGATAGCGCCTCGCGGCTGCGGCGGCGGTTTTGATGACGGCGCTGCCGCCGTAGAGCTCGTAGCCGATTACGCTGTTTTCGGCCATATACATCGCAAATCCCAGGATGCCCGGCAGGCAGACCTCGCAGCCCTGCTCGAACAGGAACTTTTCCAGCCCGTTGTTGCCGAGCGCGGAATATTTGACGTAGATTTCGCCGACGATGCCGACCTTGAGCTTGTTTTTCGGATAGACGGGGATGGCGTCGAACTCCGCGGCGATCTGCTTGGAAATGCGCTTGACGTCGCGCACGAAGCAGCCCTTGCCCTTCGCCAGCAGGCCCGACAGACTCTCCTGCCAGCGCGCGACGGCCGCCGCACTGTCGCCCGGACGCTTTTCGTAGGGCTTGGTCTGGTTGTCGAGCGACATCAGCAGGTCGCCGTAGGCCAGCGCGGCGATCGCCATCCGCAGCACGGGGAAGGTGATGCGGAAGCCGCTGTTCTTCTCCAGCCCCGTCATGCTCAGCGAGATGACCGGGACGTAGCCGTACCCGGCTTTGGCCAGCGCCTTGCGCAGCAGGTGTATGTAGTTGGACGCGCGGCAGCCGCCGCCGGTCTGCGTGATCATCAGCGCGACCTTGTGCGGGTCGTAGCGGCCGCTCGAAAGCGCGTCGAGGAACTGGCCGATGACCAGCAGGGCGGGGTAGCAGATGTCGTTGTGGACGTATTTGAGCCCCGCGTCCACGACCGCGCGGCCGTCGTTCTGTAATATTTCCATCCTGTACCCGTAGTTGATGAACACGTTCCGCAGCAGTCCGAAGTGGATCGGCGCCATGTTCGGCACGAGGATGGTGTAATCGCGTTTCATTTCGGTGGTGAATTCCACACGGTTGCTGGTGGTCACGGCTGCTTCTGCCCGCCTCCTTTACGGGTGTCGTCCAGTGCGGAGAAGAGACTCCGCAGCCGGATTCTGACGGCGCCGAGATTGGTGATCTCGTCGATCTTGATCTGGGTGTAAATTTTCCCGTGCGACTCGAGAATGCGGCGCATCTCGTCGGTCGTGATGGCGTCGATGCCGCAGCCGAACGAGACGAGCTGCACCAGGTCGATGGGCTGCTCGGCGCTGCGCGCGCAGACGAATTCCGCCGCCGCGTACAGCCGCGCATGATAGGTCCACTGGTTGAGCACGCCCGTTTCCGCCCGATGCAGCAGGCCGCCGAGCGCGTCCTCGCTGATGACGACGGCGCCCATCGAGCGGATAAGCTCGTCGATGCCGTGGTTGATTTCCGCGTCGAGATGATAGGGACGGCCGCAGAGCACGATGACCGGCAGCCCCCGCCGCCGCGCTTCCTCCAGCGCTTCCTCGCCCTTCCGGCGGACCTGCGCGGTGTAGGCGGCGTATTCGGCGTAGGCCGCGTCCGCCGCTGACCGGATTTCGCGCGCGGTCAGCCCGTCGAACGAACGGCGGAACACGGATACGGCTTTTTTGGCGAACCGCTTCGGGTCGCTCAGGTCCAGATAGTCGTAGATGAAGCGCACGTCCCGCAGCGGACGGATGTTGGCCGCGGCGACCTCGGGATAATAGGCGACGACCGGGCAGTTGAAATGGTTGTCGCCGAGCTGCTCATCAAAATTGTACGACATGCAGGGGTAAAAGATCGTGTCCGCGCCCATCCGCAGCAGCGCGTCGATGTGGCCGTGCATCAGCTTGGCGGGGTAGCAGACCGTGTCGGACGGGATCGTCGCCTGCCCGCGCAGGTAAAGGCTGCGCGTGGAGGGCGGGGAGACGATCACCTCGTAGCCCAGCGCCGTAAAAAACGCGTGCCAGAACGGCAGGTTCTCGTAAAAGTTCAACCCCATCGGGATGCCGACCGTGCCGCGCGTACCCTTGACCGGCCGGTAGGATTGCAAAAGCTGGCGTTTGTATTCAAACAGGTTCGGCAGCGGCGCCGCCTGCGGCTCCTCGCTTTTGCGCAGCGGCTTGTCGCATTTGTTGCCGCTGATGTAGCGCCGGTTTCCCGCAAACGTCGAGACAGAGAGCCGGCAGGCGTTGGTGCAGCCCTTGCAGACGACCGGCGCGGACGTGTAGGTGAAGCGCTCGAGCGTCTCCGCCGTCGGCGCCGTGCTCTCTGCCGGACGATGCGCCAGCGCGTACAGCGCCGCGCCGTAGGCGCCCATCAGTCCCGCGATGCCCGGGCGCGTCACCTCCGTGTTCAGCTCCTGCTCGAAGGCGCGCAGCACCGCGTCGTTGAGGAAGGTGCCGCCCTGCACGACGATCCGCTCGCCCAAATCGGCGGCGGACGCGGCGCGTATGACCTTGTACAGCGCGTTTTTGACCACGCTGATCGACAGTCCGGCCGAAATCGCCTCCACCGGCGCGCCGTCCTTCTGCGCCTGCTTGACCGAGGAGTTCATAAACACCGTGCAGCGCGAGCCGAGATCGACCGGCCGCTCGGCGTACAGTCCCAGCGCGGCGAATTCCGCCACGCTGTACCCGAGCGCGCCTGCAAAGGTCTGCAGAAACGAGCCGCAGCCTGAGGAGCAGGCTTCGTTGAGAAAGATGTTGTCGATCGCGCCGTTTCTGACCTTGAAGCACTTGATGTCCTGCCCGCCGATGTCGATGATGAAATCGACCTGCGGGTCGAAGCGCTTGGCCGCCGTGAAGTGCGCGACCGTTTCGACCACGCCCGCGTCGAGGGTGAACGCGCTGCGGATGATGTCCTCGCCGTAGCCCGTCGCGCAGGAGGCGACCAGCTTTGCGGCGGGGAAGCGGGCGTAGAAATCCCGCAGCACCGCCAGCACGATGGCGACCGGGTCGCCCGTGTTGGACTGGTAGCGTGAGTAGAGAATATCGCCGTTCAGGTCCGTGACCACCGCCTTGACCGTGGTCGAGCCGGCGTCGATGCCGAGGGCCGCCTCAAACGGGCCGTCGGGCGCGGGATTGTCGGTGCGGACGGCGGCGCGCGCGTGCCGCGCGGCGAAGCGCTCGTATTCCTCTCGGGAGGTGAACAGCGGCGGGCAGGCGCGGTAGTCGCCGCTGCCGCCGTAGCCGCGCAGCTCCTTTTCCAGCTCGCCGAGGTCGAACGACGCATGCTCGTCGGACAGCGCCGCGCCCAGCGCCACATAATACAGCGAGTTTTCCGGACAGACCCCTTTTGTATCGAGCGTTTCGTCAAAGCTGGCGCGAAGCTGACTCAAAAAGGTCAGCGGCCCGCCGAGATAGGCGATTTTTCCCTCCAGCGGCCGTCCCTGCGCCAGCCCTGCGACCGTCTGGTTGACGACCGCGCCGAAAATGCTCGCGCAGATGTCGTTTTTCGACGCGCCCTGATTGATGAGCGGCTGGATGTCGCTTTTGGCAAACACGCCGCAGCGCGAGGCGATGGTGTAGGTCTGCCTGCTCGACTGGGCGAGATAATTCATCTCGTCGGGCGTGATGCTCAGCAGCGTGGCCATCTGGTCGATGAAAGCGCCCGTACCGCCCGCGCAGGAGCCGTTCATCCGCACCTCCGCGTCCTCGCCCAGAAACAGGATTTTCGCGTCCTCGCCGCCCAGCTCGATGACGACGTCGCAGTCGGGCAGGTAATGCCGGACCGCCGTGCGCGTCGCATATACCTCCTGCACGAAGGGCAGGCCAAGCGTCTCCGCGATGCCCATGCCCGCCGAGCCGGACACGACAATCTCGCATTCCCGCTCGTTCGGGAACGCGGCCGCAATCTCGCCCAGCATAGCCGCCGCGTTCTCCGCAATGCGCGAGAAATGGCGGCGGTAGTCCTTATACAGCAGCTCGCCGCTCGCGTTCAGGATTACGCACTTGAGCGTGGTCGAGCCGATATCCAAACCGATTCTGATCATAAAGCAGTTCCCATTTCTTTCTCTCTGAAGCGCTTTCGCGCAAAAACGACAGGAATCGCATCGCTTTGCGCAAAAGAAATTTACCTATCATTATATTAACATGAAATTATGAACATTCTGCACAAGGCTGCGGCGTACACCAAAAAAACTTGTAAATTTGCATAAATTGTGATATAATATTTTTGTCACATATCCTATCCGAAAAGGAGCTTTGTTTTGATAAAACGATGGATTAAGACCGCACCGGCACTGTTGCTGGCGGTTCTGCTGTGCGTGTGTGCACCGGCGCTGGAGACAGGGGAGGCGTGCGCGTTCCTCCAAACCGAGCGCGACGCGTATGTCGAATATCTGCTTTCGCTCTCGCTTTCCAACGGCGCGATCGCCCTGTACAGACCCACCGTCGCGCAATACCCTTCGTCCGCGCCCGAGGCGCTCGACGGCGTGCCTGCGGAGACCTACCTTCGCTGGCGCAGCGCCAAGCTGGAGCCGTCCGCAGCGACGGCGGCCGCGCGCGGGCTGCTGACGGCGGGCGACGCGGGGAGAGACGCGGCCGAGGGGTATATCGAGTGGTATTTTTCGCATCTGAACACCGCCGACGAGGACGCTTACGGCATAGACGGCACCGTGTACGACACCTATTTCTTCATCGAGGACGGCGATTCGCCGCGTCTGCTGGAAATCACCGGACGCGCGCTGTTTGCCGCCGAATACGGGGACGGAGCGCCCAATCCGCACGCTTACGCTTCGAGCGACGCGTCGAGCGCGGCTTTCCTGTCGCTGCTGCGGGCGTATGTCGAACGGTGTGGCGGCCTCGGGCGGTTTTCCGATAGGCTGACGGAGATCGACCGCATCGCCGGCGCGATGCTGGCCACCTATGACGAGGCGCTCGGCCTGACCGCCTGCAAGGGCGCCGATTCCGACCGCCTGCTTGTGAACAACTGCATCGTCTATCGGGGCTGCATAGACGCCGCGTGGCTTTATCGCGTGCTGCCCGACTGCGCGGAGAAGGCCGCCGAAATGGACGGCTATGCTTCCCGTCTGCGGGAGGGCATCGAGACGCACCTCTGGGACGATACCGCCGGCCGCTACCGCACCGCCGTGTCGGCGTCCGGCGCGCCGACGGCCGACGCCGGCACATCGGACGCCTTTGCGCAGCTTTATCCGCTGCTCTGCGGCCTGCCCGAGGCCGAGGGCGAGCGCGGACAGGCATTGTACGCGGCCTTCCGTGCGGACGGGCGCGACGACTGGCTCGCGCAGACGGCCGGTGCGGACACGGGCGCGGCGCTGGGATTGGCCGTCCTGAAGGCCGGGGACGCGGAAAGCGCGCGGGCGTTTATCGCCGCTTTGCGCGACCGCTACGCGGCCGCGGGCTATCCTTACCCGTTCTCCGCATCCGACGCCGGACAGGCTCTTTTAACCATAGACGGCCTGCTCGCGCTCTGCCCGCCCGCCGAGGAATCGGCCGCGCCGTCCTCCGAAGCGGCGGCGGAAGGGGAGGAATCGGCGGACGGCAGCGCGCTGCCCGCCGCGCTGGCGGCTGCGGGCTTCGCCGCGCTCGTCGCCGGCTCGTTCCTGCTGTATTCCCGCAGAAAGAAGAAAACGCCGTGATATTTGCGTCGGCGGCAAGCCTTTGCCGCCCGCGTCCGGCCCGTCGTGCGCTTTTCGCACGGCGGGCTGTGTTTTTGTGCGCGCGCCGGCGCATTTTTTGTATGAAAAAACGGTTGCTTTTCGGGCGAAAATGTACTATAATAATATTTAACGCGGACTTTGCCGCGCTGCCCGTGCGCAGCTTTGCCTGCCGGGGCAGGAAAAGCCGAACAAGGGAGGGCGGGAAGATGACCGAACCGAATGCCGCCGGCGCGGCGGTAAGCGCGCCGGAGGACGTCTATACGGATAAGAAGCGCGCGCTTTTCGATAAGCTGTACGCGTTTCTCAACCCGAAACAGCGCGAGGCCGTGTATGCGGTCAACGGACCGCTGCTTGTTCTGGCCGGCGCAGGCAGCGGCAAAACGACCGTGCTGGTCAACCGCATCGCGCATCTGATCCATTTCGGCAACGCGTATGAGGATGCGTTCGTACCCGCCGGCGCCGAGAAATATGTCCCCGCGATGGACGCGCTGCTCGAAAGCGGCACGAAAGAGGAGCTGACCGAGTTCCTGCGCGCGACGGCGGTCTCGCCCGCGCGTCCGTGGAACATTCTCTGCATCACCTTCACCAACAAAGCCGCGGGCGAGTTCAAGCAGCGTCTCGAGACGATGCTCGGCCCCGCCGCCAAGGACATCTGGGCCGGCACCTTTCATTCGATTTGCGTGCGCATTCTGCGCCAGAATATCCATCACATCGGCTACGACAACGCCTTTACCATCTACGATACGGACGACGCCAAGCGCCTTGTCACACAGATCATGAAGGAATCGAATATCGACACCGACACACTGCCGGTCAAAAGCGTCCTCGCCGCCATCTCCCGCGCAAAGGAAAACCATATCCTGCCCGCGCGCTATCTGGCCGATCTGGGCGCGCACGACGTGCGCGAAAAGCACATCGGCGAGATTTACGACGCGTATCAGAAAAAGCTCAAAAAGCTCTCCGCGCTGGACTTCGACGACCTGATTCTCTATACCTCCGTGCTGTTCGACACCTGCCCGGAGGTGCTGGAAAAATACCGGCGCCAGTTTGACTATATCCTCGTCGACGAATATCAGGACACCAACCCCTCGCAGAGCGCGCTGGTCGAAAAGCTGGCCGGCGGCAAGCGCAACGTCTGCGTCGTCGGGGACGACGACCAGAGCATCTATTCCTTCCGCGGCGCGACGGTGCGCAACATCCTCGAGTTCGACGAGGTGTTCCCCGACGCGCGCATCATCAAGTTGGAGCAGAACTACCGTTCCACGCAGAACATCCTCTCCGCCGCCAACGCCGTCATACAGAACAACGAGGGACGGAAGGGCAAAAACCTCTGGACCGAGAGCGAGGACGGCGAAAAGCTGCTTGTCAAGGAGGTCTATTCGCAGACCGAGGAGGCGATGTTCATTGCCGACAGCATTTTGGAGCGGGTCGCGCAGGGCGAAAAGCTCTCGTCCTTCGCCGTGCTTTACCGCACCAACGCGCAGTCGGGCGCGCTCGAGAGCGCGTTCACCAAGGCGCGTATCCCGTACCGCGTGTTCGGCGGCCTCCGCTTCTATGAGCGCAAGGAAATCAAGGACATCGTCGCCTATCTGTCGCTCATCGCCAATCCGGCGGACGACATGCGCTTAACGCGCATCATCAACGTGCCCAAGCGCGCCATCGGAACCGCGACGGTCGAGACCGTCGCGCGCATCGCGGCGGCGGAGGGCGCGCCGATGCTGGAAATCGTGCGCAACGCGTCGGATTATCCGGCGCTGCTGAAGGCGTCCCTCAAGCTCGAGCGCTTTTATGCGCTCATCGCCGATCTGGCCGACTTCGCGGCGGAGCATTCGCTCTCCGCGCTTGTGGAGGAGGTGCTGGCGCGCACCGGCTATCTGGATATGCTGCGCAGCTCGCCCGAGGACCGCGACAAGGAGGAGATCGTGCAGGAATTCGTCTCCACCGCCAAGCTGTTCGAGGAAACCGGCGAGTCGGCCGGCCTGTCCGCCTTTCTGGAGGACATCGCGCTCGTTTCGGATACCGATACATACGACGAAAACGCCGAGGCCGTCAGTCTGATGACCGTCCACAGCGCCAAGGGGCTGGAGTTCCCGTATGTGTTCCTCCCCGGGTTTGAGGACGGGCTGTTCCCCTCCTCGCGCGCGCTGGACAACCGCGAGAGCGAGGAAGAGGAGCGCCGGCTGGCCTACGTCGCCATCACGCGCGCGAAGAAGGCGCTGACCATCCTGTACACCAAAAGCCGCGTCATTTACGGGCGGACGGAGTTCTGCACGCCCTCGCGTTTTCTGGACGAGATTCCCGACGACCTTCTGGAAAAGGAGACGGCCAGACCCCGCCCCGTCGTCACCAACCGCCGGCCGGCGCCGGACACCGCGCGCCGCAGCTCGACCTTCGGCAGCGCGCCCGAACGCAGCACGCTGTCCATCGCGGTCGGCAGCAGGGTCCTGCATCCCGTTTTCGGGGAGGGCGTCGTCGTCGCGTCGCAGGATATGGGCAACGATACGCTGCTGGAGGTGGAATTCTTCAGCGGCCAGACGAAAAAGCTGATGCAGAATTACGCAAAATTAAAGCTGAAATAAATGCAAAAAAGAGGTAGAAACAATGGCGGAAATCAAACCCATTCAGGCACTTCGGTATACGGATAAGGCGGGGAAGCTGGCGGACAACGTCTGCCCGCCCTATGACATCGTATCCGCACCCGAGCGTGAAGCGCTGGTATCGCGCAGCGCTTACAACCTCATCCGGCTCGAGCTGCCCGAAGGCGGCGACGACCGCTATGCCCAAGCCGGCGCGCTGCTGAACGAGTGGCTGGAGACCGACGTTCTCGCGCGCGACGAGGAGGCGGGCATCTTTATCTATGAGGAGGAATTCGACGCCAACGGCGGGCACTATGTGTTTGACGGCATCGTCTGTCTGGTCAAGCTGGAGCCGTTTGAGAAGCGTGTCGTCCTCCCGCACGAGGAGACGCTCAAAAAGGCCAAGGAGGACCGCTTCAATCTGATGAAGAGCACCTTCTGCAACTTTTCCTCGATCTATTCGCTCTATCTGGACGACGAGCGTAAAATTCCCACCCTGCTCGCCGGCTATACCGCCGCGCCGCCCGCGCAGGCCTTTACCGACGACGAGGGCGTAACGCACCGTCTCTGGAAGATCACAGACCGCGCCGACATCGACTATATCGCCGCCGTGCTGGCGGAAAAGCAGCTTTTCATCGCCGATGGCCACCATCGCTACGAGACGGCGCTGCGCTTTTCCGAATATGTCCGCTCGTCCGGCATCGAAAACAGCACGGCCGACTATGTGATGATGACGCTGGTGGATATGGACAACCCCGGCCTCGTCGTGTTCCCGACCCACCGCCTGATCCGCGGGATGGAGGTGGACGCCGCCGCGCTCAAGGAAAAGTGCGGGGCGTATTTCACCGTGACCGAGTACCCCGACGTCGCCGAGGCCGAACGGGTGCTCGCCGCCAACCGCGACAAGCACGCCTTCGCCTTTTACACGGGCGGCGACGGCTTTACGCTTCTGACCGCCAAGCCCGAGGTGGACGGCCTGCGCTTCGACGGGAAGCCGAAATCCTATTCCTCGCTGGACGTCACGGTGCTGCACACCCTGATTTTGGAGGGCGCGCTCGGCATCGACCGCGAGAATATGGCCAATCAGGTCAATTTGCGCTACACCCGCAGCTTCGACGAGGCCGTGCAGTCGGTTCGCGGCGGCGAGAGCGCCTGCGCGTTCATCATCAACCCGACCAAGATCCGCGAGATCAAGGCCGTTGCCGAGGACGCGGAGAAAATGCCGCAGAAATCCACTTACTTCTATCCCAAGCTCAAGACCGGCTTGGTGATGAACAAACTGCTTTGAGAGGGGACGCTTTGAATCCGATGAAAGAGCTTGCCAAAACCTATTCCCCCGCCTCGTTTGAGGATGAGATTTACCGCCGCTGGTGCGAGCGGGGCTATTTCAAGCCGACGGGGAAGGGGGAGCCGTTTACCATTGTCATCCCGCCGCCCAACGTCACCGGCCAGCTCCATATGGGACACGCGCTGGACGAAACGCTGCAGGACATCCTGATCCGCTATAAGCGGATGCAGGGCTTCGATGCGCTCTGGGTGCCCGGCACCGACCACGCCGGCATCGCCACGCAGATCAAGGTGGAGGAATACCTGCGCGAAAACGAGGGCATCACCCGCTACGACTTGGGTCGTGAGAAATTTCTCGAGCGCGTCTGGGACTGGAAGCGCCGGTACGGCGACCGCATCATCAGCCAGCTCAAGAAGCTCGGCTCGTCCTGCGACTGGTCGCGCGAGCGCTTCACGATGGACGAGGGCTGTTCAAAGGCGGTGCGCGAGGTGTTCGTCAGCCTGTACGAAAAAGGGCTGATCTACCGCGGCAACCGCATCATCAACTGGTGTCCCAAGTGCCGCACCGCGCTTTCGGACGCCGAGGTCGAGTACGAGGAACAGGCCGGTCATTTCTGGCATATCCGTTATCCCATCAAGGATTCGGACGGCTATGTCATCATCGCCACCACGCGCCCGGAGACGCTGCTGGGCGACACCGCCGTCGCCGTCAGCCCGGACGATGAGCGCTATGCCGAGCTCGTGGGCAAGACGCTGATCCTTCCGCTCGTCGGGCGGGAGATTCCGGTCATCGCGGACGAGTATGTGGATAAGGAATTCGGCACCGGCTGCGTGAAGATCACGCCCGCGCACGACCCGAACGACTTCCTCGTCGGCCAGCGCCACGGGCTGGAGCAGATTCGCGTGATGAACGACGACGCCACCATCAACCGCTTCGGCGGCAAATACGAGGGACTGGACCGCTACGAGGCGCGCCGCCGCATCGTTGAGGACCTCGAGGCCGGTGGCTATCTCGTCAAGGTTGAGGACCACGCGCACAACGTCGGCTGCTGCTATCGCTGCAAGACGACGGTCGAGCCGCTGACGAGCGATCAGTGGTTTGTCAAAATGGCCCCGCTCGCCGAGCCGGCCGTCAAGGCCGTCACGGACGGCGACGTCAAGTTCCTGCCCGAGCGGCTGGAAAAGATATATATGAACTGGATGAATAACGTCCACGACTGGTGCATTTCCCGCCAGCTCTGGTGGGGACACCGCATTCCCGCCTTCTACTGCGACGCCTGCGGGAAAACCGTCGTCTCCCGCACCGACTTGGAGGTCTGTCCCGACTGCGGCGCGCCGATGCGCCGCGAGGAGGACGTGCTGGACACATGGTTCTCGTCCGCGCTCTGGCCGTTTTCCACGCTCGGCTGGCCGGAGGACACCGCCGACCTGCGCCGCTATTATCCGACGAGCGTGCTCGTCACCGGCTACGACATCATCTTCTTCTGGGTCGCGCGGATGATCTTCTCCGGGCTGGAGCATACCGGCAAGGCGCCTTTCCACACCGTGCTTTTCCACGGTCTGGTGCGCGACGCGCAGGGACGCAAGATGTCCAAATCGCTCGGCAACGGCATCGACCCGCTGGAGGTTATCGAGCAGTACGGCGCCGACGCGCTGCGCTTCACGCTGGCTACCGGCAACAGCCCCGGGAACGATATGCGCTTCTCGTATGAAAAGGTCGAAGCCTCGCGCAACTTTGCCAATAAAATCTGGAACGCCGCGCGGTTTGTGATGATGAATCTGGACGAGGAATTCGACCCCGATTCCATCGACGCGACCGATCTTTGCGACGAGGACAAGTGGGTGCTTTCGCTCTACGAAAAGCTCGTCCGCGAAGTCACTGTCAATCTGGACGCGTTCGAGCTGGGCGTGGCCGTCTCGAAGCTGTACGACTTCATCTGGGATGTGTACTGCGACTGGTATATCGAGCTGGTCAAGCCGCGATTGCAGGACAAGGGCAGTGTGTCGAATCGGGCGGCGCAGAAAACGCTGACCTATGTCCTCTCCAACACGCTCAAGCTGCTGCACCCGTTTATGCCGTTCATCACCGAGGAAATCTGGCAAACGCTGCCGCATAACGGCGAGAGCATTATGATCGCGCCCTATCCCAAGTACGACCCGTCGCTCGTGTTCGAGGAGGAGGAAGCGGCGGTGTACGCGATCATCGCGGCCATCCGCGCCGTCCGCAACCGCCGCAGTGAGATGAACGTGCCCGCCTCGCGCAAGGCGCATCTCTATATCGCCACCGCGCAGGGCGCGCTGTTTGAACGCGGCAAGGCCTTTTTCCTCAAGCTCGCGTCCGCGTCCGACGTGACCGTCATCGGTGAAAACGAAACGGTCGAAAACGCCGTCCGCGTCGTTACCGACGTCGCGACGATGTATATCCCGCTGGGCGAGATGATCGACGTCGAGCAGGAGCGCGCGCGTCTGTCCGGCGAGCTTGCGCGTACGCAGGACGAGATCCGGCGCGTGCAGTCCAAGCTGGACAACGCTGAGTTCGTCGCCAAAGCGCCCGAGCGCGTCGTCAACGCGGAACGGGAGAAGCTGGAAAAATACCGTGCCGTCGCCGCCAATTTGCAGGCCGCGCTGGAACAGCTTGGATAAAAGAAGCAGGGCGCTCTTGGAGCGCCCTGCCGGTTTTTTTGTACGCCGGTTCAGGGATAGGCGGTTTGGCCTGCCGCAGCAAAGTTGTTTTGCGCGCATCGGGCGGGGAGGTCTCTTTCTGCGCGCGCCGCTTTCCGTTTGGTAGCTTGCTATGCGGTATGAAAAAGCGTATAATACATACAACGGACCGGCGCCGGTGCGTACAAAAAAGGAGGTTTATCAACATGCCGACGATTGGAGAAAGAATTGCGGAGCTGCGCAGGAAAAGCGGGATGACACAGGAGGAGCTGGCGTCGCTGCTCGGCATATCGGCACAGTCGGTTTCCAAATGGGAAACCGGGGTAACTATGCCGGATATTCTGCTGCTGCCGATTCTTGCGGACGTTTTCGGCGTTCACATCGACGCGCTTTTCGGGAAAGAGGCTAAGTCCGGCGGGGAAGTATCGGCAGACAGCGCCTTTGACGCGGCCTGCGGCCGCCTGAAACGGATTTTTGCGGAAAGTATGCACCAAAAAGAGAAGGATGCATCGGCTTTTGAATCCGAATTTGCCAAATACGAACGCGCGCTGGCCGGCGACAGCCGGATGAGAAGCGCCATTCTGCGCGAGAATGGCGTGCTCTATTACCGGGAGGAGGCCGGTGGGCTGCTGCTGAAACGTCCGCAGAATGGCTGGACGTCGCTTCTGCGGGATGCGCAGGCTGCGAAAACCGTTGCGCTGCTGGCAAACGAGGATTTTTGCAAGGCGCTGTATGCGATTCTGGACGCGCGGATGCCCTCTTTCACCCTGCAGACGCTCTGTCGGAGCTGTGAAATCAAGGACGCGCAGGCGCTTGAAGCGGCGTTTGAGGAAAGCGGTTTGTTCAAAGTGCAAACCGTTCGCGTCGAGGAACAGGACGTGAAGATATACGAGTTGGTTCGTGCGCAAAGGCTGGCCATGCTCCTTGCGGTTCTGTGTTATGCGAAGGAATTCGCGGAATTTGAGGACATTTTTTACTATTATTGCGGGTGTGTCGATTTTCCGTGGGCGTAGCTTAGCGCAGCGTATCGCGACAACGGGGGCCGGCCTCTCCGCCGCGTAAGCGGCGGGGAGGCCGGCCCCCGTTTCGGCGGGAGATTATATCTCCCGCCGAACGCCGGGAGCTGACGCTCCCAGCGCGGCATGTCTTTGCAGGAATCGGCTCGGACAGACTCGCCCATACCGGCGAAAAGCCGTCTGCTTGAAAGCCGCAGAACCGCTTCGGCCGGCTCTTTGAATTGAATGGCGGCATATCGCAGACTGCCGGCTATTACGGCCGTACATAATAAAAACAAAAAAGCAAAAGGGCAGCTTTCCGATAACGAAAGCCGCCCTTTTTTTGTTTTGGATTGCTGCGGCAAAAGGCCGCTGCGATACGGTGCGCCGTGACGCTGCAATGTGCTTCTGTACCGTCAGCCCAAATACCCTCTGCGGTAGAGCAGCTCGGCAATGAGAACCGCGCCGCCGGCCGCGCCGCGCAGCGTGTTGTGCGACAGGCAGACGAACTTCCAGTCGAACAGCGTATCCTCGCGCAGCCGTCCCGCCGAAACGCCCATCCCGCCGTAGAGATTGCGGTCGAGCTTGGTCTGCGGACGGTTGTCCTCCTCAAAGTAGGTGATGAAGCGCTCGGGCGCATGCGGCAGCGCCAGCTTTTGCGGCTCGCCGCCGAACGACGCCCATGCCTTGAGGATGTCCTCGCGCGCGGGCTTGTTCGCGAATTTCACCGCCACCGTCGCCAGATGTCCGTCCGACACCGGCACGCGGATGCACTGCGCGGAGATGGTCGGCTGTTCGGCGCTGACAATCGCGCTGTTTTCAATATGCCCCCAGATTTTCAGCGGTTCTTTTTCGCTCTTTTCCTCTTCGCCGCCGATGTAGGGGATGACATTGTCCAAAATTTCGGGGAAAGTCTCAAACGTCTTGCCCGCGCCGGAAATGGCTTGGAAGGTCGTCACCAGCACCTCCTGCACACCGTAGGCGCGCAGCGGAGTCAGGGCGGGGACGTAGCTCTGAATCGAGCAGTTCGGCTTGACGGCGATGAAGCCCTTTTTCGTGCCGAGGCGCTTGCGCTGCGCGGCGATGACGTCAAGATGCTCGGGATTGATCTCGGGAATGACCATCGGGACGTCGGGCGTCCAGCGGTGTGCCGAGTTGTTAGAGACGACCGGCAGCTCGGCCTGTGCGTAAGCCGTTTCGAGCGCGCGGATCTCGTCCTTGGGCATATCGACCGCGCAGAATACGAAATCGCACGCGGCCTTCAGGGACGCGATGTCGGCGGCGTCTGCAACAGGCATCTGCGCCACGCAGGCCGGCATCGGCTCCTGCAGCTTCCAGCGGCCCTTGACGGCCTCGGCGTAGGGCCTTCCGGCGCTCTTCGCGCTGGCGGCCAGACAGGTGATTTCAAAGTAGGGGTGATCAGCCAGCAGTGTGATGAAGCGCTGCCCGACCATACCGGTCGCGCCGACGATCCCGGCTCTCAGTTTATGTTCCATAATGCTTGCTTCCTTCTTAAATCAGATCGGTATAAATGCCGGGGACGCTGTCCTCGATGACGACGGCGCCAATGCATTTTTTGTAAAAATCCACCGGCCCCGCCGAACCGATGATGGCGTAGGCATAGCTTTCGTCGCGCATCGCCTCCATACAGCGCAGCAGCAGCGCCTTGCCGATGCCCAGCCCGCGCTTGGTCTCGTCCACGCCCGTCGGGCCAAAGAAGGCCTTGCAGGTGCAGTCGTACCCCGCGAAGCCGAGGATCTCCTTGCTGTTGGTATCATATGCGATAAAGCAGGAAATAGGGAAACGGGTGAAGGCGGTGTCAATCTCGCTGGCCCAGCCGTCTCCGAAGTGCTTGACGATGAATTCGTGAACCTTGTGCTTGTTCGGCGTCATCGGACGGATGATGCGGATGCCTTTTTCTTCAAGCGATTTGTAGAGCGCGCTTGCATCGGGAAGCGCGTAGAGCTTGACGAGCATATCGGGCATGATGAAAGCCTCCTAAAATCTGTAATGCCAGTGCTTCAGAATCGACCGCGCCACGATCATATGCGCGACGGCGTTTGGATGCACGCGGTCGGGCGAGAGCGCCGTATTGTTCAGACTGCGCAGCGCCTTGTCGATGTCCTTCTGCGGGTTGATGAAGTCGCAGCCGGTATCCGCCGCCACGCGCTCGCAGATTTTCGCGTAGCGCAGCACTGCGGCAAAAAACGCGTCGCGCTTGTTCGTTTCAAACAGAAACGGAGCGATGAGCGTAAAGCTCTCCAGCCGCTTGGCGGCGATGGATGCGATGAAGCGCAGGTTTTCCTCGTATTCTTCCTCGGAGACCGCGCGGGACGGCGTCATATAGGTGTCGAAGTGCCGCCAAACGTCGTTGACGCCGATGAGCAGCGTCGCGTGGTCGGGGCGGACGGCGTCCAGATCGCTCTCCCAACGGCTGCGGACGTCGCGGCTCGTTTCGCCGCTGATGCCGGCGTTGACCAGCCGCAGGCGCTTTTCGGGACAGGCCGCGGTGATGAGCGTGTGCAGGTTCTGCGGATAGCCGCCGCCCAGCCCGCTGACATAGTCGCCGTAAGGGCGCGTGCGGCCGCAGTCGGTGACCGAATCGCCGCTGAGCAGAATCGTTTTGCCGTTTTCAATCGTATGCAGGTTCAGCATCATCGGTTCCGCCTTTGCCTTATTCTTCGGCCGAGGCGTCGGACGACGCCTCGGAAATGTCCGCAGAGACGTCCTCGGAGACCTCCTCCGAGGTCTCGCCGGACACGTCTTCGCTCGTCTCGTCGCCGCTTTCGTCGCCGGAGCTTTCCTCGGGCTTGCTGGACGGCTTGCCGGTGATGGTCGCCTTCGGATAGGCCTCGGAAAGCACGTCCCAATCCTCATACGGGATGTCGGCGTTGTCCTTGAGCGTGATGGTCGTGATCGTGCCGTCGGCAAACGCGTCCTTAAGGACGGCGATGCCTTTGATCTTGTTCGCCGACATATCCAGCGTGGTCAGCTTTTTCAGCCCGACCAGAGAGGAAACGTCCTCGATTTCGTTGTCGGACAGGGACAGCGAGGTCAGCGCCTCCAGCTTGCCCAGCCCTTCGATGTTGGTGATTTTGTTGTTGTCCGCCGTCAGCGTTTCCAGCTTGGTCAGCGCGGAGAGCGGGGAGAGGTCGGTGATGAGGTTGTTGTCCAGATTGAGCGTGGTCAGCTCGGTGCAGTTCTTCAGCGGCTCCACGCTGGTAATGGAGGAGACCAGCTCGGTCGTCGTTTCGCCGTCGTCATCCTCTTTCTCCTCCTTAACGCCGTTGTCGTTGGCGGTCAGGGAGGTCAGCTTGGTCAGCGCCTCAAAGCCTTCCAGCGAGGTGATCTTGTTGCTGCTGATGTCCACCGTCTCCAGCGCGGTCAGCTTGGCGAGCGCCTTGACGTCGGCAATGCTGTTGCTACGCAGGTCGAGCGTTTCCAGCTTGGTCATATCGGCGATGCCGTCGATGTTCTCCAGCTCGTTGCCCGACGCGGCGAGGTAATCCAGATTGGTCAGCGCCTTGATGTCGTCCAGATCCTTGAGCTTGTTGTTGTTGACGCTGAGCTGCTCGAGCGTGGTCAGCGACGACAGCATCGACAGGTCCTCCAGTTCCAGCCCTTCGACGTCCAGCGTCTTGAGCGCTTTGGCGTCGGTGAGCGGGGAGAGGTCTTTTACGTTCGTCGCCGCCAGATACAGCTCCTCCAGCGAGGACGATTCGCCGACGGCGGTGATGTCGGCCACCGACGAGCTGGTAAGGTCAAGCACCTTGAGCGAGGTCAGCTTGGAAATGCCCTTGAGCGAGGTCAGCGAAGAATGGGAAAGCGAGAGGTATTCCAGCTTTTTCAGCTCCGAGAACGAATCAAGGTTCTTCACGGAGGATAGCGCAATGGCCTGAATGATGCTGGAGGCGTCAAACGAGCTGCCGCCGTAGAATTGATTATAATAGGAATACAGCGACGCGTTGTATTCGATGGTGTACGCGTCGTACGCGCCGATGATGGAAACATAGCGCAGGTTGGGGAACAGGTTTAAGTCCTCGGCGTTGTTGAGGTAGGCGTAGAAGGAAATCGAGTTGTCGGTGTAAAACGGATCAGAGCTTTCCGCAGAGGATTCGCTGCTGCTCTCGTTCGTCTCCTCCTCCGACTCTTCCTCCTCGGCGTAAGCCTCGCTGATGATCCGCTCGGCGAACGCGGCGTTGCCCAGTGTGCAGATCGGATACACCATCGACGGGTTGTCGGTCGACGGCGTGGTGAAGGAGGCGGTGATGCGGATGTATTCGTACTGCTCGAGCATCTCGGGCGTGAGGCTGCGCGCGTTCACGTCAAGCTGCTCTGCCAGCGCTTTGGCGAAATCCTGATCGTTGAACATCGGCGACGTGTTCAGATACGAGCTGACCGTCACCAGCAGCGTGGCGGCGAGCACGGCCACACAGAGCACGATGGTGATGATGAAAACGACCTTCTGGTGTTTTTTGGAATATTTTTTAGACATTCTTCTGAAAACCTCCGTTGCTTTATGAAAAAGTTCGCGGCGACAGACAGACGGCCGACGCTCACAACTGAGCCATTATACAACATAACCCGTAAAAAAGCAAGGTTGAATATGAAAATAATTGTATAAAAAGGCTTTTTCGTCTCTATTCATCCGTCGGATGCTTGTATTCAAACAGGCTGCGGAAGAAAAGCTGATTGCCGCGCCAGTATTCCATTGTGCGGCCGTATGTGATGTCGTCCTGCTCCGGCGACCGGCGGATGCAGAGAACCAGCTTGCCCGGCAGACGGCTGAAGCCGGCGGCGAAATGGATCTCCAGCTCGCGCAGATACACGCCGTACTCGTCCACCGTCTCCGCGGGGATGGCGGAGGCGGGCAGAACGTCGGTCAGCTTCGCAAGCACGCCGAATTCCTTCAGCCGCTCGTAATACGCCTCGTTGACCAGATAAATGATCGAATTCCCGGACGCCACCTCCGTATTGAAGCGCTGGAGCGCGGTCAGGTCGGAATTGTACTGCGCGTTCGTCGTTTCACCGTTTTCGGATACGGTCAGCTCAAGATAGTTCACGCTTTTTTCGCCGTCGTCGTTGTAGTCGCTCATCAGGGAATAGCAGACCTCTTTGAAATCCGCCGTGCCCTCGGCGGTCAGCGTGGTCTTGCCGACGACCATGATTCCCACGTCCGGGTCGCTTTTGGTGAAAAGCTGCACGGTCGCAATGATGACGAAAATGGCGATCAGCCCCAAAATGAGGATCTGCCATTTGTAGTAATACCAGATGTGCTCCAGCCACTCCCGGAACGTCAGCTTTCGGTCTTGTTCGGCGCTTTTCATACGATTTTCCTTCCCCATTTCAAGATGTTCTGCGTTTTATCAAAAGTATACCATGCCTTCCGCTTTTTCGCAAGTGGTATTGCGCGTGTTGTGCAAATTGTTTCCTTTTACGGGAAGGAAAATTTGCAATTCCGCCAAAGACGGGGAGGCATTCACTTTGCACAAACCCTCCGGCGGCACAGCGCGATTTTTGCCGATTCTGCCGAAATCCTGCGATCGGCAAAAAAACGCTTGACAAACGCCCGCTTCCGATGTATGATAAGCATGTAGTTAGTTTGAACTAATGCACATGCGGTAAAAACGGAAGAAGGGAAGCGCGTATGATGCCGTTGACGCTTGCGGCGATAGGAGAAAGGAATACGATACGAAAGGTCGGCGGAAGCCCCGAGGTGAAAAAGCATCTGGAAAATCTGGGCTTTGTCGTCGGCAGCGACGTCACGATCATCAACACGCTCGGCGGCAATGTGATCGTCAGCGTGAAGGAGGCGCGCGTGGCCATCAGCCGCGAAATGGCGCAAAAGATTATGATATAAGGGGGATTCTGTCGGGATGAAAACGCTGCGGGAAGCAAAGATCGGCGAAACGGTTACGGTTGCGAAGCTGCATGGCGCCGGCGCCGTCAAGCGCCGGATTATGGACATGGGCATCACCAAGGGCGTGGACGTGTTCGTGCGCAAGGTGGCGCCGCTGGGCGATCCGATCGAGGTCACGGTGCGCGGCTATGAGCTTTCGCTGCGCAAGGCGGATGCGGAAATGGTCGAAATTTTGTAGTGTCTGACTGCCGGGGCGGTATCGCCCTGTTTTCAAGTCTGCGGGTTAGCTGTTACTAACCGAACAATCTGAAGGAGGAAACTGTATGGAGCTGCGGATCGCCCTTGCGGGCAACCCGAACTGCGGCAAAACAACGCTGTTCAACGCGCTGACCGGCGCCAATGCGTTCGTCGGCAACTGGCCGGGCGTGACGGTGGAAAAAAAGGAAGGGCGGCTGAAAAAGCACGAGGGCGTCATTCTGACGGACCTGCCGGGCATCTATTCGCTGTCGCCCTATACGCTTGAGGAGGTCGTGGCGCGCAATTATCTCGTCGGCGAGCGGCCGGACGCGATTCTGAACATCGTCGACGGCACCAATTTGGAGCGTAACCTGTACCTGACCACACAGCTTACCGAGCTGGGCATTCCGGTCGTCATTGCGATCAATATGATAGACGTGGTCGAAAAGAACGGCGATAAAATCGACGTCGCGGCGCTGTCCGAGGCGCTCGGCTGCCGGATTGTCACCATCTCCGCGCTGAAGGGCAGGGGCATCGAGGAGGCGGCGAATGCGGTCGTCGAAGCGGCGAAGGCCGGCGTCCCCGTGTCGATGCACACCTTTTCCGGCGTGGTGGAGCATGCCGTCGCGCACATCGAGGAGGCGGCGCTGCATGATATGCCCGCCGAACGGCAGCGCTATTACGCGGTCAAGCTGTTTGAGCGCGACGAGAAGGTGCGCGAGCAGCTCGGCCTTGCCGAAAGCGTGCTGGCGCACATCGAGACCGACATTCAAGCGGCGGAGTCCGAGATGGACGACGACGCCGAGAGCATCATCACCAATGAACGCTACATATATATCGCGTCGCTGATGAAGGCTTGCTACCGCAAGAAGTCGGCGGGCCGGCTCACCGTTTCCGATAAGATCGATAAGGTGGTCACCAACCGTTTTCTGGCCCTGCCGATCTTTGCCGTGATTATGTTTCTGGTCTACTACATTTCGGTTTCCACGGTCGGCACATGGGCGACCGACTGGGCCAACGACGGCCTGTTCGGCGACGGCTGGCATCTGTTCGGCATCGGCAGCGCCGAGTACGAATCGGATATGGACGCGTATGCCGAAGCGCATATCTGGACCGATGAGCTGCGTGCGACGGTGAACAGCGCCGCAGACGCCGGCGTCGTCGGCGCGGCAGACCTGCGTGATGCCATCGAGGACGGCAGCTTTTCGGCGTTCGACGAGGCGTACGGCACCTATGCGGACGCGCTGTCCGAGGCCGGATACGACATAATGCCGATCGTCGATGAGGCGCTGAAGGCCGAGGACGTGCCCGATACCGCCGAATACGGCGTCTGGGTGCCGGGCATCCCCGTGCTCATCGGGGACGGCCTGGAAGCCATCGGCTGCGCGGACTGGCTGGAAAGCCTGCTGCTGGACGGCATCGTCGCCGGCGTGGGCGCGGTGCTCGGCTTCATCCCGCAGATGCTGGTGCTCTTCCTGCTGCTGGCGTTTTTGGAAGCCTGCGGCTATATGGCGCGTATCGCCTTCGTGCTGGACCGCGTGTTCCGCCGGTTCGGTCTGTCGGGCAAGTCGTTTATCCCGATGCTCATCGGCACCGGCTGCGGCGTCCCGGGCATCATGGCCTCGCGCACGATTGAAAATGAGCGCGACCGTCGGATGACGATCATCACGACGACCTTTATTCCGTGCGGCGCCAAGCTGCCGATCATCGCGCTTATTGCGGCGGCGCTCTTCGACGGCGCCTGGTGGGTTGCGCCGAGCGCTTATTTCGTAGGCATCGCGGCGATTATCATCTCGGGCATTATGCTGCGCAAAACACGGATGTTCTCGGGCGACCCCGCGCCGTTCGTTATGGAGCTGCCCGCGTATCACTGGCCCACGGTCGGCAATCTGCTCCGCAGCATGTGGGAGCGCGCCAGCTCGTTCATCAAGAAAGCGGGTACGATCATCCTGCTGGCTTCCATCGTCATTTGGGCCGGCTCGGTGTTCGGCGTCATCGACGGCTCGTTCGTCTTTGATACGGAAATGGAGCTGGAGGACAGCATCCTCGGCGCCATCGGCGGCGCGATTTGCTGGCTGTTCCAGCCGCTCGGCTTCGGCAATATCAAGGCGACCATCGCCACGATTATGGGGCTTGTCGCTAAGGAAGAGGTTGTCGGCGTGTTCGGCGTCCTCGACTTCGAGGGGATGTCGCAGCTTGCCGCGTATTCCTTCCTGGTGTTCAACCTGCTGTGCGCGCCCTGCTTTGCGGCCATCGGCGCGATCCGCCGCGAGATGAACAGCGCCAAGTGGACGCTGTTTGCGGTCGGCTATCAGTGCGTGTTCGCCTATGCGGTATCGCTGATGATCTTCCAGTTCGGCTCGGCGTTTACCGGCGCTTTGCAGCCTGTCGGACTTGTCTGCGCCGTCGCCGTTCTGGCCCTGCTGCTGTTTATGCTCTTCCGTCCGTATAAGCAGGCGAAGCAGGCCGTATAATACCATTAAGGAGGAATGACGTATGCCTGCATGGCTTTCCGATAATCTGGGCACGATCCTCGTAGCCGCGGTGGTCGCGGCGGTGGTCGCGGCAGTCGTCTGGTCAATGGTCCGTCGCCGCAAACGGGGCGGCGGCTGTAGCTGCGGCTGCGATCATTGTCCCTCCGGCGGCTGCCATACCAAACCCAAATCCGAACAATAAAAGAAAAAACGGGCTGCTGCGGCAGGAAAAGCCGCAGCAGCCCGTTTTTTGGATATGCGATCCGCTTTCGCACAGCCGGCAGGGAACGCCGGCCCGGCTTTGCCGTCCGCGGAAGATGTGCATCGCATATCCGCCTGTCAGTCCGACGCCTTGAAGTTGTAAACGGGCTTCAGCACCTCGATTATGTCCACCGCGTCGCGGATGTCGTCGATGATCGCGTCCAGTGACTTGTACGCCATAGGCGCTTCGTCGAGCGTGGACGCGTTGACCGAGGTGGTATATACGCCCTCCATCGACTGCTTATAGGCTTCTATGTCGAGCGTTTCCCGTGCCTTGGCGCGAGACATCAGCCGCCCGGCGCCGTGGGGCGCGGAAAAATTCCACTCGGGGTTGCCCTTGCCTCTTGCGAGTACGCTGCCGTCCCGCATGTTGATGGGAATCAGAACCGGCTCGTCCTTGTGCGCGGCGATGGCGCCCTTGCGCAGAATCCTTTCCTGCATATCGATGTAGTTGTGGACGGTATGGAACGCCGAAAGCGCCGTCATGCCGGTGCGCTCCAAAAGAATTTCCGCCATTTTCTCCCGGCTGCGTCTGGCAAAGCGCTGGCAGATTTCCACATCATGGAGATAGTCCTCCAGATAGACGCCGTATACATAGCAAAGGTCCTCGGGAAGCGTCGGCTCTTTGGCGGAAAAGCTGCGCGCCAGCTCCTTCAGCGCGTCCTGAATCTCCGCTCTGCGTCCCTGCTCTTTATAGGTGCGGATGATTTCCTCTTTTTTGGCAAAGAGCTCCGCCTTGCCGAGATTCAAATCGACGGCCAATTTCTGATAAAGCTCGGCGACCTGCTTGCCCAAATTGCGGCTGCCCGAGTGGATGACCAGATACTTCGTTCCGTCGGCCGCGGCGTCGATTTCAATGAAGTGGTTGCCGCCGCCCAGCGTGCCGAGACTGCGCTCCAGGCGCTTCGTCTGCTTCAGGTCGCGGTAGCACCGCAGTCCGGTCAGGTCGAAGCGCTCTATCCGGCCCTCCCAGACGTCTCGGCCGCTGGGGATGTAGTGCGCGGCCTCGTCAATTTTGACGAAGTCCAAATCGGTTTGCCCCAGCTTGACGGTGTACATACCGCAGCCGATGTCTACGCCGACGACGTTCGGCACGGCCTTGTCCGTTATCGTCATCGTCGTTCCGATGGTGCAGCCCTTGCCGGCATGCACGTCCGGCATGATGCGGATTTTGGAACCGGCGGTGAAATCATGGTCGCACATCCTGCGAATCTGCTCGATCGCCTCGTCCTCGATGACCGTCGCGTAACAGACGGCTGTGTTTACTTTTCCTTCGATTGCAAGCATTGTGCCTCTCCTTTCGCTGTTTTTTTGAAATGGCTGCGGCGCGGCAGCGGACGGCGCTTGCCGCTGTCATGTCTTGTTTCGGATAGATTTCTGTATGCGAGCTTCCTGTCCGGCTTCCGCGCCCTGCGATTTCCTATTATAAACGCGCAAGCCGGCTTTTTCACGGAAAAAAAGCTGCGAACTCATCGAAGTCCGCAGCTTTTTTGTGCAATCAGGCGCTCCCGCATCAACGAGACGAAGCGGTCGGGCGCAAGAACCTTGATATAAGGCCCGAAGGAGAGCATCCGAATGACCAGCTCCGTCTCGTCGCTTTCGTAATAGCGGAGGCAAAGCAGATAACGGCGCTCGTCGATGCGCTTCACTTGCTTTTCAAAATGCGCAAAGTGCAGCATCGCGCGTTCCAGCGTGTTGCGTTCATCCGTGATTTCCGCAGTGACGGTGCACACCCGCTCCGCCGGCGGCTCCTCCGTCCGACGGCGGCCTCCGTGATCGTAGCGGCAGCTCGTTATGCGCCCCAGATTGAAATGTCTGAACCGGCAGCCGGCGGCGAGGATACGGATTTTATCGTCCTTTGCGGAGTATTCAAAGCCCTTCGGATAAAAACGAACCCGCACTTCCTGGCCGAAGCGGTTGTTCATCGTGACCTTCACCGGGCTTTTCGTGCGTATCGCTTCCCGAAGCAAATGAAAGTGCGCGATATAGGCGTCGCTTTCAAAAGGGTCGCCGTCCGCATATTTGTCGTAAATCCTGTAATCCTTTTGCGTAAACAGGGGCTCCACGCCGTCCAAGTCGGGAAGTCGGATATGGAACAGACGGATGCGCGGATCCTCCGAAACAGCCTTCAGCCAGCGCTTCTGCAGCGTCGTAAGCGGCATTGTGGGCGCGTGGCGCAGTACCGGGGACAGGTCCCGATGCAAAAGCTGCCATTTGCCGGATTTGAGCGACGGCACAATCGTCGTCACGCTCTCCGAAAAGGCCCTTTCGCTCACCAGCCGCTGCAGCTCGCGCTCGGAGACGCCGCCCTGCACGGCACGTTTCAAAATCTCGGCTACCGTATTGTAATAAACGGAATACAGTTCGCTGAATATTATAGCTTCTCACCTCCGCCGATGCCGTACAGGTCGTACATAGCCTGCAAATCCGCCTTGAATGTGTTTTCCGCACTTCTGTTGGAAAAGCGCATAGAGGTGATTCTGGATAGAAAGCTTCTGATCCAAGGGAGCATTTCGTTCGTGTCGAAAACGTCGGCGGAAAAACGGTAGCTGTGCGCGTCCAGCCTTTCTACCCGCCCGCAGCGTTTTTCGCGCTCCAGCCGCCGGACGATATACGCTTCGCCGTCGGCGACCCGCACATCGAATTCCACATGCTCCAGCCGCTTCGAATGCAGACGGCCGTTTACGCCCCACATATGGGCCTCCGCGTTTTCCAGAGCGCGCCGAAGCGTGTCAAACGACGCGCATGGCTCGCCGAGGCGGACATTCGACAGATAGTCCAGCCGATAGGCGTTCAGGCGGTTCGCCCGCTCGTGGAACGCCAAAAGGTGCTGCCGCCCGTTCTGCGCGCTGATGTAGATTTTCAAGGGGACCAGACAAAGGGCTTTGGCTTTTTCGGAATGCCGGCCAAGGTTGTCGGCCGTGATGCGGCATTTCTTGTGCATCGCATCGAAAAGCAGCGCCAGCACGTCGCTGTCCATGGCCTGTGTTATGTAATGATGCTTAAAGGTGAAAAGCGGGACATTGGGTTCCAGCTTGTCCTGCAAATAAGAGCCGATCACGCCGCATGGAGCCGCCTCGCTGAAAAAATCGATGACGTCGCGCAGGTCGGGCAGCGCCGGATCGGGCGTTCTGCCGTAAAGTGTCCTGCGGCCGTCCTTTTCGATGCGGACGATGCCCTCTCCGGCATATTCCTTCAGCTTTTTGCGAACGGTGGATTCGTCGAAGGTCATCGGGTTCTCGAACCCGCAAAGCCGCCGGTCGATTTCCTCCACCAGCTCGGAGAGCGTTTTCTTCACCTCGGGCGTTGAGAGGATGTCGAACAGAAGAAAATGCAGCGTGATGTCTTTGTCCGTGAAGCTCTTGGATTTCCACGCTTTGTAAAGGGGATTCCGCTGCGTTGCTCTGCTGTCGATGGAGAGGAACACGGTCTTGCCCTCCGGCGTCTGCGCAAAGCGCATGTAATCGCCCAGCCAGCTTTCCAAACGGCGGCGTTCGTCGTCGTAGGAGCGCGCGCTTTTGGCGTCGTATTCGGTGCGGCTCTTGAAGCCGTAAACGTAGAATTCACGCATATATGCTCTGATTTTTTCAAAGCTCTTGATAAGCTCACTGTACGCCATAGCGCGCTCCCTCCTTTCGGCCGGCTCGGGCTGCGCGGACGGTTTGTCCGGCAAAGCTTTTGCCGCGTATATTTTATTATAGCACAAAATGTTCTGAAAGGAAATACGCTTTTTTCTGCGGATAACGCCTGTATGCGGTGCGCCGCGCAGAAGGAAAAGCGCCGTGCAGACCGCACGGCGCTTTTTTTGTACGATATCCGATAACAGATGCTTTTTCCTGCGCCTGCTTGAGAAAAAATGGCACAGCGTTTGGCGCAGCGGCGTGCTTTTTATGCGTGGGGAATACCGCTCCGCACATATCCGCTGCTTTTTTTGAAGCCCTGTCAGCCCAACGGTGTGCTTATATCGTTATTCAAAATTCTATTGGTTTAAGTTGGTTTCATTAGACCCTTTTTGCTTTGATATACATACTGTCTTTTTCTGTGATTTCACGAATCACCTTACAGGGATTGCCTGCCGCCAAGACACCTGCCGGAATATCTTTGGTAACGACACTGCCCGCGCCAATAACACTGCCGTCGCCGATAGTGACGCCGCCACAAATCGTAACATTTGAAGCGATCCACACATCGTTGCCAATACGAATGGGTTTTCCGTATTCATAATCGTGAGGAATACCATTATCATCAACAGAGATTCGTCTTTCTTCGGCGATTAAGGAATGAATCCCTGTTGCAAGTGTGCAGTAAGGGCCTATAAATACATTGTCGCCGATTTCAACGCAGCACCCACCGATAAAGGAAAAATGAATATTGGAATAGAAATTTTTACCGATTCTAATTTCTTTATTATCAATAAAAATTGGAGTTTCCATTGTGCGAAACAATCCAAAATCATCATTGGGAAAGAGCTTTTTCAACAGTTTGTTTTTTCGTTTCACATCATCGGCGCCAAGATTATTGTATTTTTCACAAAGGCGATGCGTATTTTTGGCTTCGGTGCCTATTTTTTCTGTCAAAGCATCATAAATCATTCCCTTTTTCATCTTTTCGTATTCTATCATAAAAAAACTCCTTGAAACTTATTTTCAGATAAAACTGTCTTTAACTGTCGAGCCCTATTTAATCAACCGGCTTCCTTGCTGCGATTTTCGGGGAACATTCACGATAAATCTATACAACCTGTTTTCTTGTAATAGCCTATAACCCTTGCTCATTTAAGTAAAATCGGTTTCAGTTGTGGCTTAAAGCGGGGAAACGTTTTTGCTTTTTGAGCGAAGCAAATACAATTTTCCCACATACGCTCAATGATTCAATAAGCCGAGTCGCCTGACAGCGTATATATAAAGCAGCATACAACTGGAATACCATTCCGAACAGTTTGTGGCTTCTCCTGTAATTGGGTCTAACTCCTGCCCAAACATAATTGAATTACCAAAGGTCCATTTTGTAATCCACTTCTCAAGAATGGCGTCAAAATCTTCGGTCATATGGTATTTATCCATCCATAAGGTACACCTTAGTACAATTAATGCTTGAGAATAATATCCCCAGCAGTTCTTCTTTGGGTGATTCACACAGGAAGGATCACACACGGCCATAGAGGGAAAAGGATATTCTGTCCAAAACGCATTTGGATTCTTTATGTGTTTTGTGTATATATTTTCAATTGTTTCCGAATCCTCTTCTTGATCTAACACCCCTTCCATAAACAAATGGAATATGGTGCTGGAAAGATATTTTCGCTTGTTTCCGTGTTTATCCACGTCGTAAAAAAATGTGTCCTCCTTATCATAGCAAAGCTCGAACAGTTTTTTCTTGACGATTTTTGCCTTTTCCGCCCACTCTTCGGCTGCTTTCTGCATATTCAGCATTTTCGCCATTTGTTCCAATGCTTTCAGAGTGGCATAAAAATTACAATTCAAATCAACCGCAATGATCGGCGCAATGTCATCTTCTGCCGGCGGCACACCGGCATTTAATCGTTCCCCGCCTTCAAGACGATTTTCCGGTGCTTTCATTCCGTTTAATCTGCCGCTATTGTCGTGACCTGTATCATATCCAACAAACATTTCCACAAGGCCGGTTTTCAGTGTCATCCTATGGCTGCAAAGCCAATCCACCCACAAACACAAGGAAGCGTAACATTTAAGGATGAATTCTTCTTTGTCAACCGCTTTACAAACTTCCAAACACAGACTTGCAAAAGACACACACTCCTGCAGCTGCGAAAAGCCAATTAAATCTTGAGGATTTCCATTTCTCTTATTTCCATCCAATACAAAACAGGGAAGCTGCCCATTCTCACGTTGATTGTCAATGAAAAGCTCTATGGTGTTTTGGGCAATCGGAAGATATGCCGGTTCTAATTTCGAAAACAAAACCGCATCGTAAACATGCTCAAGCCACACCCCGGGATATGCTTCCGAAATCAGCATCACGGGTTTTTTATGGTCCTTAAACAATCCAATATGATTTTCCTTCATTCGTTTTAAGGCAGCATTATAATAAGAAAGTATTTTTGCTTTTTCAAATTCGTCAAACATTATTGGATTTTTCCCTCCCGCAGAAGATATGATATGCATTTGTTTGCTATAAAAATAACCCTATATATGCACAGATATATAGGGTTATAAAGCTTTACTTAATCTAACGGCTTCATCGTGGGGATTTCGTTTTCAAAACTCACGTAACTCTATAAAAGTCTTCAAAACCCCAGTATAAGCCACTTTCCAAACTTTCAAAAAATATAAATCTCCGTAAGTCTACATACATCATGTTCTGTTTGGCTTAACTTTTGGCTTATTGGCTTACGGATGCCTCAGATTCGAATGCTGCAAGCTTGCCTTTTTGAAAATAGGCATCGAGTCCTGCAAACTCATCCTTTCTAAGGTCTTTGGTCACATCGGCATAAATTCCGAGTGTGGTCGAAACATCGGCATGGCCTAAAGCATCTTGGATCACCTTGATGTTAACACCTGCTTCGCACATTCGTGTAGTAAAGGTGTGACGAAGAGTGTGGCAACTAAAATGCGGTAACAACACCTTCGGATTCTCACTTTTTTCGAACTGCGCATCATTGCAATCCCGAATGATGCGGCGGATCGCTTTGTTGAGTGTTCCATAGTGCTGTGTTTCACCATATCTGTTGACGAAAATAAAATCGGTATATCCGTCAATCGACACTTTACAGCTTATGCCTGTTTCCTTTTGGTTTTCCCGTTCCTCTAAGAACGCTTCCTTGACAAAGCCAAGCATCGGAACGACACGCTCACCGGCTTTGGTCTTTGGCGTGTTCACATTGAAGTAGCAACCCTTTTGCGGTCCGTGGCTGTAATAAACGAGGGTATGGTTAACATTAATGAGACCTTCATCTAAATCAATGTCACACCAACGAAGCCCTGTTGCTTCCCCAACGCGAAGACCGGTGCCTAACATTACCGCAAATATCGGATACCAGTGACGATAGCGCGGTGTATTTTTCAGGTAGTCCAAAAGCAGTTCTTGTTCCGCAACCGTCAATGCCTTTCGCTTTTCAGTTTGGAAGCAGTGGGCTTGCTTAAGTTCCTTTAGAACTCTTTCCGAAGGGTTATTTCGGATGTACCCATCGTCAACCGCTAAATCGAATACTTGATGTAGAACTGTATGGATGCTATCAATGGTGGAAGCCTGCAAGCCTCTTTCATCTGCCAAGTAATTGTAAAACCGCTTAACGTCCGATTTCTTTACTTAAGATATTTTAAGTTTCCCAAACTTAGGTCGAACAAAGGTGTTATACATATACTGGTAGTTTTGGAAGGTATTATCCTTAAGCCCACGCTTGATATGACACCAGAGATCAAAAAGCTCGTTAACGGTTGTGTTTCGCTTTTCGGCTTTTATGCCGTCCGAAATATCACGGTCAACTTCCTTTTCTTTCTCTCGGAGTTCTTCAAGCGTCTTGCCGTAGATAACGTGTCGCTTTCCGAATTGATCGGTCCACCGATAGTCATAGCTACCGTTCGGTCGTTGCCATTCTCCTTTGCGAAGAACGATTCTGTCTTTGTCTTTTCTTTTTGTTGATTGTCTCGCCATAATACTCCTTTCCAGGGCTGGCAAGAGCAAAGTTCCAACATACATAGTATATCATAACTTTGCTCTTTTTTCAATGGTTCTGGCTTATTTTTCGGCTTATTTTTTGACTTAAATTGAATACGCTTTTTCAAGATATTCATCCAGCTTTTTGCGCTTGATAAGGCGCTTTGTCCCAACCCATAAAACGAACTCACAACGTTCATTATCGGTCAGTGCACGCAGTCTGTGTATACCAATACCCGAGTACTTTGCAGCTTCCTCAAGTGTCAGGTTGGCCTTTTCCCAAATGGGAACAAATTTTTCATCTTGTTTGCTTTCGTTAAGCATATAATTTACCTCCGTGGTTTTTGTAGTAGTAAAATAAGCATACATGAATTCCTCCTTCTTAAATAAAAAATCAATTTTGGTCACGAGAATTTGACCGGTGTTTGCTTTATCAGACATCACCGCCCTTCTTTTTGGTCTCGAAGTAGCAAACGGGCTCGTCTGTGGTCATATCGTAAATATACGCCCATTTGTCGTTTGCAAGATCGTTGATCGTAGCCAGACGCACGTGGATTCCTTTACGAAGCAGATCGTTTCTGCCGTCGGTTGCGATCCAAGTGTCCACTTGTTTTTTTAAGCTTTGCCAGCACCTTGCGATTAGGACCAATGACGTTGATGCAATCCGTTACTCGGGAAAGCTTTCTCATCTTTTCGTCAAAATCAACTTGATGGTGGTTGGCACATTCCACCTCGAAAAGGTCTTGTTCCACACCGCGAACAGCAATCACATCGGGGATACACGCCGCCTCCATATAAGTTGATGGTGTTCAATTCGCGGTCCGTTCTTACAAGACGATATATGCCTTTGCGCTCCAAAATGTCTTTTACGTCCTGGATCATATACCCGTGAACTACGTTGTCGTGATCCTTGGCAACAAGCTCGTGTTCGAACTTGCCGACGTTTCTGTTAAAAATATCCATAAAGACCATTTTCCCAATGTCGGCGATAAGCAGAAGATTGAAGTTGCGATATCCGGTGCTGATCTTTTGGACCTTGAATAAATCGATGTCCACCAAAAATTTGAGGGAACGCCAAGCGGAAGCATTGCTTGGTAAATGCTGCTCGAAGGTTATCATCTCTTGCTGAATGCACTCGATGGCAACACATTCCTGAGAGATGCCTCTCGTCACGATGATGTCGAGAACCTTTCGATGGTGGGGTGTGAGCTTGCTGGCAATTCTGTTGATGTCTACAAGTGCCCATTTTTCTTTTAGTTGGTTGTTGGATTCGGTCATAACGAACCTCCTTTTTGTATTTTTTGAAATCTCAAAGCCGTGAGAATCTCGTTGATTTCATTTATAACATAGGTGAATTCACGGTTGCGTTTCCAGAAAACAATACCGTTTTTCGCCTTTTTTCAAAATTTTAGGTACATTTTTTATGACATCGAACGTTTTCCCGACAAATTTTCAAGCATTTCGCGGTATTCGTCGGTCATATATTCATCATCCTCATCGGATATAAAATTCTGCTGACCAAAATTTTCTGCAAAAGCATCGCTTGCGATTTTGTCCACATCCAGATTCCGCAGCTCACGGTCGCCAAGCTTTTCGTCCCCGGATTCATAACAGGCGATAACGGCTTCGAAAAGCATTTTCGTCCCCAAGTCGTAGCTGGCGCACAGTTTGCGATACTTATCCGGCTGTCCTTGATGCTCCGCCTCCTTCGCCTCTATTTTCGTCCTAAAGCTTGTAAGCACGCGATGAAAAAGTTCCAGATTCACAAGTGCAGGCGGATTCCTGCGGTTGACTTCGATATGCTTTCTAAGAATCTTCTTAAGCTCATTTGTGCGTTCGCCCTTCTTGATGCTGCCAAGGAACGCAAGAACATTTTGGTCATGAACGTAGAAGCCGGTTTTCACATCCTCTGTCACTTCTGTTGACGAAAATCCGCAGGGGATGCGCGCAATCCTTCCCTGAGTTTCAATGACCAAAATTTTATTGACGGTTTCGCTGAAGCTCTCGGTCGGCAGGCTGTTCTTCCAGCCGATGAGGTCGGCATCCTCTTTTTGCAGTTCAAATCGAATAAACTTATTTTTCATTTTCTCGCCCCATTTCTTTTTCCATATCTGCAATCAACGCTCCAAGTGCGCCGCGGTAGTCCTTGAGCATCCGGCGGTACTTTTCGGAGCCATCGGGCAGTTCCTTGCTTCTGTGTGCAAACTCTTGCGTCTGCGCATATATCTTTTTCGTCTGCAACGTGGTCAGCCGTTTGATCGGCACCGTTTTCAGATTCGCCCGGATGCATCTTTTAATCTGTCGCTTTATTTGCGTGGTAAGCGGCCCTCTTCCAAACTTCTCCCTGATCTGATCGATCAGCTCCTGCGGAAAATCAATTTTGGTCAGCACATCTTTTTCAAGTGGCAGGATCTCAAAGTCCATCGGTATGCGCGCCACCTCGCCGCGCACGGCACAGCGCATAATTTTAATGACCGTCTCGTTAAACTTTCTCTCGGGCAGAAAGTTTTTCAGTGCTGCAATGTCGCCGTCTTTTTTGGTCAGCAAAAGATTCTTCTTCATGAACCCCCTCTTTCTTTGGTTGTACTTATGAAATGGCTTGCAAAAGCCCCTCGTTTCAAGAAAAGTACAAATATTTTTTTTGAAAATATTTCATTTCAGATACAATGTATAGGAAAAGACGGTCACGTTTCAAGAAAACATGAACGGTCCGCACCCGAGGGCACAGACCGTCTTTTATGGGAATATTCAAAATGAGTGTCATTTCCAAATAACAGATTCTTTATCATTTCGAAATGAGTCATTTAGATTTATTTTAGATTAATGGTAGATAAATCATAGGCAAAACTGTCGTTTTGAAATGACGACGGCTTTCTTTTCGATATGATGATGACTGTCTCTTCGAAATGAAGATGATTCTCTCTTTGAGAGGGATGACTTTCTTTCAGAAATGAGGACAAGGGATTTTTCTCCCTCTGTTAACTTTCGAAAAGACAGTCATCTTTCTTGTCATTTGAGAATGATTTTGCGGTGGAAAGGATAGTCATATCGAAAAGACAGTTACCGCAAAAAAACTCTTGAAACTCTATCATTTCAAAAGGAGAGTCCATCTTTATAGTTTTTTAATTGATGTTGATTTAGAACGGATTATCATCGTTTAGAAGCATTTAGAGGCAAATACAGTCATTCTCCTTACGGAAACGGTACGGATTCTGCACGATTTTGTAACGATATTTGATTTTTTCAATTATTAATCTATAAGGGGGAGTTCTGATATGAAATTGCCCGATCCCCTGCAAAACGTTCCCGAAGGTACATTTCCTGTTACATCAGACCTCTATTCGGATAGGGACATTTTGTGTTACATACGGCATTTTTTCAGAGACCACCACTCTAACGAAAAAAGGGATATTACTTGTGACATCCCATACTTTGAAACACCGATAACAAGGGATGTTTTTTATGACATCCAATTCGCACCCCATCGTTTTGCAGACAATAAAATAGGGACATTTCTTATGACACCGCCGACCGAGAAGATCAGTATGTCACAAAAAACGTCCCTACTGTTTTTGATAAAACGTAGCTGCATATGTTAGCATCAAGCACCACAGCCCACGAGTCTTTACAGTTTTACCGCAAAAGTCTTTTTTGAAATGCCGCAAAAGTCTCCAACAAAACACCACAAAAGTCTCCAATGTCATTGACATTTTAAAATTTTCAGGGTATAATAATATCAAAGGTTGGTGATCGATAATGAGCGATTATGTTAAAAGAATTTGCGACGATGAGCTTGAACTGAAATTAGAAGCATTCGGTGCCGTGCATATCGTCGGCCCTAAATGGTGCGGCAAAACCACAACCGCAAAGCAATTTGCGAAAAGTTATATTGAAATGCAGGATCCCGATAAACGGGATATGTATATTCAGACGGCAAAGGTTAAACCGTCAAATCTTTTGGTTGGCGAAAATCCCCGATTGATTGACGAATGGCAGATCGCACCTAATCTTTGGGATGCAGTTCGCGTCTCGGTTGACAGACGCAACGAAGAAGGTCTGTATATTCTGACCGGATCAAACTCTATTGACAAGACTGAAATCATGCACACCGGAACCGGCAGAATCGATACCTTGGTTATGTATCCGATGAGTTTGTACGAATCGCAGGAATCAAATGGCTCCGTCTCGCTTGCAGAGCTGTTTAAGTATCCCGATGCACTTAACGAAGGTTGCGAATCCAACCTGACAATCGACCAATTGATTTTTGCCGCTTGTCGCGGCGGCTGGCCTTCTTCCCTGCAAAAGAAGAGTGATAAAGCAAAACTACTGGTTGCACGAAGCTATTTTGACAGTCTGTGTGCCGAGGACATCTCAAACGTTGACGGTGTGCAACGTGACGAAACTACAACCCGTCTTCTGCTTCGTTCTTACGCACGTAACATTTCTACAATGGTTACAAACCGTGCCATCATCAATGACGTGAACGCAAACATTGAATTTAGCGAGTCATCCTTCTACGGCTACGTGAAGGTTCTAAAAAAGCTTTTCCTTATTCAAGACGTGGAGGCTTGGTGCCCCGCAATTCGCTCCAAGAGCGCTATTCAGGCAACCGACAAGCGTGAGTTTGTAGATCCGTCTCTGGTCGTGGCCGCTCTCGGTGTTGATCCCGAATATTTCAATCTTGACTTAAAAACCTTCGGATTCATCTTTGAAACCCTCTGCATTCGTGATCTCAAAGCATACTCCGCTGCGCTCGGTGGTCGTGTTTCCTATTATCATGATAGGTATGGTCTGGAAGTTGACTGTGTTCTCCACCTTCGTGACGGCAAATATGCGCTTATAGAGTTTAAGCTCGGCAGTGCAGATATTGATGACGGTGCAAAGCATCTAATTGAACTTGAGAATCTCATCAAAGAATACAACGAAAAGGAAACTCAATGCAAACTGAGGCTTCCCGATCTTAAGATCGTAATCACCGGCACACAGTACGGATACAAACGCGAAGACGGCGTCCTGGTCGTCCCCATCGGCTGTTTAAAAAACTAATATTACAACAAATCACCGCCCTTGCAGAGAATTCCTTCTCCGCAAGGGCGGTGGTTTGTTCCCAGTGTTCAATTATAGGTTCTATACAACAAAAAACTTACAAGCAAAATCCTTCAAATATTCCTCCCACCTTTTAGCTTCCGTATAATTCCACGCAGCTATAGTGGAGAATTGCTTGTTCAACACATACGCAGAAACCTCATATATTGGCTTTTTAAGTGTATACGGCTTATTTTTGACCCTATCGTTCTCTGCAACAGTTAATATTGTCAAATTATAAAAACGATGTGCATTCTCCCCGCTAAACTCAGGCAATGGTAAAGCATCAGCTTGTGAACTAATATGTTCAATAGTAACGTTTTCATAATTAATAATGCTCGCCGTTTGTGGCTTTGGTTTGCCCGTGGCACCAGCAACAAACCGTAGGTAAAGTTTTCTGTTATAAAAGTATATGCCGACTGCACTTTTTCCTCGTCAGTTGATCCCGAAGCAACTTCGTAAAATTTTCTTTCGGCCGCCTCATTCCACTGCACTCCTGCACCGTTTTCAAAAGGGTTGCGTAGTGCCGCTATGAAGGCAATTCCCGTAATGACCAAAGCCGCCGAAAGTGCCGATAACACAAGGATATTTGCGACTTTTGCAATGGTCTTATCCTTGCGGTCTGGACCTGCAATAAAGTTCTTCGCAAACAGCACAGTTGCGGTGAAGGAGGTGTAAAAGCCAAGTGGGTTTCTGTAATAAATTGCGTAAGCAATTCCAAGCAAAAAAACAGCCACGTTGAGGGTATAGGTAATAGTCCTAAGAAGTGAATTTCTTATATTGAACATAAAGAGCAATGTGCAGAGATATGACAAGATAAGAAAACATACGGGAAGGGTGGTGATGGCCCAAACATCCCATAAAAGATGGGTGACATAAGCATTTCCAAGAAATAAAACAGCACTGATAATAAGCCTAATTTTCATAGAGCAACCTCCAAAAAATCAAGCCATTTGCACTCGGTTTCAAGTGTAAATGGCTTGTAATTTTTGGAACTTTTACTCTTGCCTTGCCCACTTAAAACCTTCATTTTTTGCACAAAAACATGCATTGGCTTAAGTTTGGCTTATGGCTTACGATTTTGGCGGCCTTGAAACATCGAAAAACCGCTTAAAATCAGGCTTTTTCGAGTTTCAATCAATCCAACGGCTTCATTGTCGGGAATACTACCGCCAACAATTCATAGCTCTTCAAATTACATCATTTCCTTTATTTTGCTTGGTTTCCCGAACTTCATACTCGTTCGTATTGATTCGGTGAAAAAACAAAATTGTTGTCAAACTGCTGTCATTGCAGCTTGTTTGTTGTCAAGATTTACACTGAGAACCCTTCTCAAAAGATGTCCAATCTCGATAAGTTGTTAAATGACTCCTGCTTCTTTTGATCCGTCGCTTCAGCATAGATATCCATCGTGGTTTCAATGTTGCGATGTCCCATGATATCCTGGATCACTTTCAAATTGGTTTCGTGCTCACAGAGTCTGGTACAAAAAGTGTGCCTTAGATGATGGCAGGAAAAATCCGGAAGAATAACCGGTTCGCGCTGTTCGCGTTTAGCATTCACAACCTCTTCAGAATTGTGGCTACAAATAATACGCTTAATAGTTCGATTGACTGACTGAGGGGTTTGTACTGAGCCATAGCGGTTCACAAAAATAAATCCTCGCATACCGTCAAGCTCAACATCAAAGGTTCCACTCTCATCCTGTTCTTCGCGTATCATTTCAAACGCATCAAACACCACATCAAGCATCGGGATCGTGCGAATACCTGCGTCGGTTTTCGGTTTGGATATCTGCAATATTGAAGTTCGGGAGTTCCCTACCGGGTAGTAGACGACACTGTGATTGATGCTGATTCTGCGATTCTCAAAATCAAGGTCGTCCCATGTCAGTCCCAAAACCTCTCCGATTCGACCTCCGGTTCCCAGTAGCACCGTAAACAGTGGCCACCAGTGGTAATAGATCGGATGGTTTGCAATGTAATCCATAAACGAACGCTGCTGCGCCAGTGTAAGCGCATGTCGAACGCCACGGCCTTTGTCGCTTTCTTTGCTGACTTCCTTCATCACTCCATCTGACGGGTTCTTTCTGATGATCTCATCTCGAACAGCCAGTTGAAAGGTTGGATGCAACAAGGTGTGTACCGAATCTAACGTGCCCAGCGATAAATCGTCCACATTGAGTAAGTGGAGATAAAACTGAAGCACATCTGAATACTTAACCTCAGCGACTTTCTTTCTGCCAAATGTGTCCCTGACAAAACGATCGTAGATGTAGATATAATTGCTGCGGGTAGTGTCCCTCAACTTGCACTTGGTAGACATATACCTATCAAATGTGTCGTTTACCGATGCCTTTCCTGCAACGTAAATATCCAAACCATCCAACTGATCCTTCATCAGTTGCTTTTCCTTTTCTCTAAGTGTGGTCAGATCATTCGCGTATATAAACTTACGCCTTCCCAACGGGTCTGTGTAGGTGTACATATAACGCTTATCTGACGCTCTCTGTACCTCTCCTTTTCTAAGCGCTCTGCCGCGCTCGTCTTTTCGTGCCTTTGCCATACTGATTACCTCCTTCAATAATATTGAAAAGGGGGCTCACAGCACTTACTTCTTTTTGGACAGATACTCTTCCAAACTTCGCAAGGCAACCTCTGTCATTGACAAATTGTGCGTAGCAGCATACTCCTTCAGCTTCTTGTTTGTTTCATCCGACATACGGATTGTAACGGAAGCTCTTTTGGCATTGTCCTTTATTGGACGTCCCATCCGTGTCATATGCTACCTCCAAACACATCATATATTATACTTATAGTAAGACAGAAAGTCAATAACTTGAGTGCTATTCGACCCCAAAGTGTATTCAAATTCATAAGATCAGCCCTTTAACATTCCCGAAATGATTCCAAGAATTTTTCAAATATTTCACAATTTACCAATGCAATTCCGTCTATTTTATAGACTGCCTTTGCTTCTTTAGCCAACGCCTGGAACTTGGTTAACCCCAGGCTATATTTTTCAGCGCCTTCTTTATATCTAACAAATTTTTTAGCATATTGCTTTGTGCGCTCAACATCTTGTCTTTGATGTCCCATCGTATACCTCCTTTATTACAACACACAGAAATTCCGTGTGATTTCAAGTTTCTTCCTAATAAAATATAATGGCTTTACACTCTGCCTGCAGCGAACAGGTCCATAGGAATTTCACCTTCCCGCCTTCATTGTGGCCGGACCGCGAATTACGGAAGTCTCATTATCTCCGGATGGATCATCGCGTTATGCAGGTGCCACCCACATATCAGTGCTCATGGAACTGCTTGCCAAACAGTTGGATAGCCGCTTCCCACGCCGGGACTGTAGAGGTAAAGACTATTCAGTTTTCAAGGTGCAAAAAGTCATAGGGATGCTTTCATAAGGTAAAAACACCTGAAAAATCGCAAATATAGTCGCTCCGGCAAAAAAAATTCAAAAAAGACTCCGGATTGCTCCGGAGCCTCTTGTTTAGATATTAAATTTGCTTATTTTGAGGGCAATCCGCATGAGTATGTACTGATGCAAATCTTCATCATACTTACCGTTGATATAGCAATGATGCTCAATAAGCGGTGCGTATAAATCTACAATCTTCTCAAAATCGTCGTGATTGCCTGCAACAGCACCCTGTAAAGTGATTCGGAATAAATCTTTATCCATTCTCATCACCACCTTCGGCCATCCTTTTGCGGAGGTGTTTCAGACTCTTTTGCTTTTGGTCTGATACATACTGGGGCGAGCAGTTCAATCGCTTGGCAATTTCGCCTACTGTCAAATCGTCCACATAAAGGAACTTAAGGATTTGTTGTCTCATCAACGGTAACTCAGCGTATGCCGTCGCGAGACGTTCTTCCTCAAAGTTAAAATCGTCATCTTGATACAGAAGCTTTCGCATCCACTCATCCTCTGAAACAGGAAGATTCTCTTCAAACAGCTCCTCCAAAGATACGATATCAACCGGGGTCTCCGTTTTGCGGAGATAATTAAGCTTTGCACGTCGTATCAACGTGTCGAGCCACGCAGTAAACCTTGCGCGGAGCTCATCTCGATCAGCGTTTTGTCGGTAGTCCAAACATATGCCTCCTTTGGGGCATACCACCGAGCAAAACTATATTTACAACATGCCACAGTGGCATGCCGTGAAATTAAAATCTGTGTTCGTACAGTCAGGTCCACAGCAATCAGAACATTGGAATCACCTCCTTCCTGCAATACAAACAAAAAGCGACCCAACCATAAATGAATATGGCAAGGCCGCTTATGTAGGCGTGCATATAAAACCGACAGATCAGTGCCGGTATTTATTTTTATAAAATTATAGAGTCTTATGCATTTTTATTAGCTGAATCTCCGCTTCATATGTATCTCCTGTGTCATTTCTTAGCAAAGCGTTCTAAGGTATTTAGATAATTCTCCAAGCTTTCACAAACAAGAATGCGTTGAGAAACTTCATAGCTGTCGATTCTCTTTGCAATTTCACGTAGATAAACAGCTGTCGGATCATCGTAATAGTCACACAGAAGTTGGTCCACCGTTACATCTAATTTATTAGCAATGTGAACCACCATTTCCAAACTTGCTTTGCCGTGACCGCCTTCAATGTGTCCTATATGGCTGACGCAGCAGTCGCAAATTGCAGCAAGATCCTCTTGACGCATTTCTCGCAACAGGCGATATTTCTTTACGTTTTTACCTAAAGTTTTGTAATCCACCGTCTCATCTTCTCCTTATATTAATATTTTAACGAAACTATAGGTGAAACTGAAGAAAGCATATGTGCAAGCGCTATCACGAATTGTGCAGGTCGTGATGTTATTTTGAAAAAAGATTCTTAACAAAACAAATGAGCCTACTATTAGTGATAGCAGACTCATCTGTATTTCACCCAAACAAATCGAGGTTGTCCAGCATTGTTGCAACATCCTGTTCGAGTGCCTCCGGGACCTGCTCTGTTCTCGGGGTGGCAGTACCCGATAACTGGAGCATAGCCATCTTCTCTTCAACTATAGTCCGTATGATTTGTTCCATCTTTTCTTGATTGAAGTTGGAACCAACCTTAACTTCTATTTTACAATATGGGGACTGAAGTTCAGGGTGAGAGGCGAGATGCTCGTTCAGTGCTGCAATTATTACTGCACTTTTCTTATTGCCCAGGCTTTCTAATAATTCGCCGGCTCTATACTCTTCGTCGGTTTCTGAGCCGAATTGTAGCGTGTATCTATATTTACCGTCTTTCTTCACCTTGCATCCCTCCACCCTTATGCGTTAGGGCGGAGCATCTGCGTTCTGCCGAGCATATCATATCCTAAGGCATTGGCATTCGGGGATTCAACGAAACTGCCTCTCATAACCATAGGCGAATTCTCAAGGAACGGACGGAGCAAAATGCTACCACCGCCGACAAAGATTGCCGGGTTGGATCTGAGGTCAACCTGCAATTCGCGAAGCTGATTCAAAATATTGCTTGCGTGCTGCTTAGTTGCTCCTTTGATGGTTTCTACGACATCCTCCGGCAAGAAGATATCTTTGCCGCAGAGCACTTCACTGATATGTTCATCCTCAAGGAGCATATCGTGGTAGGAATTGACTTTGCGAATAATTTCGTTATTCATCGTGATAACGCCGGATTCCAAGCTTCTGCAGAACTGGAAGTCCAGTTTACCATTCTTGAGAAGCAACACGTCAGTGGTATAACCTCCGATATCCACGATAAAGATACGAGGCGTGTTGACGATCAGGCTACTTTGCGGAACGACCGCTGCATATGCCTGCGGAAACACCATAACCTTATCAATTATAATACTAAAGGGCTTCTCTTTATAGATGAAATTGATTGCGCCAGCCTTTTTGAAGTAGTTGGCAAACTTGTTTTTAAGTACACCGTAGTGTTCAGGCGGCAAACCTACTGCCAACTGAACCTGCTCGAACGGTGCATTTCTGCCTGCGGATTCCAGTTCTTTTGCGATTGCGATGAGTGTCAGAATAAAATATCTCTCATCGTTGGTTTTGTCCTTCATATAGTTTAGACGCTTACCGCTGAGGGTCCAGAACTTACTGCCAAACTCCAAGACCTCATCAGTCAACGGTGGTTTCACCGTATGCTCGGCGAGTCCGGCAACAAAGGAATGATTTACGGTTTTGATGGCAAAATTGCCGTGGTCAATTGCGATTAACATTTGAATTACCTCCAGGTTGTTTTTTTGTTTGTACATCTTCATTACACGATTCGTTATACGTATTTACAACAAGAATACTCATAAACCGTAAAAAAGCACACAGAAAAAGGGCGAAGCAAAATTTGCCCCGCCCAGTTCCTTTACTGTTACTGTGACCTTTTTCTCTGGAAGCAGCACTCCCAGATATAATCGTCAAGTCCTTTGTAATTTGGATCCCACAAATAGGTTCCGTAACGGAAACCCATATTTCCCAACAATTTAAGCAGACTGTTATATCCATTCTGCACGTGATGGTTGATTGCAAAATCCATATCAAAGGCAGTTTTGATCTCTACCAAGCCTTCGCGACGAAGCTCTGTCAGAGTAAGTTCTAACTGAGTAAGAGTGTTTACGCCGGGAACAGCCAATACCGACATTCCGGTGAGTGCATTGATGACGTCCGCCTTCATCGGCCCCTCCGTCAGCACCAAAGTCGGTCTGACAGAACCGACGAGATGCGCCCATCCTTCAGCACGGCATCCGTCTTCCTGGTCTGTACTGGAAATCCAACGAAACTTTCTCTTTGTTACGTTATCGCGTCGAACCTGTAGGCCCTGTATTCTGCCAAGGTGATCACGAACCGGTATCAGGATACCGCGTTTCTCCTGGATGAAACACCATGAGCCGCTTGTATCCCGATAGAACCCCGGTACGCCTGCCAGATAATGACCTTCCGAACGAAGCTGCTTTGCGAGAGCACTCATACCGATGACCGGAGTTGTTTTATAACCCAGTCTCTCGATATCCGCATCAGTAAGTCCACGATTAAGCAGGTTTTCTCTGTGATCTGCAGCAAGGGACAGCTTAGAGAGCAATGCGCTGTAAGTAGCGTGCCGCGAATCAATATCCGTAAGCGGACACTCGGGTTTGACCTCAGGCTTTACCACTGTTTTCTTACGTGGCTTTATGTCCTCAGGTACACCGAGACGTTCTATAATCGCTTTACGTGCCTTGTCTCGCGATACGCCGGTATAGAGGGTGTACAAATCAAATATACCCCCGGATATTCCACATCGCGGGCATCTGTAAACATCTTTCTTCAGATTGATGTTGAGATGTTTCTTGCGAGGACTATCATCGCAGCACGGGCATTGCACATTGTATGAGCTTCTGCCCGAAGGTGGCATCTCTATGCCGAGTAGTGGAATTACATCCCACATGTGAAATATCTCCATACAGCCTCCTTTCCGGGGATGACTTATGCGCCATCCCCAAATATATGGTGATTACTCACGCGCTGGCTTGCTGTAAGGCATATTCACAAATCAGCTGAGCTGCAGCCTTGGTCTCTTCAGCCCCGGTAAACTTTTCGGCAACCCATTTGAGTGCCTTAGGATCTTCTCTCAGAACCTCGCCAAGCGTTTTGCCGTTATACTTTGCAATCGGGCATGATACCATCATAGCGTTGTTAAGGCGCTCTTCGTAGGTAAGCTCTTTCTTCGGTTCTTCAATTACGGTGTATTCCTCCTCGGTGGTTGCCGGCGCCGCACCTGTCACAACTGCACCAGACTCAGTCTGACGAGTTCCCATCAGACCGAGTTCATCCGGAACAATCTGCTCAAAGTCTTCGCCTGCCATAGCAAACTGAAGACCGAAGCCGGCATTGCGAAGTGCGATACCTACTGCCGCCGTCTGCGCCCACTCACGAGGAGACACAGAGGGTTTATCCTCACACAAACCACGGGAAGCTGTTGCCTCAGCGAGATAACTGTCCACGGGATCCTTATAGTTCGGATAAACTCTTGCAGTGGCCACAAAGCAATCCTTTGCCGGGGTAACGCTCACAGCAATTCTACCTTCCGGATATTTCAGGCGGAACCACGCCATCTGAATCATAACTGGGAGGCGCTTACGCGTCTCCTGGCTATTCAAATCGGTGAGCTCCACCGCAAAAGGTGCCGGATCGAATCCGTCCACCTTGTTAATGTTTTCGATAAGCGCCATCATAGCAGCTTTATCATTCGAGTTGTTTTGACTCATTTCAAGCCCTCCTTATACGGTGATGTATGTGTTGCGATACTGCATCCATACCGGGAGCAGTGTCAGGATATAATTCCCGATCGTAGACTTATACTGGTCTTGGGAAGTAGGTTTGAAGCTGGAAAAGCGTTTTCTGCCATCCTGAACGACCTTTTCAAAGGACGCTGCGGCAGTCTCTCGTTTCTTCATACCTTCCGCATCGGTTTTGGGACCAAACTTTCTCTCGGTCAATACGAACTTGACATAGCCGTCAACCAACTGGTAATGGTAGCCCATCACCTTGGGGTCGGTTGTAATCGGCGCCGACTTGCTAAGAGACTCAAAGGTTTCCAGTACGCAAATGCGGTAGTTTACTTCCTGTAACTTCAGATTGTCCTCAAGGGGCAAACTGTTCGCTGCAATCTGGGAACGGTAGTTATTTTGCAGATTTCTGTAGTTATCTAAGATAGTTGCCATGATGGTTACTCCTCTCCGTCTTTAATGGCGAAATCACGAACGATTTCGTGTTTCTCAGTGCTGACAATCGCACCAAATGCACGGTCAAAATCGATCTTCTTTACATAGACGACATCTTCATCGCTGTACACCAGTTTGACGCGGTCTCCATCAATACTCCAGTCTGACAAATAGATTCTGTTATTACCCATAATTGTTCTCCTTTCGGTTATGCGAGCTCCTGCAGGCGATGAGCCAAGCAGGTACCTCGTTTTTCGGTATCTGTTTTCTTTACTGCAATGCATAATGCTCTACGTTCACCGACGATAATGACCCTTTCCTTGCCACGGGTGATTGCCGTGTAGACAAGGGGCCTCGTCAGCATAATGTGATGAGCGCACTGCAGATTGATAATCACGGACTTGTATTCTGAGCCCTGTGATTTATGGATGGTCGATGCATATCCCAGGTCGATCATATCGAGCTCACTGGAATCGTACTCCTTGGTGCGACCGTCACCGAAATCGATAACGACCGTCGCTTCGTCTCCAAATTTGAAGATGCTGCGGATATATCCGATATCTCCATTGTTGACGTCCTCGAAGTTTTTGATTTGCATGACCTTATCGCCGGTTCTGAACTTTCTCTTACCGCAGGTTACTTCCTGTTTGCCTGCCTCAGGTGGATTGACCATCTCTCGAAGCAGTTCGTTAAGAGCGTTTACACCGGTCTCTGTTTTCTGACGGTAGGGACTGAGCAATGCCACGTTGTCCACTCCGTACTTAGCAACCTCTTGCATATACAGTTCCGCAATACGGTTGGCTGAATCTGACATATTGGCTGAGTCTACAAATCTGAAGTCACTTCCGTACTCCAGACTGAGATTGCCGTGTCTTATCAGCTTCGCATTCACTGCGATGCGGCTGCCATCGGTTTGACGGAACACTCTGTCCAATCTGACAACCGGGATACGTGCGCTGGCGATCATCTCGCTGAGCACTGCACCGGGGCCAACAGACGGAAGCTGGTCCGAGTCTCCGATCATAACGATTTGTGCATTTGACCTTACTGATTCCAGAAGTTTTCCAGCAAGATGAATATCCATCATTGACACCTCATCCACAAGGATGATATCGGCGTCCAGTCCTGTCGAATCACCGTAATCTCCGTCTTCTCCCGCCATAAGTCCCAACGCTTTGTGTATCGTTGATGCTTCAAGACCTGTTGACTGTTCCATCCTTCGAGCAGCACGCCCGGTAGGAGCACACAAACAGATCTCTTTGCGTGGATTATAACGACGGTAGATATCAAGAATGGCACGAAGAATCATGCTCTTTCCGGTTCCGGGTCCACCGGTAATGACTGATAAGCCCTGTGTCAACGCCATTTTCACAGCCTCACGCTGCTCGGGTGCCAACTTCAGCTTCAGGCGAAGCTCTTCGGCATCCAAATCAGCTTCCAAATCACCATATGAATGGCTCCTGGCACTGCGCATCTGCCGGGATAGCAGTTCAGCCAGATTGCTTTCGGCATAGGCTGTTTTACTGCGATAAACATTCCCTTGGTAAGAAATAAGTTTTCCGCTATAAATGAGTCTGGCAGCACGGTTGGCTACCATATCCTCAGTGAGCTGCGGCGTGTCAAGCATTTTCAGGCAAGCCTTAACGAATGCGTGCTTTTCCATGCAAAGATTACCTTTGCCTTCTGCATCGGTGAGCGTATAGAGGATTCCTTCGTCCACGCGTTCAGTAGAGAGCAGGTCAAATCCCATACTCATTGCAATTTTGTCGGCGGTCTTGAAACCAATGCCGGCAATCTCGCACAACTGATACGGATGGTTCTTCACGATCTCCATCGTTTTCTCACCGTACTCCTTATAAAGCTTTACGGCTCGGTTCGGTGTGATACCGTGCGGTGACAGGAATGCCACAACATCACGGGCACCTCGATTGGCCATATAGGAGTCGCAGATCTTCTTCAGCTTGTTAGAGCTGATTCCGGAAATAGTAAGCAGTCGTTCCGGTTCCTTATCCAGAACCTCAAGCGCTGTAAGACCGAATGCATCGAAGATTTTTTCAGCCATCTTGGGACCGATACCCTTGATTTGACCTGAAGACAGGTAGGCAATAATACCTTCTCGTGTTGGTGTAATTACCTCATCGTAGGTTTCAACCTCAAACTGAACTCCGTGCTTCGGATTTTTGGACCAATGTCCCTGTAATTCGTAACGCTGTTTGTCAGCTATCGGAAGGCCGTAGCCAACCGCTTTAACCTGCGTCACAAGGTCTCCTGCAGAGTCTTTTATCTTCTCGCACGGTCGGTACACGGCAATCATAAAACTGCCGGCATCAATCGCCCGGACGCTCTGAGGATAGATTAGTCTTTCAAACTGACATAACAATGTTTTTACTCCTTTCTGTTATGCCCCTGCGGGTACGAGAACCTTTCTTACCTTAGGAACGTAATATTCCTCTTCTTCAATCGAATAGTGTTTAGCAATATCAATTGCACGGTCCACAATACGATCGGCAAGACGATCAAAATCCTGAATGAGTCTGACACGGTCCTTAAGTTCATCCATACTCCAGTCTGTAAAGTCGGTATCATCATCGGTTCCACGACCCGGGAAGGTAGATACCTGCATATGTGGTTTATCAAAGTCAACACGAGTGTGAAGACCGCATTTACCACATTGCTTTCCCGTTTCTTTTATAGAGCGATAATTTAACTGACCACAAGCAGTACAGAACGATTTGTATCCGCTGGGCTTGATTTCTCCCTGATAGAGAACCAGATATCCGCCGCTACGCCCATTCATACCGACTTGCCATCGGTAATTGTGTTCGGCAGCGAAAGCATCCATCAGTTCCTTTAGGGCAAGAAAAAACTCCTGACACTCAAGCAGGTCATAAAGCTTTTCATAAACCTCATCACACAAGCCAAGGCTATGTATTTTGAGATTGCAAGCGTAAGACACTGCATTGTTCCAGGAGTTCATTGTGGGATAGCGAAAATGTTTTGTGAGGAAGTCTGTCATCTGACTTCGGGATCGTAGATCCACCGACTGATAAAACCTTCTCATTTGAACATCGCCGCCTGTTCCATGTATGATATTGGGTTGGACAAAGACATCGAAATGTGGTTGCTCTCCAGTTTCACGGTTTTCTTATCGCCGTTCTTCTGGGTAACGAGTTTCTGCACTTCCAGATAAAGCATATCGTCAAATACGATGATAGGCATTCTGAGCATCGCAGCATTTGCAATTTCGCTCTTCATCCCATTGCTGATACGGTTGCCGCATACAAGCAGCACGTCGCTTCTTTCAAGCAACTCAATACCGAACTTCAATGCGATTGCTCGCTCACTCGGTACGCTGTCACACAGAAGCATCGGCATAAACGCATGAGGCGCTCTTGCACACATACCCATCTTCTTTAACGCATAGAACATATACGCTCTCGCTGTGCGCATATTCTGAAGCATTCCTTCATTGTTTTCTGCGCTGTACGGTGAGCATACATATGCTTTCTTCTTGCATTTGTCTTCTACAAGGAACTGATACATCAACTCCTGTTGCCAATAATCGTGATAAATGTTCTCCATTTTCTGCTCCTTTCTATATCGGCTGTACCGATACTTTGACCTTCCGGCTCTGTGACGTGCTCAGGACATCCTCATAAACGGTAGGATATTTCTCCTTAAGCAGCTTTGAGTCCGGACGTTTACTTGTTCGTGTTACGAAGTCGATGAGAAGCTTATCGGTCGTTGTCTCTAAAACGCCGTGCTCGTGTGTCTTCATCACTTCGGCAATTCGCACGCTATGTGCCTCAATCTCCTTTTCATAGGTTTTGATTTCTGCATTACAGTCTGCAATCTTGCCCTGAAGCAATGCAATCCTGCGCAGAGAAGGCTCGTATTTTGGCGAGAATTCGATACTCGGAAGACCTTTGGTACTGGGTCCCATAATTCGGGCAAGGGATTCCAAAGCCAGTTTAGGAGCAACTCCTGCCATCGTAGGCGGTTTGTCGTTCTCCAAACTCCAGATCCATTCATCCAGTCGTTCAAAGATCATATCTTCCTTAGCTCTGTCTCTAACAATATCCGGCATTGCCAGATCGTTGTCGGGATTATTACCCCAGATGGCAGAGAAAGCACCGATTTCAACGTCAGCTACAGCAAGATAAAATCTAAGCTGCAACTCATAGTACAGAGGAATGGCACCATCGGCCCACTCGTCTGATTTGTGGAAGGTACAACTCTTGCATTCCAAGATGCCGGGAACACCATCGCTCACACGTGTAAAACGGCGGTCGAAGTTTGCCAAAGCATACGGATGGTCTGCATGCTGATAAAGGTTCGTATCCACTGTAACGATATTGCCGGTCTTCTTGGCGTACCAATGAGCCGCAATCGGTTCGAGCAGATGTCCCATTTCCAGCTGATTTGCATTTGCCTTCTTAGGTGGCTTCATACGCCCTTTTTTAATGTTCCAGAGCTCCAGAGGCGTAGTCCAAGGAGAAACACCGAAAATTGCCGCAACATCACTGCCGCCGACCGTATACGGAATCTTACCGTGAGGACCGTGCATACGAGCTTCAAGCCATTGCTCGTTAGTCATGCCTGCGGTATCGCAAAGAATAATCGGTGCTGCCATTAGTAGCTCACCGCCTTTGCAAGGTCGAAGTCTGACCATTTGAGTGTAAGGGCTCTTGCCATATTTTCCTCAACCTCCAGCATCTTGCTCTCGGGCGTGTTCTGGGTTTTGAGGATGAACGGGATCTCCTGCAGCGCAAGGAAGACGTCGTGTGCCGTTGCCGGTCCACCGCCGTATGCCATCTCAAACATCGAGATTGCTTCGACTGCGGCCTTTTTCGGCAAACTCAGTTTCTTGCAGACTCTTGTCATTGCATTTACCGGATAATCAAGGGTGATATCCAGAAGTGCTTCCAGTTTGACAATCACATCTCCAAACTGAGCGAAAAGCTGATCGAGGACATCGGTAAAGTCCGAAATCTTGGACTGATGTCTGTGATCAACAGCAACACACTTACCGATATGGATTGGATGCTGTCCGCCGACAAGAAGTGCAGAGACCTTCGCTGATGCGACGCCGGTGTCAGAGGTCATAAATCTGATACCCGGAGTCAGTTTGGAGGCATATGCACCTTTACCTGTTGCTGTTAGGGTCTTGACGTAGGTGCCAAGAAGTTCTTCACGCTGATTCGGCATACTCCAAGAAGCACTGACCAAGGAGTGATCACAGTATCCGGCTTCAAATTCGGCGCCGGGGAATCTGTCATCAAGCTTATCCTTCAGTGTGGCAAGCAACTCGTTAATCGGAAGAATGGAATAATCCACGCTGTCACCGGAGTGTACAGCAGATACTTTCTCATCTCTGATCAACAGAAGTGCTTCTGCCGGGAATAACTGAAGGCAGGCGTTCAGAACGTTGGCAAGAACATCGCGGCCAAGCTTAGGCAATGCGGTTCCTCCAATTTTAGCCCTGTCTAAAAGGCTCTTGTAGGCTGTCTCTCGAACGGGATACAAATCACCGTTTACCCGAATGGCAAGCCCGAGGTTTTCAGCCGTATCATCTACGGCTTCCTGTGTGACACCAGAGGCGAAATCACTAAGGCTACCATAAAGGGGCGAAGTTTTGTCAAGCGGCTCAACCTGCAGGGTGTTAACCTGACATCTGTGCCACAGACTGTTCTTAGCCTGGTCTTCGTGGTAGTCCAGCATATCCTCATAAGTGCCAAACGTGTTGTGATAGCTGTCCTGACATTGTTTTAGCATAATACATGCTCCTTTCTTTTGTGACGGGTTTACCGCCTTGATATATAACAAAAATCAGCAACCTCGAAAGACTGCTGGTTTGTGCCCAATTATATATGCAATTGGTCCGGAAACAAAAAAGTGCCATCCACCCAAATTGGGTAAATGACACTGTGAAAACTCTGATAACTGCGTTCAGTCCGCGACTAAACTCTGATACTAACATAGTTATTATAGCAGATTGTTTCGCAATAGTCAATCTTTTCGCAAAAGAAAGGGCAAGGGAGTTTTAGATATCAAGAAGCTTTGCAACTTCTTCCACAGTTTCAAGAACAACGTGAAACTCCAAATCACCGATGTATTTATTCTCAGAAACATAATTATCCCAAAGCAAATACATCTGCGGCTCCTCTCGGATATCCTTGATAATATCGCGCCAATCTTCGATATCTTGTACAGAATCGCGCTTCTTAGCAGTATGTAACACGGCAGCCTTCAGAACATCCGGGCGAACCTCAGATCTACGGCTACGGTACAGGGTATGGAGGTCATAATAATCTCTGGCTCTTGTGGTGCCGATATTTCTACGGATGATGGTTTCATATTTCTCGGCAAGAACCGTTTCAAGCGTATATGCCATAACGGGTACCGTTTTTTCATCAAACAACATCGGAAATTCGTACTGGATTGCAGCTGGGGTGATTACATCACCGGTTGTGACGTCTATTTTCATAGGACTATCAATTTTGCCGTACTTCGCACGCAAATGCACTCGGAAGTTATTGTAAGCATCGTCCTCACGAATCGGCTCAATGTTTTGGTACTTAAATGCAATACCGTCGCCAACATCTACCGCCAGGATCTCTTTGACAGCTTTTACGATCTCATCCTCTTCCATCTGAATGCCGCGCACAGTGGTGTCCATATCCATCGTTGTACGCTCTCCGATCCCGATCATAGAGGAAATAAGCAAACCACCTTTCAGAATAAAGTTTTTCTTATAAGCAGAGTTTGCCAAGCGTTCCAATACGCGTTCAAAAAGGAACATCTGCAGAATCTCTTGGGCGCGAAGATTCTTCTTCGCCGCCATACTGCGTATGGTTCCTTTTAATTGTTCCGGTGTTTTCATCACAATACCTCCATATAGGTTCTGACTTTATCTTCAACGCCAAGAACCTTACTGTATTTCAAAAGCTTACGCCTATCAGCTTTTGTATTAAAATAATCCTTGATTGCCTGTGTATAGATCTGGATATCCACTTTGTCTTTGTCCCGAATCAAATCACAGATGCAACGTTCCTTGTCGTACAAGCGCACCATTGCGCCTTGGGGAGACCGGAGCTCCGTTATTCCCACTTCGTATACCTCAGGCTGCACATAATGGCATCGGATAGTCGGATTATCTCTCTTCAAACGACTAATGTTAGTACCCTGGGGAATGGTTATATCGAATCTATGCGGTGTACGATCAGACAATCCCCAAAAATATAATGCCGTTCCATATGAAAAAATGGCTTTTGTACTCTGTAACTGAATCAGTGCAAACTCATCGGCAAGATCATAAGCAAGAACATATAGCCCCTTGCGAACCTGCTCCAATTTACCGTCTTCTACATATTTGCGCAGCATCGGTCTACTAATGCCTGCAGCTTCAACTGCACTCGTTTTTATAAAGCCACTGTTTTCTTCGGCGATCCTTTTAATTTCATTCCAAATGCTATCCATAAGAACACACCTCCAAAAGCATTTTACATTCTCGCTTTATATTATACATTATTAAAGCACGAATGTAAATAGTTTTTTCTAAAATTTAGTGTGTCCAAATTTCAAACTTTTATTTGCAATCGGTAATAACGAAAAAATTACTCGACATCTTCGGTGGTCAACTTGCCGGTTTTCTTATAGCGAAGCCCCTCAGGAGAATCATAAATTTCCTCACCAAAGGAATACTCTCCATGGAAAAATTTTGTAATATCCAGTTCTAACGCTTCAATTATGCGGCAGGCAAGCTCAAAGGAGCTTGTCATAATACGACGTTCTCCACTTTCAAATTTCTGATATTGCTGCAAAACAACTCCGGCACGTTCTGCAACCTGCTTTTGTGTCAGACCAAGAATAACTCGTCTTTCCCTTAAGATTGAAAACGGCTTTACGTGTGCAATTTGAAACCCGCTTAAATCAAAATCCATTTTACATCTTCTCCTTACATTCAGTTGAGTGTTTTTATAATACACCCAACTGAATGTATTTGTCAATAGTTTTTTGAAAATTTATAGAAAAAGGGGCGCCACCGAAGTGACACCCCAATTTACCGGAAACTATGCAACACCTCTGTTCAAAGACCACTTCCCACGTCCGTCATGAACGAAGTGGGCGGGGTTACACTGAAGTGTCTGGCGGATCTTTTCCTTCCACCACTTGTTTGCCTGAGCCTTTTTGTGTGGTTCTATCTGCTCGTAGAGGTATGTAAGAGACACAGCCCCATTACACTCCTCAAGGACAGCTGCAACAACATCGCGCCAGGTAGCCCCGGGCATATCACGGATATCCATCGTCTTTTGACTGCACATAAGTACAGGGATTGCTGTCGGCGAATCCTTTCGTACTATTAGCACATACTCGTGCAATATCGGGATAAACGACCCAGAGTATTGTGTATTATCCGAAAAACAGTTGTGTTGTGCTTTAATGATGATGTTCTCCATAGTGCCGGGCTTGACGATTTCGGCAATCATACTGTAAAGTTTGCCTTTCTTCTTGATGTCGCCCATCAGCACAGCCATTCTGCCACCTTTTTCAAGAGCCGAGAATTGCTTCATCATTGCATAATTCATTGCCCGGACGAAGCGTTCCCAGTCTGGTATACGGGACAGGTCAAGAGGCATCGGATCGTAGCCGTATTTACTCTTCACATCAGAGGCTTTGTACATCACATCTGAATATTTGATGATATCCCAGTATGGTGGATGCCAGAAGATAAACTCCGGACGTTCCTTGATATCGCAATTCATAATGTCAAAGCCGCTGTGCAGATCATAGAGCTGACTCTTGATGCCAAGCTTGTCGGCTGCAGCTTTTGTAGTGCAACTGCCACACATATAATCGCAAATCTCCTTGGGTCTAAAGAACCCAATAAGATCTTCAATCAGTTTCGGGGAGCAATTCCCACGATAACGGTTATTACCGCCGGCACCGCGTTCCGGATAGGAAACGATGCTTGTAAGCGGTCTGGTTAATTCGCTGTTATAAGCCATTTTTACACCTCCTCGTTCTTTTTCTCGGAGGATTCGGCTCCAATATGAGTATTTTGATCAATATACGCATTCACAACAGTGTGCGCAACCTCTGAAACGGATTCCCAGTAGCTTTCGTAGTAGCCATCGTTCATACCGAGGGCCTTATGAATACGATCGGGAATCGTTTTATCGGAGATAAGCTCTTGGTACTGTTCGTCTGTGAGCATACCGACATTATCCCAACTCTCGATTTGCTCGATGAAATCTTCGACACGGCACAAATCAATGAATTCGCGTCCAAGTGTTCCATAAACTGAGTTTGGAAGCTGCAGAGGCAGTTTTGTGATAGATACACGATAATGGCTAGACGAATGCTCGCCATCAATCCAACCCTCATAGGAATCTTCATCGGTGTCAAACTGGTAATTGTCCTTCTGCATCCAGTCTGTAAGGCAACCGTTTTTCATTTCCTCTTTGAGATTGGCATTCAATTTGGCTTTTGCTTCATAATGGTCTGCATAAACAGCCACGGAATGACCGTAATCATCGTTTGCAGCCCAATCTTCTTCAAGAACATAAACATCTATGATCTTTCGAGGGCTCTGCAGCACGAGTATCTCATCGGGAGCCATAATGACGTAGTCCAATGTAATGTCTTCCAGTTTCTTCTCGGTACCGTATAATGCAGAGAAGCGTTTTTCAAGTTCTTCGATATCGCTCGGGAGACATGGCGGGTCAAAATAACAGTGAATATCCGGAGTTTCATTCTCCGTCTCTCTGTCATCACCGGTTCTGATCTCCAAAATAAAACCATTCAGACCTCTGTAATCACTTTCTGCAGCACCGACAATCTCGGCGCCAACACAGTATGTAACACCTTCATAGATAAATTCTTGACCAACAACTTTATAAATCATATCGGTACCTCCTTAAATGTGATAATCGATGCCAACGAAGACAATATCATCGTCTGAATCATCGATAAACTCATCAATGGTGCGGCGCCAGTCGATTTGTTCGCTCTTGCCGGTCTCTTTATTGTAGGTGCAACTGTACTTGTTGATATTCATCTCATCATGGAAGATGTCGTGAATACTGATGGGATACTTCCAGCTATCCGGAATGCCATACTCGGCAAGAAACTCTTCGAGGGTTTCGCCCTTACGATATATAAGCTCACCATAGCGAAGAACACCTTCGTCTGTAACCAAATGGTACTTGACCTCGGTAACACCTGCTTTGAACATGGCTTCGAGCTCATAAAAACGCTCGGTAGTCTTTTCATTATGCCATTTACGCATAACATCCCACTGGATGTCTCTCTTGCGAGCACTGCATACCCATTTGTAGCCTTCGGGTGCAGTGTATTCGCGATGCGTAAATACGCCTGTTTCACCTAAGGAATAATCAATGCAATCATCCTTAACTAAAAACATATCAGGCCATCTTCCGCCGATAGAATACCAATCATACACGCCATCAGGATTGTACCATTCACCGTACTTGCCGGTTTCTTCATTCAGAACCGCATAGCACTCCTGGTCAAGATAGTCCTCAAAGGACTTGTACATTTTCCTACGTGGATAATCCGGAAGGACTTTCATCTTCTTTGCACGCTTACTGCGCTTCGGGTGGTGAAGAGGACCCCATTCCTTTTGGTACACAAGTCCATCTTTTACGATGAATCTGCCCCAAAGTGATCTGGAGTTTTCCTCTACAATACGACCATCAGGAAGTCTCACGCCGGTAATGTGTTTGTTGTAATCAGCAAGATATTCTGCTGTACGATCCTCAAACTCAAGAAATCTCTTGTCTTCGGTGCAACAGTTGAAACTTTCCATTATGTTGCGGATAACAGGAAGCAATTCACGAGCAAAGGCATTGGCGATGTTGGTTAATCCTTCAATGCGCATTCCGTGGAGCTCGTTATCCATAATTATCCCGGGATAAAGAGCCTTCAGCTCCTCGATCGCGGTAGAAATGTCTTTTTCCCATTCGGGATCCGGGGTGATTTCCGGAAGATATACAGCTAATAAAGATCTAAAATGCATAATAGACCGTCCTTTCTTATAAAAAGAATGGGCAACTGTATTCTTCCAGCTACCCACCTTTTATATCTGGTGTTGTTATACCCTTATATGTCGCTTAACCACATTGGTAAGCTTCGTGGGCAGTTGTGTTAAGTCAGAAATGTCTAAGAACGAATCACCGTAGATTCGCTCTATATTCTGCTTATCGTTACCGATCGCTGCAGCAATGAAGAGAATACCTTTTCGTTGGTACTCCTGCTTAATACCTCGCAGATCTTCTTCAGCAGCCGTGCCATAATATCCGGATGCCGCAGGTTGACCGTCTGAAACCAGTATGAGCAGCTTTACTGCTTCCAGTCGTTTTGAGAGTCTCTCTGCAACATAACGCAGAGCTGCGCCGTCTCGGTTGCTTCCTCGCGCACTGATATCCATCATTCGGTACTTATCATCATTGTCAAAACTGTCAAACTCAGCATAAGAATAGAGGTCAACAGATTCTCCATCTCCGTGATATCCGGTGGAATGACCGTATACCGTAACGGGGATTTCAAGACTCTGACAGAAGTCGTACAGAATAATCGCTGCGGCACGTGCATAGGTGCAACGGTCGCAGGAGCACATAGAACCAGATTCATCCAAAAGAAGTCCTACAGCAAGCTCCGGAATCTCCTGAGGCAGGTTGTTCTTATAGAATACCTTACCGTCATTACGGCAAAGAGCGTGGGCATCAAGCCTTCGTCCCATAACGAGACCGGTTTGTTTACCTCCGCGCCGTTCTTCCTTGAGTTGCTTAAGAAGACTCTTCTGGAGCTGACGGGAAATAGTGATGAGAGGCCCGGAGATGTAGTTGTACTGGTCAACCAGTTCTTCATCTACCGAAGCAATACGATTTACCCTGACGTTTACACCCTCATGAACATCTCCATAAGAAATATTCTGGGCGACATCGTTGAGCTCACGTGTTCTCTCAGTCTCCAACTGCTCACAGGCAGCCTTTTCCGCCATCTTATCCAGTAAACGCTCAATATCAGCGGCAGCACCGTCGTACATCTCTCGCTGATAATCATTGTCGCGTGTGATGGTTCCACCGGTAGGATTGGAAACACCGGATGTCTGGCGCAAAGGAATTCGACCTTTTTCGCCACGTGACACCTTTTGTTTACCACCGCCGGCTCCACCACCGGGCATTGCATCTCCTTCACCCATAGAGACGCCTGAAGATTCTCCTTCGCCGCCTCCACCAGACTCAGATGACTTTTCATCAATTTCCGAATCAGTCTGAGAAGATGAATTCTCATCTTTACCCTCGGATCCGGAACCGGAACCTTCACAGTCTTCGCCGTCTTCGGCATCTTCGTGAGTTTTCTCACGTGCTTTTGCTGTGGCAGACGATTCAGATTCACCGGAGCCATCGGGTACGGGAGAACTGCTTCCGGTACCTGCGGTAGAACTGCCGGCAATGGACTGCAGCTTCTCGGACATAGTCTGTGCAATGCTTGCAGTACCTCCGGCTGCTTCAGCCTCTTCCTGACGCTTCTTGCATTCCTCACAGAACTCCTCAAGATAATCCCAACATCTCACAATGATTGTGTTGACCACTGCAAGCCTTTCCTTACCGGATCGGCTCATAAGTGCAGCATCAATATCATTGATAAGACTAAAGACCACCTGAATACGTTCTTCAGATAGAGGTTCTTCACCGTATTTGATCTCGCCAAACTTAGCATAAGACAGCATAATCTGAGCGATGCTCTCGAAAATGTGCCTGTCTTCTGTGTCTTCCTTTTCGATGAGCTCTGTCACGGTAGGAATTTGCTCGAAGTGAATTTCTCGAAGCTCTTCCAAGCCATAACCGAGCTTACCCGGGAAGTTGGCAAGTATACGGTCCTCAACATATCCATCATCAATAAGATTGGATATGTACTGAGCAATGTGTTGCGCCATTTCAAGGTTCTTTGCATCTTCCTTCACATACTCCCAAAAAGCTTTTTCTCTTCGGGCATCTGCAGAGGCTGTCAGAACCGGTGGGTACGGATACCATTTATACGAACCAAGATAATTGTAATGGGTCTGCTGAGCCAAAAAGTCAGTATAGAGAATATGACCAAGCTCGTGTGCAAACACACCGAGAATCATCTGGTATCTGTTTTCGCGTCCCTTTGTTTTGGTAATGAACGGATGTCCTGCATTGATCTTAACGAACATATTATCAGTAGCAGCAAAGAAACTGTCTTTTGAGTTCCAGTAAATATTAACACGGACACGCCGATTATAATGATACCGACGTGTCTGTGCAGCTGCTAAGTCTTCAAGGTGTCCCGCAAATAAGCGGGACGTGAAGAACTGTCTGTCCGTGATCTTGCTTCGTTTCTCGTTCAGACGCTGTTTAACTAATTTGTGATTCACCCTTGCCATAAAATAGGGTTAGCCTCCTCTCTGATAGATTTATGCGGTAGCCTTACGCCTCTTCGGAGGAATAATAGGCTCTAAAACCGCGCTGATAAGTGCTTCTCGGTCGAGTTCATCGGACGTTGCCTTACTGATGATGGTGTACATAGCCGAGTTGTAGGCATCACCTGTGATCTCCGTGCTGACAATCCAGTCGATGAGGCTTCGCATCCCGTAGGAACCGTCTGTAATACTGTTCTTTCGGCAATACTCGGCCAGGTCATTAACAACCTGGACCATCTGTGACACTTGAAATTCGTCAGTGGCACCTGTAACGGACATTGCACGTTGTACCATCACCTCAGGGGACGGCATTTCCACGTCTCGCACCAGACTCATACGGTCGATAACCGACTGGTTCATACCACGGCATCCCTCGTAGCTGACGTTGGTCGTAACGACTACAACAGCATCCGGATGACGCTCGATGATTTCGCCTGTCGGCAATGTGATAGAACCGGTCTGTTCAAGCAATGAGTTAAGACCAACCAAAACACCGGGCTGGACAATGGTCGAAGGTTCCTGAATTTCGATAACGTAACCGTTTTTCAGGGCCTTGATAAAGTCCGTTTCCACATAAGTGTAGGTCTGTCCGCTGCTCTTTGCGTTCTCATCGCGTTTAGACAACGCTCTGACCTTCTCAGTGACCTTATCAAGCACAATAGCCATACAATCCTGGGAAGATGCATCCGGCTTCTCAACGCCCGTGAGAGCCTTATAAACGCCTGCAGGGTCATAGTCCATATCATCAAGTTCCGGAAGATTCATCAGCTTAGAGACGTTGGCGTAATTCACACCGCCCATGCTCTTAAGGACTGCATTTTCAGCGTCCAACTGTGCATCTCCTGTGGAACTCGAATCAGAGTCCGGAAAGATCATACCAACAAAGTCGAAGATCTCCGTACCTGCCGAACAGGTATATTTCATATACGGCAAGTTCAGTCCCGCAGCAATCGCCTTGGCGCCCATCGTTTTACCGGTACCTGCAGGTCCGCGTAACAGGAAGTTGCGCATCTGCATCGGTTTCCCGGTAGTGAGCTGCGCGTGCTTGCAGATATCCACGACCTCATCCGGAATGATGTACCAAGCCGGAAGTGCAGGGATCAATGACTGCTCAACAGCGTTGAAGCTTCTTTTACCAAATTCATACTTGCCTACAAAGTCCTCATGTTCCACCAATGTGGTGGCTTTACCTATGGTAACGCGTGCGGTCTTTGCCATAATGACAAACTCACCGGCAACGACGGACTTCGGTTCAAAACGCCCCGAGTCAATATGCGCCGGAGAGACTCGCATAAGGTTTCCCGATTTATCCACGTTTACTTTGACGTGGGCGGGACAGGTTTCATCCTTAATGCGACGGTACGCGTTATCACAAAGGATTGCCATTGTATCCCTTGCACCGTTAAAATCCGTAAAACCTTTGGTGTAGTGGTCACGATAGGCGTTGAAGTTCTCTTCAAACTCATCGTCCGTCATCAGCACCGGGAACAGCGCCATCATTACTGCGGCACCGTCTCTGCCTGAAGTGTTCAAGACGTAGTTTTCAAAGGACTCAGTACCTTTATCGTAGACGCTGGCCATGATGCTGCCTTTATCGCTGTCATAGACAACCAAATGGTATGCATCCGGGCTTGCAGAGGACTTATATTCTGCAACAGTTCTTTGGTCAATGACACCAACTGCGCCTTCTCCTGTGGCCTGCATACAGTTAATAACCGCATGAATGGCCTTGATCATAGTGGCGCAGAGAGTTGAGGTTGTTTTATCACCGTATCTGGATGATACACCGACCTTCTTGTTGGACAGCGTATCAAACGGTGCCGGCAAATCTCTGCCGAAATTGAAAATGTTGTTCATGTATGTAGCCATGACTTAGTAATTCCTTTCTGCAGTTTCACTGCGTGAGATTGATTTTGATACCCTGAGGTATGCACTTGACATCATCGAGACCATTCTTTTCAAGTTCTTTGCAAATAGCAGGCCAGCTTTCCTTAACGGGAAGCTCATCCGATGTCAGAATGATTTCGGTCATTCCTTCGCCGATTGCTTCATTGCAACGCTTGTTAAGCTCAATAATGTGTGCGTCAGCCCATTCAAAGGCGACCAGGTCGAAGTTTTCTGCCACGGGTTCATTAGTGTCTGTGTCATCGTCATCAGACGCAATTGGTTTTGTCGGTGCACAGTTGTATTCGATTGTCACAACCTGTAGATTTTGAATAACTACGTGTGCGCGGCGATAACCACCTGCACGGTTGAGTAAAATGAACACATCTTCGCCCAATTCAATGAGCTGTCGGGCATTCGGTGCTTCCCAGACCCATCTGGCTTCCGGATAAGATGTTGTGACAAGCTCTGTAATCCGTCTGAGTATGACAGAGTAAGCTATATCTCTCACATCTTGTTCCGTGGGCTCCTTAGGTTCCGGTAATGCCGGCAATGGTAACGGTTCTACTACCTCAACTCGCTTAGGAGAGAGAAACAGCAACCGTAACGCCGTAATGAAAATGCCGATGATGAGGAGGAAAATGATTGGCCAAAGCCGACATAAAAACATCAGCAAGGTCAACATCATAAGGATCACTAAGACTTCATAGGCGATATGCCGTTTCCAATCCTTCTTCATGCTTTCTGATTTCCTTTCCGTAATCGAGATGGCGGAATATAAATGTGCAATTGATGCGCACTACTTTCATCCGCCTGATTTTTCAAGAGGATTGCTGCAGGGAGTGCCGGGCAGTATAGCTCACCACGCGTATTATCGTGACTTACAAGTACCTGCCCGAGCACGGTCTTACCTCGGAATCCGCTTGACAGTTGCAAGACTTCACGGAACTTGTCAGCGTCGTTATGGACAACGATGCTGCACTGCTTATGAGGAGAGACGCATAAAAGAATGATTTTCATCTCTTCAGCGGTGAGGGTCCGGTCGGTCTTATCGTTCAGTATTGCTCTGAACTTTGAGTTTTTTTCTGTCTCAGTCAAGAGACAAAACGCTGCATTCCTCATAAGACACCTCCTTCAGAACGCAAAAAGGCGCACATGGTTCTAATTACAGAAACTCATGTGCGCCCTTAATACGCTCTATTCATTTGTTTGCTCCTTTAATTCTGATCATCAAAGAACGAATTGCCGCCAAAAGGTTCATAGCCTGTGAAACCACCAGAGCTATCGCCTGTATTGGCTGCAGGAGCTTGAGCAGGTGCCTGATTGCTTGTGCCGTTCGTCGCATTGCCGTTAGAATTGGATTTGCCACCGCCGGAAGCGTACTCAATCTCATCGAGAATGAGAACAGGACAACTCTTCTTTTCCTTGGTTGTCTGATCTTCCCAGGTGTCTTCGTCCAACCGAGCCTCGATATTGATGAACGAGCCTTCCTTCAGCTGCATCTTTTCGATGCGATCGACGATCGGGCCAAAGCCCTTTACGGAATAATTGAGCCATCTTGTGTTGTTCTCAGCCTTCGGATCATAGACCTTCTTGCCGATGCGGAATCTTACCAACGCGGCAGAGTCATTACCTCTGGTGATACTGATGGCGGGTTTGTTGTCATATCCTCTGGAAATGACAACTTGGGTTGCGAATACCTTTAACATAGATTACTCCTTTCTGCAGGGATTGCCTGCAACAAAAATTTTATATTTCAACCCGCATATGCGGGACGAAACCGGGAAATAAAAAAGTGCCAATCAGCACTAATGTGCTAACTGACACTGTGAAAACTCTGATAACTGTGTTCGGTTCATAACCAAACTCTGATACTAACACAAGTATTATAGCAGATTATTTCTCAATAGTCAATCTTTTCGCAAAAATTGGCGTCATTCTGGTTTTACAATGGTCTTTTGAATCTCAGTCCTTGCAAAATCCAATGCAACCATAGCCCTTACTTCATCAAAGCGAAAAGTGCCATCTTCGGTTTCGTTATTCTTAATCAGCGCTTCAATCTCACTAAGCAGTTCGTATATTTTTTCTTTGTTAGAACCCACTTATTACACCCCTTTTCTTACTTCCATTGCATAATAGTTAAATACTACGTATCCGTCATCCTGCGTGTATACCGGTGCCTTTACGGAAAGGTATACGATAACAGTATCTCCGAGTTTCAGCTTCTTAATCTTATGCCTCACGGAGATCTTCAGCGAGTTCTCCTCTAACTTCAGGGTGATGCTCTTGACGCGCCTTCTGATACCGGTAACTTCAATGTTCTCGCAAACACCTGCAACACTCACATAGTTGCCGTTAAGACTATTATATAGCAGGAAAATGCCGTTTACAATGAGCAGAGCCATAAAAAACAAGCTCGGTAGCCACAGATATACGCTGCGGTAAAAGATTACAATCACAATGAAGAGAAGAAGAAATCCGATACCTCCGGCAAACCTCGATATGATTTGCCACTGAAGCACCTCCGGTAAGGCTTTGAACCGTTCCTTCATCGACTTCACCTCACAATATTACGATTTTTTTATTTCTAAGGAGTACCATAATGGCCGTTGTAACCTTATCTCTGCAGGTAGCGTGCTCCATCTGGCATTCCAGGATATTATCAAAGATATTTTCCTGAGTATAGATGGTCTCTACAAGTTTCTGACGGTTGTCGGTGTAAAGCAGCTCCTTAGCCAGCTTAATCTGACGCTCGTGCAGGTAAACAAGCTCAGCCATACTCAGTCTGATACCGGCATTGGTCAGCCAATTGAGGATAGACGACTCGAAACGTCCCACTGTCAGACTGATATTGGATCCTGCGGCCGCACAGAGCACGCATCTGGTAAGGATTCTGTAACGTGCGACAAGAGTGTCTTCCTGCTCGAATTCCACCAGACCCATTCTGTACAAGTGCTCGACAGCTCGCTCCTGAGAAGCGTTCTTGGTTTCATAGAACCTAAATCTGCCATCCAGCCAGAGCTGAGCTTCTACTTTAGTGAGCTGGAATACCTGTCCGCCTCTACCAACATATATGTTACGTTCGGTGGATTTCTCCTGAACAATACCTTTGGAAATGTAAATCATTATTCATCACCTCGTGTTCTTTTACTATCATTACACGATGAGAGGAAGAGATTTACAACTAAAGAACATACATAAGGGCAACACAGGCCACTATCACAACAAAAAGTACAGCGATAATAATGGCAATTTTCTTAATTAGTTCCTTATCCATACCTTCGCGTTCATGATCTTCATCAACCGGGCGGATATCGCCATAATAGCCGTCATAGCCATCATCAACAACTGTTTCAACCTCGATACTGCACTCCGCCTTCTTAACAGGGTTCTTTTTCTTCTTTTTGGAAGTCTTTTTGATTTCGTGCTTCTCCTTAGGCTTTTCTTTTTGTGCTTTGCCGGCAGGAAGCTGTTTACCGCATTCAGCGCAAAAAGAAACGGCGTCCTCAATCAGATCGGCGCCGCAATAGGGACAATATTTCATTTTAGACACTCCTTTTCGGGCATAATAAAAAAGTGGATCCTGTTAAGGACCCACTTTTGGACGATATTAGTATACCACATTCTCTTTCACTTGTCATCGGCAAAACTGTGCCAATTTTGTGCCAATTTTATGCTGCGTCCATATATGTACAATTAGCTTGAAACAATAGTTCCTTCTTCCATATTTATGAGTTCGTCGCAGATTTCGTCTACTGTACTTTTATCATGAGAACCAAGTATGGAACATAGCTATAAAGATGACTATATTGAGCAAGGGTATCAAGGAAGGAGATTTTTACCGTGGCAAATTATGCGATTATGCGCATTGAAAAGTGCAAGCTCGGCTCGGTTGGCAGAATAGGCAATCACCACGAGCGACTGAAAGCCGAGTACAAAAGCAACCCCGACATAGACCCGTCGAGGACACATCAGAACTATCATATCGTTGAGCCGCAGTCAAAATACCGCAAGGCGGTCTTGGACAGGATCGAGGCTGTCGGCGCAAAACGCCGGAAGGACAGCGTGGTTATGCAGGACTGCTTCGTGGGCGGCACACCGGACTGGCTGAAAGGAAAAACCGTTGAGGAGCAGCGGGAGTATTTCAATTATGCCTACCGCTTCTTTGAGGATAGCTTCGGAAAAGAGAATATCATTTCGGCTGCAGTGCATTGCTTTTCAGCTCTGCTGCCTGATGGACGCTGCTCATCTGCGACAGCTTTTCGACCAGCTCCTCGCTTTTCTTTGCCGTGATGAATTTGGACGATCCCACTGCGTCGATCAGCAGCTTCAGCTCCGGCAGCGTGAAAAGGTGACTGCTCAGGGAATATCGGTTCTCACGGCTGCGCTCCTCCTCGATATCCATGCCCATATCGCAGAGCTTCTATATGTCGGACGGTATTGTCTTGCAGTCGCAGGAAATGCCGTTGCCCTTCAGAAAAGCGAGGATGTCCGCCGTTGTTGCATAATGCTCGGCATCCGTGTTTTGCCAAAGGTATTTCAATATGTATAACAGTCTGCTCTTGGATTCTGCCATAGCGTCACTCCTGTTGTTTTTGCGGAAGCCCTTATTTCTTTGAGCTTCTTTTCAGCTCGTATGTCCCGCCGACCGTGCCCTCGCCACCGATCAAGGTAAGGGTATTTCCGTCAACGGTAAATTCATATTCGGAATCCCGCACCGACTCGTTGGCGTAATCGATCATGAGCTTGTTGCCGTCGATGGTATAGGTGAAATCGTAGGATATGGAGGGCAGCTCCATTGCGCCGCTTCCGCTGCCGTCAAAGGAATAGGTGGTCGTTCCGTCGAACTCCCATGTGCCTGCAAGTGCGTCCGTGCCGCCGGAGCAGCCTTTTGCCAGCAGTATAATGCCAACGATGATTACCGCCAGTGCGGCGATCGCACCGCAAAGCACCATACGGCGCTGCGTCTGTTTTTTCTTCCTTTTTCTGATTCTCTCTACCGTTCGATCTGACTCGTTCGGGAATCGTCCCGGCGGTTGCTGCCTGACGGGGCGGTTCGATTGATAATCCTGCATCATGTGGTTCTTCTCCAGTCCAAGCGAAAGGGCGATGACGGCAATGTCCGTCACCGCCCTTTGCTCAAAGGTTCGCAGCTGATTTATTCAGCGTTTTCTTTCTTCTTTTTGCTGTAAACGATGATGCCGATCACTACGCCGCCGCTGACAAACAGCAGTGCGATCCAGAGGATCATATTGCTGTTGTCACCGGTCTGCGGAGAATCCGAATCGGTCGGCTTGCCCGGCTCAGTCGGTGTTCCGGTAGCCGGAATCTCAACTGCCGCCTTCTTGTAGCCGCAAACCCTGCACTCCTCATGCTTGGAGCCCTTTTGCGTTGCGGTCGCTTCCTTGTCAACAACCCACTTGAAGTCGTGTGCCGCCTTATCGGCCTTATCTCCGCAAGAGCACTCATGCCAGTGGTTCGTAGCATCGTTCTTCCAGTCGGAGCCGTAGCTGTGAGTATGCTCGCCGCCGCCGGTTGCCGGGATAGTTTCGGTTGCCATCGTATAACCGCAGACGGTGCATTCCTTATGCTTTGAGCCGC